>VYLD01000118.1_pt1 | contig 29607 bp, 26 predicted proteins | sample 5114401 | NCBI WGS metagenome assembly VYLD01 (sample SAMN12291783, study PRJNA351875) | freshwater metagenome | isolation source: freshwater lake | place: USA: Michigan, Gull Lake | collected 2013-08-08 | reverse complement strand
CTGGCGCCCCCGACTGCCGGTGCCGCCCCGTCGGGCACCAGCCGTGCCGCGGCCGCGGCGGGCAAGCTGCCGACGCTCGCACAGATCCTCACCAAGGCCCTCGAGTCGAAGGCCAGCGACGTGCACATGCACTCTGGAGCGCCCCTGCAGATGCGGGTCAACGGCACCTTGCGGGAGCTCAGGACCGGTGTGCTCGACGCGCAGGCCGTCGAACAGATCCTCAAGGACGGCATCGAGCCGCACCATCGGGACCTGCTCAACGAGAACTGGGACCTGGACGTCGCCCTCGCCTTGCCGGGGGTCGGTCGGTTCCGCGGCAGCTTCTACAAGCAGCAGCGCGGGTGGGACGCGGTCTTCCGCGCCATTCCGCCCAGGCCACCCACGCTCGAGCAGCTCGGCCTGCCCGCCTCTCTGCACAAGTTGACCGAGTACCACCAGGGCCTGGTGTTGGTGACGGGGCCGGCCGGGTGCGGCAAGTCTTCGACGCTCGCTGCGCTGGTGTCGATGATCAACGAGTCGCGGCATGACCACATCATCACCGTCGAAGACCCCATCGAGTATGTGCACGTGCCGAAGGGCTGCGTGGTGAACCAGCGGCAGGCGGGCTCGCACACCTTGAGCTTCGCCAACGCCCTGCGCGCGGCGCTGCGTGAAGACCCCGACGTCATCGTCATCGGTGAGCTGCGCGATCTCGAGACCATTCAGCTCGCCATCTCGGCGGCCGAGACGGGCCACCTGGTGCTGGGCACTCTGCACACCAACAACGCGGTTCGCACCATCAACCGCATCCTCGACGTGTTTCCGCCCAAGCAGCAGTCGCAGATTCGCGCCATGGTGTCCGAGTCGTTGCGCGCCATCGTGTCGCAGCGGCTGGTGCTGACCGCCGATGGCAACCGTCGGGTGCCGGCGCTCGAGGTGCTCTACGTGAAGCCCTCGGTGTCGAACCTGATCCGTGAAGAGAAGACCTTTCAGATTCGCAGCATCATGCAGACCGGCCGCGCTGACGGCATGTGCCTGCTCGACGACTCGTTGTTCGACCTCGTGAAGAGCCAGCAGATCACCAAGGCCGAGGCGCGCAAACACGCCGAAGACCCCAAACGCTTTACCTGACCCCGTCGTTCGACAAGGCCCCCATGGCACGCCTGGACCAGCTGTTTCGACACCTCAAAGAGCAAGGCGCCAGCGACCTGCACCTCGCCGCAGGCATGCAGCCGCACCTGCGTCAGCACGGCGCGGTGAAGCCCATCGGCGGGTGGCCGGTGTTCACCAACGAGTCCCTTCGCGATCACCTGAAGGAGATCGCCACCGAGAAGCAGTGGGCCCACTACGGGTCGAACCTCGACCTCGACTTCGCCTATGCGCTGGCCGGAGTGGCCCGGTTCCGCGCCAACTACTTCAACCAGGAACGGGGCGCTGCGGCGGTGTTCCGCATCATCCCCGAGAAGATCCGCTCGCTCGAAGAGCTGAGGGCGCCGGCGACGCTCTCGACGCTCGCCGACCTCGAGCAGGGGCTGGTGTTGGTGACGGGGCCCACCGGCTCGGGCAAGTCGACCACGCTGGCGGCCATCATCGACCTCATCAATACCCGGCACGCCAAACACATCGTCACCATCGAAGACCCCGTCGAGTTCGTGCACCAGAACAAGAAGTGCACCCTGTCGCAGCGCGAGGTGAGCAACGACACCAAGAGCTTCGCCAACGCCCTGCGCAGCGCCATTCGACAGGACCCGGGGGTCATCCTGGTCGGCGAAATGCGCGACATGGAAACCATCTCGCTGGCCATCACCGCGGCAGAGATGGGGGTGCTGGTCTTCGGCACCCTGCACACCAACAGCGCGCCCAAGACCATCGACCGCGTCATCGACGCCTTCCCCACCGATCAGCAGCAGCAGGTGCGCACCATGTTGTCCGAGTCGCTGGCGGCGGTGGTGTCGCAGCTGCTGTTGCGCACGCCTGATGGCCGAGGCCGGGTCGCCGTGCACGAGATCCTGCTCAAGACGGCCGGGTTGCCCAACATCATCCGCGAGGGCAACACCCCGATGCGCTATTCGATCATTCAGTCGGGCAAGGGCCAGGGCATGCAGGCGATGGACGACGTGCTGTTTCAGCTCGCCACCGAGGGGAAGATCTCGGCCGAAGACGCCTTCCACAAGGCGGGCAACAAGACGCGCTTCGAGCCGATGGTGAAGAACCTCGGTTAAGGTCTGGCAGCTGAGCGCCTCGGGCGTTAGCAAGGGCCGCCATGACCCTGACCGCCATCGCCGCTTCCCTCGCAATCGCCGGAGCCCCCGTGAGCCTCTACGACTTCAAAGTGCAGTCCATCGATGGAAAAGAAGTGCCCCTGTCGAACTACAAGGGCAAGGCGCTGCTGATCGTCAACACCGCGTCGCAGTGCGGGTACACCCCCCAGTACAAGGGCCTCGAAGAGCTGTACCAGGCTTACAAGGCGAAGGGCTTCGAGATCCTCGCGTTTCCGTCGAACGACTTCGGCGGTCAGGAGCCCGGCACCAACGCCGAGGTGAAGAGCTTCTGCGAGCTGAAGTACAAGACCACCTTCCCGCTGTTCGCCAAGGTGCCGGTGAAGGGCGAGGCCGCGGCGCCCCTGTACAAGTACCTCACGGGCCTGAAGGAAAACGGCGGCGAGGTGACGTGGAACTTCAACAAGTTCCTGGTGAGCGCTGACGGCAAGGTGGTCGCGCACCTGCCCTCGAAGGTCGACCCCACCAGCGACGAGCTCAAGAAGCAACTCGAGGCTGTGCTGCCGAAGCCGTAGCCCGTCGTCGAGCGAGCACCAATCATGAGCGCCTCACACAAGACTGACCTGACGAAGCTGCCGGTGCCCTCCAAGGGCGGCGGCAACACCGACATCGTCCACCAGAACGCTGAGTGGGGCACCGACGCGCGGGGTGGTGGCAAGGTGCCGCCAGACTTCTCCTGGGGTTCGAACCCCAAGCAGCGGCAGGAAGAGCGGGGCTCGAGCGTGGAAGGCCCGGCCCCCAGGAGCCCGTCACCGTAGCGTCGCCGCCGCCGGGTTCTTCGCGAAGCCGCGCAGCGCCGCGACGAGGCCCAGCACCAGACACACGGCGCCGAAGAAGAATGAAACCCCCGGCAGCTGAAAGGGCGCGCGGGCGCTGATGAAGTACCCGAAGAGCCCCGTCGCCACCGGAGGCGCGATGACCTGGGTCAGTGAGGTGAGGGCGCCAAGGCCTCCCTGCAGCAGGCCCTGCTCGTTGGCGGGCACCGCTTGCGACACCAGCGACTGAAGCGCCGGCGCGGTGATGCCGGCGAGCGAGCCCAGGGGAATGAGGCAGTACGTCCACAGCCCGGTGGGGGCCAGGCCGAAGCCGACGAAGTTCACGATGCCCAGCACCATGCCCGCCACCACCGCGCGGCGCTCTCCGACGAGCGGCACCACCCGCCGCACCAGGCCACCCTGCACCAGGGCCGCGCCGAGGCCGACGATGGCCAGCGAGATGCCCGCGTCCAGCTCGTTCCAGTGGTACCGGTGGGCCGTCGACAGCACCCAGGTGGCCTGCAGCGCGCGCTGGGCCAGGTTCAGCAGGAAGAACGTCACCGACATCGCCACCACGATGGGGTAGCGCGTCAGCGTGGCGAGGGTGCCGAAGGGGTTGGCGCTGCCCCAGGTGAAGGGGCGTCGGTTCTCGGGCGCGAGACTCTCGGGCAGCACGAAGAAGCCCCACAGCGCGTTGAGCAGACACAGCGCCGCGGCGACGAAGAAGGGCAGCCGTAACATGAGGTGGCCGAGCACTCCCCCCAGCAGCGGGCCCACCACGAAGCCCAGGCTGAACGCGATGCCCACCAGGGCGAAGCTGGCCGAGCGCTTCTCTTTGGGCGTCACGTCGGCGATGTACGCGGTGGCCGTGCCCACGCTGGCGCCGGTGACGCCCGACAAGACCCGGCCGAGGAACAGCCAGCCAAGCGAGGGCGCCATCGCCACCAGCAGGTAGTCGAGCCCCTGGCCCAGGTTCGAAGCCAGCAGCACCGGGCGGCGGCCGTATTGATCCGACAGGCTGCCGAGCACCGGCGAGAAGATGAACTGCATCGCGGCGTACGAGGCGAGCAGCAGGCCGAACCACGTCGAGGCGAGCTCCTCGGGGGTGCTGCCGCTCGAGAACATCGTGAACAGCCCGCCGCCCCCGTTCGAGAGCTCGGTCGCGGCGAAGGACTTCACCAGCCCGGGCAAGATGGGAATGACCAGGCCGATGCCGAGGATGTCGAGGAACAGCGTGACGAAGATGAAGCCGACGCCGGCCTTTCGTGAAGACATCTGAGCGGCGGGCCTTACACCGGGCGTCACACGGCCCGCTGCAAGTTTTCCCCCGAAAGTCCCGCGAGCGACCCGGAACGCACGGCACCGATGCCGTCACCGCCGCACAGAAGGAGACCTTCGCCTCACCGCTTCGAGTGTGGCGCCGGCCCCAGCCCATGCATCAACCGCTCGGCCTCGAGGCCCGTGGGCCCTTTGGGGTCGAGCGACCTGGCCTTCTGCAGCGCCATACGGGCCACCTCTTTCTGCCCTTTGAGCTTCCACGCGACGCCGAGGTTCAGGTGCACGAGGGGGTTTTCCTGGTCCATCTGCAGCGCTTCGCGGAAGTGTTTGAGGGCCTCGTCGAGGTCGCCTGACAGCAGCGCCTCTTTGCCCGCGGCGATGAACTTCTCGGAGTCGTTCACCAGCTCGACGTCGATGAGCGACCGACCGGCGAGGTTGAACACCAGCGCGCGCAACAGCCCCGTCCAGTAGAACGTGGCACCCTCGACGGCCACCACCGCGGCCAGCGGCAGGTCGGGCAGCAGCTGTTTGCCGCGAAACTTGAACCGCACCCTCGTGAAGCGCCCTTTGCGGGCCAGCACGAGCACCTGATCGCGGAACTTCTTCAGCGACTCCTCGACCTTCTTCGGGTCGATCTCGAAGGGCAGGGTGTTCTGCGGCAGGTCTGCTTCGGGTTCCTCGAGGAGCAACGGCTGATCATCGACGTGCCCTCCCGGCTCGTCGGGACTGTCAGCGTCTCTCTTCACGGGTCGGCTCGGTCGGCGGCTGGCCATGCGGGTCAGGTTAGAACGCCCGGCCACCGGCGCCACTGACTCATCAGCGGGGCCCGCGCGGTGAGGGGGGAAAGGTCGTAGTGTCTGAAGCCCCATGGCGACGATGTATGAAGAGTCACTTCGCGCGTTCTTGAAGCCGGTCCTCGCGTACCTCGATGACGAGACCGTCTCGGAGATCATGATCAACGGCGAGAGCGACGTGTGGATCGAGCGCAAGGGGCGCCTCTACAAGACCGACGCGAAGTTCACCGAAGAAGGCCTGCTCGGCGCAGCGCGGAACATGGCCCAGTACGTCGGCCGGCCCCTGTCGGAAGATCGCCCCCGCCTCGACGCCCGCCTGCCCGACGGCAGCCGCATTCACGTGGTGCTGCCGCCCATCGCGCGCAAGGGCACCACCATCTCGATCCGCAAGTTCTTCAAGGACAAGCTGACGCCCGAGAACCTGATCAAGTTCGGGTCGATCACGCCGCAGATGGTGCGGGTGATCGAAGCGGCGGTGCGGGTGAAGCTGAACATGCTGGTGTCGGGCGGCACCGGCTCGGGGAAGACGACGCTGCTCAACATTCTCTCGTCGCTGATCCCCGACGACGAGCGCATTCTCACCATCGAAGACTCGGCCGAGCTGCAGCTGAACCAGGCGCACCTGGTGCCCTTCGAGTCGCGGCCGGCCGACAAGTTCGGCAAGGGCGAGGTGAACATGGGGCACCTGCTGCACTCGGCGCTGCGCCTGCGGCCTGATCGCATCATCGTCGGCGAGGTGCGCGGCGGAGAAGCCTTCGACCTCATGCAGGCCATGAACACGGGCCACGGCGGCTCGATGGCCACCACCCACGCCAACACCCCGACCGAGTCGCTGCGTCGCATCGAGTCGTTGTGCCTGATGAGCTCGGTCGAGCTGCCGATGGTGGCGGTGCGCGCGCAGGTGGCGGCGGCCATCAACTTCGTCGTCTGCTGTGAGCGCCTGCAGGACGGCTCGCGCAAGACCATCGCGGTGAGCGAGGTGCTGCCGCTGAACGAGAAGGGCGACTACCGCACGCAGGACCTGTGGCTCTATATCCCCGTCACCAAGGACGACGCGGGCAACGTGCTGGGGTACCACGCGCCCACGGGCATTCTGCCCACGTTCCTGGCGAAGGCGCGGGCGTATGGCTTCACCGACCTCGACGAGAAGTTCTTCGACCCGAAGACCTGGGGCGTGCCCCCGCCGCCGCTGATTCACGGGCTGGGCGAGAACATCACCACCCACTGGGCGCCGTCGCTGAAGCACCGCGAGAAGCACCTGCCCGACCCCGCGGAGTGGAGCGATCAGTGGCACGACTTCGAAGAGCACCTCAAGGTCGAGGCGCGGAAGAAGGCGCAGGCCGCCGCGGCCGCCAGGCCCGTCCAGGTGCCCGCCGGGCCGAAGCCAGCGGCGCCGCCACCGCAACGGCCGTCTGCCGTGACGCCTGCGGTGCCGAAGGTCGCTTCGAGAGACGACGCCACGCCGCCGCCGACCAGGAACCCCTTGCTGGCGAAGAAGCCGGCGGCAGAGGCGACCGGTGACGACGACGCCCCTGGCCGCGGCGACGGTGGAAGCGTGCAGGTCGATGGTGAGGTGATGGCCGAGGCCGTGGAACCCGACGGTGATGGCACCAACATCAAGGCCTACCCGTCGGCGCCGCGTCGGCCGGGCTCGCTGCATCCTCGTCCTGCCGCCGCTCCGGCGCGGCCGTCTGCGGTCCGCGCGGTCCCTCCTCCGAAGCGGTAGCGCCGCAGGTCGAACTGCAGCTTTCCGTCTGCGAGCCGCTCGTGGGCGATCGTGAAGCTGCCAGGTGTCGACGTCGCGCCACTCGGCCACCAGGGCTGCTTGCAGTCGCTCCAGCGCCCTTCGCGAGCCGACCTTCAGCGTGCCCTCGGCGCGACTGCCGTGCTGGAACGGTTCGGCGCTGCCCTCAAATGCGGTACTTCAGCACCGCCGCGATCGCCTCGGGCGTGCAACCGGGATCATCGCCAACGGTTGAGACCGGGACCCTCGGTGACGCATCGAGCCCTGAGAGGTCTCGAACCGGGGGCTACTCTTCGAGCGAGGTGACGCCCCAGTCCTTGAGGCGCTTGAAGAGCGTCGAGCGGGCGACGCCCAGCTCCTTGCACGCCTTCTCTTTACCGCCGTGCAGGCGCAGGGCCTGCAGCACGATCTCTTTCTCGAGCGACTCCAGGTGATCGGCCAGGGTGCGGCCTGGCTGGTAGATCTGCCCCTCGAGCGGGGGTGGGCCGACGGGCACCGCCACGGGCGGCAGGGCCTGGCTGGTCGGAGCGGCGAACGAGATGTCACCCGCCTCGACCGAGTGCCCGCGCCGCAGCAGCAGCGCCCGGTGCAGCACGTTCTTGAGCTCGCGCACGTTGCCAGCCCAGGCATGCCCCTGCAGCTTGGTGAGCGCGCCCGAGGCCAGCCCGATGGTCTGCCCCTTGGGCGAGAACAGCTTCATGAAATGCTGCGCGAGCAGGGGAATGTCTGCTTTGCGGCTGCGCAACGGCGCCAGGGTGAGCGGTACCACGCAGAGGCGGTAGTACAGGTCTTCGCGGAACCGCCCCTTCTTTGCTTCCTCGAGCAGATCGCGGTTGGTGGCAGCGACGATGCGCACGTCGACGTTCATCGGCCGGGCGGCGCCGACGCGCTTGATCTCTCCAGACTCGAGCGCCCGCAGCAGCTTGGCCTGCAGCTCGAGGGGCAGCTCGCCGATCTCGTCGAGGAACAGGGTGCCGCCGTCGGCCTCTTCGAACGCGCCCCGGTGGGTCTTCTCGGCGCCGGTGAAGGCGCCCTTCTCGTGACCGAAGAGCTCGCTCTCGATCAGCTCCTTCGAGATCGCCGCGCAGTTGACGGGGATGAAGGGCTTCTCAGCCCTCGTCGACCGGGTGTGTACCGCGCGCGCGACCAGTTCTTTGCCGGTGCCCGACTCGCCGAAGATGGCGATGGCGGCGGTCGAGGGCGCGACGCGATCGATCATCTCGCCCAGCACCCGAATCGAGGCGTCGGCGCCGATCAGCCCCTCGTAGACGGTCGACACCTTGCCACCCGCTGCGCTCGCCGCGGTGGGCTCGAGCACCAGCTCGGTCTCGCCCAGCTTGATGGTGGTGAAGAGGGGCACGTCGGCCTCGAAGACGCGCACCGGGCCGATCCAGCTGCCGTTGGTCGACCGCTGATCGACGATGTGAAAGCGGTTGTCGTTGCGGGTGACCTTGAGGTGGCGGCCCGAGATGAAGCGCTCGTTGAGCACCAGGTCGTTGGTGGTGTCCTTGCCCACGGTGAAGCTCTCGGTCTGCAGCTTGTGAACGACCTCTCTGGTGCTGCCTCGCACGCGCAGCTGGGCCGAGATGCGGGGGCCGTCAGAGCCCACCGCGCCGATCTCGGTCTTCTGGCCGATCTCGGTCGCCGATTCGTCGTCGCCACCGCTGCTGGCGCGAAACACGGCCCGCCATTGCCCAAGCTCGATGTCGGCGCCGTCGTCGAGCGGGCCGAGGGCCACCTTCTTGCCGGCGACGATCACCCCTTTGCCCGAGAGGTCTTCGATGGCTGCCTTGCCGTCGGTAAGGGTGATGGCGACCTGCTGCCGCGAGATCTCGGGGTCGGGCACGGCGACATCGCACTTCTCGCCGCGGCCCAGCACCACCCGGGGCTTGTCGATGTTGAAGCGAAGCACCTCTTCCCCTCGGCGCAGGAACACGAGCTCGGGCATGGCCTTCGAGTACCATGGGGAAAGCGGGCCGGAAAAGGCCGGCCGGGAGGAAAGTTTCTCGAGTTGGCGCGATGTGCGAACTCATGCCGAACCGATCTCGACGCGCCCGAACGTTCCTCGCATACTCATCGAGTTTGCGCTGTCATGCCGCGCCAGCGTGACACTCATGGCAATCGCTGCAACGAATCAGCGACCGCCTCGAGCAGCCAGCGTTTGTCCTCGAAGCGCTCACTGGGCGCGACGCCGGTGAGCACCACCAGAGCGTCACCGTGGCCGACGTAGCGCTTCAGCGCCGACTGCCCCGCGACGGGACCCTGCCCGACGAAGACCGACGAGGTCGTGTCGAGGCCCCGCATCAAGAACCGGTCAGGGCCGCTCACCTGTTTCCACAATGGCGCGCCGGTGCTCAGGGACCGCTTCACCGAGGTGGCCAGATCGACGCCCGGCGCCAGCGTGCTGAACACCAGGTGCTGGGTGAACGCGCCGCCCCAGGTGGCCTTGAGGTGCTGGCCCAGCCGCACCGTCGAGACGCTCGCCGCCGGCGGCAACAGCACGCCCCAGGGCCCGAACGAGACCCGCTGGGTGAGCTGCTGGTGCACGTGAGGCTCCCGCGCCGGCAGGGCAGGGGTGGGAGGCCTGGGGACGAAGGGCTCGGTCACCCGGTGCGCCGGCGTCACCTCATCGGGCCACCCGTCTCGCTCGCGGCACGCGTCAGCCCAGACCTGCGCCGCCTGAATCGCTGCGTCGTTCAGCCGCGGAGCATGAAGCGCCAGGCTCGAGGCGATCACCGCGTTGGCCTCGTCCTCTTCGGGCGCGCGCTCGAGGCCCAGCATCAGCCATACGATGCCGGCGATCGGGTCTCGCTCGAAGACCGTCTCGCCCACCAACGCGGGAGCCATCACCACGCCAGTGCGCGTCGCCCGTCGGTACCACTCCAGTGACTTGACGGCGTCTGCCGTCACTCCAACGCCCCGCTCGAGGCGCTCGGCGACCTCGATCATCGCCTCGCCGTCGCCCTTCTCTGCGCGCGCGAGGTACCAGCCGAATCTCTCGCGCTGCGACACCATCGCGCGCGGCGGCTCTCTTCTCCGGCGACTCGCCACGACGGTGTGCTTCAGCGGAAGTTCGGGCGCCCGAGGTAGCCGGTCAGCCGCCCCATGCGCCACGACGGGTCCTTCGGGTCCGAGCCGACCATCGACAGCGCCGAGCCGATCAGCCCCAGCCGCTTCTGGAACTCGGGGTCTGGCTTGAAGCGCACCTCGATGTTGGGCTCGGCGTACTCTGCGCGTTTGGCGAGCTTCAGGGTGCCGGTGGCCTCCACCTCGAGATCGGCCGACTTCGCCTTCAGCGTCTCGATGGTGCCCGCGCCCTTGTCGAACTTGAGCTTGCCGGTCAGATCGCCCAGCACGATCTTCGGCAGGTCGAGGGGGGTCGGCTCGGGGCCGAACTGGGGGATGACCATCGACAGCGAGCCTCCGTTCACTGCCAGCGCCTTGCCCTCGAGCGTCAGGGTGCCGCTGGCCTGGGCCAGGTCAGCCTCGGCGGGCCCGTTGCCCACCGGCAGCCGGGGAATCGCGAGGTCGAGGTGGGCATCGAGGGTGCCTGAGAAGTCGATGCCCGAGAACGCCTTCAGATCAGACTTCGAGAGATCGAGATCATCGGCGTCGAGCTGCACCCGAATGTCCGCAAGGCGCGCCACCTTGAAGGCGATGGTGCCTCCGAAGACCTTCGTGGTGACGGCCAGCCCCGGAGGAAACAGCGTCGGGCCGACCGAGACCGAGTCGACCTTGAGTGGAGAAGGCGGCGGCTCGGCGTCGCTCTTCTTGTTCACGTCGACGCCTGTGGCCCTCAGCGAGAAGAACCCCGGGCCCAGGGACGCGATGCGAACGAAGTACCCGGCCGAGTCGGCCTCGAGGCGCAGCCGATCTCGCAGCGCCTCGTAGGGAAAGGTGACGAAGAAGGTGAGCAGCAGCGCGAGCGTGAAGAAGCTCGAGTAGGCGACGGCCTTCTGCACGATCTTCAGCTTCGACGAGGCCATAAAGGTGGGCTCAGTTCTTCAGGTGGTAGGTGGCGACGGCGAGCCACGCAGTGATGCTGTCATTGGCCACGCGGGGCTCGAGGCGCATGTACTTGACCTTCACCACGCCGGGGCCCGCCTCGACAGCCTGGAGGAACTCGACCAAGCGGTTCAACTTCACGTCGGTCAGCGTCACCTCGACCGAGCTCTCGACGATCTTGGTGCCCTCGAGGGTGAGGTCGGCCTTGGGGTTGATGGTGGGCAGCTCGACGCCCTTCTGTTTGGCGATGTCTTCCAGGTAGCTCGAGAGGCGAATGTTCGAGGCGGCCAGCTGGCGCTCGGCGGCTTCCCGGGTCGCGCGCGACTGGTTGTAGGTGGCGGCCAGGTCCTGCACCTGGGAAAGCTTGTCGATCTTCTGCTGGGTGCGGGTGCGAATCGCGGTGGCCTTCGAGTTGAAACTGAAGGTGACCATGAAGACCACGAAGAGCACCACCGCTCCGCTGGCGATCAGCACCATGCGGCGCTCGCGCGAGGTGAGGGTGGCGAGCGAGCTCTGAATCGTCGAGGACAGATCAGCCATGGTTGGTCACCCCTGCCCTGCGTTCTGGTCGTCGGGGCATTCCACCTTCACGTCGAGGCGGAACGAGACCTTGGTGCCGTCCTTCGACTTCTCGACCTTGCCCTCGCTGATCTCCTTGAAGCACTTCGAGGTCTTCAGCGCGGCGATGACGTCTTCCATCTGCTTGACGCTGGGGGCTTCGCAGCGCACCGAGATGCGGTCGAGGTCGATCACCAGCTGATCCATCGTCACCGGAGCGTCGGCCGGAATCCGCGCCGTCAGCTCGGCCAGCAGCGTCTCGGCGGACCGCCTGGGCACTCCCGCGGCGGGGCTCTCTTTGCCCTGAAGCAGGTTGATGGCGATGTCGAAGTTCTTCTCGCACTTGCCGAGCAGGGGCGTGGTGACCGCGCAGAGCAGCTCGTCGACCTGCTTCTCGCGCCGCTCGAGAATGGTGTTTCGAGCGATGCCCGAGGCCACCATCATCACCAGCAGCACCGCGGCGAAGGCGACGATCTGCCCCAGCTTCTCGCGGGCGAAGTCGAAGTCGCTCTTGAACGCGAACTCTCCGCGGCGAAGGTTGAAGCGCGGAGCGCGGGCGCCGGTGGCCTGGCCCCGCAGCGCCAGCGCCCAGGCCTGCATCGCCTCGACTCCTGCCGTCGCTCCCAGGCCAGCCTGAGCCTCGCCTGGCAGCGCCAGCAGCTCGGTCGCAGTCCCCAGGTCTGTCTCGAGCTGGGCGGCGATGCCGGTGAGCCTGGCGGTGCCGCCACAGAGCAGCAGCTTCGTCACCGGGCGCTTCATACGGGCGGTGTACGACTTCAGGGTCGCGCGCAGCTCTCGGGTGATGGGCAGCAGCGCGCGCAGGAACGCGGCACCTGCGCGCTCGGCGTCAGGCCCGTTCAGGTTCGGGCCCACCGCGCCATTGTCCTCTTTCCAGGTCTGGGCCTGGGCGAGCGTGGTCGCGAACTCGGTGGCCAGGGCGCGTGAGAGGGCCAGGCCTCCGCCGGAGAAGGTGCGGGCGAAGTCCACCGGCCCGCCGGCCTTGCCGATGGCGATGCTGGTGCGCTCGTGCCCGAGGTCGATGATCGCCACCGCCTCGTCAGAGGTCGCCGTGGGCAGGGTGCTGAGCACGTTCTGGTAGGCGAGACCCGGGTGGGTGACGATCTTCGGGTCCAGCTTCGACTGCTTGAGCGCCTCGAGCAGCGTGGCCAGCTCGTCCTTCTTGACCACGCCCACCAGCACGTTGGCGCCGCCTGCCATCTTCGCTTCGGTGGTCTGGTAGTCGAACACCCCTTCGTCGAGATCGAAGGGCAGCTGGTCAGCCACTTCACCGCCCAGCGCAGCCTCGACCTTCTTGGGGTCATTGAAAGGCAAGGCAAGGCTGTGGGTCGCCAGCGCCACCCCGGGAATGGAGATGACCACGCTGTCGGCGGTGAGTGGACCCGCCTGGAGCAGCTGCGCCAGACCCGCCTCGAGGCGCTGGGCGCGGTCGCCCTCGAGCGGCACGGGGGCACTGGCGTAGGACTTCACCTGAAACCCGCGCAGGGTGGTCTCGAGGGTGACTGCCTTGAGGGTGCTGCTGCCGAGGTCGAGGCCGATGATGCGAGCCATGGGTTATTCCTCTCTCCAGTACACGAGCCGGCCGAGGCCGTCGTCGAGGCGAATCACCGCGGTGATGGTGCGGGTGACGTCGCCAGCTTCTCCGGTGACCGACAGGCGATAGGTCGAGCTCTTGTCGCCGATGTACCGCTGGTTCTGCAGGTTGTTGCCGATCGACGTGTTCAGCGCGATGCCCGTCGAGCCGACGATGTTGATGAAGTCCTGCACGCCCATTCCAAACATCGAGAACAATCTGGCCGCCTTGATGCGCTTGATGACCGTGTCGACGAAGATGGGGTCTGCCAGGCGCGGGTCGGGCCGAATCGGGTCAGCCACCGACCGGATGGCGATCTCGAGCATCACCGGGTCGTCGGTGTTGATGTTCAGGCGCGAGTTGATGTCCGGGTACACGGTGAACTTGTCCTTGAACGCGGCCATGAAGCGGTCGTTCACTCCGTGCACGAGGAACACCTCGTCGAGGCTGTCGAACTTGCCATTCTTGGCGCGGTAGCGGGTCTCGTAGTTCGAATACCCGGAGTTCTCGTCAGAGAACCCTCTCAGGAACGGGTCGCCCTGGCCGGTGAGGTTGAGCGACGAGCCGGTCTCGTCCTCGTCGATCCAGTCGCGCAGGCCGATGATCACGTCATTGGCCGACACCTTGAGGCGGTTCGAGTCTTCCTTCTCGAAGAGAAACTCGTAGCGCTTGTCATTGAGGGTGGTGACCAGCTGGTTGGCGGTCACCAGGGCCACCAGCTGCGGAGCGTCGAGCTTGTTCAGGTTGATGCGCTCTTCTTCATCGGTGATGACGGTGTCGAAGCAGCCGGTGAAGGACCCGAACTTCTTGTCTTTTTGATCTTTCGCGAGCTCGGGGTTCTCGTCATCGAAGGCGAACTTCTTGTCTTTGAGCCTCGGCAGCGGCGCGAGGCCGCCCTTCTCGGTGACCTCCGGCACCATGCCCTCGAGCATGTGGCAGTCGATCTTTGCCATGCGCCACAGCTGAATGCTGGGGTTGGCCATGCCTGCCCCAGGCGAGCCTGGACCGCCCGGGGGCTGACCACCCGGTGCCAGCCCCGCCAACCCTGCCGCACCGCCCGGCAGCAGCCCGGCCAGCCCCGCAAAGGCCGGGTTGCTGCCCAGGCTCTGAAGGAGCGCCGAAATGTTGGGTATGGGGACCTGCTCGACCTGCTTCTGGAACCGCAGCATCAGCCGCGAGAGCGCGATGCCCGAACGCGCGAGGTAATACGCCCGCAGTTCATCGCGTTGGTTGGTGGCAAGCCGCAGATCAACCATCGAGTTGTAGCGGATCTCATTCGCGACCAGCGCCAGCACGGCGATGCCGATCAGCACCAGCAGCAGCGCCACGCCGCGCTCGCTCCTCGACGCCTGAGCCTTCGCTCCCGATCGATGCACGCGGCGACCGGGCTTCATTGGTACCTCGGGAACTCGGTGTTCAACATCACCCGGGCCTGGGTGACGTATTTCACCTCTTTGTTGTTCTCATCCATCGCGGTGAGCGTGATCTTCACGCGCGTAGGCAGAATGGAGCGACGCTCGGTGCGGCGGGTGTCCCACTCGTCTTCCCACTGCTTGCGCTCGCTGTTCCAGTATTGGAATTGAATCTTCTTGGCGCCCTCGAACAAGATGTCTTCGGTGCCGCCGCGCTCCATGCGCTCTTCGAGGACGACCTTTTCACGGCGCACCAGGTCTTGCCTGCCCTTGGCCTTCGAGTCGGGCGAGGTCTTGATGGAATACTCGACCACCATCTGGTCGCTCTCTTTGGCGTCTGCGTAGAGGCGCTGGTGCGAGAGGGTGGTGAAGAGCAGGTGATCGCGCTGACCCACGAAGTTGGTGGGGCGATCGAACGCGTCACGGTAGCGCTTGGAGTCGTAGCGGTCACTGACGTACGCCGCGCCGATCTCGCGCACCATGCGGTTCATCGAGGCGCGCACCATGCGGTATTTCTCGGCCTGGCCCTCGATGACGTCCTTGTTGGCGATGGTGGTGCTGAAGGTGACGCCGATGATGGCGCCGATGAACGCGGTGATGCCCACCGCGGTGATGATCTCGATGAGCGTGAAGCCCCGGGATACAGCGCGCTTCATCGGAAGGTCCCCTGCGGCACCAGGCCGCGCGCGGGCAGCAGCGAGTTCAAGCCCGGCAGACCAGAGTTGAGGCCACCCCGCATCTGCTGGAACTGCGCGCCAGGGATCACCTGGTTTCCCGTCGCTGGGTTGATCTGCCCATTGGGGCCTTGAGTGGGTGCAGGCACCGCCTGTCCGGTCACCGAGTCGACCATCTGCTCCGCCATGGCGTTCTGCGGAGCGCCCGCCGCCGCCGCCGCGCCACCGTTGCGATCGGACCCCGGCCCCAGAGACACCACGTGGGTGACGAGGTCGATGCTCTCGGTCAGCTTGCCCTCCTTCCAGCTCACCGTGAGGTGCACCTCTCTGACCGAGCGCTGCAGGGTGTCGACCATCTGTTGAAACTGCGCCTGAATGGGCCCGGCGAGGAGACCGGCCGCACCACCAGCGCCCCCGAGGGCTCCAAGGGCCCCTGCCGCGCCTGCCCCGCCCGGAGCGCCGCCACCACCAAACAACATGCCCATGAGGCCGCCGCCCTGACCGTCCTTGCCGTCACCGCCCAGAGGCAGGTTGAAGAGCGCGCCGAACAGCTGCTCTGGCGAGAGCCCCTGGGTGCGCGGAGCCACGATCTTCGCGCGCCACTTGTACGATGCCCAGCCTTCGTCAGTGAAATCTCCGGCGTCTTCTTCGTCGTCAGCCGGCAGCGGCTCGTCGTACAGCTTCTGTTCCAGATCAGCCATCTTCGAGCGCGCCAGCAGCGTCGCCACGGTGAGCCGCCGAGAATAGATGTGCGCCGCGATGGCGGTCGAGTTGATGTCGAGAATGGCAATCAGCGACACCGCCAGAATGGCCATGGCGACCACCGTCTCGAGCAGCGTGAAGGCGCGCTTCTTCATGTGCGCGGCAGCTCGAGCTCATCCGCGAAGATCACCGTCTTACCCGTCAAGGGAGACACGGTGATGGTCCACACGTTCTTGCCCTGGCGCACGTACAGCTGGCTGCGCTCGGTGAACCCCTGGGGAAAGAAATACAAGTACGCTGCGCCCGACTTGACAGGTTGTTTGAGCTTCGAGGTCCACACCTCGACCTTGACCCCGCCGGGCAGGGTGCGCTCGGGCACGTCTTCGGAGGCGAAGTTCGAGAATTTGGCGGCCTCTTCGACGCGGTTCTTCTCGCGCGCCATCAGCTCCTGCAGATTGGGGCCGTTGTCGTCGCCACCGAAGGCCTTGAAGCGGGTGTCCTTCGAGTCGTCGCGGGGCTTCTTCCCGGCGGCTGAGTTGGCCTCACGCAGCTCGTCTTCGCGTTTCGCCGCGGCGGTGATGCCTCCTTTGGCGCACTCGGCGTGGTACTTCACCGCGCCGTCGTCATCGCGCTCTTTGGGCAGCTCGAACACCAGCCGGCACGTCTTCCCAGACAACGCGGCGGTGTCGTAGAGCGCGCGAATGGTCCCCGCCAGCTCGGCGCTGGTCTCCTTCGCCCGTGCGCCGGTGAGCGAGCCGACCCCGAACACCACCGCAGCGAAGAGCACCACCACGATGCCCAGGGCCACGCTCAGCTCGATGAGGGTCAGGCCCCGCCGCGAGCGCATCTAGAGGAACCTCTTCAGCGCGTCGATCACCAGCCACACCAGCGCCGACGTGCCGAGGCCCAGGCCGATGGCCAGCGGCGACAGCCCAGACGTCGTGTCACGCTTGTGCGGGTCGGTGGCCATGGTGTCTCACTGCTTCTTCTGGCCGATATCTTTGGAAGAGATGTCTGCGTCGGCCTCGGCCCCGCCGGGGGTCTTGTCTTTGCCATACGAGATGATCACCGGCGTGCTGCCCTCTTTCATGTAGACATACTCGGTGTCCCACGGGTCGATCGGCGCGCGCTCGAGGATCTGGGCGTCGACCAGCGCCTTGAGGCCCAGGCCCGTGTCCGGGTAATTGCCCTTCTTGGCGTAGTAGGTCTTCAGCGCGTTCTGAATGCTGAGGATGTCCATCTTCGCGCGGTCGACCTTGGCCTGCTCGAGCGCAGGGATCACCGCGACGCCGACCGCGGCCATCAACAGCGACAGAATGGTGATCACGACGATGATCTCGATCAGCGTCATGCCGCGAGCGGCGCGGCGACGGCGGGTCAGGGTTTTGAGGGTCTTCAAGTTCATCACAGCCTCTTCCTTTCAGACGTACAGCGTCACACCGAGGGCGACCAGGCCACCGGCGATGGCCAACAGGCCTGCGGTCATCAACCTCCACAACCAGCGCTCGGACGCGGGTCGCAGGTCGGGGGCTGATTGAGAATGATTCACGGTCATTCGCATGAACACCTCACCGCACCATCGAATTCATTTGCAGAATGGGCATCAAGATCGAGAAGGCCACGAACGCAATCACCGCGCCCATGCTCACGATCATCATCGGCTCGAGCAGTGAAGTCAGCGCGCCCACCCGCACGTTCACCTGCGACTCGTAGCTGTCGGCGACGTTGAGCAGCATGTCCTCGAGCTGGCCCGACCGCTCGCCGATCGACACCATGTGGTACACCAGCGGCGGAAATTCCCCCGAGCGCTTGAGCGGGTTGGCGATACTCTCACCTTCGCGAATCGAGTCGCGGGCCTTGTCGACCACGTCAGACATCACGGTGTTGGTGATGACGTTCTTGACGATGTCCATCGCGGTGAGCAGCGGTACGCCAGACTTCAACAGCGTGGCCAGCGTGCGCGAAAAGCGGGCCACCGACAACATGCGCACCAGCGGGCCAAAGACAGGCACCTTCAGCACCACCTTGTCCCAGACGGGTTTGCCCTTCTCGCTGCGCGTCCAGCTGAAGAAGAAGATGGCGCTCGCGATCATCACCGGCACCACCACGAACCAATAATTCTGCAGAAAATTCGAGCTGAAGATGAGCAGCCGGGTCGTCCACGGCAGGGTGACCTTCATGTCGTCGAAGATCTTGGTGACCTTGGGCACCACCACGGTCATCAACATGATGAGCACGCCGCCGCCCACCACCATCATGATCGCCGGGTAGATCATGGTGCCGACGATCTTCTGCCGCAGGCGCGCCTGCCCTTCGGTGAACTCCGCCAGCCGCAGCAGCACCGAGTCGAGGGCGCCCGAAGACTCACCCGCGCGGATCATGTTGATGAACAGGTTACCAAAGACCTTGTTGTGTCCATTCAGCGCGTCGGCCAGTGAATTGCCTTCATTCACCTTCTGCTTCACGTCCGACAAGATGCGCTTGAGGGTCTCTTTTTCGACCTGATCGACCATCGCCGCCAGCGCCTCGACCAGGGTGACTCCCGCGCCCAACAGCGTGGCGAGCTGCCGGGTCATGATGGCGATGTCGTCGGTGTTGACGCGGCCCCGCGCGAGGCGGCGCAGGTTGATGTCTGACGAGAGCGCCTGCGACGCCGCCGCTTTGGCGCCCTTGCCGGGCTTGAGCGTGGCGTCGGCCTGCCCCACCACGTCGGTGAGGAACACGCCGTCTTTGCGCAGCATCGACCGCAGCGTCTTCGGAGAGTCGGCCTCCTTCATGCCGCTCACGGTCTTGCCGGCGCCCGAGAGGCCTCTGTATTCGAAGACAGGCATTGGGGTTAAATATCGTCCTGCGTGACCGAGAGCACTTCTGCAATGGTGGTCTGACCCATCGCGACCTTCAGGGCGCCGTCGTCGAGCAGGGTCAACATGCCCTTCTCCATCGCCTTCTTCTTGATGGTGCCCGAGTCGACGTTCTTCAAGACCAGCTGGCGCACGTCGTCGTCCACCAGCAACAGCTCGTAGATACCCATCCGTCCGCGATAGCCATTCTTGTTGCAGGCTGAACAGCCGGGCCCGGCGCGGTAGGTGAGGTCGCCGGCGCCCATGGCCACGAAGCGGTCGCGGCTCATGCCGAGCTTGGCGATCTCTTCGTCGGTGGGCGGGTGCGGCTCGCGACATTCCATACACACCTTGCGCACCAGGCGCTGGGCCAGCACGGCGGTCAGCGAGGACGCGACCAGGAACGGCTCGATGCCCATCTCGACCAGGCGGGTGACGGCGCCGGCCGAGTCATTGGTGTGCACGGTCGACAGCACCAGGTGACCCGTCAGCGACGCCTGAATGGCGATCTCGGCGGTCTCTTTGTCGCGAATCTCGCCGACCATGATGATGTCAGGGTCCTGCCGCAGAAAGCTGCGCAGCCCCGAGGCGAAGTTGAGGCCAATCTTGGGCTGAATGGCCATCTGGTTGATGCCCTTCAGCTGGTATTCCACCGGGTCCTCGACGGTGAGGATCTTCACCTCGGTGGTGTTGATTCGAGACAGCGCGCCGTACAGGGTGGTTGTCTTTCCTGAGCCGGTGGGGCCGGTGACCAGGAAGATGCCGTGGCTGCGGTGAATCACCTCGTTGATGTTGCGCAGCAGCTCCTTCCCCATGCCCACCTCTTCGAGGTCGAGCAGGGTGCCGCTCTTGTCCAGCAACCGCATGACGATGCTCTCGCCATGCACCGTGGGAATGGTCGAGACGCGAATGTCGATGTCACGGCCGGCGAGGCGAATCTTGATGCGCCCGTCTTGCGGCAGGCGCTGCTCGGCGATGTTCAGCGACGCCATGATCTTCACGCGGCTGATGATGGCCTTCTGCGAGCGCTTGGGCGGGCGAATGATGGCCTGCAGCACGCCGTCCACCCGGAAGCGCACCACCAGCTCGCGCTCCATGGGCTCGATGTGAATGTCGCTGGCGCGCTCTTTGGCGGCGCGGAACAGCAGCGAGTTCACCAGACGAATGATGGGCGCTTCGTCGCCCGAGTCGAGCAGGTCCTGGGCGTCTTCGAGCACCTTCTCGGCGCCGTCGAGGTCCTGCGCTTCCATCTCGCCGACGACCTGCTCGGCCTCGTTGATGTTGCGGTCGTACACCGCGTTGATGGCGTCGACGATGCTCGCCGACTGGGCCAACACCGGCTCGATCTCGGCGCCGAACAGCATGCGCGCGTGGTCCAGCGCCGCGGTATCGAGGGGGTCGGCCACCGCCACCCGCACCACCTCGCCCACCTGCTTCAGCGGCAACATGCGCATCGCCTTGGCGAAGCCGATGGCCACCTTCTTGATCAGCTCGGGCTCGACGTCGTCCGTGCCAATGACAGACACGTACTCGAGGTCGAGCTGCGCGGCGAGGGCCCGAGCCACCTGCTCCTCGGTGACGGCCTTCAGGCCCACCAACACCTCGCCGATGCGGCCGCCCTTCTCGGTCTGCGCCGCGAGCGCTTCATCGAGCTTCTCGCGGGCCAGGCCAAACTGGGTGACCAGGATCTCGCCCAGCTTGCGGCCGAAGAGAAAGGCCGGCCCGTGCGAGACCAGCTGGGTTCGTTCGGGGCGCGTGCCGGCGAACTCGCTCTGGCCCAGGTCACTCATCTCGACTCGAGCTCCGGCTGAACCTGCAGGCGCTCGACGTTTGGCGACGAGGCGGGGCTGATCGGCGCGGTGCCCGACGGAGCCACCACCGGAACAGCCTGCGTCGGACCCGTGCCAGCCGGCGCTGCGGGGTCGGTGGGGGCGATCACCTTCTCGCCCGGGTTGCCGGGGCCGCCGTTCTCGAGCCGGTTGAGCTCTTTGTTCAGTAATTGCGTCATGCGCGCCAGGGGCCCCGGCTTGCGCGTGAAGTCGATGGCCACGTCATACATGGTGGTGGCCCCATAGAACTGCTCGACGAATTGTTGTCGCTCCTTCATTTTTCGCTCGAAGATTCGCCGAAAGTCACTCGCGTCGCGAATGATGTACGGCGTCAGAAACAACAGCAGGTTGGTCTTCACCTTCCGCCGGGTCTGCTGGCGGAACAGGTTGCCCAGCAGCGGAATGTCGCCGAGCAGCGGAGTCTTCGAGACGCTCTCGACCAACCGGTCCTGCATGATGCCGCCGATGACCACCGTCTCCTGGTCCTTGGCCACCACGGTCGTCTTCGCGCTGCGCTTCGAGGTGGTGGGACCCAGCACCGGGTCTGAGGAGGCGATCTCTTCGATCTGCTCGTTGATGACCAGGCGCACGTAATCTGACTCATTGATCTGTGGCTTGATGGACAGCTTGAGATCGACGTTCTGTCTTTGAATCTGGCCAACCACGCCGCCCCCGAGCCCGCCGAGCGCCCCCAACCCACCGAGTGCGCCCAGACCGCCGGCCGCGCCGCCCAACCCACCGAGCGCCCCGAGGCCGCCAAGCCCTCCGAGGCCGCCCTGCGCGAACCCCGACTGGAACGGCACGTTCTGGCCGACGGTGATCTCGGCCTCTTCGTTGTCGGTGGTCAGAATGTGTGGCGTCGAGAGCACGTTGACATCGCTCGAGGTCTGCAGGGCATTGATGACGAGGCCGAAGGTGGGAATATTGAGCCCGGCGATGTTGATGGTGGTCGAACTCTGCAGTCCACCCAGAAACCCAGACAGCGAGAGCAGGTTGGCGACGTTCAAGCTGGGGGGCAGGCCTTGTCGTGAGTATTTGGTGCCGAAGAACAGCGGCGACACCTCGGTCGACGGCAGCGGCACGCCGCCGTGGAAGTTGAAACCCAGCTCTGAGTTGCGGTCGAGGTTGACCTCCATGATCACCGCCTCGACGAAGACCTGGCGACGTTGAATGTCGAGCTTCTCGATCACCCGAACCAGAGAGCGGTAGTCATTCTGGCTGGCGATGATCACCAGCGCGTTGGTCGACTTGTCTGCAGACACCTTCACCTCGCCGGCGAACAGCTCGGCGGCGGTGGTCGAGCGACCTCCGGGCGGCGGCGGCACCGGCACCTTGGGGCGGTTGGCGGTGCCCTGGGCCAGCGTCTGCAGCGTCGACGCCACGTCTTCGGCGTTGGCGTTCTCCAGGTAGTACACGTTGATGCGGCCTTCGCCCGAGATGGGAATGTCGATCTCGCGAATCAACGCGAGAATGCGGTCCATCGCGGCGGGGCTGGCGATCACCACCAGCTTGTTGGTGCGCTCGTCGGGGATGAGCTGGGTCAGGGTCGCCGGGCCCTGCGCGGCCTCGTTGCCGCCTGACGACCCGGGCGGCGGTGGGGGCACGAAGCCGCCCGGTCGCTGCCCCGGCCGGTTCACCTTGGCCTCGAACAGCTTGGTGATCTTGTCCGAGATCTCCTGCGCGGTGGCGTATTGCACCTGCAGCACCCGCATCTCGTCAGAGGCAGACCGTGAGTCGAGCTGGTCGACGATCTTCTCGAGCCGATGCATGTTCGAGCCGAGATCGTTGATGATGATGGTGTCTGGTTGAAAAGGAATGGTGTCACCCGACGGCGTCACCAGCTGTTGCAGCACCCCGCGCAGCTGCTCGATCTCGACGTGTTTGATCTTGAACAGGCGGGTCACCATCTGCTCGTTCAGGGTGTACTGCTCTGTCGGGTCGAGAATGGTCTGAATGGGAAACTGCTTGGCGCGCTGCTTGTCGACGATTTTGAGGAACTTGCCCTGGCCGTAGACGGCGAGGCTGTTCGAGTCGAGGGCCGCCAGAAAGGCTGCATAGAATTGATCGGCGTCGACCTCGACCTTGCCGTTCTCGGGCCCGATGATGCTGATCTTGCCGCGAATGTTCTCGGGCAAGATGAACGTCTTGCAGGTCACGTCCGAGACGGTCTGCACCAGCTTCTCGATCTCGACCTTGTCGAAGTAGATGTTGTAGCGGCCCTTGCGGCGGGCGTCGTCGCAGCTGGGCTTCTTGGGCGCGATGGTGGTGCCGGCGGCGGCCGCACCGGGCTGCCCTGCGGCTGCAGCGGGCTTGGGCGGGGGCGGCTGCTGCGCGAACGAGAGCGTCGGCGAGAGCGTGCACACCGCGAGGACGAGGAGACGAAAGTTCATGATCGTGTGAGGTCGTTTCAACGAACGTTGTAGGTCTTGCGAACTGAGGCCCCGTTGCGTTCGACCTCGATGTCGATGCGCGACGATTCTTTGAGCTTGGAATAGACCTCGAGCGCCTTCTCGGGGCTGTTCAGATCGTACCCGTTGATGCGCTTGATGACGTCGCCGTTCTGCACGCCGATCTTCGAGTAGATCGAGTCGGGGCGAATCGAGAACAGCTTGAACCCCTGGGCCACGCCGTCCTTGAACGCGGGCACGATGCGCGCCTGCATCGCCACGTCGTTCAGGTTCGACAGGGTCTTGTCGATCTCGGCCCGGGGCACTTCGTATTCATTCTCAGACACCTGCTTGATGGTCGAGCCCAGGTTCGCCGAAGGCGGCGGCGCGTCGTTGTATTTGGCTGGCGCCGCGGCAATGGTCTGCACCGGCGGGGGGGCCACCATCGAGCCGTCGCCCGGGTTCTCGTCGATGAACTCGCGGCGGTTGTTGTTGAGAATGATGACCCGCTTGCGCTCGATCTCGAGCACCTCGGCGCCCTGAATCTTGTCACCGATCATGTACGTGTTGGTCTTCAGCGTCACCACGTCTTGAATCGAGCCGACCGACCACTGCGGGTTGAAGTCGGACACCAGCGTGCCCAGCAGCTTCAGCCGCAGCGTCGAGTGCACCGGCGGAGCGTTGAGGTCGAGCTTGGGCGCCTCGGGTTCCTTCACCTCGGGCTCGGGTTTGGGCAGGGGCAGCCCGGTCAGCTTGGCGACGCGCTCGAGGGTCAGCTGGGGCGGTGGCTCGACCACCACCGGCTTGATGGTCTGCCTGGCCCTGCCCGTGGGCAGCGGCAGCAGCTGCGCCTCGACGAAGGCGTTGCCCGTCTTGGTGATGAAGAAAGCCACGCCCGACAGGAAGGCGAGGTGAACGACCCAGAAGTGACGCTTGAAGAGGAACTCCACGGCAGGCCCAGCCCTGAGCAAGCCCAGTGCCATCAACCCCGTTGATTTCATTGATGAAAAGTGGTCCTGGCGGACGCCGGGCTGCCATTTTGTCAAAGCGAAGGACGCGCGCATGACGGAAGGTCAGAGGGCTCGAAGGTTCAGTTGAGTCGCCAGGTTCGGCGCACCGGGGTGCCGCGCCGATCGAGGTCGAGCTCGAAGGCCGGCGCCGAGTCGATGCGCGAGGCGAGCTCGAGCACGCGCTGCACGGTGTCGAGCGGCTGGCCATTGACGGCGCGAATCACGTCGCCCGCTTGAACGCCCAGCTTCGCGGTCAGCGAGTCCGGGCGCAGCCAGAGCACCTTGAACCCGGCCAGGCGCCCGTCGACGAACGCGGGAACCACCCGGGCGTCGCGGGCCAGCTCGTTGAAGTCCTGCAGGTGTTCGATGACCGCACGGCGCGACAGCGTGAATTCGCCCGGCCCTGACTCGCGAATCCACGCTGGCGCCGCCGCCAGAGGTGTCTGGTTTGGCGGGCCCATGACGAGCCGTTCCACCGAGCCATCACCACGGGTGACGATGACACTCTCGCGCTCGATTGCCAAGACCTGGGCGTCCTCGATGAAGTCACCGGGCCAGACCGAGACCGGCCGCGCGGTGCCGCGCTGAATCGACGCCATCGAGAGGGCCAGGTCTCGAGAGACGAGCGTGCCCAGGACCCTGGCGTCGAGGCGGGCCAGCACCGTCACCGGTCTGAAGGCCGGCTGCGCAGGTGCGAGCCCGAGCAGGCCACGCAATCGTTCAGCGTCGACGGGCTGCTCGACCCTGGCCGGTGCCCCAGCAGGCCCTCGCATGGCGCCCAGGACGAGAGCGCCCAGCTCGGCCTCGACGCCCGCCGAGATCACCACGCCAAACATCACGGCGAGCGCCGCGAGCACGAAGAAGGGCAGCGCCGCGCGGGCGATGAAGGTCTGCATTCGCATGAATGCAATGATTAGCAATTGCAGTGCCGCTGCTCGGCCAGCCCCTGTGGTCTCTCACCATCAGGATCTCGCGCGCTGGGGCGGTGACAGGGTGTCGGTGAAACTCGAGGCGCGGTTGCCGTTCTGTCCGTCGACCTTCACCTGACGAGCACCATCTCGGTCGTCGTATACGGCCGCTGCAGGCTCGCGAGGTCGACGAAGCCGAACCGCCGGTAGAGCGACTGCGCGTCGCGAGTGCCGAGGCGAACTCGTCGGCAAGGGCGCACGGCCGGGTGGTCGAGCAGCAGCCGCATCACGGCCTGCCCGACTCCCCGCCCACGCCAGTCCGAGCGGACACACACGTCGTAGACCCACGCATCCTTTCCACCGTCACTCAGCGCCCGGGCCGTCGCCACCAGCCCGCCATCGGGAGCACGCGCGCCCACCCACGCGGCGCTGCCGAGGTGCGCGCGGCGAAGCTCGTCCTCCGAGAACACGTCGTTCCAGTATTCACCGCGCAGCAGGCCGAGCATGTCGTCGAGTGAACGGGCGTCGAGCGCCGCGTGCAGTCGGACCCCTTCCGCGTTCAGCAGAAACGATGGTGCAGGCGTGCCGGGGTTGGCCTCGCGAAGGCGCTCGATGGCCCGAACGTCGCCCGGTGCCCCGCGCTTCCAGAGCTGCTCCATCACCTTCACCCGCGCTTCGTCGTTGCGGTTCTGGCCGAGCTTGGCCTTGGCCGTCGCGCCCTCGAGCGACACCCCGCCGATGAGCAGGCCCTTCACCGCGGCGCGATAGAGCGGCGCGTCGGCCTCGATGACCGCGTGGCCTCCTTCCGGTTGCAGCTTCTCCATCAGGCGCTGGAGCACGCGCGCCTTGCGGGTCGGCTCCTCGAGGGCGGTGAGCACGCCACGCGCCTGCGCTGAGCGGAAGAGCGTGGTGGCCGGGCACGCCCGCTCGGCGTCGAGGAAGTAGCTGGGCACACGCGCCACCGACTCTTCGACGGACACCACGACCTGCCGGCCGAGCAGCGACGTCTTCTCGCCAGCGGGCGCGGCGTGAAAACAGACCCACCCGTCGTCGACCACGCCGTGGACCGTCTTGAGCACCACCTCGCCGTCGGCGTTGGTCCCCGCCACCTGCATCGTCTCGGCGAGGCCGAACAGCTGGTGAGCCAGCTCGATGGGCGCCTCGTATTCGCGTCGTCTCATGGGTGCACGGTGCCGCAACCATGGACCAGCGAGAAGGTCCAGCTTCGATATTTCTGCTAGTCCATGCCTCATGGCTCAATGGAACGTGACGTTGACCGACGCGGGGCCGGCCGACGCTCCGGTGTTTCTGCGTATCGCCCGCGGCGTCATCGAGGACCTTCGGCGTGGGCGGCTGAAGCCGGGTCAGCGCCTTCCGGGCACGAGAGCGTGGGCCAGGGCGCTCGACGTCAATCGCAACACCGTCATCGCGGCCGTCGGCGAGCTCGAAGCGCAGGGCTGGGTGCGGTCCACGCCGACTCGTGGCACGTGGGTCGAGGAGCAGCTGCCGGTCGAGCCGAACCTGCGGCGCAGCCCCGGCCTTCCACGGCTCGGCGTTCACCTCGGGCCGCCGCCGGCCTTCCTGTCAGAGCGCCGCTTCACGCTCCCCGACGACGTGATGCACCTGTCGGCAGGGACTCCCGACCCGCGGCTCTTCCCCGTCGAGCTCATCGCGCGCACCTGGCGACGGGTGGTGCGCCGAAGAGGCCGACACCTGCTCGAGTACGGCGAGCCGGCAGGAAACCCCTCGTTGCGTCGCGCGCTTTCGAACATGGTCGCCGATCTGCGCGGGGTGCCCGCGACGATGGATCACGTCGTCGTCACGCGCGGCAGTCAGATGGCGCTCGATCTCCTCGCGAGAGCGGTGGTGTCCGCGGGTGAGACGGTGGCGGTCGAGGCGCTCGGCTACCGGCCTGCGTGGGACGCGCTGCGACTCATCGGCGCGAAGCTCGAGCCCATCGCCGTCGACGCTGAGGGGATGGACGTCGACGCGCTGGCGAAGCTGCTGCGGCGCCGTCGCGTGCGCGCGGTGTACGTGACCCCGCATCATCAGTACCCGACGACGGTGACGATGACGGCGGCGCGCCGACTGGCCCTGCTCGAGCTCGCACGCCGGTACCGCATGCTGATCATCGAAGACGACTACGACCACGAGTTTCACTACCAGGGCCGGCCGGTGCTGCCGCTGCTCGCGAGCGATGACAGCGGGGTGGTGGCCAGCGTGGGAACGCTCTCGAAGGTGCTCGCGCCAGGGCTGCGGCTGGGGTTCATCGTCGCTCCGACCGAGCTCGCGCAGAGGGTCGCGCGCCTTCGCGCGGCGATGGACCGGCAGGGCGACCACCCGATGGAGGCGACGGTGGCCGAGCTGATCGAAGAGGGCGAGCTGCAGCGTCACGTGCGGAAGATGCGCGTCATCTATCAGCGGCGGCGTGATGCGCTCGCCGGCCTGATCGAGGCGCGGCTGGGGGACCTGTTGTCGTTCGACGTGCCGACGGGCGGGATCTCGTTGTGGGCGAAGGTTCGCCGGCCGCTCGCGCTCGACGCGTGGCTCACTCGCGCACGGCAGCGGGGAGTCGTGGTGAACGCCGGGTCGATGTATCGCTTCGACGGCCGTGAGCCGGGCGCGGTGCGGCTGGTCTTCGCGCGATTCACGGAAGGTGAGCTGGCGCGCGCTGTCGAAGTGCTTCGTGCCACCGCGCCGCGGTGACCATGCAGCCCGGCTGAAGGACATCACGCTCAGGACCTGGCGTGCCGAGCGCGTGAAGTGGAGCCGCCAGCCAGTTGCTGAACCGACGCCGAGCTCGAGAACGGTGGGTGCGCCGGAAGACGAGGAAGGGTCGCTGCGCGGGCCATCACTTCCTGACGCCGAGCACCGCGAGCACGGGAAGGTGATCGCTGGCGACGCTGTCGAGCGTGTTGCACGACTGCACGTCGAACGCCTTGCTCGCCCAGATGTAGTCGATGCGCGTGATTGGAAACGCCGAGTTCCAGGTCTTCGCCAGGCCACCGCCCTTCACTTCGCACGAGTCCTGCAGGTCTGGCGCGAACACGTCGTACGTGGGCGAGCCGCTGTCGTCGTTCATGTCGCCCAGCACCAGCACGGGGCGCGTCTCGCTCGCCACCAACGCAGAGGCCGCCTTCGCTTCGAGCAGCCGCGCCGCGCCGGTGGCCGCCTGCTCCTTTGCGTCTCGAAAGGGGAAGGTCACCGTGAAGTGTGCCACCACCACGTGGAGCTCACCCTGCGGCGCCTTGATGATCGCGTCGAGCAGTGAGAGGCGACTGCCCTTGATGCGAATTCGATCGGCGCGAACGATCGGGTAGCGCGAGAGCAGCGCGAGGCCGAACTGCCCGCCCTGGAAGTCGAAGTGCGGCACGAAGGCCACGTTCATGCCCAGCGCCCTCGCGAGCATGGCCGGCTGATCGGACTTTCCGGATCTTCGGGTGTTGCGATCGACCTCCTGGAGGCCGATCAGATCTGCGTTCGCCGCCTTGAGCGTGCGAGCGATGCCCTTGAGACCGCGGTCGGCTGCGAGCGTGTTGTAGGTGACGACCCGCAGAGGCTCGGCTGCCGCCGCCGAGAGGGAGCCGAAGGCCAGGACGAGGCCGACCAACCGCAGTTCGCGCCGCATCAGCGCCGAAGCTGCAAGGGCAGATCCATCTCCGTGAGGGGCAGTCCTCATCACGCGAGCGCGCTGGCCATCACCGGACTCCTCGACGCGGCCTTCACCTCCAGTGGCTGAACGCGAAGCGCAGTTCTGAACTCTGCTCCAACGATCCTCGGAGGATCCCGGTCGCCCACGCCGCGTCTGGGATTGGCGCATCGCAGAGCCGTGTTGAACCCTGCTCAACCAACGCCTTCGACTCATCAGTCGTGTGCTGCTGACCAGGCGTTCGAGGTGCAGGGCTGGGCGCTGACCAACGATGGTGGGGCGTGGGGCTTGCGTCAGGGAACGATTTCGCGACAAGAGGCGCGCCCATGATTGTCCGAGCCCTCGCCCTGGTCCTCGCGGTCGCGAGCGTCGCCCAGGCGCAGACCACCTTCTCGATCTCGGTCGGTGCCAGATCGTTTCAGGTCGACAAGTATGTTCCGACCGGGGCGGGGCCATTTCCCGTCGTTGCGCTGGGGCATGGCTTCTCGAACAGCAAGGCGAACGTGGCCGGCCTTGCACAGGCGCTGCTGGCAGACGGCATTCTGGTGGTCGCTCCTCAGATGACGACCGGGCTGAACGTCGATCACTCCCTCAACGCCGACGTGATGATCGCCTCGATCGACGCGGTGGTGGCGGCGGGGCAGGGGGACGCGACGCGGTTCGCCTTCGGTGGGCACAGCGCTGGGGGGCTGGCTGCGTGGCTGGCGGCGTCTCGACGGACGCAGGCGCGCGCGTTGATGCTGCTGGACCCGGTCGACAACAACAACCTGGGCGGGGCGCAGATCTCGAACGTGCAGGCGCCGACGTTGTTTGCCTTTGCGCCGCCGCAGTCGTGCAACACCAACAACAACACCGTGCCCTGGTACACCGGAAAGGCTGGGCTCAAGGGGCGGCTCAACGTCGTGATGGCCAACCACTGCGACCCCCAGGAACCGGCCAATGTCCTGTGCACGAGCGGGTGTGGCTTCTCGACGTGGAACGCGCAACGCTCGGCTGTCTACAAGCGGTACGCTCGCGTATTCTTCAACCAGTTTCTGCTGAACTCGCGGACGCAGTGTGTGGAGTCGATGGTGGGGGCCGACCAGGCGGCGAATGTCATCAATGCGGTGACCCTGGCGCTGGGCAACCTGTGCGGAACTGACGGAGGGGTTCCCATGGGAGGTGGTGCGGGAGGTGGCGGCTCTGGGACGGCCGGTGGCTCGGGAACGGAAGG
>VYLD01000117.1_pt1 | contig 29761 bp, 25 predicted proteins | sample 5114401 | NCBI WGS metagenome assembly VYLD01 (sample SAMN12291783, study PRJNA351875) | freshwater metagenome | isolation source: freshwater lake | place: USA: Michigan, Gull Lake | collected 2013-08-08 | reverse complement strand
GTCGAAGCCCGAGGCGGTCGAGAGCCCGACCGGTGCCGACGGAGGTGGAGGCCTGGCGGCGCGCGCGGCGGCGTCGGCAGCCCACGCCTCTTCCATCATTCGGGTGGCCGCGTCGGCCCGGTCTGCGCGTGAGGGGCCAGTGGGTTCGGTGTCGATGCCTTCGATCGGGTTTCCCATGCGCCGCACGATGCACGACGCCGGGGGACCGTGCACCGGCCTCGTCACACCGACATGTGCTCCACCCCCCCACCTCCCGCGAGGTCCATCACCTCGATGAAAGCGGGGCGGTCACCGTGAATGACCGGCTCGGCCAAAAAGCGGGGCCTTCAGACCTTCCGACTACGCTGGCAGGCACCGATGAACATCCTCTTTGCTTCGTCTGAGGTCGCTCCGTTCGCCAAGTCCGGAGGCCTGGGAGACGTCTCGGCCGCCCTGCCCCGTGCGCTGCACCTCGAAGGCCACGACGTTCGCGTGATTCTGCCCATGTACCCGCGCGTGTTGGCGCAGGGCCGCACCTTCACCGAGGTGGTGCGCGACGTCTGGGTCGAGCTGGGTGACGTGAAGGTGAAGTTCTCGCTCTTCGAGAGCCCGCTGCCGGGCACCCGGGTGCCGGTGTACTTCGTGAACTGCCCGGGGTTGTTCGACCGGCCATCGCTGTATGGCAATGCGGCCGACGAGCACCTGCGGTTCGGCCTGCTGTGCTGGGCGGCCTTCAAGCTGTGTCAGCACCTGCAGGTTTCCCCAGACATCATGCACCTCAATGACTGGCAGACGGGGCTCATTCCGCTGCTGCTCAAGACGCGCTTCTCGTGGGACCGGCTGTTCGCGAACACGAAGACGGTGCTGACCATTCACAACCTCGGCCACCAGGGCACGTTTCCAGCCAGCGTGTTGCCGCAGACGGGCCTGGGAGACTCGCCGCACCTCTTCCACCAGGAACACCTGCGCGAAGGGCGCCTGGGCTTCCTCGCCACGGGCTTGTTGTATGCGAACGCCATCACCACGGTGAGCCCGACCTACGCGCGGGAAATCCAGACTCCGGCGCACGGGGTGGGCCTGGACGCCATTCTGCGGGCGCGCAGCGACGCGTTGACGGGCATCTTGAACGGCATCGACGAAGACGAGTGGGACCCGTCGCATGACAAACACCTGCCGGCGACGTTCTCGGCCGAGGCGCTGGGGGGCAAGGAACAGAACAAACGGGCGCTGCTCGACGCCTCGCGCCTGCCCTACAAACGAGAGGTGCCGGTGTTCGCGCTGGTGTCGCGCCTGGTCTGGCAGAAGGGCATCGACCTGTGCATGAGTGTGTTGCCCAATCTGCTGCGGCACCATCGCTTTCAGCTGGTGGTGCTGGGCAAGGGTGAACACAAATATGAAGAGTTCTTCCGGCTGCTGGCGAGGGCGTTTCCGCAGAAGGTGCACTACGACTCGGCCTTCTCAGAGCCGCGCGCGCACCTGGTGGAAGCGGGCGCAGACCTGTTCTTGATGCCGTCGCGGTACGAGCCGTGCGGGCTCAACCAGATGTACAGCCTGCGGTACGGCACGGTGCCCATCGTGCACAAGACGGGCGGGCTGGCCGACACGGTGTGGCCCTTTTCGCCGCGCAGTGGGCGGGGCACCGGGTTCGTCTTCGAGCACTTCGACGAGAGCGGCTTCTCGTGGGCGGTGCGGCACGCGCTCGAGGTGTGGGGCTCGGGGGCCGGCGAGGCGCGGTCACGGTGGGAAGGGCTGCAGCGCAACGGTATGCACCTGCCGCTGGGGTGGCGGCATCGGGTGGGCCGGTACGTCGAGGTGTATCGGCGGGTGCTGGGCTCGTGAGCCGTCACCGTGGGCCGATGAACGGTCGCAACGATCTCGAGGCGCCACGCGCCGTCGAGGCTGCATCGAAGGAGGCCTCGGCATGCCCCTCGGTGCGCAGGTGGAAGGGTGGCCGCCGGCCGCCAGGTGGGGCCTTCTCCGAACGGGAGCCCGACGTGAGAGGCGGGTGCTTCGCAGCAGTACTCGAGCTCTTGGCACCGGCCAGCGTTGCGCTCACAGCGCAGGGCGCCACGCCGATGCAAGAGGTGCTCGCGCTGCCCGCGCGTTGACGTCAGTGGCGGCAACGACCGCGAGCACCCGCAGGCGCTCGACCGAGACTGCGCCCCACCACCCACCCACTGCGACCGAGAGCGCGCCGGCGACCGCCAACAGGCCCGCCGCCGCTCGAGGAACCCTCGCCAGTCGCATCAGCGGCACTCCAGCCAGGCCCGTGAGCAGCGCCATGCCCACCACGCTGCCACCACCGAAGAGCCCGATGTAGGCGAGGCGCTCGCTCGAGCTCGGCAGCTCAGCCAGCACCAGGGCGGTGAGCGCTCCGCTGCCAGCCAGGCCATGCACGACACCCACCAACATCGGGCGGGTCGCGAAGGTCCACGAGCGCAGGTGCAGGTGCTCGACCCGCGCGGCGTGCGTGTGCGCAACCCCCGCGTGGAGGTGCACGTGCGGGTGGCCGCGGCGCCCATCGAGCACCGACCGCCAGACGGCCCGGGCGCCGAGGGTCATGATCATCGCCGACACCAACAGCTCGAACAGCAGGGCCACCCGCTCGGGCAGCTGAGCGCCCAGGACGGCGAGGGTGCCTCCGACGAGCATCAACGCCAACGAATGGCCCAGGCCCCACCAGGCGCCCATCCACATGCCGGCGCGCACGGTGCGCTGCTCGGCCGCCAGGGTCGACACCGCGGCGAGGTGATCAGGCTCGAGGGCGTGCCGCATGCCGAGCGTGACACCGAGCAGGCCCGTCAGCAGGGAAGAGGACACGAGGTCGGCCGCCGTGCATGTCGTGCGCCGGTTCGTTCGGGGCGCGCAGCCTTTCACGCCGGCAGCCTCCTTCGTGCGCAGGCGGTGCGAAAAGGCCCCTCGGGCGCGCAGCGCTTGCGCGACGCCCACCCGCTTCACGGCCCGGTGCCCATTGACTTTCGCCAAGGCACGCGCACTGCAATCGGCGCGGGCCCAACTCGAGCGCCCGAGCGCGGGCGTCAAGCGAAAGGCACCCATGGGAAAGGCTGAGACGTTCTACGAGGTGATTCGTCGGCAGGGCATCAGCCGCCGCAGCTTCACCAAGTTCTGCTCGTTGACCGCGGCGTCGCTGGGGCTGGGGCCCGCCTTCGCGCCCCGCATCGCCCACGCGATGGAGACCAAGCCCCGCATCCCCGTGCTGTGGCTGCACGGGCTCGAGTGTACGTGCTGCTCGGAGTCCTTCATCCGCTCGGCGCACCCGCTGGCGACCGACGTCATCCTGTCGATGATCAGCCTCGACTACGACGACACCATCATGGCGGCGGCTGGCCACCAGGCTGAAGAAATTCTCACCGAGATTCGCACGACCTACAAAGGCAAATACATCGTCGCGGTCGAGGGAAACCCGCCGATGGGCGAAGATGGCAACTATTGCATCGTGGGCGGCCGGCCCTTCGTCGACCAGCTGCGTGAGGTGACCGCCGACGCGCAGGCCATCATCTCGTGGGGCTCGTGTGCCTCGTGGGGCTGCGTGCAGGCGGCCAAACCCAACCCGACGAAGGCCACGCCGGTGCACGAGGTGATTCGCGACAAGCCCATCATCAAGGTGCCCGGCTGCCCGCCCATCGCCGAGGTGATGACCGGGGTCATCAGCTACATCCTCACCTTCGACCGGCTGCCCGAGCTCGACCGCCAGGGCCGCCCGAAGATGTTCTACAGCCAACGCATTCACGACAAGTGTTACCGGCGGCCGCACTTCGACGCCGGCCAGTTCGTCGAGGCGTGGGATGACGAAAACGCACGCAAGGGGTACTGTCTGTACAAAATGGGCTGTCGGGGGCCCACCACGTACAACGCGTGCTCGACCGTGCGCTGGAACGGCGGCGTGTCGTTTCCGATTCAGTCAGGCCATGGCTGTATTGGCTGCAGCGAGAAGGACTTCTGGGACAACGGGCCGTTCTACAGCCGGCTGCAGAACATCAACCAGTTCGCGGTCGAAGGCACGGCCGACGCCATCGGGGCGAAGGTGGCCCTGGGGGTGGGCGCCGCCATCACGGCCCACGCAGGCCTCTCGGCCATCAAGCGCGTCAGCATGAAGAAGGGCTCGAGCCCTGGAGCGGGCGGCTCGGAAGGGGGTGCTCCGTGAGCGCGACCCCCAACGGCTTCTCGCTCGACGCCGGCGGCCAGCGCGTGGTGGTCGACCCGCTCACCCGCATCGAGGGCCACCTGCGCGTCGAGGTGAACGTCGACGACCAGAACGTCATTCGCAACGCCGTCTCGACCGGCACCATGTGGCGCGGCCTCGAGGTCATCTTGAAGGGGCGTGACCCGCGCGACGCCTGGGCCTTCACCGAGCGCATCTGCGGAGTCTGCACCGGCACTCACGCGCTCACCTCGGTGCGCGCGGTGGAAGACGCGCTGGCGATTCAGATCCCCGAGAACGCCAACACCATTCGAAACATCATGCAGCTGACGCTGTACGTGCATGACCACCTGGTGCATTTCTATCATCTGCACGCGCTCGACTGGGTCGACGTGGTGAGCGGCCTCAAGGCCGACCCGAAGGCCACCAGCGCGCTCGCCGAGAGCATCAGCCCGTGGGCCAAGTCGTCGCCTGGGTACTACCGGGACCTGCAGAACCGCCTCAAGCGCTTCGTCGAGGCTGGCCAGCTGGGCCCGTTCAAGAACGCCTACTGGGGGCACCCGGCGTACAAGCTGCCCCCAGAGGCCAACCTGATGGCCACCGCGCACTACCTGGAGGCGCTCGATTTCCAGAAGGAGATCGTCAAAATCCACACCATCTACGGGGGCAAGAACCCGCACCCCAACTGGCTGGTGGGCGGCGTGCCGTGCGCCATCAACGTCAACGACACCGGCGCGGTGGGCGCCATCAACATGGAACGGCTGAACCTGATCAGCTCGATCATCGACCGCTCGGTCGAGTTCGTCGAGCAGGTCTATGTGCCTGACCTGTATGCCATTGCGGGGTTCTACAAAGACTGGCTGTACGGCGGCGGGTTGTCGAACAAGTGCCTGCTCTCGTATGGCGAGTTTCCCCAGTACGCCAATGACATGTCGAACAAGAGCCTCGCGTTGCCGCGCGGCGCGATCATCAACGGCAAGCTGGAAGAGATTCTGCCGGTCGACCTGAAGGACCCGAACGAGATTCAGGAATTCGTGAACCATTCCTGGTTCAAATACGCAGACGAGTCGAAGGGCCTGCACCCGTGGGACGGCGTCACCGAGGCCAACTACGTGCTGGGGCCCAAGACGAAGGGTGAGCCCCGGCGCATCGAGGCGCTCGATGAAGAGGCCAAGTACTCGTGGATCAAGGCGCCCCGGTGGAAAGGCCACGCCATGGAGGTGGGCCCGCTCGCCCGCTTCGTCATCGCGTACATGTCTGGCCACAAAGAGGTGAAGGAGCTGGTCGACGATGCGCTCAAGCGCCTCGACGTGCCCATCACCGCGCTGTTCTCGACGTTGGGCCGCACCGCGGCGCGGGGCCTCGAGTGCGCGTGGGCCGTGCGGCAGCTGCGCCGTGAGCAGGACAAGCTGCTGGCGCGCATCAAGTCTGGCGACGCCGTCACCGCCAACGTCGAGAAGTGGGACCCATCACGCTGGCCGGCGAAGGCGCAGGGGGTCGGTTTCTCTGAGGCGCCCCGGGGAGCGCTCGGCCACTGGCTGCGCATCGCCGATGGCAAAATAGACAACTACCAGGCCGTGGTGCCCACCACCTGGAATGGCAGCCCGAGGGACCCGGCGGGCAACATCGGCGCCTACGAGGCCTCGCTGCTCGACACCCCGATGGCCGACCCCAAACAGCCGCTCGAGATTCTGCGAACCATTCACAGCTTCGACCCCTGTCTGGCCTGCTCGACGCACGTGATGTCGCCAGACAACGTCGAGCTCACCAGGGTCACCACCCGGTGAAGGGGACGTCACCATGAGCCCGACCACCGCGCCCAACCCCGGCATGAAAGGTCTGCCGGACCTGCAGGGCACCGAACCCGTCAGACCAGGCACCTCCTCGGTGTATGTCTATGAAATCCCGTTGCGCCTGTGGCATTGGGCCACGGCGGCGGCCATCGTGGTGCTGGCGGTCACCGGGTACCTCATCGGCTCGCCTCCGCCGTCGACGCCCGGAGAAGCCAGCGACCAGTTCCTGCTCGGCTATCTTCGCACCGCGCACTTCATCGCCGGGTATGTGCTGGCCATCGGCATGGTGCTGCGCACCTACTGGGCGCTGATGGGTAACGTGCACGCTCGTCAGATTTATACCGTGCCCATCTTTCAGAAGAAGTTCTGGGGAGAGCTGGTCTATCAGCTTCGCTGGTACAGCTTCATGGCCAGCGAGCCGCGCAAACACGTGGGCCACAACCCGCTGGCGCGGGTCACGATGTTCGGGCTGTTCCTCAACGCGGCGACGTTCATGATCGTCACCGGCTTTGCGCTGTACGCCGAGGGCGAGGGCATCGACAGCTGGCAGTACAGCGCCTTTGGCTGGGTGTTCTCGGTGTTCGGCGGCTCGATGCAGGTCCACACCGCCCACCACATCGGCATGTGGGTGCTCATCATCTTCGTGATGACTCACATCTACGCCGCGATTCGCGAAGACATCATGGGCCGCGCGTCGATTCTGTCGACCATGGTGAGTGGCTGGCGAAACTTTCGCGACACCCGGGACTGACCCATGACCGACCGCACGCCTGCGCTGGTGTTGGGTATTGGAAACCTGCTGTGGGCTGACGAGGGCTTCGGCGTTCGCTGTGTCGAGGCGCTGCACCAGCGGTATGTCTTCTCTGACGGCGTCACCCTGCTCGATGGCGGCACGCAGGGGCTGTACCTGGTGCACGAGGTGACCGCGGCCGACCGGCTGCTGGTGTTCGACGCCATCGACTACGGCGAGCCCCCAGGACAGCTCAAGGTGGTGCGCGGCGCCGAGGTGCCACGCTTCACCGGCGCGAAGAAGATGAGCCTGCACCAGACGGGCTTTCAAGACGTGCTGTCGGCGGCAGAGCTGCTGGGCGGGTGCCCCACGCAGCTCACGTTGATTGGGGTGCAGGCGGCGCAGCTGGAGGACTTCGGCGGCAGCCTGTCACCCGAGGTCGACGCACAGGTCGAGCGCGCGCTGGCGCTGGGCCTCGAGGAGCTGAAGGCCTGGGGCTTCACCGCGACGCCCCGCGCGACGCCTGCGCGCTCGTTGATGCACCGGGGGCTCGATCGCCGAAGCTACGAGCAGGGCCGTCCTTCGGCTGCGCTGGCGTGTCGCGTCGGGGATGACCGCGCGCTGCTGCGCGCAGAGGGAGTCTGAGATGTGCCTCGGTCTGCCCATGCGCATCGTCAGCGGAGACGACCTGTCGGCGGTCGCAGAGCGCAGCGGGGAGCAGCGCACCATCAGCATGTTGCTCTCGGGGGCCGTGGCGCCCGGCACCTTCGTGCTGGTGCACCTCGGCTCGGCGGTTCGCGTGCTCGATGACGAGGAAGCCCGGCTCATCGACGAGGCCATCGCTGGCCTGGAAGCCGCCAACCGAGGCGAGAACGTCGACCAGTACTTCGCAGACCTCATTGGGCGAACGCCCCAACTCCCTTCACACCTCACCACCAGCAAGGACCCCTCATGAGCGTCAGCCCCCTGAGTCGCCTCGTCTCGCAGCGCGGGGTCGAGGTCTCGGCCTCGACGGTCGACACGTTCCTCGAAGCGCGGGGCCCGGCCCTGCTGGTCTTCACCGGAGACCCGAAGCTGCGCGCCGAGGCGCAAGACGTCGCCATCGTCGCGCAGGAACTCGTCAAGCAGGCGGGCGAGGTGCCGGTGGGTTTGGTGGTCGAGGAGGGTGACGTGACCCTGCAGCAGCGCTTCGGCGTTACGGTGTTCCCCAGCGTGGTGTTCCTGCGTGATGGGCAGCGCGTGTCGCTGGTCGCGAAGGTGCAGGACTGGGCGGTGTACTCCCGCGCCGCGCAGCTGTGGTTGTCCACCCGAAAGCCCCTCGAGGTGCAGTCATGAACGCGCCCACGTCGTTCGCGTTGCCGGTGTTCGCCGACGCGCCCCCGGCCGACGAGGCCATCGACAGCCTGTTCGGCATGCCCCAGCCGATGGAGAGCCGCGGGGAGCTGCGCTGGTTCGACGAGGGCCCGGGCGCCGACGAGGTGGGGCAGGTGCTGGCGGCGGTCCACGCGGCGTTGACGGACTACCGGGTGGGCGAGGCCACCCGGCTGCTGTCGCTCGAGGGGCTCTCGGCTGCGGCGATGACGCTGCTCGAAGAGACGCTCGGCCAGGGCGAGGTGAGCGCCACGGTGATGGGGTCTCGGCGCTGGGAGCTGCAGGAATCGGTGCTGCTGGGCGTGTGGCGCGTGAAGGCCTTCGACGCCGACGGCGGCGCCGCAGGTGACTGGCTCGAGGTCGCGGCGATTCCGTCGGTGCTCACCACGGCCAACGAGCGGGGCACCAGCACCGAGGTGTCCATCGGCGTGACGCCGCCCGGGTCGATGAACGCGCTGCCGGTGCTGGCCGAGCTGCGCCATCGCGTGGCGACCTGGCAGCGGGGACAGCCCAACCACGTCATCAGCTTCACGCTGTTGCCGATGAATGACGTCGACATGGCGTACCTCGAGCAGCAGCTCGGTCACGGGCCGGTGCGCGCGGAGTCGAGGGGCTATGGCCGGTGTCGCCTCGAGCTGACCGCCCATCGCAACCTGTGGAGCGTGCAGTTCCTCAACGCCATGGGCACCGTCATTCTCGACACGCTCGAGGTGGGTGAGGTGCCGGCCGCGCTGGGGGCCGCCAATGAAGACTTCGAAGACTCGGCCACCCGCCTGGGCGAGCTGCTGGAGCAGGTCACGTGAGCCAGGTGATGGAGTGCGGGGTCTGTTGGGCGACCTACGACCCCGCCCTGGGTGACAGCGTCTGGCAGGTGCCCGCAGGCACTCCCTTCGAAGCCCTGCCCGGGGAGTGGCGTTGCCCGAAGTGTGATTCCCCCCGCGAGAAGTTCGTACGCCCCGAAGGCGCGAAGGCCCCCACCGCGCTCGAGCAGGTCCGCGAGGCCTGCCAGACCATCTCGCTGCGCATGCAAGACCTGCCAATCTTTCACGCCGCGCTGCAGGTCGAGTTGATTGGGTTTCGCGAGTTCAATGGCTCACAGGTTGGCGTGGTGGTGACTCCGTGGTTCATGAATGTGTTGGTTGTGTTGCCAAAGGCGGTGACGCCGCCGCCCATCGGCTCGAAGCGCAGCCATGGCTTTCCGGCGGGCGCGGTGGAGTGCGTGTCGGGGTTCCTGGAAGGCGTCGGGGCCATCGAGAGCTGCTCGTTGTTCTCGCCCATGCATGAGTTTCGCGACCAGGGGCACGCCCGCGCGGTGGCGCACGAAGCGATGGACGCCCTGTTCGCGGTACCGGCTCCTGCTCCAGTCCCTGAGGCGCCCAGCCGGCGGGACCTGTTTCGCCGTGCGTTCAGCGTGCGGTGACGGGTGCTGCCCGAGGGCCGTATCGACATCACGGTGAAGTGGGGCGAGGGCCGGTGCCACGGCGTGGAGGTCAGGTCTCACCGTCCGCTGGGGGTCTGGCAGGCCCTGGTGGGGAAGCCGGTCGACGAGGCCCTCGCGTTGGCGCCCCTGCTGTCGTCCATCTGCTCGGGTGCTCATGGTCTCGCGGCGGTGAGGGCGTGTGAGTCAGCGCTGGGAATCCAGGTCGAACCGCAGCAGGACCGGTTGCGCGAACTGCTGGTCGGGGTGGAGGCGCTGGAGAACCACCTCTGGTTCTGGCTGCTCACCGCGCCGCCGTTGCTGGGCCTGCCGCCGAGGGCGAGCGAGCTGAAGGCTGCGCGCCAATGCCTGGCAGCGCTGCGCGCGGCGACGGGTGCAGGCTCGCGCTGGGCCCGGCTCGGAGGGGTGGAGGCGAGCGTGTCGTCTGCGAAGGTCGAGACCGCCTCGAGTGCGCTGCGCGCGCTCGGTGTCCCGATGAGTGCGCCTTCATCGATGTCTGGGTTGAGAGGCCAGGGGGGCGTGGTTGGTCAGCTCTTCGATGGGCTCTTGCAGCAGGGGCTCGAGCGGGTGGGGGTGAGCACCACGGCGCTGATGGCGGACCTCGACGTGCACACGGTTGCGAATGAGCTGCAGCGGAGCGCCGACTTCGCCCGGGCTCCCGTCATCGACTCGAGCCCGCGGGAATGTGGTCCGCTCGCGTCTTCACGGGGCCACCCGCTGGTGAAGGACGCCGAGACCCAGTTCGGTCGTGGCCTCGCGGCTCGGCTCTGCGCGCGGTGGGTCGAGACCTGCGCGACCATGGCTGCGATTGTCGAAGGCCTGAACGACCTCGGTGACCTTCGCCCCGTGAACGAGTCGAGGCGCAGCTCGGGCCACGGCGCTGCGAGTGCGCGAACCTCACGCGGCCCGTTGCTCCACGCGGTGACCCTCGAGCAGGGAAGGGTGGTCTCGTGGAACGCCGTCGCGCCTACCGAGTGGACCTTTCACCCACGCGGCGCCGTGCACGAGGCGCTGCTGGGCCTGACGGCAGGCGACCCCAGGGTCCTCGCCTCGTGGGTCATCGCGTCATTTGACCCCTGCGTGTCCTGTGAGGCGCGCGTCGAGCAGGGGTGAGCGTTGGCGAACGCGGCGAATGATGGTGGCCAGCGGCGTTCGCGCCCGATTCCGCCATCAAGCTCGCGCTCGAAGCGGTCGTCCACGGCGGGCTCGAGGCAGAGGTCGGCTGGGGCGTGGGCGCTCACTCATCACGACGCCGGGCGAGGAGCGGTGCGCCGGGCGGGACTGCCTCAGCCGACCGACCGGCGCGTGAGGTTCAGGCTCACCAGCAGTGGCCACACCACGTGAGTCACGGTCCCGACGGCGAGGCACACACCGATGGTCTCTGGCCATCGCGCAGCCACCAGCGCCGTCGCCAGCCACACGAACGCCGGCACGAGCGACGCCGGCTCGATGATGACGGCCAAGGCGCCCATGCCCATCGCCCACACCAGCATCAACAGCACCAGCGCCGCGGCCACTGGCAGGCTCCAGACCCACGCGACCGCGCCCATCGCGATCGAGGTGAGCAGCATCGCGAGGTACACCAACAGCATCTCGCGGTTGAGGCGGTGCCCGAGCATCGTCTTGCGCTGTGGCAGCACCAGGGCCGTGCCCGCCACCGTGAAGCTCACCAGGAACAGCACCAGCGGCCGCACGGTGAGCGGGGGGGCAACGGCCACCGCGCCCCAGAAGAGCAGCCACGACAGGCCGAACCCCGCCAGCATCCATCGCCGCGCCCGAAGACCGAACCTGCGATCGCCGTCCTGCTCGATGCGCGCGAGGCGTTCCCGCTCGTTCTCCTCGACCCGCACCGCTTCGTCGACCTTCAGCACCAGCGTCGGCGGAGGCGCTTCCAGCGTGCCCAGCAACCAGCTCGCCGCCTGGGTCTGACCGTGCTCGAGCGCGAAGCGGACCCGCTCGGCCGCGAGGTGCGCCCGCTGCGTCTCTGCGTCGGCGTCACCGGGCCACAGGGCGAGCGCCGCGCGATAACCGAACTCGGCTTCGGCGGCAGCATGCTCTCCCTCGGCGCGCGACCCCGCAGCCCAGGCCGCGCGGGCTTCCTTCGCGGCGTTCGCGGCGCGCTCGGCGAGGCGACGCCCATCGCGGTGCTTCAAGAAGCCCTCGAGCGCCTTGCGCAGCGCGTCGGCCGAGGCGAAGCGGCGAGCGGGGTCTGCCTCGAGCGCCTGCCGCACGATGGCCAGCAGCTCATTCGGCACCGACGGGTCAACCGGGAACGGGGGCGGTCGGTCGGGGAAGGCGCGGCGGTCTTCGAGGGTCGCGTTGGCGTGCGGCGCCTGGCCCGTCATCGCCTGGTACAGGCATGCGCCCAGCAGGTAGAGGTCGGTGGCGGGGCTCAGGTCAGCGGCGTTCGCGCGCACCTGCTCGGGCGCCATGGCGTTGAGGGTCCCGGCGAAGGGCACGTCATGAATGCAGGGCAAGAGCCCGGCCGGGTCGCGAACCCACGTGCCCGCGATGCCCCAGTCGAGCAGCGTCACCTCGCCGAAGCGCCCAATCATCACGTTGGCCGGCTTGATGTCTCGGTGCAGCACGCCGCGCTCATGCGCGAACTGCACGGCCCGGCACAGGCTGATGGTGACCGACACATGCCACTCGAGGGGATCCAGCTCGAAGCGCGAGCGCACCTCGGCGGGCCGCAGCATCCACTCGGACCAGGGGTCTCCTTCGAGGCGCTTGAGCACCACCTGCAGCTCGCCGCGCTCGTCGGTCGACAGGTCGTGCACCGGCACGATGCCCGGGTGCTCGAGGAAGCCGGTGATGCGCGCCTCTTGCAGAAGTTTTTCGCGCGCCCACTCAGGAGTGCCGGGCAGCGCCATCTTCACCGCCACCTCGCGGCCCAGGTGCGTCTGGCGGCCCTCGAGCACCACGGCCATGCCGCCTCGCCCCAGCACGGGCCCCACCGTCAGCTGGCGGTCGTGCAGGGGGGCTGGCGTCGTCGGGTGGGTCTGCGCGCTGTCCGCCGGGGGCCCCGCCGCGGTGGTGGCGTGCAGGGTCGCGTCCGTGGGCCCCGAGAGCAACTGCTCGACCTGGCTGCGCAGGGCCGCGTCAACCTCGAGCTGCGCCTTGAAGGCCTCGAGCGTGGCGCCGCGCAGCTCTCCGAGGACGAAGGCGACCAGCCGTGGGTCGACGTTGGAGCCGGACACGAGGTACAGGGTACCGCGGTGGGCACCCGAGAGAAACAATGCCTCCCACGCCCCCGTGTCCACCGTCTCCCCGGGGTTCCACCCAACGGCGGTCGCCCCCTGAGGCCTGTACGCACGCTGACGACGTTTGAGTCACTGAGGCTGCGTCGCAAGCCAGGCTGCGAGCTTCGCGACGGCTGGAGGCGGCGGCGACGGAATCAACGCCCGCGCTTCAGTCAGCTGGTCTCGACCAATCAGGAACGCGACCTTCGCGTGGAGTCGTTCGCCCTCGGTCGGAAGGCCCGCGAGCGGCACCGAGTCCGGTCGGAGTTCTTCCAGTGAGTCGACCAGCGCCTGCTGCATCAGGGCTTCGTCGACGTTCGCGCGTGGCGTCGAGAACTCGAGGTACAGGTTGTCGTCGGTCGAGATCAGCTGCTCGGCGGTGCGGCCCCAGTGCTGCGCTTCTTGAGAGATCAGCGCGTCGACCCCGGCTTCGTCGAGCAGCATGTTCCCGGTGAGGGTGAGCAGATCGCCAGCGGGCAGCTCGCGCGTCGCGACGGTGCCTTCGAGCATCGCGCTGCGCCGGGTCAGCACCGCGGCGTCGACTGAGAACGGCTGCATCGACGCGAGCAACAGCCCCTGGTTGCCACGGAAGAAGAGCGTCACGTGCGGCAGCTCGGCCTTGAGGCTCGCGATGATGACCGCGAGATCGCGCCGCGTCATGTGATGCAGCTGCACCCACTGCTGCACCAGCCCCCCCGGAGTCAGCCGGCGCTTGAGCAACGCGTAGAAGTCGCGGTTGTAGAGATCGGCCGCGCCCGCGAACCAGATGGTGGTGAGCTGAATGGTGACCAGGTCGTACCGGGCCTCACTGAGCAGCAGGAAGTTGCGCCCATCGGCGAGGTGCACCTTCACCTTCGGGTCGTTGCTCAAGACGCCGTCGTTCACGGACCCGAAGTACAGGCGGGCCGCGTCGACGATGTCGCTCGAGAGCTCGACGGCATCGATGGTCGTGAAGGGCTGTGCGGCCAGGGCCCCGAGCGATCCTCCGGTGCCGATGCCGATGAGCAGGGCGCGGTCGAAGCGAGGCACCGCGAGCAGGGGAAGCTGGGCGTAGGCCCGCTGGGCCTGCACCTCGCCGCTCTCGTTGCCTTGAAACTTCCCGTTCGTCAGCAGGGTCAGCTTCTGCGACTTCGGGTGCCGCACGACGCTGGTGATGCCCGAGCTGACCGACTCGTGCGCCCAGACGACCTGCGAGTGGTAGTACGGGGTCTCGGCGAAATAGACGTTGGCCCCCGAGGCCAGCGACGAGAGGTTCCACGGTGGCAACAGGACCGCGCCGATCGCCGCCGCGCCAGCGAGCATCCTGGGGCGCCTGTCGGCGAGCACCAGCGCCAGCCCGACGCAGCCGCCGACCACCAGCAGCAGCGTGCCCCTCGACCCGAGCGCGGGCAGCAGCAGGTAGCCGGCCACCAACGAGCCGACGATCGCCCCCAGCGTGTTCGCCGCCGCGAGCCCGCCGACCGACTGGCCGATGGTTCCAGCGCGCGCGCCGAGCCTGAGCGCGAGTGGGTAGACGGTGCCGAGCATCGCGGCGGGGACGAGAATCAACTGCGCGGCCACCACCGCCCTCACCAGCTCGCGCCCGGCGAAGCTCGAGATGAAGGTGCCTGCCACCACGAAGAGCGCGCTCGACTTGTCCCAGAGCGGCAACGTCAACACCATCGACGTGGCAATCAATGCCTGCACGGTGCCAAGCCGCGTGGCCGTGACCTTCGCGTCGGGCAGTCGTGACACCCACGCCGACCCGAGGGTCAAGGCGACCAGGAACAGCGCCAGCATCAGCCCGAAGGCGTACGCGGTGGTGCCGATGACGGTGCCGAGCAGGTGAAACCACGTCACCTCGGCGACGAAGGTGGCCAGGCCGCTCCACGCCGAGAGGCCGAGCAACGCGAGCGGCGCGCGCGTCGATGACGGGCTCTGGGGGGCTGCTGAAGGGACGGGGACCCGCTTCGCCAGCCAGAAGCCGAGGCCCGCTGCGGCGACGTTGAACGCCGCGCCCAGCCACATCGAGCCCGACAACCCCAGGCCCGGCAGGAAGACGTACGAGCCGAGCGCCGCGCCGATCGCCGCTCCCAGCACGTTGGCGGTGTAGAGCCTCGCGAGGTCACCGTTTGAGCGCACCAGCTCGTTCTTCGACGCGAGCGCCCGCGCGACCGGCGGCAACGTTCCTCCCATCAGCAGCGTCGGCACCAGCGTGATGCCGAACGCCATCACCAGCAGCCCGCCGCGCACGAAGGCCTCGTCGAGCGAGCGCCCTCTGGCCACAGACGCGAAGCCCCCGATGGCCACCGGCACCGCGAACGGCATCACTGCCGCGCAGGCCGCGATGCCGAGCTCGAGCCATGCATAGAGCCTCAGCGGAGCCGGCGATCGATCGGCCAGCCTGCCAAACAGCAAGGCCCCGAGCGCCAGCCCCGCCATCCACGCCGCGAGCACGGTCGAGGTCGCGAGGGCCGAGACGCCGAAGGCCCGGGTCAACGAGCGCTGCAACGCCACTTCGAAGACCAGCCCTGCTGCGCCCGAGACGACGAACATGACGAACCCGAGGCGCCGCATCTGCACGCCAGCGAACACCGTCTGCGCGAGCCCGTCGATGGAAAGTCGGTCCGTCCCGAAGAGGACAGCGATGGATGCGTTTGACCATGGCTGCACGCGAACGCGGGTCGTGACCGCTGAAACTCCGAGCGCTCGGGCGACGCGGCCCTGTGGGCCAGCCGCCTCGTCACCGCTCCAGAGGAGGCATCAGGCTGGTGATGACCCTGCGGTTGCTCCGGCGATAGGTGCGGAAGTCGGCGTCGCACGTCATGACCACGGAGCTCGAGTGCAGCTCCGAGAGCCTCACCAGGCAGGCGTCGGCGAAGGACATCGGCACCGAGGCATACTTCTCCATCAACTGGCGAAGGGGCCTCAGCTCGGAGCCGAGCGACTGAACCTCGATGCCCATTCGTTCGACCAGCTCGAGCACCACCGACCGCCGATGCCCGTCGCGAGCCACCACGAAGCTCGCCTCGCCGATGACGGCTTCACAGGTGATCACCCGCCCGATCAGGGCATTGAAGGCCTCCCCGGCCCAGGCGTGATGCTGATCCGCTGCGGAGAGGAATGCGACCAGCGGCCCCGTATCCATCAGCGTGACGCGATTCACCCTCCGTAACCCTTCAGGTGCCTCGGGTGAGTGGACAGGTCTCGTGGCAACCCCTTCAGGCAGCCCTTGAGGTCGCTGACCGCGCCGCCGGCCGAACCGCCCTTCTCCGTGGTGTAGGCCTCGAGCGCGTCGCGGACGATGGTGGTGCGACTGACGTTTCGCTGCTTTGCCAGGCGCGCGACTCTGGCGCTGAGGCTCCTCGGCAACTTGATGGACATGGACTCCATGACGCCTCCGTATTTCGAGTCTGCCAGTACGGTATTTCAACGAGGCCTCCGCCACAAGCACCCGGGAGGGCCTGCGTGGCGCCAGCCTGGAACGTGCCCTGCCGGTCGGGCTGGAGGAGGGCCCTGGGTCGAGCCCCTCGAGGCGTGCCAGTCAGGAGGCCATTGGTAGTCACTCGAGCAACGTCAACCCGCTCGCCGTCAGCGCCTTGATGCCCGTGTCGATGGCCGCCAGGCTACAGGGTGTTCATTGCTCGAACCTCGAGCCTGATGGAGAGGGTGTGCGGGCGGCTTTCTGAGAATTAACGCGGTGACCACGGTACTCGAAGCCGCGGTCTGATGAGGGGGCACGGAATGACCAACGAATATCGGAGGCATCGGGAGATTCCGGTCCGAGAGCTTCGGGTCCTTTGGATCAACGATTTCTGGGACGGTCCGCTGAGCGGGTTGCTCGCCTACTAACTCGGCCCCGAGGGCTATCGCCCTCTCCGCAGACAATCGACCTCCCGGCTCCAGTCAGCGCCAAGCTCGAGGAGTTGATCTGAGAACACGAGGAGGGCTTCGTCGGAAGCGCGCTGGATCTCCCAGGCTCTGGCGTGGGTGACGGCAGCCTCGAGGCCGAACGCGGCTTCGAGGTGGCGGGCAACGGCAAGGGGTGACCAGTGAGAACGAAGACAGGCAATCAGCTGAGGAACCCTCTGCTCGAGGGCGTCAGCACCCAGTCCGCGGAGCGCCTCGACCATTTCCTGACTGAGGTCCCGGTTCCCGGATTCCTGCGCCGAGAGCTCAGTCACCACTTCGTCCAACGGCAGGTCCGGTCCATACGCGTGTCGAATCGCGTGGAAGGCGTTGATGAACGCGGTCGCAGTTCGCTCGAGGCCCCTGGCGGTATCTTCCCACGGCCAGCCCCGCGCCTGCGCCTGGGCTGCAAAGTCCAGTTCGAGCCGTGCGCTCACCCAGGCAGTCGTCGATGAGACTTCAGGCGACTCCAGTGAGGTCAGCCGCTCGACAGGTGGACTGACAGAGAGCACCGCGTGGCACCGCGCACGTTGCTCGCGGCTCAGGCGAGGCGATGACAGCAGCTGGTCGAGCCCGCTCATGACCGGCGGCGTCCTCGCGGCGTTCTCCAGAATCAGGTCGATGCCCAGCGATGGGTTGTCGATCGACAGCCGCCCAAGCGCCTCGAGCGCAAGCCGGTGACCAGCGCGCGCAAGCTCCAGGACCGTGGGACCCGCGCCAACCGGCATCCACACGCAGACGCCCGCAAGCGCGGCATCCCGAACGAGCGGCGAAGGGTCGGTGAGGTACTCGATGATCAGCTCGTCCCGGACAGGCCCGAATCGGTTGATTGACGGGTCGGCCAGCGCCCGAAGCGCTGCCTCGCCAATCATCGGGTCGGTGACGAGCGCGCGCATTCGCGTCGCCGACCGGTCGGGCTTCAAAGGAACGAGTCGCCTGACCTCTTCGTGACGGGCCCACACGGCGCGGCATGACGATTCAGAGAGCACCCAGTCCATCGAGTTCAGCGTCTTCAAGATCGCCGCCGCGACCTCGAGATTGGTCTCCGCTCGCAGCTGATTGTCAAGAACCTCGCCTGCGTCGGTGCCGGCAAGAGCGCTGGCCACCACCCGTCGGACGAGAGGGTCGTGATGTGAGATGAGCGGAAGCAGGGCGGTGGCGGCGCGCGCTGCCAAACGACTGGCCGCCGCTTCGTCGACTGTGACGGGAGGCTGCGCTGGCCTCGGGGTGCGCAGGAGCCTTTTGAGCAAACTCGGTGACGGGGGCGCTTCCGGAGGCCTACCCTGGCCAAGGAGACTGAGGAACTCACGCCTCACGGCGGTACCGAACGAGGCTCGCTGTGATTCGAGCCAGGGACCCATCTCGTGCTGGATGCCGGCTGTGGCGAGGCCAATCTGGACACCAAAGACCTGCTGAGATTTTCGCTCGGTCACCAGCCGAAGCTCTTCGAGCACCGTCCAACCGGCGACCGGATCGCCGATGGCGCGCGCGTGCTCGAGCGCCTGCCCAGTCGCGTCTTTGAGCCATCTGAGAATCTCAACCACCCGAAGGCCCTCCAAAGTGACCAGAAGAGACTGCCTTCCTCACCTTCAGCCAGTGACGCCCGCGCACCGCGTCGACACGGTCGCCTCGTTGATGGCCGTACTGACTGCGTTTGCCGTTGGCTGGTCTCTTGTCGAAGAGACGCGATGGGCGAGGGTATTGCCGTTCAATCGAGCAACGTCAACGCGCTCGCCGTCAGCGCCTTGAGACCCGTGTCGATGGCCGCCTCATCCGGAGCGAACTGCGACGAGTGCAGGGACGGCAACCCCTTCCCCTGTGAGGTATTGAATTGTGTGGGCTCGACCCCTCCAACCCAGATCAGCGCAGATGGAAACCCGCCCGCATCGCCAAAAGCACCAAAGTCTTCGCCAGCCATCGAGCGCTCGACGGGGCGCACGGCGTCTGCTCCGAGGGTCGCCACCAGCGCCGGTCGCAAGCGGGCCATCAAGGCCTCGTCGTTGACCGTGGCCACCGCGCCGGTCTGGATGACGATGGTCGGAGGCGTCGGCGAACGCCCTCCTTCGGCCTCGGCTCTGGCGAGCCGCGTGATGCCCTCTCGCAGCGCCTGCTTCGCCGCGCCCGTGTAGCTGCGCGCCGTCAACTGCAGCTTCACCTCACCCGGCACGATGTTGTGTTTGGTGCCCCCGTGAATGCTCCCGACGGTGACCACGGCGGGCTCGAAGGGGCTGGTCTCTCGTGAGACGAGTGTCTGAACTGCGGTCACGAAGCGGGAGGCGATGACCACCGGGTCGACCGTGAGGTGGGGGTACGCTCCGTGGCCCGAGGTGCCGAAGAAGGTGAGGTCGATGTTGTCGACGTTGGCCAGGGCGGGGCCGCTGATGACGCCCACCGAGCCCGCAGGCAGGGCCGCGTGGGTGTGCAGCACCAGCGCCGCCGCCGGCTTCGGAAACTTCGTCAGCACCTCGTCCTTGAGCATCGAGGTGGCGCCGGTGCCGATCTCCTCGGCGGGCTGGGCGAGGAAGACGACGGTGCCCTTCCAGCTCGCCTTCTGGTGCATCAGCGCGATGGCCGCGCCCAGCCAGGCCGCCATGTGCACGTCATGTCCGCACGCGTGCATCACCCCGGCGCTCTGGCTGGCGTACGGGCGCCCCGTCGTCTCTTGAATGGGCAACGCGTCGAGGTCGGTGCGAATCAAGACCGTCGGCCCCGCGCCGTTGACGAACACCCCGATGAAGCCGGCGCCCCCGAGCTTCTGGGTCACGGTGTAGCCGAGGGCCTTGAGCCGGGCCGCGAGCAGGGCCGAGGTCTTCGTCTCTTTTCCCGAGAGCTCGGGCGCCGCGTGCAGTTGGCGATACAGCGGCCGCGCGTCGGCGATGCCTCGCTCGATGGCTTCAGGGCTCGGCGACGCAGCGAGGCAGAGGAACAACAGGGGCGAGGTCATGGCTGAGGCTTGTCGCGCATCGGGTCCGCGGTGCGCAACCGCTGCCGGCCTGATGCCCAGGGCGCACAACCTGCGCGGGCCCTCGCTTCAAGACCTGGCGACACCGGTCACCGCGATGATCCGCGCCAGTCGTCGCTTCGGGAAATCGAGCGTCTGGTCCACGTCGGTCGCCGGGGGCCGCTCGCGACCGGGACGGCACTCGACGTGCAGAGCCCGCTGCGGGCGCAGGCGTCGGCCGAGGCTTCGCCTGTGAGGTGTGCGTCGAGGAGGCGTGATGCATGAAGTCGGGCTGGCTCAGAGCATCGTCGACCTCGTGCAGGAGAAGGCGGCCGATGGCTCCTTTCACCGCGTGACGACGGTCTTCCTGCAGCTCGGCGCCCTCGCGAACGTCGAGCCCGGGGCGCTGCTGTTCGGGTTCGAGTGCGCTCGCCGAGGCACCGTGGCGAACGACGCGACCCTTCAGATCAAACGCACGCCCGGCACCGCGGTGTGCGCAGCCTGTGGGGCCGAGGTGAAGGTGCAGACCCGGCTCGATCAGTGCTCGGCCTGCGGCAGCGGACAGGTGCTGGTGATGTCAGGTGACGAGTTTCGCGTGACTGAGCTGGAGGTCAGCTGATGTGCGGCACGTGCGGTTGTACAGGCAAAGCGACCATCTCGATCGACGGAGGGCATCAGCATGTGCTCGCGGACGGCTCTGTGGTGACACACCAACACGATGACCATGGTCATTCGGCCGATGGTCACTCGCACGAACATTCGCACGATGGTCACTCGCACGAACATTCGCACGACGGTCACTCGCACGAACATTCGCACGAGGGCCACTCGCACGAACACACGCACGAGGGCCACTCGCACGAACATTCGCACGAGGGCCACTCGCACGAACACACGCACCAGCTCCCCGATGGTCGGGTGATTCGTCACCACCACCACGACGACGCTCCGACCGTGCAGCTGCTGCACGACACCGAGGTGCGTCGCATCGCCGTCGAGCAGGACGTGATGGCGAAGAACGACCGCGTCGCCGAGTTGAACCGCGTGCGCTTCGGCGCGAACGGCACCTTCGTCATCAACCTCATGTCGAGCCCCGGCAGCGGCAAGACGACCCTGCTGGTGAGGACCCTGCAGGCGCTCTCGTCTTCCGGCCGTCCGTTGGCGGTCATCGAGGGTGACCAGCAGACCTCGCTCGACGCCGAGCGCATTCGCGCCACCGGAGTCCCCGCGGTGCAGGTCAACACCGGAAAAGGCTGTCACCTCGACGCCGAGATGGTGCTGCGCGCCGTCTCGAAGCAGGCGCTCGCCCCGGGCGGAACGCTCTTCATCGAGAACGTCGGCAACCTGGTGTGCCCGGCCGGCTTTGACCTGGGCGAGGCGCGGAAGGTCGTCATCGCGTCGGTGACCGAAGGCGAAGAGAAGCCCCTCAAATACCCAGACATGTTTGCCATTGCCGACCTGGTGCTCGTCAACAAGGTCGACCTCGTCGAGGCCCTCGGCTTCGACCTGCCGGCGCTCGAGCAGAACGTCCGTCGGGTCAACCCGAAGGCGCTCATCCTGCGCGTCTCGGCACGCACCGGTCAGGGGTTCGACGCCTGGCTCGAGTGGTTGACCACCAGCGCCGCCACGGCCGCGCCGGTCCCTGTCGAGGTGCGGCCCGCATGACCTCGTCGTCTTTCGCGCGGCTGCGAATTCGCGTGCGAGGGCTCGTGCAGGGCGTCGGCTTTCGTCCCTTCGTCTATCAGGCAGCCACCGCGCACGGGTTCACCGGCTGGGTCCGCAATGATGAGCAGGGCGTGCTGCTCGAGGTGCAGGGCGAAGGCGTCGAGCGGCTGGCGGTGCTGCTGCGTGGGCACCGGCCTCCGCTCGCCCGGGTCGACGCTGTCGAGGTCGTCGAGACCCCCGTGCTGCCGGCCGACGAGGGCTTTGTCATCGAGGCCAGCCTTCGCGAAGGCACCGCCGCGGTCGCCATCGGCCCCGACGCCGGGGTGTGCGAGGCCTGCGCCGAAGAGGTGTGTACGCCCGGCGCGCGCCGGTACCGCTACCCCTTCACCACCTGCACCCACTGTGGGCCCCGCTACAGCATCACGCGGCGACTGCCCTATGACCGCCAGCAGACCTCGATGTCTGGGTTCAGCCTCTGCGATGACTGTCAAAGGGAATACGCCGACCCCGCCGACCGGCGTTTTCATGCCCAACCGCTGGCCTGTCCACGCTGTGGGCCCACGCTGTCGATGCCGTTGGAACGCGTCGCCGAGCACCTGAAGGCCGGCGCCATCGTCGCGCTCAAGGGGCTGGGAGGGTTTCAGCTGGTCTGTGATGCCCGCAACCCGGACGCGGTGGCCACCCTGAGAGCCCGCAAACACCGGGACCTGAAGCCCTTCGCGGTGATGGTGGCGTCGCTCGAGGCCGCGCGCCCCCTGGTCGAGCTGAGTGAAGCCGAAGCGCGGCTGCTCACCGGTTGGCAACGGCCGATTGTGTTGGCCAATCAACGCGGACCTCGCCTGCCAGACCTGATCGCCCCGTCGCTGCGAACGCTCGGGGTGATGCTGCCGACCACGCCGCTGCACCTGCTGCTCTTTCACGAGCTGGCTGGTCGGCCGCCCGGCACCGCGTGGCTGCGGGACCCCGGCGGAGCGTGTCTGGTCGTCACCTCTGCCAACCCGGCAGGCGAGCCGCTGGTCATCGACGACGCCGAGGCGGCCAGCCGGCTCACCGGCATCGCCGACGTGGTGGTGACGCACGATCGCGCGGTGGTGGTGCGCGTCGACGACAGCGTGACGCGCGTGGTGGCGGGCGCTGCCACCGTCTTGCGTCGCGCCCGCGGCTTCGTGCCGCTGCCCATCAAGCTGCCCAGGCCCGTGGCGCCGGTGCTCGCCCTCGGTGCGCACCTCAAGGCCACGGTCTGTTTCACCCGCGGCGACGAGGCCTTCGTCTCACAACACGTGGGCGACCTGGACACCGTCGCTGGCTTTCGTTTCCTCGAAGAGACGGTGGCGCACTTGAGGCGCACGCTCGAGGTGGTGCCTGCGCTGGTGGCCCACGACCTGCACCCCGATTTTCTGTCGACGCGCCTGGCCGCGCAGCTCGGCCTGCCCACGCTCGCCGTGCAGCATCACCACGCGCACCTCGCCGCGGTGCTGGCCGAGCACCAACGCACGCAACCGACGGTCGGCCTCGCGCTCGACGGCTTCGGGCTGGGCACCGACTCAGGTTCATGGGGCGGCGAGCTGCTGCGCCTCGACGGCGCCCGCTTCACCCGCCTGGGTCACCTCACCGAGCTGCGGCAGCCGGGTGGCGACCGTGCCGCCAAAGAGCCCTGGCGCATGGCCGCGTCGGCGCTGCACCGGCTGGGGCGAGGGCGGGAGATTGAGGCCAGGTTCAAGGACTTCCCCCACGCGGCCGCGCTCGCTGCGCTGCTCGACGCCGGGGTGAGCGCTCCGTGGACTTCGTCGTGTGGCCGGCTCTTCGACGCCGCCTGTGGCCTGCTCGGCGTGCTGCCCACGGCCTCGTACGAAGGGGCCGCGCCGATGGCGCTCGAGGGGCTGGTGACGCGCCCAGAGGTGCTGGCGGGAGCCTGGCGGGTTCGTGATGGGCAGCTCGACCTGCGGCCGCTGCTCGACGCGCTCATCGGACGTGAGCCGGTCGACGGCGCGAATGTCTTTCACGGCACCCTCGCCGCGGCCCTGGTCGACTGGGCGACGCCACAGCTCGAGGGCGGCGTGGTGGCGCTGGGCGGCGGGTGCCTGATGAACCGGGTGCTCGCCGAGGCGCTGGTGGCTGGTTTCGAGGCGCGCGGCGCGACGGCGCTGCTGCCCCGGCAGGTGCCTGCCAATGACGGCGGGCTGTCACTCGGACAAGCGTGGGTCGCCGCGCGCTCGATGGAGGAATGACCATGTGCCTCGCGCTGCCGGCGAAAGTGATTGCAGTCGAAGACGGTGATCACGCCACGGTGGACCTGGGCGGCGTCCGCCACCGGGTGAACGTGGCCCTGCTCGACGGCGTGGTGCCCGGCGAGTTCGTCATCGTGCACGTCGGCTACGCCCTGTCCCGCATGGACCCGCTCGAGGCCGAGAAGACCCTGGCTCAGCTGCGCAGCCCGCTCACCGTCGTCGCCTGAAAAAGGGAGCTCATGTATGGAGTATATTGACGAATTTCGCGACGGCGCGCTGGCCCGACAGGTCGTCGGGAAGATCGCCGCCGAGGCGAAGACCAACCGCCGCTACCACCTGATGGAGTTCTGTGGCGGCCACACCCACGCGCTGTGTCGCTACGGCCTGCTCGAGCTATTGCCTCGCAACGTCGAGATGGTGCACGGCCCCGGCTGCCCGGTGTGTGTGTTGCCCATCGGCCGCCTCGACCAGGCCATCGCGCTCGCCCGACAGCCCAACGTCATGCTGTGCGCCTACGGCGACATGATGCGGGTACCGGGAAAAGACCGGGTCAGCCTGATGCGGGCCCGCGCAGAGGGCGCGAACGTGCGCATGGTCTTCGGTGCCAATGACGCCCTGGCCCTGGCGCGAAAACACCCCACCACCCAGGTGGTCTTCTTTGCCATCGGCTTCGAGACCACCACCCCGACCACGGCCCTCGCGGTGAAGACGGCCCAGGCCGAGGGCCTGAAGAACTTCAGCCTCTTCGTGAACCACGTGCTCACGCCTTCGGCCATCGAGGCCATTCTTTTCAGCCCCGAGGCGAAGGAAGGTCGCATTCGCGTCGACGGCTTCATCGGGCCGGGGCACGTCAGCACCATCATCGGCACCGCTCCGTACGAGCGCTTCGCCACCGACTGGCAGAAGCCCATCGCGGTGTCTGGCTTCGAGCCCATCGACCTGCTGCATTCCATTCTGCTGTTGGTGAAGCAGCTCAACGACGGGCGCCACGAGGTCGAAAACCAATACAGTCGCGCGGTGGTGCGCGATGGCAATCAGAAGGCGCAGGCCCTCATCGCCGAGACCCTCGAGCTGCGCCCCTCGTTCGAGTGGCGGGGCCTGGGCACGCTGCCGTCGAGCGCGCTCAAGCTGAAGGCCGCCTTCGCCCAGTGGGACGCCGAGGCCCGCTTCCCGATGACCTACACCCCCGTCGCCGACCACCCGGCCTGCGCGTGTGGAGAGATCCTCAAAGGGCTCAAAAAACCCGATGATTGTAAAATCTTTGGCACCGGGTGCACTCCGGACAATCCCATCGGCAGCTGCATGGTGTCTCCCGAGGGCAGCTGCGCCGCGTACTACCTGTACGGCCGACACCGCGCCGCGCCCGCCCGTGAACAGAGGACCGCCTGATGCGCACCCGCACGCCGTTTCCCCGCAAGCTCGACCTGGTCAAAGGCCAGATCGAGATGACCCACGGCAGCGGGGGCAAGCTGATGGCCCAGCTCGTCGAGCAGCTCTTCGCGGCGGCGTTCGACAATCGCTACCTCAACCAACGTAACGACCAGGCCCTGCTCGACCCGCCCCCCGGTCGACTGGTGATGACGACCGATGGGTATGTGGTGTCTCCGCTGTTTTTTCCGGGCGGCGACATCGGCTCACTGGCTGTCCACGGCACCGTGAATGACGTGGCGATGGCGGGTGCGAGGCCGTTGTACCTCTCGGCGGGCTTCATCCTCGAAGAGGGGTTCCCGCTGGCAGACCTGAAGCGGGTCGTGGACTCGATGGCGAAGGCCGCGATGGCTGCCGGGGTGCCCATCGTCACCGGCGACACCAAGGTGGTCGAGCGCGGCAAGGGTGACGGCGTCTTCATCACCACCACCGGGGTGGGAGTGGTTCCCCCCGGCGTCACGCCTCCCACCGGAGACCGCGCCCGACCGGGTGACGTGGTGCTGGTGAACGGCAGCCTGGGCGACCATGGCGTGGCCATTCTGTCGACCCGCGAAGGTTTGTCTTTCGAGACCACCATCGAGTCAGACAGCGCCGCGCTGCACACCCTGGTCGCGTCGATGGTCGAGGTGTGCCCAGACCTGCACGTGTTGAGAGACCCCACCCGCGGCGGCCTGGCCACCACGCTGAATGAGATTGCCTGGCAGTCTGGAGTCGGTGTTCGCCTCGTGGAGGCCGCGATTCCCATCAAGCCCCAGGTGGCCGCGGCCTGTGAGCTGCTTGGCATCGACCCGCTGTACGTCGCCAACGAGGGGAAGCTGCTGGCCATCTGTGCACCGGAAGACGCTGACCGGGTGTTGGCGGCCATGCGCCGTCACCCGCTGGGCACCGCCGCCGCGAAGGTCGGCACCGTGGTGCAGGACGACAACGGCTTCGTGCAGCTCGAGACCAGCTTCGGAGGCAGCCGCGTCCTCGACTGGCTGGTGGGCGAGCAGCTGCCGCGGATCTGCTGAGCAGGGCGTCGACGAGCGCGGGCCTGCCGTTGGGGCCAATCAGTCAGTCGTTTCAAGGTTCGCTTCAGGCCGTCAACGAGAGGCCGGCCGCAGCCTGAAGAGGCTGAAGAGGAGCCCCAGCCAACAGACAGCCGAGAGCAGGAGACTCGGCCCCAGCCAGCTTGGCCTGAAGCGAAACTCGGCCAGGCGCGCGCCGACCGGTGCGATCGCCCCCACGAGGGCCAGGCGGGTGGGCACCGCGGCGGTCCAGGGCCCCCCGTCGAAGCGCACCTGCCACCCCGGGTACCACGACTCACTGACGCTCACCGCCGAGGGCGTCGAGGAGGGCGAGAGGGTCGCCTCGAGCACGCCTGGCGAAGCACGCGCGACCGTACAGTCCACCTCGGCCCCTTCATGGGCCGCCGCGACGCCGCAGCCCTCGACGGGGAATCGCCCGACGCGCAGGGCTCGTGCGGCCGCTTCGACGTTCTCCACACAGTCCCACGCGCTGGAACACCGGATGGCGCGCGGCGGCACCAGCGCATGCTGAAGCACCAGGCCTCCCGGGAGCCGCTCCCGCGGACTGAAGGTCGCCAGCTGCACTCCGGCGCGCGTCAGGAAGACCTCGGTCTCGTACAGCGCCGCGGCGCCCTCGAGGCCAAGCTGCTGTCGGGCCAACGCCGACCGCGTGAGGGACAGCGAGGTGACCGCGTTGGTGGTACGGGCCAGGCTCGCGCTGTTCAGGTTGGGCCGCCCCACCGAGTGTTCGAACAGGCGTCGCAGCGCCGGCGTCGGCGGGAGCCGCTCGGTTGCAGCGGTGACGTCGGCCAGCGAGACCACCGCGCGCCCCGCCGCGGTCCACGGCACGGGCTTCGTTTCAGGGGGGGTCCACGTCGCCTGGGCCCCGAAGCCGGCGAGCAGCAGGTCGACCGCGAGCACCACCGTCAGGGCGAGCCCCCGCGCGTCGCCACGTCGAATGCCGACCGCGCACAGCACGAAGGCCAGGCAGACGCCAAGCGCCTGCTGCGCCGAGGCCCGCACGACGGACACCGCCCCATCGGTGTCGGCGGCACCGACCGCCGAGGGCCAGCGCCAGGCCAGCAGGCTCGCCACGATGGGCGCCAGAAACAGCCACGGCAGGCGCGCGTCGTCGCCTCGCGCCAGGCGATCGACGCCGCGACCCACCAGCACTGCCAGGCCCAGCACGCTCAACAGCACCAGCCGCTCGGGGTAGCGGAAGGTGGCCCAGAGCGGCAGGTGATGCTTGAGGAACGTGGAGACGGGCAGGGTGGTGCCCAGCGCCGCCGCCAGCAGGAAGAACGCCAGGCCCAGCCACAGCACGTGGCGCCGACCGAGCGTGCCAGCCCCGGCGAGCCCGAAGGCGAGGGTGGCCGCGCCCGAGTACAGACTGACGAAGTAGAAGTTCTTCCACGGGCCCCCCACCAGCGGCGTCGCCCAGAAGGTCGTCTCGGGAGTCAGCCGCCCGAACGGCAGCGGCAGCACCAGCTCCCACGCCCGCCACGCGCTCAGACTCCATTGCATCGCCTCGTCATCGCTGAAGGCCGCGCGCTGGGTCTGCCCGAGGGCCTCGACGAAGGCGAGGACCTGCGGCGCCGCGATCAGGCTCGCCAACAGCGCCGCGCCTGCAAAGAGCGCGAGAGGCCTCCATTGACGCGTGAGCTTCGCCATCGTCGCGAGGCCTCCGCCCAGACCTTCGAGGTACGCAGTCTGCGGGTCCGGCGCCAGCACCTGCAGCGCCCAGAACAGCGAGAGCAGGAGCGTGAAACGAACCCGGGCGCGGGTGGGAGCGGAATCGTCGAGCGCGCCGAGCAGCGCCCAGAACCACCACGGCGTCCAGCACGCGCTGTATTCCCACTGGGCGTTGATCTGGTTTCCCACCAGCAGGCCGCCCAGCCCGAACGAGAGGCCAGCGGCGGCCGCGCCCCAGGGTCCCACGCCTCGTCGGGCCAGCTTGAAGGCCCCACAGGCGCCGAGGAGCAGATGGACCGAGACGAAGAGCGACAGGACCCACGGTTGCTCAGGGAACAGCAGCGTCGGCCAGCCCGGCAGGTAGAGCGCGCTATTCCCCGGGTCTGGGATGATGGGGAGCCCGCCGCCCACCCAGGGCGTCCAGAGGGGCGAGGTGCCGTTCACCAGAGCGTCGTGCAGGAACTGTCGCGCCGGCACGTAGTTGGTCCAGAAATCGCGCAGGTAGTGGGTCTCGCCCAGGGCCCAGATGGGACCCGAGATGACCAGCCACGCCAGCAACAGCACCACGGCCGCGGCACGACTCGAAGGCCCTGCAGGGCTCATCACGGCAGGTCCGCGCAGCCCCAGCTGCGACTGGCCTGGCTCTGGGCGTCGCGCCCAACGCCGTTCACCGTCGGCCCGGTGGTGCTCCCCGCCGGGCACACGCTCGAGGAAGGAATCACGGCGACCTCTTCCGGAACCTCAAGCGAATGACGTCGCCCTCGCCGATCGCCGAGAGGCCCAGCGAGGGGACGAAGGCGGTCGCTGACCCTGCCAGAATCGCCCCCATCGAAGCTGCCCTCGCCAGGGGCCGGGCGTTGGTCACGTGCGCTGATTCATACAGCCGCTCGGCGCCAGCCAGTGCCCTCGACAGCGACAGGAAGAGCGACGGCGCCGAGAACTCGAGCGAGAACGTTCGTGAGGCGGTCAGCTCGAAGCCTGCCTGCGCACCCAACGCCAGCAGCCCCGCCTTCGTGAAGAGCACCGTATGGCGCGGTGGGTCGAGGTGAAACCAGGCGGCTCCCAGCCGCCGTGCCCAGCGCGAGAGCAATGGCACCTCGACGACCAACCGGCCATTCGAGGCGAGCAGCGTGGCGGCCTGCGCGAAGAAGCCAGGTGGATCATCGAAGTGCTCGAGGCTGTGGAACGAGGTGATGGCCTCGAGCGAGCCGGGCGCGAGGCTCTGCAGTGCGTTGGGGCCGGTCAGCACCTGCGACAAGCCCCGGACCCGTGCGCCCGACGCGGCCTCCTCGTCGAGCTCCGAGACCCACACCCGAAAGCCACGCCTCGCGAGCTCGGCGGCCATGGCACCGCGCCCACACCCGACGTCGAGCACCCGGGCGCCGTGCACCAGCTCATGGGCCACCCACCGTGCGCGGAGCCGCTCGCAGACCTCGAGGGCCGCTTCGATGGGAAGCGAGAACTTCCGACGCTCTTCACCGAAGTACGTACCTGCCGCGTGCCGCGCCCGAGCATCTTCATGGCTGACCCGGGCCAGCAGGGTCATGCTTCGGCAGACCGGGCACTCCCCGTAGCGCCAGCGCTCCACCGTCAGTCGCTCCTCGAGCGCTGCCCAACCACACGCTCGGCAACTGATATCTGCGCTGTGCGTCATCCCCACTCCATCGAAGAAATCTCGACGGCTCATAGACCAGTCGAAGCCGCTGTCGTAGCGGACATGCGGATTCCGCCGATCGAGCGCTTCACCGGTGTTCCATCGCCGCACGACCTCGCGGGACGATGGAGTTCCGCGACTTTTGTGCGGCCCGTGGTTCCCTCCGCCTGGTGTCGCGAGCTCGTCAGTCGCCCGAGGGGCCCCGTCGCTTCGGCGCTCGGCAGCGCGCTGCGCTGCTCGTGACCCTGGTGACGGGTTGCGTACACGAGCCTGTGCGCCGCGTGGTGGAATCGCCACGCGCTCGAGTCCAGGGCGCCACCGCCCGAAGTGCCGGCCGCTCCCGTCGACGCGGGAGTCGCCGTCTGGTGTTGCCCTTGTTGCCCGTGATGCTGGCCAACCAGGTGTGCCCGTATTCCCGCGCCACCCGCGGCAACATGCCGGTCGAGCTCAGCGTCGCGTGACGGCCCGCCGGCGCCGGGTCAGCCACCCCAGCCCGGCGAGCGCCAGCGGACCAAGCGGGGTGGCGGCGCAGGCCGCGGGCTT
>VYLD01000116.1_pt1 | contig 29847 bp, 20 predicted proteins | sample 5114401 | NCBI WGS metagenome assembly VYLD01 (sample SAMN12291783, study PRJNA351875) | freshwater metagenome | isolation source: freshwater lake | place: USA: Michigan, Gull Lake | collected 2013-08-08 | reverse complement strand
GCCGTCGACCCCATCACCGCCCCCGGCCGGGTCACCGCCCGGGCTCCCGGCCAGACCCGCGTGCGCGCACAGCCCGGCGCCGTGGTGGCCGACACCGGCGTCACCGTCAGCGCCGCCCAGCTCGTTCGCCTCGAGCTGTCCCCCGTCGACCCCACCCTGGCCCTCGGCACCACGGTGAACCTCTTCGCCACCGGCGTGTATTCGGACGGCACCACCCGGCCCCTCACCTCGCAGGTGACCTGGCAGTCGATGGACGCGGCCATCGCCACCGTCAGCAACCAGCCGGGCACCGCCGGCCGGGCCACCACCCAAAGCGTGGGCACCACCACCGTCACCGCCACCTTCGCGGGCTTCGTCAGCACCACCACCCTCACCGTGCAGTCGGCGGCCCTCTCGAGCATCGAGGTGACGCCACCCACCGCGCGCCTCGCCGCGGGCACCCACCGCCGCTTCCAGGCCACCGGTCGCTACACCGACGGCAGCACGCAGGACCTGTCGACCCAGGTGCTGTGGACCGTCTCGAACACCGCCCTCGCTTCGGCCAGCAACGCGGGTCCCTTCATCGGTCGGGTGTCGACCCTGGCCCCGGGCACGGTGACGGTGCGCGCCACCCGCCTGGGCGTCACCGGCACCGGCAGCCTCGACATCACCTCGGCCACGCTGTCGACGCTCGCCATCTCGCCGGGAGCACCGTCGGTGTCTGCCGGCTTCTCGCAGCAACTGCTCGCCGATGGCACCTTCAGCGACGGCTCGACGCAGGACCTCACCGACCTCGTCACCTGGAGCAGCAGCGACGGGTCCCTGGTGTCCGTCAGCAACGCCGCCACCAGCGAGGGCCTTGCGCGCGCCCTTCGCGTGGGCACTCCCAGCGTCACCGCGTCGGCCCTGGGCGTCACGCAGGCCATCACCTTCACCGTCACCAACGCGCTGCTGGTGGGCCTCGAGGTGGCCCCCCTCGCCGACTCGGTGCCCCGCGGCCTCACGCTCGACTTCGGCGCCACCGGCACCTTCTCTGACGGGCGGGTCAGCGACGTCACCAGCCAGGTCGCCTGGAGCAGCAGCAACCCCGCCGTCGCCACCGTGTCCAACGCGCCGGGCTCGAAGGGCCGCGCCACCACCCTGCAGACCGGCGCCACCCAGGTGACGGCGACCTTGTCAGGGCGGTCGGCGGCGGGTTCCCTCACCGTCACGCCGGCGGTGCTGACCCAGCTGCAGGTGTCCCCGCCCACCAGCACCGTCCCCAACGGGCTGAGCACGCCGTTCACCGTCACCGGCATCTTCTCGGACGGCTCGTCGTCGGACCTCACCGAGCAGGTCGGCTGGTCCGCCACGCCCACCTCCGTCGCCCAGGTGTCGAGCGCGCCGGGCAGCCGCGGCGTGGTGCAGGCGCTCGGCGCGGGCAACGCGACCATCACCGCCACCTCGGGCACCGTGAGCGGCACCGCAGCCCTCACCGTCACCGCCGCCCAGCTCGTGTCGGTGCAGGTCAGCCCCACGGTCGAGTCACTGCCCCGTGGCGTCTCGAGCCCGCTTTCGGTCCTCGGGCTCTACACCGACGGCACCACCCAGGACCTCACCGGCGTCGCCGCCTGGAGCAGCGCCGACGCGTCCATCGCCACCGTGTCCACCGCCTCGGGCAGCGAGGGCCTCGTCCGGGCCATCAGCCAGGGCACCGTGGTCATCACCGCCACCGTGTCGGGCCTCAGCGGCACGGCCCAGGTGACGGTCACGGCGGCGGCGTTGCTGCAGCTGCAGGTGAACCCCGCCTCGCCGTCGGTGGCGGCCGGCCGGTCGCTGTCCTTGAGCGCCATCGGTATCTACTCGGACGCCACCGCCCAGGACGTCACCACCCAGGTCACCTGGGCCTCGAGCGCCACCCCGCAGGTGGCGGTGAGCAACGCTGCGGGCTTCGAGGGTGTGGTGACCGGTGGCCTGGTCGGCAGTGCCACCGTCACCGCCTCGCTGCAGGGCGTCGTCGGCTCGACCGTCGTGACCACCACCCCGGCGGTGCTGCAGCAGCTGCAGGTGACGCCCACCAACCCCTCGCGCCCGCGCGGCCTGCAGACTCAGCTCACCGCCACCGGCATCTTCTCGGACGGCTCGACGCAGGACCTCACCACCCAGGTCACCTGGACCTCGAGCCAGACGGCGCGCGTGTCCATCGACAACGCTGTGGGCCTCGAGGGCCTGGCCACCGCGCTCACCGTCGGCACCGCCACCGTCACCGCCACCGCCAGCGGCGTCGTCGGCACCACCCAGTTCACCGTCACCCCGGCGCAGCTCACCCGCATCGACGTCACGCCGGCGACGGTGACGCTGCCGCTGGGCACCGTGCGGCAGCTGCTCGCCCTCGGCCGCTACACCGACGGCAGCACCCAGAACCTCACCGCGCAGGCCACGTGGACCAGCGCCGCGCCAGCGGTGCTCGACGTGTCGAACTCGGCCGGCAGCGAGGGCCTGGCCACCACCCTCGGCACCGGCTCGGCGACGGTGAGCGCGACGTTCCTGGGCTTTTCCGGCGTGGCGCAGGTCGACATCACCCAGGCGGCGCTCGCCAGCATCGAGCTGACCCCCGCGGCCGGTGGCACCCCGCTGGGCTTCAGCCGGCAGTTCATCGCCATCGGCGTGTACACCGACAGCACCACCCAGGTGCTCACCTCGCAGGCCACCTGGGCCTCGAGCGACATCACCCGGGCGCTCATCTCGAACGCCGCGGCCAACCGGGGCCTCATGTCCACCGTGACGACCGGCGCGGTGACCATCTCGGCCACCTTCAACGGCATCACCGGCACCGCCAGCCACGCCATCACCGCGGCCACCCTGGTGTCGTTGAGCGTGTCGCCTTCGCCGGTGTCGCTGAGCGTCGCGGGCACCCGGGCGCTGACCGCCACGGGCACCATGTCGGACGGCTCGACGCAGGACCTGACCACCTCGGTGACGTGGACTTCGCTGTCAGCGGGCGTCGCCGACGTGTCGAACGCCGCGGGGACGCACGGCCTGGTGACGGGCGTGGCGCCGGGCAGCGCCACCATTCGCGCGGCCCAGGGTGGCGTCACGGGGCAGGTGACGGTGACGGTCACGCCGTAGGCCAACCACTCGCGCGGTGACGGTCCCGCCGGAGTCCGCGCGTGATGACCGCGGCGCGCTTCAACAGCGACCGCCGGCCCGCGCTCCTTCGCCCCTGGCGGTTCATCATCGTCGACGGACGGGCCGTGCGCCGGGGGAAGGGGCGGCGCCGAGGCTGCTGGCCTCAGGGCTCTCGAGCGACCGCGTCCAGCCCCGCAGCGAGGGCCTCGACGCAGGCGCCCGTTCCGGCGTCGGGAGCGCGCAGCTCGGCTTCATGACAGCGAATGAAGGCGCTCAAGGTCGGGCCCGTGCGCGCGGGAGAACGAAGGGTCAGCACCTCGAGGCGGCCCAGCGGCCACTCGAGCCCCGCCGATGGACCCTTCAGTGCCGCGGCGCGCAGCCTCGCCGCGGCGTCGCGCAGCTGGTTCTGTTGCACCAGCCACAGGGCCACCAGCCACTGCGTCATTGGCTCGTCGCTGGCCTCGAGCGCGGCGCGGTGGGTCAACACGACGTCATCGCGGTCGGCCAGCATCGCGGCCAGCATCAGGCCGGCGAGCGGGGCGCCGGTGAGCGCGGTGGCGGGCAGCACCTGCAGCACCTCGACGGCCCGCTCGGGCTCACCTGCGAGCAACGCCAGCTCAGCGCGCCCGAGCCGGACGGTGCGGTCTGACGGGTCCGCGGCCAACAGCGCCTCGAAGACGACGTCGCCGCGGTGCAGGAACGGCTCGGCGTCACCGGCCTGGCCGCCCAGGTGCAAACGCCTGGCGTGCTGCAGCAGCGTGGCGCCCAGCGCGCGCTGGACGACGAGGTCGCGCTGCTCGGGGGGCACCGCTTCGAGCAGGGTGATGGCGCGCGCGCCACGCTCGAGCGAGGCCGCAGGGGCCCGCGAGGCCCACAGGGTCTGCGCCTCTCGTCCCAGGCCTTCTGCCAGCCGCACGCGAGCGCCGGTGTTGCCCACGTCGAGCTGCAGCAGGCGCTCGTCGGCACGACTGGCCAGCGCGTGTAAACGGGCCGACGCCGACCGGTCGAGTGCAGCGGCGAGCAGCTCGGCGCCCACCGCGCGAACTTCGAGCCAATCGGTGCGCTCGGGCCAGCGGTCTTCAGCCTCGAGCATCACCCGCAGCGCCCGCCCATCACCGAGCCGGGCGCGGAGCACCGCGCACCCGGTTGACGCCACCGCCTCGTCGAGCGTTCGCGGGGCCTGCTCGAAGCCCGGGGCCCGCGCAACGTCACACGCGTCAGCGAGGCGACCTGCCTGCGCTGTTCTGCCGGCGGCCACCTGCAGGGCGCCGAGTTGGCTGAGGGCGCGCTGCAGGCCCAACCGGTCGGGGTCGTCGAGCTGGTTCGCCGGCTGCGCTTCGAGGAAACGCAGCACGCTGGTGGACAGGACGTCGAGCAGCGGCAGGTTCCGCGGGCCCTGGGGAAGCGCTGCGCCAGCGTCGATGAGCAGCTGCGCCGAGACCTGCCGTGCCTGGTTGCGCTGCGTGGTCGCCCGGAAGGCCACCGCGCAAGCGAGGCCCAACCCCATCAGCACCACCACCGCGACCGAGCGACGCGGGCCCTTTTTGCTGACGACGCTCGACCCGACCGCAGCCGACGCGGCCTCGAGGGCCCGCTCATCAGAGCCGTGCGTGGCCACCAGGCGGCCCACGGTGGCCTCCACCAGGGCTCGCTCGGCGTCGGTCACCCCCGGCCATGCGGGAAGACCGAGGCGGGAAGCGATGACCTGTTCGAGTGCTTCGCGCGGCGACGACATGTGTGAATGACGACCCCTTGTGGGCAGCGGCCTTCACGGCGCCGCGCGACTGCGAAGGGGTCTTGTCACGGCTTGCTGGCGGCTGACCAGCAGACGTCGGGCGTGCACCCGCGAGCGGTGCGAACCAACGGCTCCGACGAGGAAGCAGCGTTCGAAGTGGACGGCCTTCTTCAGCCCCGGGTCTTTCCGGTACAGCCTGGTGATGCCGTAGAAGACGCCTCTTCGCCCACGCAGCCTGGCGCCCACGAAGAGCGACGCGGCCGAGCTGGCCAGGGCCGTCAACGCCGACGCTCCGCCGAAGCCGTACCACACGGTGATGCCGCCGCTGCTGGTCGACGAGACGCACTGGCCGGTGTGCGCACCGCCGACGCCATCGAAGGCCGCGTCCACCCCTCGAGGGCGTACCGCGTGAACGCCCTCGTCGAGCGGCGCCGCGCGACCTTCGATGGGCGTGGCCCCGAAGCTGCGCACCACGTCGTGGCCCACTGCCCGGGAGCCAGCTTCGCTTCCCGGTGGATCATCTGAAACGCCGTCACGTAGTTGAGGATGAGCGAGACCACCTCGGCGTCGTCGAGGTCGTCGGGCACCACGGCGTCGACCAGACCGACCGACTCGTAGCCCGGCACGAAGGGAAGCTTCGGCGCGTAGGGGTAGGTGCCCCGGCGCATGGTGATGTCGGTGGCGCCCACCCCCGTCACCAGCACCTTCACGCGCACCTCGCCAGCCTGAGGCTCGGGCAACGGCAGCTCGACCACCTCGAGCACCTCGGGCCCGCCCTTCCTCGTCAACATCACCGCCTTCATCGTCGTCATGTGCGCTCCGGAAAACGTGGGCCACAACGGCCAGGACCCCAACTGGGCGAAGGTCGAGGCGCAGAACTGCACCCCCCCTGTGCAGCACTGCACGCACGTTGGTGCGGTTGCGCCTCGTGCGGGTCTGAGAGGTCTTCTGGGGGGAAGGGGTTCTTCGCGAGCAGGTTGAAGCCGTCGACGGCCTCGAGTTCGGCCCCGAGTGACGTGAGGGTCCGCACGCTGATGGGCCAATCGGTCGACCCCGTGGGGTTTCCATCGAAGGGCGCCTGATACGTGGCCACCTCGACGAAGGCTTCGGGCAGTCGCACCCGGCCGGCGTCTCCGACCAGCACCGCACGGCCCAGCGCGTGATGGGCCAGCAGCCACGGCACCAGGCGCGCGGTGATGGCCTCGTCGAAGGTGAGGTCGCCCAGCAGCACCACGTCGCAGTCGAAGGCGCCGGCCGGGCGTTCCAGCACGTCGGTGGTGAGCACCTCGAGGGACCCGTGGTTCTGTGCGGCGTTCATCGTCGCGCAGACCGAGGCCATCACGTCGACGTCTGCGCAGGTGACGTGCGCCGCGCCGGCCTTCAGCGCCGCCAGCCCTTCGATGGCCCCGCCGCTGCCGACGTCGAGTACCCGTTTGCCGAGCACCGCGGGCGGGTGGTCCAGCACCCAGCGCGCGAGGGCCTGACCACCGGGCCACGCGAACGCCCAGTACGGCAGCTCGAGCCCCTGCGCGCTGGCCTCGGCCGGGGTCGCGCGCCACAGCGGGTGGCTCGGCATCAGCAGGTGAAGCCGAAGCTCGGGCACCAGCGGCACGGTGGCGACCTCGGTGACCGAGCGGATCAGCGCGTCAATCGCCAGCGTCTTTCGCTCGGTCTTCACGGCCCAGGTCCCATTCACACGCACCGCCGCTGCTCGGCACGCACGGTCCCCTCCAGGCGCAGGCCCTCGGTGATGGCCGGTGCAGCGCGACGAAGCCGCGTCAGGCGTCGTCCTTCTCCGGCTCGGCGGGAGCGTCAACCTTCGGCGCCGCAGGTGCTTCGTCCTTCAGCTCAGGTCGCGAGAGGAGGCCGGCCAGCTGGGGACCCGGGCGCAGCTCAGGCACCGCCTCGCCGTCGGCCTTTGCGCGCTGGAAGGCGGCGAGCGCGAAGCCCATCTCGCGCAGCACGCGACCCTCGATGCGGTTGGTGGCCAAAGAATCGTTGCCGGTGCCCACCACATACGTCTGCTCATTGCTCACGCGCAGCGCCTCGGTGATGGCAGACACCGACGACAGGAACGCCTCGGTGATGCCCGCGTCATCGGCCAGCAGGGCCCCATCGTCCGAGCGGCGCACGCGCAGGGCAATCTGCAACAACCCGGTGAGCGTCGACTCCAACACATGAGGCGTCTGGCTCGACTCGTTGCGGTCGGTGATGTCTTTGGTGAGCGCGGCGTTGCCGGTGGCAGCCGAGCGCAGGCCGTTCACCAGCTTGCGTCGCGCCCGGTCGGCGACGGTGACCGCCGCCGAGCGACCGGTGCGGGCGGCGTCGTTCCCCTCGGCGTTGTCGCGGGCGATGGCGTCGTCGAGCTCTCCGACCAGGTGCGCCAGCCAGGCCAGGCGGTGCTCGCTGTACCCGGTCACCGGGCCCTTCTTCAGGGCCGCGTCCAGCACGCCGATGAAGCGCTCGGCCTCGCCGCGCACGTTCTCGGCTTTGGTGCGGGTGCCCCACGCGTCGCACTGCTCGTCGCTGAAGGCCGCCTGGTACACCCGGCGTCGACGCTCATCGAGCGGCGGCAAGCGCGACAACAGCTGCAACGCGATGCGCGGCTTCGTGGTGGACTTCCTGCTCGAAGACTTCGGTGCTGGCTTCTTCCCTGCCGCCTGCTTCTTCTTCGTTGCCATGGGCCCCTCCAGAGTCGGTGAGGGCGCGGACTGTAGCGATTCGCGCGAGGCAGGACAGCACCGCGTGTCGCCCGCAACCCTTCGCGCACATTCAGCAATCAGCCCTGTCCCGGCCTCGAGGTAGACTCGGGTCGCAACTTTCCCTACATGCGGACAGCTACCTTCAGGAACGCGCCTGCGTGTGGACCGAGGCCGACGTCTACGCGCCGGGTCTCACCGACGGCGTGGGCGACCTCAAGCCTCACGCGGTGTACGCCGAGGCTGAGCTGACCCTCGACGGCGTGGCGCTGCCAGCGCAATCGCTCTCATTCCTCGGCCGCGTGGGCAATGACTATCGGTACCGCTTCGAGCTGCCGAAGGCTGTTCTGTATTACGGCCCGAAGTGGTCGACCCTGCGGTACGGCCTGCGCTTCTCGACCGATGGCAAGACGTGGGTGAAGGACGTCACCCGTGACGTGGTGCGCGACCCGTCGTTCTGCAACGCCGCCTGGGGGTCTTGCGCGCGCTGAAGGTCGCCTCAAGGGACCGGTTGGCCCGCGCCGCCAGGGCACGCCCCGGCATCCCCGAAGGTGAGCGCCGACCGTCAGGCCGATTCCCGGCGCCCGACGCACGCGGACAGCTTTCGCTCGAGGTCCTCGAGGCGCAGCGGCTTGGCGAGGACGTCGTCGATGCCCGCGGCCAGACACTTCGCCCGCTCGTCGTCGAGCGCGCTCGCGGTCACCGCGATGATGGTGACCCGCCCGGCGGGGCCTTTGAGCGCACGAATGGCCCGCGCCGCGTCGTAGCCGTCGAGCACGGGCATCTGGCAGTCCATCAACACCACGTCGAAGCGTTCGCGCTGAACGGCGGCCAGGGCCTGCGCCCCGTCGCCGACGACCTCGGCCGACACCCCCAGCTTCTCGAGCATGCGGCTGACCACGCGCTGGTTGACCTGGTTGTCTTCGGCCACCAGCACGCGCAACGACAGGCTGGGCAGCGGTGGAAGGGCCTCGACGGCCACCTCCCGCCCCAGCGCCGCCAGCACCCGGTCGACCAGCGCTTCGCTGCGGTAGGGCAGCGACACCACCTGGCCGAACCCGCTGCCCACCCGCCGGCCGACCTTCGAGAGCACCACCCGCGGGCGGGGGCCCGACGCCAGCGTGTCGCTGAGCACGACCTGCGGCGCCACGTCGACCACCGTCGCGCCCAGAAAGGCGAGCGCTTCGACCAGGCCGCGGCGCGTCGCCGGGTGCATCGCGTCGACCGAGGCGGTCACCCCGCCCAGCGGCTGGCCCGGCACGTCGTCGCACTCGACCAGCGGCACTTCGAACCAGAACGTCGAGCCAGCCCCTTCGGCAGACTCGAGGTCGATGGCCCCACCCATGGCGGTCACCAGGGCCCGGCAAATCGACAGGCCCAGCCCGGTGCCCCCGAACTTCCGGGTGGTGGAGTCATCGGCCTGACGGAAGGGCGAGAACAGCGCCGCCCGACTGGCCGGCGACAGGCCGATGCCGGTGTCGCGCACCTCGACCCTGAGGCGACCGTCGCGGTGCGAGGCGCTCACCACGACCTCACCCGAGGTGGTGAACTTGACGGCGTTCGACACCAGGTTCAGCACCACCTGTCGAAGGCGGGTCGGGTCGCCGACCATCGAGGCCGGCACGTCGCGTTCGACCACCAGGGCCAGCTCGAGGCCCCTGGCGAAGGCCGGGCCGGCGACCTGCTGCATCACGTCTTCGAGCAGCCGGCGCACCGCCACCGGAATGCGCTCGAGCGAGAGCTTGCCGGCCTCGAGCTTCGAGAAGTCGAGCACGTCGTTGATGAGCCCCAGCAACAGGTCTGCCGAGCCCCGAATGGTGTCGACATACTCGCGCTGTTCGCGGTCGAGCGCGGTGCCTTCGAGCAGGCCCGACATGCCGATGACCGCGTTCATCGGCGTGCGAATCTCGTGGCTCATGTTGGCGAGGAACGCGCTCTTGGTGCGGCTGGCGGCGACCAGCTCGACGTTGGCGGCTTCGAGGTGGGTCTTGGTCGTCGACAGTTCCTGCAGCGCACGCTCGAGCGCGAAGGTGCGCTGCGAGACCTGCACCTCGAGCCGCGCGGCCTGGGCCCTGGTCGCCGTGAGCCGGGCGCTGTTCACCCCGCGCCCCACCAGCGCCAGGCCCAGCAGCACCAACAGCACGAACCACCAGCGCTGCCACACGGGCCTGGGCACGGTGAACGACGACGATGCGCTGGCCGACCAGGGGCCGTGATAGCGCCGCGCCCGGGCCTCGACGGTCCAGTCGCCTGCGGGCAGGTGGTCGATGCGAAGGTGGCGATCGCCGAGGGCATGCCAGGGCTGGTCGCCCACCCGGTACTGCACCTCGAGCTGCGCGGGGTTGATGAAGCTGGGCACCACCACGTCGGCCGCGAAGCCCTCTGGGGCCGAGGGCGCGTTGGGGACCGACACGTTGAGCAGCGTCACCTTCGGCGCCGCGTCGAGGGGCAGGTCCCTCTCGGGGAAGTAGTGGCCGAGGCCCTCTGCGGTGGAGAACCACAGGGTACCGTCGGCGTCGCGCAGAAAACCGGACCCGTTCGACTCGGTGCTGGGGTACCCCTCGCGGCGGGAATAGTTGCGAAAGTGCACCCCGTCGAAGCGATCGACGCCCCGGGCGGTGCCCACCCACAGGTGGCCCGCGAGGTCGGCGCCCAGCAGATACACCGCGTCGCTCGACAGGCCGTCGGCGGTGGTCCAGGTGGTGACGCTGTGGCCGTCGAAGCGGCTCACCCCCCTGGCCGAGTCGTAGCCGAACCACAGGTGCCCGCGCGGGTCTTCGGTGAGCGCGACCACGTCGTCCATGGCCAGCCCATCGGCGGTGGTGAGGCGCTTCACGGTTGCGCCCTCGGGTGAGAGGCGGGCGAGGCCTCCGATGCCCCCAACCCAGGTGAAGCCGAGGTGGTCGACCAGCACGCGCCCGTGCACCAGCTCGAGCCCGGGCACGACGACCGGGGAGAAGGCTCCGTCGCGCCCGTGCCACACGCCTGCGCCGTCAAGCACGACCCACACAGAGCCATCGTGGCCGATGCCCAGCGAGCTCACCGACGAATCGGGTGGCAGGCCAGCGACGGGCCGAAAGCGCTCGCCGTCGCGCACGTCGAGCCCCCGCACGGTGCCGACCCACAGGTGCTCTGCGTCCGTGGCCAACGAGCGGATCAGGTTCGAGCGCAGCCCGTCAGCGATGGTGAAGGACACGAAGCGCTGGCCATCGAAGCGCCCCAGGCCATTGACGGTCCCGACCCACAGCGTGCCCGCGCCGTCGCGAACGATGGGCCTGACGTTGTCGGCGCCGAGCCCATCGGCAGCGTCGTAGCGCGCGAAGGCCATGCCGGTGAACTGCGCCAGCCCGCCGAAGGCGCCGAACCAGAGCAGCCCGTCCCGGTCCCGCAGCATCGAGTCGACCTCGAAGTAGGGGAACCCTCGCGCGCGGGTGACGGAGTCGACCTGGCCCGCGTGCACCCGCGCCAGGCCACTTCGTCCGCCGGCCCAGATGTCACCAGCGCCGTCGACCAGCAGCACGCGCGGTGCGTCGGTCCAGGCGTCGAAGGTGACGCTCGACACCCGCTCGCCTGCCCGCCAGACCTCGAGCTCGCGCTGCGTAGTGGCGAGCACCAGGGCCCCTGAGGCCAGGGTCAACGCGGAGAGCGGCCGGGCCGCCCACTCGACGGGCGCCATCACACCCTGGTGGTGGCGAAACAGGCCGCTGTGGCTGGCGACCCAGAGGTCACCCTGTTCGTCGAGCGCGAGCCCGGTGACGGCGCCCTTGACCGTCGGCTCGACGCGCAGCGTCGTCCCGACGAACTTGAAGAGCCCGCCCTCGCCGCCGCACCAGACGGTCGAACCGTCGACCGCCAGTCGGGTGAAGGGCTCATCGGCCGGCCGGGCCTGGTAGACGGTGGTGAAGACCCCTGCGCGTCGCACCGAGAGGCCATCACGCCCGGCGACCCAGAGCGCACCGTCGCCGCCGACGGCGAGCGCGTCGACCTGGTCGGAAGACCGGCCTTCGGCGACGCCAACGGTGGTGAAGCGTTGGCCGTCGTACCGGGCAAGGCCCGCTTCGGTGCCAACCCAGAGCAGCCCGTCGTGGTCCTGCGCCAACGCCCGCAACGACAGCTGCGGCAACCCGTCGTCGGTCGACAGAAACCGGAACGCCAAGGTGTCTGCCTGCGAAGGGCACGTCACCAGGGCGATGGCGACAGCGACGCTGGCGACGGTCCTGTGCCCCACGCGTGAAGTGTAGCGGGGCCAGTGGCGGTCGCTCGCGTAATCAGAGGCGTGGGCCTGGCAGGTTCAGAGGGTCATCGCGGGCCCACCCCTGCTTCAGGACTGACCCGGGAGCCCCTCGTTGCGCACGCCCTCAGGCCACCGACAGCAGGCGCTCGGCCGCCAACAGGCGCGCGGTCGCGCCCGAGAGGTCGTCGACGTCGGCGAGGTGAAAGGAGTGCAGGTGGACCGCGCGGGGCAACAGGCCGGGCACCTCGACGTCGAGCTGGCCCAGGGGGAAGCGAACCTGACGCTTGACCGCCGCGAGCCGGGTGGCGTCGCTGAAGGACAGGGTCCATGCCTCGGCCCCCGCGCCGGGGAACTGCTGCGCCCACAGCGCCTCGAAGACCACCGCCCGCCTCAGCGCCGCTGGTGTGCGGGCGCGAACCTGGAGCGCCGTCGACAGCCTCGGCCACCGGCTCACCGCTCGGCGCGCGCGCACCGTGAGGCCCAGGCCCTCGAGGGCAGCGGCGAGCGGTTCACGCGCCGCGAGGCCCAGCGGGGTGACGATGAGCTGCGGTTCGGGCGCCGACGCCTGGGCACACGCCGCGTCGAGGCTGGCCAGGAAGTCGGCGAGCGCCTCGACCTCGGCCTGGGTCGGCGCCGAGAGCGCGCACCTCACCACGGCCGGGCCTCTGGCTGGTCGCTGGTTGACCCGGGCTCGCCCTGCCCTGGTCGGTCGGCCTTCATCGTCGGGTCTTGGGCGCTCGGGAAGCGGCGACCGCAGCGAATCGGCGCCCCCCGCGTGTCGGCCGAGGCTGCACACGTCGCCTGCACCGGCTGGTTGAGCTTCGGGGGGCTGCGCGACGACGCCCTCTGGGCTGCGCCGTCATCGTCCCAGAGGGACCTGCTCCTGGCAAACCAACCATGACCAGAACGAAGAAGAGGCGTCACTGAAGGTCCTCGATTGCTCACCGAACGCCGGGCCCGGGCACCGACCCTGACTGCCGAGATGTTTGTCTTTTCTGACCGTCGGAGGCGTCGACCGGCTCGGGTGAGGCTACTCGGGCTGCGTTCGCGCGCTCGTTGTAGGCGCGCGTACAGTGCAGACAATAGCGCCGACAGATGGCGTCTTCGAGGCAGTGGCCCTGTTTCACGAATTCAGCGCTCTTCTGTCGCTGGGTGTCTGGGCTGTCGGTGAGGGGCCCCAGGGGCGTGCCGCCTTCTCGCAGGTACACCGAGCACGGGTAGTAGAAGCCTGCGTCGACGGTGCGCTCGGTGAGGGGAATGAAGCACCGCCAGTCGGGGTGGGGCGCGACGCGCTCGAGGCCGATGGCGTCGGGGGCGAAGACGGTGCGCAGCTTGCGCCGCAGCAGCGGGTACGCGTCAGGCGGCGCGTCGTCGAGCAGGGCGCGCAGGGCCGAGAGCACCGGCCCGGCTTCGGGGAACTGGCCGAGCCCATCGCGGGCGTCGACGTCGGTGATGAGCTTCAGGTCGTCGACGCCGAAGCCGAGGAAGAACCGCACCACCTTCGGCAGGTGCGCCCGGTTGGCCCGGCCCACCACGGTGTTCACGATGAGGAAGAAGGGCGCACCTCGACGGCGCGCCTCGCCGAGCACCTGAAGGGTCTTCACCGCGCGGGCCCAGGCATGGCGGCGGCCGGTGAGCGCTTCACCCAGGCCGGGCTCATCGGCGTCGAGCGACACCCGCACCTCGTCGAGGCCAGCGTCGATGAGCGCCAGGTACACCTCGGGGGCCAGGGTGCCGTTGGTGGTGACGCTCAGGCGCTCGACCCCCGCCGCGCGGGCCTTCCGCACCAGCTGCGGCAGGTCAGGTGAGCGCGTGGCCTCGCCGCCGGTGAAGTGCAGGTGCCGCAGCGGCGTGCCCCGGTGTTGCGCGAGCAGGGCGTCGAAGGCCGCCACGTCGAACGCCAGCCGCTTCTGGGGGCGGGCCTGCAGCTCAGCCTCGCTGCGCGCGATGGTCTTGCAGTACGGGCAGTCGAGGTTGCAGCGATAGGTGAGGAACACCGTGAGGCGATGCAGCGGCGTGCCGGCCTCGACCGCGTCCGGCTCGTCGACCAGCGGACCCAGCTCGGCGATGCGCGCGTCCTGCTCGTCCTCGAAGAGCAGGTCGGGCACGGGGCTGCGATGGGTCGCTGGCATGCACGAACCTCCAGGTCGAGATGGGTGCGACATCATGCGACATGTGGAGGCCCGGTGTAAAAGGGCCTGTCTACACGGGGGTTTGCGCAGCCGTCGAGCTGCGCTGAGGTGGCCCGCGGCAGCCGCGCTCTGGCAACGCCGCGCGCCGCTGTTTCGAGCCGTTCGAGGTCCCGCGAGGAGGACGCGTGGCCCCGGAGTCGCGCGTCGACCCTGCCTGCCGGAGCGCGCGCCTCAGCCAGACGACGGGCAGCCTGCGGTCATGGCACCTGGCAGGCCAGGTTGTCGGTGCTGTCGCAGGCCGCGTCGTTCCACGTGCCCTGCGAGTACAGCTGCACACAGTTCTCGCTGCTGCCGCCGTTGGGCTCGCCGGACTCCCAGTTGGTGAAGCTGAACGGGGTGCCATCATTCCAGGCCCAGCCGCCGTCGGGGTTGGTGCGCCCGCCGTCGGGCCGCTGGTCCGAGCCGCCGAGCGAGACGCTCTGGCTGCCGTAGAAGGTCGTCGCGCGCTCGCGAAGCGTGGTGTTGAGGAGCGCCGACTTCGCGAACGCCGCCGTGCCACCGTCGAACAAGGCCCGACACGTCGAGTCCGCGTCGGCACGCTGCACCCGTTCCGGGCAGAACGCGAAGCTCACCGTGACGGCGCCAGCGTCGATGAGCGAGCTCGGCAGCTGGGGCCCGCCGTCGACTCCGCGCGGCCAGGGGGTCGAAGGCCGCGCCACCCAGCAACCGGTGGTGGGGGAACACACCGCGCCCGCATCGGGAACGTCCTCGCCGTTCTGGTTCACCAACAGGCTCGCCCGGCTGCCGTTGTCGAGCAGCTGGGCCCGCAGCACGCGAAGGGTGCAATCGACGAGCAGCCGGTTCCCGCTGACGTTGAAGCCCGCGGCCAGCGACGACAGCACGGGCATGCTCAGGGAGCGCAGGGACGGGTTGTCGGCCACGCGGCTGCGCGGCTCACCTTCTTCGAAGTTGAGCGCGTTGGCGTCGAGCGTGAGACCGACGAGCCGGGGAAAGGAGAGCTGCTCGACGCCCGAGACGTTGACCATCTGCAGCTGGCCGACCCGCTCGAGGTTGGGGAAGTCCATCACCGCGGGGCCGACCAGGACGGTCGAGCAGCAGGCGTTGTCATCCTGCCCGATGGTGAGGGTGCCGGTGATGCGGCGAACCTGTCGGTAGATGCGGTAGTCGACGTCGTTGCGCAGGGTGACGCTGCCCTCGATCACCACGTCCGCGACGCTCTGGCCGCACACGAAGCTGCGCTGGGTCACCTCGGCGTCGGCGAGCACTCCGTCGCCGTTGGTGTCGGCGCCGCTGGCGACCTGGACCCCGCCGAGTGGACAGTTCGCGCCCGCGTTCTCGGGAATGACCCGCACCAGGGTCTGCGGAGGGGGGCCACACACGTACGTGCGCGACGTCACCTCGGAGTCCGCAAGCAGCCCGTCACCATCGGTGTCGAGCCGGTGCCGTTCGTTCCCGGGCTGCCGCTCTGACCAGGCTGCCCCGTGGAGCCGGTCTGACCCGTCGGCCCCTGAGCACCTGCTGCACCGGGCTGGCCGTCTGCGCCAGCAGGGCCCGTGTTGTTGCACGAGGCGAAGGTGAAGACGGCGAGGGCGTGAGCGAGGACGCGGCGAGGAGTCATGGGTGCGACGAGTTATCATCGACGGCGCGTTTCACCCGCGATGAGTCGCTCGCCAGCTTCAGGGGCCGTAGGCAAACACGGTGACACTCACCTGCCACAGGCCACCGGTGGCGATGCGGTCGATGGTGAACTCGAAGGTGTGCGCGCCCGGGGTCTTGAAGGACGGGGGCTCGAAGACCAGCGCTGGGGTGACGCTGCCCGGACACCAGTTGGCGCGGCTGGCGCGCACCGAGCCAATCGAGCCGCAGGGGTTCTCTTTGCACGCCATGATGGTGCCGCCGGCCGCCGACGGGAACGCGGTCACGGTGCACAGCTGGGCGCAGTTGGTGCGAAGGAGCTGCCGGTCATCGAAGGGCTGCCCGTCAGCCTTGAAGGTGAAGCGGCGGGTGCAGAATTCCTCTGCGGGGCCGAAGCACCCGGGGGCGTTGGTGGTCGGCCCTCCATGGCCCGTCGCGCGGTACTCGACCACCGTGCGCGCGGTGCCGGGGGGCACCGTGAAGGCCAGCGACTGCTGCGCATCGGCCGTGAAGAGGCTTCGGTAGAGCAGCGGCGTGACGGACAACACCCGGCGCGGCGGCGTCCCCTTGAGGGCCAGCAGGCGCCCCGACACGAACCACCCGCCCTGGCTGCCCGACACGATGCCGGCGCCATCGGAGTAGGTCGGAATCTCGACCTCCACCTCGCGCGCGGCGGTCATGCCGTTGATGACGTCGGTGACGTCGACCTCGAGGGCGAGGGGGCCTCCGAAGGGGGTGATGGCCCGCAAGAGCTCGATGGCCGGCGTGCCCGCGTCGGCGGTCGGGTCTCTCAACCGCCACTCATAGTTGCGGTCGAAGGCGTCGCAGTTGGCAGGCCAGTTGTGGCCGGGCGGCGGCGGGTTGGTGCGCCACGACTCGAAGGGGAAACAGGTGGTGTCGAGCTGGGTGAAGAGCTTCACCGACTCGAAGGGCCCGCCGTCGAGCACCGGCAACGCCACCCGCACCCGGTGGAAGTTGGGCGCGTTGCCGTCGCTGCTGATGCGGGCGCGGTCGAACAGCACCACCTCGACCTCGCGCCCGGCGTCGACCGGCACCTCGAGGGTGCCCCCATCACGGTCGCGCCGCGCTTCGAGGGTGACGGCCGTCGACGGCGCGCACCCCACCAGCAGCAAGAGCGCGAACAGAAACCTGGTGCAGACCATGACCGTACTTTCCCTCGCTCCTCACCCGTCGAGAAGCGCTCTGTCGTCGGGCCGAGCACGTTCGAAGCACGGGCCGGCCTTCGAGGTGCGAAACTCCCCGTCGTCCTCACCCAGGCGAGACGGTGACGGAGAGGGTGCTCAGCGATGGGAAGCCGGTGGCGAGCCTCGTCAGTTGATGTCTGCAGTACAGACATTGTTCGAGCAGGTCAGCATCGAGCAGCAATCACTCGCCATGCTGCAGCTCTGGCCCGTCACCCGGCACATGTTGGGCGGCGGGGGTGAGCAGACCGACGCGCCTCCCGCCGCGGGAGGCCGGCACTCGTTGGTGCAGCACTCGGAGTTCACGCCACACCCGGTGCCCGTCTGCCGACAGGCCCGCGCCGCCCAATAGGCCGAGATGTTGCGCGACTGGGCCGACTGCCCTGGCAGCCAGTAGCCGACCTCGCTGGGGTCTTCCCCGGGCGCGGGGTTCTTCTTGATGGCGGTCACCCAGATCTGCTCACGGTTGGCGCCCCGCGTGCCGACGGCGGCGTTGCCGTAGTCACGGCGCGAGAGGAAGGCGAGCCAGTAATACCCGCCCGAATCGAAGGGTGACATGCGCGGCTCGAACGAGAGGTTGTTCGGCCCGTTGGCCTTCGACATCTGCCGAACGTCTGAGCCGTCGCGCCGCATGATGTACAGCAACGCTGGCTGGGTCGACGAGCGGGCCGAGACGCCCTGCGCGAAGACGATGCGCTGCGAGTCGGGCGTCCACACCGGGTAGGTCGGCGCGCGCAGGTTCGCAGGCCGGTTGGGAATGGTCGGGCTGACGCCAGAGAGGATGGGCTGCATGGCCCCGAAGGTGTCCTGGCCCGTCACCGGAATGAGGCTGATGGTGCCGTCCTGGTAGTCGGTGCCCCAGTCAGACACGTTCGAGACGCAGGCGATGGCGGTGCCGTCGGGCGACCACGCCGGGTGGGTGACGTTGTTGGCCGGCAGCCCGGCGCCCAGGGGCTGCACCAGCACTCCCGTCATCGGGTTGAGCAGCGACAACCCGGTGGGGCTGGGGCCGGTGGTGATGATGAGGCGGTCTTCGCGGGGGCTCCAGGTCGAGAACCACCACTTCTGCATCGCGGCGTTGAAGAGGCTGGGGGGCGGGTCACCGGTGAGGTTCGCGGTGAGGTCGAACACCGCGCCGAAGTTGTCGCCGCCGCCCATGCGCCCGGCCAGGTACCGGCCGCTGGGTGACACGGTGTGACAGCCGATACAGCGCGCGGTCTCGCTGCCGGGCACCGGCGGCGGAGTCGGCATGAAGGCCACGCGCTGGTTGGTGCCGTCGTCGATGCGGTACACCCGGCCCTCGTTCACCGCCCAGTAGTAGACACTGCCGGTGAGCGCGGCCCTGGCGAAGCGCACCCGCACCTCGTTCGACCGGTACGCCGACTGCGTGGCCTGCGACCAGCGGTCGACGGTGATGACGCCCTCGACGTCGGGGTTGGTCTGGGCGAACGCTCCCCAGGCGGTGGCCTCGACCAGCCAGTGGTTGTCGAAGCCCGCGCCGGTGTGCTCGAGATAGGCCGTGACCAGGGCGTTCGGCTTCTTCAAGGTGACGCGGAAGAAGTCGCCAGTCGTGCCCGTGACCCACTGCAGGTCGGCGGGGAACACGTTCTGCGGCATCACCGCGTGGTCGAGCGGGTAGGTCAGCTGGGCCGACAACGCCGGGTCGTACGGCAACAGGGTGGTGAACTTCGAGAGGATGTTGGCCGGCAGGCTCGGGCCGGCCACCGTGCGCACGAGCTGAATGGTGACGTTCGCGGTGCCCACCAGCGGGCTCGTCGCGCCTGGCGGAATGACGGTGGCAGTGATGATGGCGAGGCCCCCCTGCGCGCCGGTGGCGGTGAAGTCGCCGGTCACGGTGTTGATGTCGCCAAAGGCCCGGCTCGGCAGGCTCCACGTCGGCACCACGCCAGCCGTGCGAAGGCTGCCGTCGCTCAAGCGCAGCCGCGCGGTGAAGGCCAGGGTGATGGGCGCGCCCGGCAGGGTGGTCAGGGTGGCCAGCGGCGGGTCGATCTCCACGGCCACCGCGTCGACCACCGGCCCTGCATCGAACGCGGCGCCGCCTGCGCTTCCTCCCCCGGCTGCGCCGGCGTCACCGTCGGCCGCGCCGCCCGCACGAACGCCCGCGTCGACCTCGCCGGAGCCTCCGCGGCACTGGCCCTGAATGCAGACCTGCCCGGCGGAACAGTCGGCGGTGGCACGACAGGTCTTCCCGGTCGGGGCGCACAGACAGCCCGACACCGCGAGGGTCAGCAACACCGCGAGCCATCGGTCGAAGAACGGATTCACGGGGGTCATGGACGCCTCGAAGGGGCTTCGGCCGCAAGCGCTCAGGGGTTCCTCCTTCTTACCCGATGAGAAACCGGGTGGAGCGAGGCCGCCCGAATGCAGCGCGCGGTCGCCGATTCGTCGAGCCATGGGCGTCGGCGGAATACCCGCCCCGCAGCCCCACATGCCGCCAGCGCAAAACGCGCCCGGCGCGGCACCCTGTCGAACAGGGCACCGCGCCGGGTGAGAAACCAGGGGGTCGAGGTTCGCTCAGCGGTCGACCGGCTGCACCAGCGCGTTCACCGTCTCAGCGCCGCGCTCGGCGTTGTACTTCGTGGCGTACAGCTGGCTGCAACCGACGACCTGGCCATTGGTCGCCTTGAGCACGAAGTAGAAGCGGCCATCAGCGGCGGGCAGCACCGTGTAGCGGGCGGCGATGCGGCCGTTGGTCTGCACCGAAGAGACGCCGGCGGTCGCCTTCGCGTTCGACGAGTAGCCCTGCGACTGCAGCACAATCTCGCCGTTCCTCGCGCGCAGGTGGAAGTAGTGCTTGCCGTCGAGGCCCTTGAAGACCTCGAAGCGGCCCACGGTCTGCACGGCCGGCGTCTCGAGCGTGGTCGCGGTGACGACCTTCACCACCGAGGCGATGGCGCGCACCACGTTGGCCTGCGACACGTACAGCTCGCTCACGCCGATGATGGCGCCGTTGGCGGCGGTCAACACGAAGTAGTGCGAGCCGTCCGACGCTTCGCGGGTGAGGTACCGGCTGGCCGACACGCCGTTGGCCTTCACCGACGCGATGCCCGCTGCGGCCGACGACGGCGACGCGTAGCCCTCGGACGCCAGCACCTTCTCGCCGTTGCCAGCCAGCAGGTGGAAGTACGTCTGCCCGTCGCGGCCCACGAAGGTCTCGAAGCGGCCACGCGAAACCGACAGCTCGTCCTGCACTTCGGCGGACACGTCGATGCCGTCGACGTCATCGGCCTCCACGCCGGTGTCCACGCCACAGGCGGTGATGGAAAGAATCGAGACGAGCAGGGCAAGCAGGCGGGCGGCGTTCATGGTGTTCGATGATTCCAACCCTCAACACCGAGAAGGAGCTGCACGACGCCGACATCGAGGGGGTGGCGCGGCGGCTGGTCGAGGTGGCCTGCGCGCAGACGGGCACCAACAACGGCGCGGTGTTTTTGTGGGACGCGAAGGCGAAGGGCTTGTCCGTCGACTTTCACGTGGTGGCGAACGTGGTGGTGACGCTGCCGGGCACGGGGGCGGTCCTCAAGCCGCGGCGCGACGGGCGGCCCAACGGCATCGCGGTGACGTGCTTCGAGACGGGCCGCGCGTACCTCTGCAACGACACCTCGAAGGACCCGAACTACGCCCGGTACTTTCTCGACGTGGGCTCGGTGTTGGCGGTGCCCATTCCCTGGCAGGGCAAGCCGCTGGGCGTGCTGACGCTCGGGTCGCCAAAGCGCCAGGCCTTCACCGTGGAACAGGTGCACGAGCTCGAGATCATCGCAGCCTCGTCAGCGCGATTCTTGCGGCGCGCGCAGCTGGCCCGGGCCACCCACGACAGCGGGCGGCCGTTCGTCATCAAGGGGCTGTCGCCGGCGTGGCTCGACGTCGAGAAGAAGGTCGAGCAGGTTGCGGGCACCGACGCTCCGGTGCTGGTGACGGGAGAGAGCGGCACCGGCAAGGACCTGGTGTCGCGCTCGATTCACTTCAACAGCCCGCGAAGCCAGAAGCCGTACGTCACCGTCAACTGCGCGGCGATTCCCGAGATGCTGCTCGAGAGCGTGTTGTTCGGGCACGTCAAGGGCGCCTTCACCGGCGCCACCGCGAACAAGGTGGGCGAGTTCCAGAAGGCCGACGGGGGCACGCTCTTCCTCGACGAGCTGGGTGAGCTGCCCTTGATGCTGCAGGCCAAGGTGCTGCGCGCCATCGAGCAGGGCGAGGTGAGCCCGGTGGGGAGCAATGACGCTCCGCAGCGGGTCGACGTGCGCCTGGTATGCGCCACCAACCGGAACCTGGCGCAGCTGTCGCGCGAAGGCCGGTTTCGGGAAGACCTGTATTTCCGGGTCAGCGTCATCACCATCGAACTGCCGGCGCTGCGCACCTACAAAGACAACCTGGAAATTCTGAGCCAGGTCTTCCTGCAGCAGGCGGCGAAGCGACACGGGCGCCGGGTCGACGCCATCTCGAAGCGGGCCATGGCGCTGCTGCAGGCGCATGAGTTCCCCGGCAACGTGCGCGAGCTCAAGAACGCCATCGAGCACGCGGTCATCATGGCGGCCGACCATGAGGTGCAGCCGCAAGACCTGCCGAAGTCGATGCACGCCGTCGCGCCGGTGTCGCCGCAGAGTCCCGCGAGGGAAGACGACGGGCCGCTGCCCCTCGAGGCCATGCGCGAGCAGTGGTTGGCGCCGCTGGAGCGCCGCTACCTCGAGGACCTGCTCACCCGCAGCAAGGGTCAGGTGACCGCCGCGGCGAAGGTGGCGGGGGTGAATCGGGTCACCTTCTATCGGTTGATGGAAAAGCACGGCATTCGGTTGAGCCGGGCGCCGGTGATGCAGTGACCGACTCCTCTCGACAGGAAGCAATGGGCCGGCGCGCAGTTCGTCGAGGGCGACGTCCGTCGGGTGATGGTCATCGCCGGGCTGTCGGTGCTCACTGCGATGATGGTCCTCGTGCCCGAGTTGCTGGAGCTGCTCGGGTTGGAAAGCTCGTCATCGACCTTCTGGCTGAGGGGAAGAGGCTGTGATGAAGAAGGCGCTGGTCGTCGTTGGCACGCTCGTGGGTCTTCTGCTGATCAGCGGGGTCCTGTTGTCCGCGCTCGACGATGCTCCGCCCGCGAGGGTGAGCCGGCCGACGGTCGCGATGTCAGATGGAACGAAGCTCGCGGTCGACGTGGTCCTGCCCGAGACCAGTGGGCCCGTTCCCATCGTGCTGCTGCAGACCCGCTACTGGCGCAGCTTCTCGCTGAAGGTCCCCGAGAACCCGGGCCGGGTGCCGAAGGGGCCTCGCGAGCCCATCGTCGAGGCGCTCGTTCGGGCTGGGTACGGGGTGGTCATCGCCGATGTTCGTGGCACCGGGGCCTCGGAAGGCGCGTGGCCACACCCCTTCAGCGAGCAAGAGGCGCATGATGGCGCCGAGCTCATCGAGTGGGTCTCGAAGCAGCCGTTCTGTAACGGGCGCGTGGGCGCGACGGGCCTCTCCTACGAGGGCACCACGGCGCTGCTCACCGCCGCGACGAATCACCCGGCGCTCAAAGCCGTGCTCGCGCGCGACCTGGAGTGGGACCTGGTCGACGAGCTGATTGCGCCCGGCGGCGTGCGCAACCTGGCGTTCCCCGACGCGTGGGGCCGCACCGTGAAGTCGCTCGACCGCGGCCAGCCTCCCGAGCTGTTCCCCGAGCACGCCCGCTGGTTGATCGACACCGTTCACCCCGTCGACGGTGATGGCGATGGGGCGACGCTGCGGGCCCTTCAGCAGGCGCGGGTGGTGGCAGACGTCGCGGAAGCGGTGACGCACGTGCGCGCTGCGGCCGATTCGTTCGGCGCCGGTGGCCCACCAGCGGGTTCGCTGGGGCCTTCGTCACGAGCTGCGCTCTCGAAGACGACCGCGGTGGTCTCGTTGTGGGGCAGCTGGTTCGACGGAGCAACCGGCGACGCCGTGCTGCGCGCGAGCGCTTCGATGCCACTGCGGGAAGCCGTCATCGGCCCCTGGGAGCACGAGGGCCACGCGACCGCGAGCCCGTTTGGTGGAACGAAGGACGCCACCGTCGAGCTCGCCACCATCGTCGCCTTCTTCGACCAGCACCTGAAGACCGACACCCCCTCACCACAGACGAGGCGCTGGTGGCTCACGGGCGCGGAGCGCTGGGAGACGGGTTCCTCCTGGCCCGAGACCCACGAGGTCGCGCAGGCGTTCACCTTCGAGGCGCCATCACTCGAGGTCGACTTCGCGGCCACGACTGGCGTGAAGAACCGGTGGATGACGGGCATGGCCCAGAGCGTGGTCTACGAAGACCGCCGCAAAGCGAAGGGCCTGCTTCGTGCGGTTGGAGCGGAGCGAACGACGTCACTGCGGTTCTTCGGCGCTCCGAGGGTGACGTGTGAGGTGACGCTCGATGGGCCTGAGGCCGCGCTGCACGTCTCTCTGGAAGAGGTCGGAGCAGACGGCGTGGTGACCCTGCTGACCGAGGGCGTCCAGCGCGTGCACAGCGGCGCCGTGTCGTTCCCGCTGCGCGCGCTCGCGGCTGAGCTTCCCGTGGGTGGGCGGCTGCAGCTCTCCATCGCGGGCGCCGACAGTCCGACGTTCGAGCGCGTTCCCGCCGAGGGCCCACGCCGCATCTCGCTGAACGGGCCCTGCACGCTCAGGCTCCCAGAGCGGTGACGCCTCGGTCTGCGCGTCAGGCGTCGGGCGGGGCGCGCTCACGCAGGTTCGTCAAGGGCATCGACCTCGGTGCCACAACGGCGAATACTGAGGGTTCATCGGAGCCGCCCATCAGCACCCGGACCCTCATCATCGGTGACGTGCACGGCTGCATCGACGAGTTGGTCGAGCTGCTCGCCGAGGCCGGGGTCACCGACGCCGACCGCCTCATCCTCGCGGGGGACCTGGTGGCCAAAGGGCCCGACTCGCAGGCGGTGGTGCAGCTGGCGCGGGAGCGGCGGGCGCTGGGGGTGCTGGGCAACCACGACGCGCACGTGCTCAAGGGCCGCGACGGCGACCTGGCCGCCTTGAAGGGCAACCATCGGGACGTGGCCCAACGCCTCTCGGAGGCCGACTGGCGCTACCTCGAGCTGCTGCCGCTGTGGCTCGACCTGCCCGAGCTGAACGCGCTGGTGGTGCACGCGGGGCTGTTGCCCAACGTCGCGCTCGAGCAGCAACCGCGCCACCTGCTGCTCAACCTGCGCAGCCTCGACGCTGAAGGGAAGGGCTCGACCCGCATCGACGGAGGCCGCCCGTGGGCCGAAGCCTGGCCGGGGCCCCGCTTCGTGGTGTTTGGCCATGACGCGCTTCGGGGGCTGCAGCGCCTGCCCTACGCCCTCGGGCTCGACACCGGCTGCGTCTACGGAGGAAAGCTCTCGGCCGTCTGGCTGCCCGAGCGCCGCCTGGTGCAGGTGAAGGCCCGGCGCGTCTGGGCGGCCTCGGCGTCGAGCTGAGGGTGGCCGGCGGCTTCGCCACCAGAGCGCTGATGCAGCACCTTCGCCACAGGGGCCCAGGTCGACCTGATCGCCAATTGCCTGCGGTGTGCTTGACCCCTTCCCCCTCGCGGCTGAGGCTTCACACGCCATGCTCACCTCCACCGACGTCGACGCCGCGCTCGAGGGCGCCGAGCTCATTCCTGTACACGAAGGCGCCCTGCCTCAGGCGCGCGCGCTCGAGCGCCAACTGCTCGACCTCGACATCCCCGCCCGGCTTGGCAAGCCCCCGACGAAGCCCTGCTGCGGAGGCACGTGCGGGTGTGGCGCGAAGGTGCAGGTGTTGGTGCGCGCCGGCGACACCCAGCGGGTCTCGAGTGTGCTGCAGGCCGAGTGGCTCGACGCGGTTCGACGCGAGGGCACCGTCGAGGGGGCGAGGCTGGTCTCCCTGAAGATTCCCGGCGACGGCGAGCTGACCTGCCCGGCCTGCTCGTACGTCGGCGCGCTGGTCGCGGGCGCCTGCGCCGACTGCGGGCTGGTGCTGGAATGAGGAAGACACCTCACGCCCGGCGCACCAGAAAGCTGGCTGTCATTGAAGTCTTCAGCTGTGTATTGGATGCCTTTGAGCTGATGGCTGTCATGGCGGGCGGTTGATGGCGGCGCGATGGCTGGTCTGTGTGGGGGCCCTGTGGTGGCTGGCGTGCCCTTCGCCCCTGCGGCGCCCCGAGTCGCAGGACGTGGTCGTCACCGGCACGGTGACGTGGGGAGGCTTCGAGCGGCGCGCGGACCCCCTCGAGGGCGCCGTGGTCACGCTCAGCAACGCCCGAGCCACCCGCAGCGCGACCAGCCTCCCCAGCGGAAACTTTCGGGTCTCGGTGCCGGCACCAGCCGTGCAGCCAGGCGTCTTCTCGGTGTGGGCGCCCGGCTTTGCACCTGAGGTGAGGCCCCTGACGGTGGGGCCGAAGACCGAGCTGCAGCTCTCGGTCGCGCTCGAGCCGCTCGAGGCGATGGACTGCGATGACGCCCGGTGCACCACGGCGCTCGGTGACGTGCAGTGGCTGGGGGCTCCGTCGGGGGCGGTGGCGAAGGCGCTGGCCCTCGCCGCGCCACCGGTGCTGCCCATGAGCGGCGGCGTGTTGGCCAGCGTCGCCCTCGAGGTCGAGCCCGACACCGCGTTGAGCGGAGAGCTTCGGGTGCGCCTGCCCCGCTCGACGTGGACTGCGGTGGCCGACGTGAAGGCCGACAGCGGCGTCCTCGAGGTGGCCTTGGCCGCCCTCGAGCCGTCGGGCCAGGCGTGGACCCAGACTGGCGTTGCGCTGCTGCGCACCGAGCTGGGGGTGCCCATCGCCGAGACCGAGCTCTCGGCCATTCGGCGGGGCGCGTTCGCCGCCGGCGTGGTGGCGTCGGTGCCCGTCTCACGGCGTGCGGTGCTGGGCCTCTTCGGAGCCGCCCAGCCGACCGGTTGCCTCGAGGGCTCGGTGTCCATCGATGGAGCTCCGACCGAAGGCGTGACCGTGGTGGCCAGCGGCGTGGCGTCGAGCGCGACCGACGGGACCGGGGCCGTGTGCCTACAGGTGCCGGTGTCGGTGCAGCTGCCGCCCGCCCCGCTGCAGTACGCGGGCGTCGTCTACCAGTCCATCGACCTGCCGACGGCGATGCAGGAAGGGGTCTGTGGCTCGGGGTGCCGCGCGCTGGGGGCGCTCACCGTGCGGCCCGAGGCCATCGCCCCATCGACGGCGTGCAAGGTGACCGCGCGGGTGGTGGACGCCGCTGACGGGCCGGTCACCGGAGCGGTGGTCATCGCGATGGACGACGGGCTCACCGGAGCCACCTTCGCGGCGCTCTGCGGCCGGCTGGGCACGCGCTGCACCTTGACCGGCAGCACCGACGCGAGCGGGCAGGTGGCGCTGGTGGTGCCGGTGCAGACCGGGCTGCTGGTCTCGGCGAAGAGCCAGACGATGGCGGTGCAGGCCTTCGGCTCGACGCGCCGCGCGGGCTGCCCGGCAGAGCCGGTCACGGTGAGGTTGACGCGCGGCCGTGAGCTGGTCTCTGCGACGGCGCAGTTCGTGGGCCCGGCCATCTCGTGGGCCCCACCGGCGGTGGCCTTCGGGCTGACGGTCGAGCGAGCTGGGGGCACGGCGTGGCAGCTCACCTCGACCACCGGGTTCTCACCGCCCCTCGTCTTCGGGCAGGTGCCGTCAGGGGCGGTGGCCGAAGTTCCCGCGAGCGGCGGGGCGATGAGCGGTGACGCGGTGACCGTCTCGTTCGGCTCGGTCAGGCCCACCGGGCTGGTGGTCTTCGGCTCAGCGAGCGCAGCGCGGGAATAGTTGAATCAAGTGTCTTCGTTCGGCGCGCGGTCCTCTGTCTGACGACGCCGACAACTCTTCACGGAGCGCCTGAACCACCCGACGCACATCAACCCCGGCGTCCACACGCTCTGACGCAGGCCAGAGAGACTCAATCGCCAGGCAGGCACCTGCGCACGACCTCGAGGCGCTCCACCAAGGACCTCCCCGTCGACCATCACGTCCCTGGGCCGGGGCGTCTCGAACCGCAGCGCGCGCGCTCGCTCGAGGGTGATGGCCGGGTGGTGCAGGTGGCGACCGCTGTAGAGCGACGGGAACGTGTTGCTGCGGGATGGTGTTGACGCGACGCCGCGTCGCCGTCGGCCTCTTGCTTCTCCCTCCACGCTGACACCGCCGTCCACGGCCACGACAGGCAAGGCCTGGAGCGACTCGTCCGGTACGGAGCGCATGGGCCTGTCGCCGAGTCGAGACTCCGCCGCCTCGAGGATGGCCGGTACGAGGACACACCGAGAAGGGCCACCCCTTCACGCTTTCGGCCGAGGCCCTGGTGAAGCGCCTCGTCGCCCTGGTGCCGCCGCCCAACCTTCACCTCACGTCCTTCCACGGTGTCTTCGCCCCGCACGCGGCCTTGCGCCCGCAGGTGACGGACGGCTCCACCGACAACAACGCCTGCGCCGTCACCAAGGAGGGCCAAGAAGAAGCGCGCACCCCGGCGGCTGCTGGACTGGGCCGCCCTCCACCAGCACACCTTCGGCATCGACGTGCTGCGCTGTCCCTGCGGAGGCCGTCGCCGCATCCACGCCATCCACTCCACCCGCAAGGCCGCCGAGGAGCGCCTCCTCCAGCTGGGCCTCCGCCTCGCAGCCACCGTCCTCCGCCTCGCAGCCACCGTCCTCCGCCTCGCAGCCACCGTTCAGTCGAACATCCCGCTGGATAGGCTCGAACAGAAGTACCGGGACCGCGACGGTTTTTTCGCCAAACGGCGTCTTCGGAAACTCAGTTTCAGCCGGTTTATTTGGTTGACACTGGCTTAAATCCAATTCAGCAAATCCAGCCAAATATTACCAATTTGCACACGTACACGCCCGGTAATTTCGATGACAATATATTTCCATATCATGGCCAATTCATGTTCGATTTGCTCCGATCGGACCAAGGCATTCTTCCCCAGAATTCGATGCAGGTCTTTAATGTGAAGGCATTTCCCGCGAACGGCCTTGGGGGGCTCGTGACTGTTACCGCGACATTGAATGAGATCTACGCGCGGCGTGGTCAGCTTCCAACCGGCATTGTCAGCATGTCGCTCGGCATAGCCGCCGGCCTGGAGGTTGACCGCATGGGAATGGTATTGGCTATCAACAGGCTTCTGGCCGCTGGCTTCGTCGTTGTGGCTGCAGCAGGCAACGAGAACGGCCCTGTTCAGGACGTGACAACCGGTGTTAGGCGTCTCCCAGCTTCTCTGCCAGGTGTCACAGCGGTAGGCGGTGTTCAGTTGACCGACCCGACCGTTGACAGTCGCTGGGTAGACAGCGCTGTGCGGGGTTCAAACTACGGCCCGGAGGTTCGCTTGTTTGCGCCATCGAAGCAGTTCGTACGAGCCGCCAATGGCCAGTTGGTCGATATCGACGGAACATCTGGCGCTACGGCAATGGCGGCCGGCGTGATGTCGAGCGCTACTGCTTTTCGGCCGGGTCTCACTCCAGCGCAAACGGTCCCCTACCTACTCGGCAGGCTCAACTACACGCCCATTGTTGACGCTCGCGGCTCGACATCGGCGATACTTTTCTCTGACCTACCAGGCTACGTGCCGGGCTCCGGTCAAGGCTCTTCCATTGGACTGCCGTACCTGAGAGGCGGATGTCCGCCCTACTGGTCGCATCCAGAGGCATCAAGGGAGGTGATTGGCCTGTTGGCGCCAAACCAATCCGATCTGTTTGTGCTGTCTAAGTCGTTTCGGTCTGCAAACTGCCCGGGCAACGCGCTGAATACTGGAGCGGTTGATTTTGTTGTTGAGAAGTTCATCAATTAAACTCTTTCGTGGTCCACTCGAGGCTCGGCAGTGAAGGGGCTTTCGGATCCAAACCCCTTCAATGTCAGTTTTTCGGACACGGCGGTCATGGAGTTTTTCCCGCTTCCGAATCCCAGACTAGTTGTTGTCCTTGGGTCGAACGAACCTCGCGGCAATCTTCCCGGCCCTTCAACTGCCGATTCTGACATTTATGTGGTTGCGTTCGATGATGTGAACGGGCAACAAATCCACCGTTCGCGGTCGGCGAGCCCAGGGAACCAGTTCCCCCTAGCTGTCGCTCAGATTTACGATCCGAGCGAACTCGTAATCGTTGGGCAGACTGACGGTCCGATAGATGGGCAGACTGTCAACGGGCCAAATGACGTTTTCGTGACGGCGCTGAGTTCTAACTTCTCTGTTGCTGTTCCGCCAACTCTGGTACCACTCTCTGGGTCACAGAGAGTGGGTGGGGTCGCTCGAAACTTCGTCGGCCGCAGCGTGACGGTGGGCGGAGGAACCGACGGCACGTCGGTGGCGGTATGTGGTGGCGCCTACCACCCGTTCGACAGCATGGTCCTGCGCGTTGCGTTCGCAGGCTCGACCGCTAGTGTGAGCAATCTTTTCGTGACGCAGTCGCCGTCTGCTCTTGCCCCTATACAGATTGATGACTGGATTGATGCAGTTGGTGCCGGCGGACGCTTCGTTGCAACTGTAGCTCGGCAGTTCGATTGCTTCGGTGGCGGCGCGGGTTACATTAATAACGATTCCGTCCAGATTGCATTGCTGGAGACGAATGGCTTTGGTGCCTTCCGGTCTAAGGTCGTGCCGGGGTTCACCGGACGTGCGAGCGTGGCGAACACGGGCGAGGCGAACTCAGTGTTGGAGGACTATCATCTGTTTGCGGACGGATCGGCTTGGAAGTTTGACTATCAACTTCGCTCTGAAGCGTTTGGAGTTAGTGTTCCTCAGGGACTAGCATCGGTGTCACCCCCACTGGACGGGGTAGCTTGGATCGGTAATGCGGGTGGCATCAGTCTATATCTTCTTAAGTAGTTCGATCCTTTTGGGATGCGAGGGCAGGTCTTCGCAGTTCAGTGGCGGCACCGGGGAAGTGCGCTTTGGGTTTGCCTATGATTCTGGCCACTCCTTCCGAACTGTAGACTCGGGAATGGCTGATGCGGGTTCGCAGGACAGTGGTTCGACTGCTGACCACGGTTCTGATGACGGCGGTTCTAGTAGTGACGGTGGCTCGCACCAAGGGCATTGTCTAACGAGGCTTCGCCTCAGACCGACGAGTTTTATGGTGGTGAGTTGAGGCGCTGAGGAAGAGAACGGGCTCCGAGTCGATCGTACAACTTGAGCGCGGTATTCTGCGTTCG
>VYLD01000114.1_pt1 | contig 29950 bp, 23 predicted proteins | sample 5114401 | NCBI WGS metagenome assembly VYLD01 (sample SAMN12291783, study PRJNA351875) | freshwater metagenome | isolation source: freshwater lake | place: USA: Michigan, Gull Lake | collected 2013-08-08 | reverse complement strand
GACAGGTGCGCTTATCTGCCGCGGCCTTTCCGGGTCCCCTTCTTCGAGAGTGAGCTGCATGGTGCGCGCGAGTGTTTCGACGCTGTTGCTGGTGATCGCCACGAGCGCCTTCGCGCAGGTCGATGCGGGGGCGGTGCCGACTCCGGCTCCAGCGGCGGCCGCCTCGACGCCCGACACCGACAGCCTGCGCCGCGACTTCGAGAGCAAGCTCGAAGCAGCTCGTCGGGAAGTCGATGATCTTCGTAAAGAAATGCGCGCCCAGCTGGCCACGCAGTCGGTCGCCCAGGGCTGGCAGGAAGACTGGGTCGACGAGAAGCGCAAGCTCGAGCTGCTGACCTTCGACGGCTACCTGCGCGTTCGGCCCGACCTCTTCTACAAGTTCGATCTGGGTCGCGATCTCGATGGCGCCGAGGCCAGCCGCACGGGCCAGACGCTGTGGCCGCGCAGCCCCAACTCGGGCGCTGACCGCACCCAGACCGGCGTCAACACCCGCTTCCGCTTCGAGCCGACCATCAACGTCTCGGAAGAGGTGCGCATTCGCACGCAGATCGACGCCCTCGACAACATCGTGTGGGGCTCGACGCCAGACTACGCGTTCTCTCGCAACGGCGGCGCCAATTACTGGAACGACCGCAACGAGTTCTCGGTGTTCAGCAACTCGCAGGTCGCGCCCCGCAGCGGCATCAACTCGCTCAACGACTCCATCACCATGAAGCGCGTGTGGGGCGAGGTCTCGACGCCGGTGGGCATCTTGCGCTTTGGCCGTATGGGCAGCCACTGGGGCCTCGGCATCATGCACAACGACGGCAACCTCATCGACAACGACTGGGGAGACACCGTCGACCGCGTGAGCTTCACCGCCGAGCCGCTCGCCGGCTTCTACGTGACGCCGATGGTCGACCTGAACGTGCTCGGCCCCACCTCGCTGCGTCTGCCCGAGGGCGGGCAGCCCTTCAACCTGAGCAACTCGGACGATGGCCTGAGCTACATGGTCGCCGTCGCCCGCCGGGACACGGACACCGAGGCGCGCGCCAAGCTCGACTCGGGCCAGACCGTCTTCAACTACGGCCTGCACTTCACCTACCGGCAGATGCGCCAGGACTCGACCGACTTTCTGTCAGCGCCGTTCAGCACCGACGGCCGCAACGTGACGAAGGCCGACGCGGTGGCTCCCACGGTTCGGCGCGAGGCCAACATCTTCATGCCCAACCTGTGGGCGAAGCTCGAGCGCAAGACGTTTCGCATCGAGGGCGAGTTCGCGGCTGTGCTGGGGACCATCGGGAACCGGGCGCTCGACTCTGCCGACGCCAACCGGCCCGGCTTCAACCAGCGCCTCGACGTGTGGCAGTTCGGAGCCGTGGTGCAGGGTGAGTACCGCTTCCTCAACGGAGACCTCGAGGTGGGCGCCGAGGTCGGCTTCGCCTCGGGCGACAGGGCGTACGGCTTCGGCAATTACCCCCGACGCAAGGGCAGCGGCCCCAACGGCTCGACGGCGCCGGGTGACATCGACGGGCCTCAATACGTGTGCTCCGACACCGGCGGCTGCCTCGACAACACCCTGCGCGCTTTCCGGTTCAACCGCGACTACCGGGTCGACATGATCCTCTACCGCGAGATCCTCGGGGGCGTGACCGACAGCTTCTACGTCAAGCCCCGCGTGCAGTACCGCATCACCCAGGGCTTCCACGTGTTCGCCGCAGGCATCTATTCGCGCGCCATCTTCGCCGAGTCGACGCCTTCTTCGGCGAACGGCAGCGCTGCTGACGCCAACCTGGGCGTCGAGCTCAACGGAGGCGCCCGCTACGAGACCGAAGACGGGTTCTACGCGCAGGTGCAGTACGGCATCTTGTTCCCCCTGGGTGGCTTCGCGGCGCGCACGGTGACGGGCGTCCCCGCGCCGACCCTCGAGTTTGCGCAGGCGCTGCGCGGCGTGTTCGGCATCAAGTTCTAGTCCGCGCGCGTGAGGCTGAAAGTCACCAACCACTGGTTCGACGCGGTGTTTCCGACGCCAGTCGAGGTGACTGAAGAAGCGACCGACGTGGGCTACGCGACGACGACCGACTTCTCATGCGAGGTCGAACCGTTTGGGCTCTACAGCGTTCGGGTCACCCAGATGCCCAGAGACCCCTTTATCGCCGTCGGACCTCGGCAATGGGTCAAGACCTACGGCGACCACTGGCCAGCGAAGTTCGCCGAGTTCAAACCTCAGGTGCTGCGCGACGAGGGGCGCGCGTCACTCGAAGGAGCTACCCGCGAACTCGACGTTCGCCTCGACTATCAAGGCCCGTGCAACGCGTTCGTCAGATTGTTTGCACACCCTGATGGGGAAACGGGCCGCATTGTGGTCGCCGCTGTGGTCGTCGGCTCGAGCCCCGCCGAAGAAGCGGCGGCCCAGTCGTTCCTGAATAGCCTCAAGCCCAGATGGGCTCCTGCTCGCTGAGGGGGCGCGCTCGAAAAGGTGCGGTCCGTCATGCGGCCAGCGCCTCTCCAGGGAGCCACCGGCGGCGGCTCGCGGGGGCTCGAAGGAACGGGCCTCCTGTTACAACGCGATCAGCAACCCTGCCGAGGTCGCCGCGAACAGATACGGGCGCAAGAAGGTCGTCTGCCCATCAACCGAGTACGGCGCCCCGATGACGGGGAAGTCGGCCTCGACCTGCAGCCACACCGGCCCAACCGTCTGCAGGCGCAGCGTCACCCTCGGCGCCGCCAGCATCACCCCCGAGGCCTGAAACGAGGCACCCCCGGTGGTGAGGAAGCCACCGCCCACCTCGACCGCGAGGCCCAGGTGCAGCCGCCACCACTCGAAGCCGACGCGGTAGCCGACCCGCACCTGCCCGCCGTACTCGTTGCGCCGTGCGTCCTCGAGGGTCGCTTCGCCGAGCACCTGCAGGGTCAGCTCACCCGTCACCTTCACCCGGCCCAGGCGCGGGCGACCGAAGAAGTTGAAGCTGCCAAAGGCGGTGGTGACGGGCTCGATGCCCAGGCGCAGCTGGTACTTGAAGCCGCTGGCGTCGTTCACCGCCCACTCGGTGAGCCGCCCGGTGAGCCCCACCGCCAGCGAGACCCCGATGGGCGCGTTGTCTTCTTTCGCGTCCAGCTGCTGCGACAGCTCGACCCCGCCGCCCTTCGCCGCCACCACCACCGAGGAGCTGATCACGCTCAGCTCACCCCAGGCGATGGTGCGGCGCTTCCCTTCTTCGAGTCGAACGCGCCCGCCCCAGGTCTGACCGCCCTTGAACAGCCGCAGGCCGTAGTCACCAGGCGCCAGGGCAAACTCGCGCGCGCTGGCCAGCGAGGCCTCGACCACCACCTGGTCGCGCTGCACGTCGGTCACCAGGGTGCGCTCGGCGCCCTCGGGCAGAATCAACATCGACGCCGGCTTGAGCAGCGACGACAGCACCAGCTCGCCCTGCCCCGACAGCTTGAAGTCGTACGACGGGTGCTGGGCACCCACCGACAAGCCCGAGGTCGCGCTCACCGTGCGGTCGTAGGCGTACCGGTAGGCCTCGGCCAGGGTCACCAACCGGTCGCCCGACTGGTCGGCCGCCCCACGCAGCCCCGAGATGAGGTTGTGGGTGAAGTAGCTGCCCATCACCTCGTTCGATTCCAGCGCGGCCTCGTCGGCGGCGCTCGAGCTGATGAACACGTCGCCGGTGGCCTGCAGGGTGTCTGCGAGCTTGATGGTGAAGGTCTGGGTCGCCTTGCCGCCCTTCTCGCGCAGGCCCCCGCCCGACTTGCACGCGTCGACGATGCTCACCCGCACGTCGGCGCCCGAGCCGGCCATCAGCGCCTTCAGCCGCGAGTACGGCAGCTTCTCGTTGCCCAGCTCGATGGCCTCTCCGTCGGAGTGGCCCGAGAAGAAGAACACCAGCACCGTGCGCACGTCGGGCGACCGCTTGAACATCGCGATGCGCTCCTTCGCGTCGGTGATGGCGCGCTCGACGTCGCTCGCCTTGCGGCCCTGCAGCAGCAGCACGTCGTCGGCGTCGACCTCGCCCAGCTCGACCAGCACCCGCGCCATCTTGCCGGCGGCGGACTCGGCGAAGCGCAAGGGCTGGTTGGCCGTCGAGCCTGCGTTGTTGCCCACCACGATGGCCACGCGCTTCGTCTCGGCCGACGCCAGCGCTGCGACCAGGGTGGCCAGCAGCACCACCACTCTCACGGAGCGACCTTCACGAACACCCGCGTCACCACCGTCGCGCCGTCGACCTGCGGGTTGGCCCGGTTGGCGCTCACCGCCGCCTTCACCGCCTCGGCCGTCACCGGTTGGTCGCTGAACACCGCCACCAGCGTCTCGGTGCCCAGGGCGTCATCGAGCTCGATGGTGCTGTCGAGCTCGGCGCGTGCCCCGCGGCCCAGCGCCTGCGACTGCGCGCCGCCGAAGGGGTGGTAGACGCTGAAGGTGCCCTCACCATCGACCGAGGCCACCAGCACGAACTTCGCCGCGCCGGGCGTCACCACGAACCGAATGCGGTCCTTCGGCTTCAGCTCGGCGCCGCCCTTGACGGGGAAGCTCGCGGTGCCGTCCCGCTGGCCGAAGAGCTCGAGCGACGGCTGGCCGCCCTTCACCCCGATGTACACGTCATCTTCGGTTTGCGTACCGGGGCCCGCGGTCAACGTGAGGCCATCGCCGCCGTAGCCGCCAGGCCCAGCGCCGGCAGCACCAGCTTCAGCCTGAAGCGCTCGAAGAAGCCCGCCGCCCCGCCCTCGCCCTGCGCCGCGACCCGCGCCTCGACCTGCGGCAGGGTCTTCGCGAAGACGTACTGCTTGAACCTCTGACTGTCCTCGTTGAGCTCGACCCAGCGCTGTTTGCACGACGCGCACTGGTCGAGGTGGTGTTTGGCGTCGTTGGTCTCACTGGCCGACAGCGCCGTCAGCAACAGCAGGTCGATGGTCTGACTCGACAGATGACCGCGATCGTTGGTGATGCTCACGACACCCCTCCGTCCCGTGCGAGGAACTTGCGGCTGCGCTCTTGAAATTCCTGCAGGCGGTTGATGACCGTTCGGCGCGAGATGCCCAGGGTGCGGGCCACCTGTTCCTGCTCGAGGCCGTCGACGTAGTAGAGCACCACCGTCTCGCGCAGCTTCTCGGGCGTGCGGTCGATGAGCTTGCGGGCCTGGTCGCGGTCGAGCAGCTGCGGCTCGGCGACGCCACCTTCCAGCTCGGGCAGTTCGTCGGGCGCGGTCGGCTCGGCCTGGCGGGCCCGGTCCCGCAGCTGGTTCAGGCAGTAGTTGGTCGAGATGCGGTAGATCCACGCCAGGGCGGCGGCGTCGTCGGGGGCTGCCTGAATGTGTTTGATGACGCGCACGAAGACCTCCTGCGTGGCGTCTTCTGCGTGGGCGTCGTCCTTCAGCAAACGACGACACCGCGAATAGATCGCCGGACCGAATTTCCGGTACAGGTCATTGACCCGCCCTGTCGACTCGACCCCGCTCGGCGGCACCGTGTGCAACCTTTCGCTGTGGCGTGCTGCACCCTCTTCGGGAGCACCTCCCAATACACCTGATTGAGGCGCCTCAGGAAGTCTGGTGAAAGCCCTGCATGTGCGGCGTCTTCGGCATCTTCGGGCATGAGGAAGCTTCCAATCTCGCGTACCTGGGGCTCCACGCCCAGCAACACCGCGGGCAGGAATCGGGCGGCATCGTCACCAGCGACGGGCACACCCTGCGCAGCCACCGGGGCATGGGGCTGGTCGCCGACGTCTTCACCGAGCCCGTCATCGAGTCGCTGACCGGCTCGATGGCCATCGGGCACGTGCGGTACTCGACGGCCGGAGCCAGTCACCTCAAGAATGCCCAGCCCCTGCAGGTCTCGTTCGCCGGCGGCCAGCTGGCGGTGGCCCACAACGGCAACTTCGTCGACGCCTTGACCACCCGCCGATCGCTCGAGAGCGAAGGCGCCATCTTCCAGTCCGACTCGGACACCGAGAACATCATCCACTTCATCGCGCGCTCGAAGGGGCCCACGCTCGAGGCCAGGGTGATCGAAGCCCTCGGCAAGACGTCGGGCGCCTACAGCCTGCTCTTCTTGTCAGACCGGCAGCTGATCGCCGCCCGCGACCCCATCGGCTTTCGGCCGCTGGTCCTGGGTCGCCTCAAGAACGCCTACGTGCTGGCCAGCGAGACCACCGCCCTCGATCTCATCGAGGCCGAATACCTGCGCGAGGTCGAGCCGGGGGAGCTGCTGGTCATCGACGAGAACGGCCTGCGCTCGTCGTTCCCGTTCGGGAAGAAGCCCAAAGGGCGCTGCATCTTCGAGCTGGTGTACTTCGCGCGGCCCGACTCGACGGTCTTCGGGGAATCGGTCTTCCAGGTGCGCAAGAAGCTGGGCCGCCAGCTGGCCATCGAGCAGCCCGTCGAGGCCGACGTGGTCATCGCGGTGCCCGACAGCGGGGTGGCGGCGGCCATCGGCTTCGCAGAGCAGGCGAAGCTGCCCTACGACGTCGGGCTCATTCGCAGCCATTACGTCGGCCGCACCTTCATCGAGCCCCAGCAGTCGATTCGCCACTTCGGGGTGAAGCTGAAGCTGGCGCCGGTGCGCTCGACCCTCGAGGGCAAGCGCGTGGTGGCGGTCGACGATTCCATCGTGCGCGGCACCACCTCGCGGAAGATCGTCAAGATGCTGAAGGACGCCGGGGCCAGGGAGGTGCACCTGCGCATCTCGAGCCCGCCGACCACCTGGCCCTGCTACTACGGCATCGACACGCCGAGCCGCAAAGAGCTGATCGCTGCCTCGCACACCATCGACGAGATCGCGCGGTACGTGACCGCCGACTCCCTGGGGTACCTGTCTGAGCGCGGGCTCACCACCGCGGCCGCCGACCCTGGCGGCGCCTCGTTCTGCACCGCCTGTTTCTCGGGCAAGTACCTCACCCCCCTCGCCGAGAGCTGACCTCGAACAGCGACGCGCTCAGCCGACGGCGCGGGCGGACGCATCGCCGAGCCGGCCATCGGCGTCACAGGGCACCCGCACGGTGAAGGTGCTGCCCCGGCCCACTTCGCTCTCGACGTCGATGCGGCCGCCCAGCCGCTCGACCACCAGGGCGCACACCGACAGCCCCAGGCCGGTGCCCACGCCGACCGGCTTGGTGGTGAAGAACGGCTCGAAGATGCGCGCGCGCACCGCCTCGGGAATGCCGCAGCCGGTGTCGCTGACCTCGAGAATGGCGATGTCCTGCTCGGTGCGGGAGCTGACCCTGATGGTGTGCCGCGACCCGGCCGGGAGGGGGCGGGCCTCGATGGCGTGCATGGCGTTCACCACCAGGTTCAGCATCAGCTGGTGCAGCTTCTGTCGAGGCGCCAGCTCGACGCGCGCCATGGTGAGCTCTTTGACCAGGGTCGCCTTCGACGACAGCTCGCGCTCGGTCAGCACCAGGGTGCACCGCGCCACCTCGGCGAGGTCGACCGCCTCGAAGGTGTCGGCGTCCTGGCGGCTGAAGGTCTTGAGTTCCTGCACGATGGTGCGCACGCGCCGGCCGCCCTGCACGGTCTCGTCGATGAGCGGGCGCACGTCTTCCATCAACGCGTCGAGGCCGATGGTGCGATCGAGCGCGGCGCCCGCCTCGGAGCTGTGCCGGTAGGCCTCGACCACCCGCACCAGGTCGTTGACGTAGCCCCGCAGGCTCTCGAGGTTCGACAAGATGAATGACAGCGGGTTGTTCACCTCGTGCGCCACCCCAGCGGCGATCTGCCCCACCGCGGCCAGCTTCTCGCTCTGCGAGACCTGCAGGAGCAGCTGCCGCTCGCGCTCGGCGTTGGCGAGCCGCAGCAGGTTGCGCACCCGCGCCGAGAGCATGCGCCTCGAGATGGGCTTGTGCAGGTACTCGTCACCGCCGGCGTCGAGGCCCGCCAGGGTGCGCTCGGCGTCGGTCTGATCAGCGGTGAGGAAGACGATGGGCAGGCGCGCGAACCTGGCCTGGGCCCGAATTCGTCGACAGACCTCGAGCCCGTCCATCACCGGCATGCGCACGTCGAGCAAGAGCAGATCGATGGCCTGCCGGTCGAGCACCTCGAGGCCCTCTTCGCCAGACGAGGCGCACACCACCTCGTAGCCCTCGAGGGTCAGCGACGCCGCGACGAGCTTGAGATTGGCGAGGTCGTCGTCCACCGCCAGCACGCAGGGCTTCACCGCCGCGGGAGCCGTGGGCCCGGCGGGGTCGTAGCGGCCCTTCATGCGGCGCTCCGAGGCGTCTCGAGGCCGTGGGCGAGGCCGGTCACCCGCGCGGCCAGCTCGCTCGGCGTGCGCGCGCCCTTCACGTACAGCTCGGCGCTGTGGGCCAACAGGCGCTCGCGCTCGGCGCCTTGAGGGTTGGTGGCCGAGAAGACCAGCACCTTCACGCGGTCGCCGCCGGGCAGGCTGCGCAGCCTCACCAACAGCTCGTAGCCGTCGACCTCGGGCATCATCAGATCGAGCACCACCACGTCGGGCAGGCGCGCCATCACCGCCTCGAGGGCGCGCTGGCCGTTCCCGGCCTGTCGCACCTCGCAGCCCTGCGACTCGAGCAACCGGGTCAACATCAGCCGGGTCGCGTCGTCGTCTTCGGCGACCAGCACGTCGGGAACGGCGAGGCGTTCAGCCCGCCTGAGGGCAGCGATGGCCCCTTTGGCCAGGGGCCACCGCACCGTGAAGCAGGATCCCGCTCCCCTGGCGCTCTCGAGGGACACCGAGCCACCCATGGCCTCGGCCCAGCGCTTCACCAGCGCCAGCCCAAGGCCTGTGCCCGAGTGCTGGCGATCGGTACCCGAGTCTCCCTGGAAGAAGGGCTCGAACACCATCGCCTGCTCTTCCGGAGCGATGCCGACCCCGGTGTCGGTCACGGACAGGCGGCAGTGGGTGCCCTCGGCCACGCAGGTCACCTCGACGCGGCCTTTGCGCGGCGTGAACTTGACGGCGTTGGCCACCAGGTTGAGCAGCACCTGCTTCACCCGAAGCGCGTCGCCCACCAGGCGAACGTCGCGCTGGCACTCGCCGGTCAACCGCAGGTCTTTCTTCGACGCCAGGCCGCCCATCAGCGAGAGCACCTCGTCGACGATCGCCGCAGGGTCGACCACGGCCTTCTCGAAGGTGAGGCGCCCGGCGTCGGCTTTGGCGTAGTCGAGCATGTCGCTGATCAGCGCCATCAGGTGGTTGGCCGCGGTGCGCGCGTCGCCCAGGTATTCCTGCTGGGCGGCGTTCACCGGGCCCGCCATGCCGTCGCTGACCAGCTCGGTGAAGCCGATGATGGCGTGCAGCGGCGTACGCAGCTCGTGAGACACCGTGGCCAGGAACGCGGCACGGCTCGAGCGCGCTGTCTCCAGCGCCTGCCTGGCTGCTTCGGCCCCGAGCTCGGAGGCGATCACGTGGTCCTTGAGACCTTCCTGTTCGGCGGCCCGCTGGTCGGCCGCGGCGGTCTGGGTGGCCGTGGTCTCGGCGGCGGTGTGCTCGGCGGCCACTCGTTCGGCGATGTGTTCGGCGGCCGGGTGTCCTTCGCTGACTTCGGCGGCCGCTTGTCCGGCGCGGTGTTCGGCGGCCGGGTGTCCGGCGCTGACTTCGGCGGCCGGGTGCTCGACCGGGGGCCCATGCCCCGCTGCTGGCGCAGGGTGTTCACCGCGCACCGCCCGGCTCGCCACCAGCGCCGCGCCACCGATGGACGCCATCAGCGCCGCGGCAAGCCCTGCGAGGGGGTGGGCGAGGCTCAGCGCACAGACCAGGGGGCCGCCAACGACGACGCTGAGCCAGACCCCTCGCACAGCCCGTTGAACAGCACGCGGGGTGCCAAGCGGGGGCCACGGGAATGTCTCGACCCGGGCTGGGTCGGTGGCGACGGGGTTGGTCACCGCTGACCCGCCGTCAGCCTTCACCTTGAACGAACGCAAGCAGGTCTGGCGCCAACGGAACGTCGAAGGAGATCGACCGGCCGGTCGCCGGGTGTCGCAGGCTGATGCGCGCGGCGTGCAGCGCGTGGCGGGGCAGCCTCAGCGCTGCCCAGGCCTCGGGTTCGAGGGTGCCTTTGGTGAAACGGTCAAAAAAGGCAGGGTCGGGCCCGTACATCTTGTCGCCGACCAGGGGGAAGCCGGCCACCTGGGCGTGAACGCGAATCTGGTGCTGGCGCCCGGTGCGTGGAAACGCGCGCACCACCGCGAAGGCGCGCCCCTGTCGTTCGAAGCGGGCCAGCACCCGGAAGTGGGTCTGCGCGGGCCGCCCCTCGAGGTGGTCGACGCGCACCGCCACGCGGATCAGCGCGGTCCCCTCGGCGATGGGCGCGTCGACGTCGAAGGCGTCGTGCGGCGGCGCCCCCTCGACGATGGCGAGGTATTCCTTGTCGACCTGGCCGTCGTGAAAGGCCCGGCTCAGGCGCTGGCTGGCGGGCAAGGTCCGCGCGCAGAGCACCAGCCCGGACGTCTCGCGATCGAGCCGGTGGGCCGGGTGGGCAAAGTCCTTGCCGTACTTCTGCTCGAGCAGGCCCACCAGCGTGCCCTGGTGATACCGCGCGGTGGGGTGCATGGGCAGGCCGGCGGGCTTGTCGACCACCAGCAGAGCGTCATCGAGGTAGACCTGCGAGAGCGCCTCGACGCCTGGCACCGTGGGCTCATGGTGCATCGCGCGGCGCAGCTGAAACGTCAGGCCCGGCCACACGGCCGTCGAGGCCTTCAAGGGTCGCTGACACACGAGGTCGTTCTCGATCAGCCGCTGCACCCGCGCGCGCGACAGGCGCCGCAGCTTCTCGCAGAGATATCGGTCGAGCCGCCACCCGGCGTAGTTCTCCTCGACGGTGAAGGGGATCAGCGCCACGCCCCCCGGACGTGAAGGGTCGACCGCTTCATGCTCAGGCTCGACTGAGGCCATCAGCCCGCTATGTTCCACGGATGCTCCTCGCCGCACCAGCGATCGCCGCCATGGTGGCGTTGACCTCGCAGCCCACCTTCGCCGTGGTCGATGTCGACGCCGCTGATTCGCTCATGGGCCTGGGGGGCCAGGTGACGCGCCAACTGCTCGAAGGGGCGACCGCCCTGTCGCTGACCACCCTGACCCCTGATCAGCTTCGCCCTCAGCTCACCGCGGAAAAGTACCAGGCGCTGCGCAAGTGCCACGAGAGCACCGGGTGCGTGGCCCAGGCGCTCGGCTCGGTGCCGGTCACCCGGGTGATCACCGGTCAGCTGACCCGCGATGATCGCTCGTACCTGCTCAAGCTGTGGCACCACGATCTCGAGGCCATGACGGTGGTCGCCGACGTCGACCGCGCGGTGCTGATCGCCGCGAGGCGCTTTCAGAAAGACGTCGAGCAGGCCGTGCCACCGCTGCTGCGGGGCGAAAAAGAGGCTCGCGGCACGGTGACCATCACGTGCAACATCGCCACGGCCCAGATCTCGGTCAACGGACAGTTCCTCGGCACCTCTCCGGTGACGCTGACCCGCAGGCCCGGCAAGTACGAAGTGAAGGTCGAGAAGAACAAGTACCTGCCGGTCACCCGGCTGGTGGCCATCGAGGCCAACCAGGCCAACGCCGAGGACATCAAGCTGCTGCTCATTCCCGGGCAGGTCCCTGACGAGCCCCTTGCCAGCCCGGGCACCGCGGCGACCGTGGTCCCCGAAGGGGCTGGCGTGTCGCTCTCGGCGCCCAGCTGGCTCTTCGGCGCCTTGACGGTGGCCGCGGGCGCGAGCGCTTCCATCTTCGGGGTGCTGGCGCGCAGCCAGTCGTCGACCCTGCTGGCCAGCTTCGACGACGCCATGCAGGTCTCGACCAGCACCCGCGCGCAGGCCCTCGAGCAGAACCGCAACGCGGTGATCGCCAACGTGTCGTTCATCGCCCTGGGCGCGTTCGCCGTTGCCACCGTGGTGTTCCTGATCATCGACCTCGCCGCTCCGAAAGACGGCGCCGCGAGCCCGAAGGGAGCCCCGTGATGAGGCGCCTCACGGTCGGCGCTGGCGCGCTGGGCTTGGTGGTGGTGTTCGGGGTGACCTGTGTGGGCATCGACCCCGATCGCGGAACGTTCTCGTGCACCGCCGCGGCTGACTGCGGCGGCGGGTTCGAGTGTCGACCCCAGGCTTCAGGCGGGGCGAGGTGCTTCGCGGCCGGGTTCTGCGCCGACCTCGAGCTGTGCAACGGCAAAGACGACACCTGCGATGGGCGCATCGACGAGACGTTCCCGGGCCTGGGCGAGGCGTGCACCACGGCCAGACCGGGGCTGTGCGGCGCTGGGCAGAAGGCCTGTGTGGCGGGCGCCGAGGTGTGCGTCGGCACCACCACCCCGACGGCTGAGCGATGCAACCAGCTCGACGACGACTGCAATGGGCGAATCGACGAGACCTTCGACCTGACGACCGATTCGCAGAACTGTGGGGCGTGCGGGCGGGCCTGCGGAGCAGGCACCTCGTGCCGAGCCTCGGTCTGCTCCGAGAGTCGCTGTGACGATGGCCTCGACGACGACTCCAACGGGCTGGTCGACTGCGCGGACCCGGCCTGCTTTCAGGGCGAATGCGACCGCCTGCTCGCGCCACCCAGCCGCTGCGGCGTCTCGGCGCTCACGGTCGACGCAGGGGCGTTGCCCGACGCCGGGGCTGCAGACGCGGGCGTGGTGCGGGGCTGTTTCCGGCCTGAGATCACCTGCGACGATGGCCTCGACAACGACGGAGATGGGCTGGTCGACTGCCTCGATGGCGACTGTGACGGGCGCCGGTGTTTCAGCGGCACCACCTGTTCGGCGCGCACGTGCCCGGGGCCAGGGTGATCGTCAGGGCAAGTCCATTGCGCGCGCGCCCGGGTTCAAGCGATCCTCACCTGGTGATGCGCTTCGGGGTGGTGCTGGGCCTATGGGTGACGACGACCGCGCTGGCGCAGCCGGTCCAGGCTCCCTTCAGCGTCGAGACCGCCACCATTCCTTCATCGCTGGCCGGTGACACGGCGATTCTGCCTGATCGGTGGTCGCTGCAGCGCGACTACGCCTTCGGCACCGACACGACCAATGGCGGCTTCTTCGGCTTCCTCCGCGATGGAGGGGTGGGCCTTTTCACCAACTTTGGCGCCGTCGGCGGCGTCGACGCGCTGCCCAGGGTGTCAAGTCTGTCGCAGGTCACCCGCGGAGGGCTGGTGGCCACGACGGCGCTGGTCGCGGGGCGGGTGCTGCTCTTCACCACCCTCGAGGACGCCGGGTTCGTCGACGTGGCGGCGCGGCCCTTCAACGTCGGCAGCCCGCGCACCATCGCGCTCGCCGACTTCGCCGACGCCGGCGCGCACCTCTTCTTCGAGAGCGGCGCGAGCAGCCTGACCCATTGGCAGCTGGTCGAGGACAACGGCCGCATCGACGCGATTCCGCGAGGGGTGATCGCGCTGCCCAGCCGCCCCGAAGGCCTGGCGGTCTCGGCTGGTTTGCGACGGGTCTATGCTTCGGTCGGGTTCGGCGGGGTGTTCGAGGTCGACCCCCTCTCGATGCCCCCGACGGTGATCAACGTCATCGACGCTGGCAGCTCGCTGGACATCGTCGACGGTCTCGCGGTGTACCCGCAGCGCGATGGAGGGGCCCTGCTCATCACCACCCTCGCCGCGCGCGACCGCTATCGCGTGTACCAGGCGCGGCCGGGGTCGGTCGCGCCGCTCACCGACTTCATCGTGACCAGCGCTGACGGTGGCCGCCAGGTCCGCGCGGGCCGGTACGTGGACGTCTACTCCGGGCCCTTCGGCCCCTTCGACGCAGGAGTGCTGGTGGTCACCGACCGGCTGAGCCTGTCGGGCGCGAACTACAAGGTCGTTCCCTGGCCGGCGCTGGCGAACGCCGTGAGCCCTCCGTTGCCCATCGACCTGCCGTTTCTCGCTCACCTCGAGGGCGGCGCTCTCGGCGCGGACGCGGGCGGTCGAGACGGTGGGGCTCTTGACGGCGGCCAGAACGACGCCGGCGAGCCCGACGGTGGTCGACGCGATGGTGGCCTCGACGCTGGCCAGCCCGACGGTGGCCGACGCGACGGTGGCCTCGACGCGGGTCCTTCCGGAGGCGGGTCGAGCGGCGGCGGCGCCGCTGGTGGAGGCAGGTCCAGTGGCGGTGGGGGCGAAGAGCCACCACCTCCCGGGTGCTGCTCGGGCGCTCCATCGAGCTCAGTGCTGCCACTGGCTGGTTTCTTCCTCTGGCTTCGCCGATTCACGCAGCACCCCAGGCGCCGCGGCCGGCGCCCCCCCCGATGACCATGCCCATGACTCCGTTCACCTTCACCAGAAATGCCCTCAGCCTCGTGTGTTGTCTGGGGCTCGCCTGCCGCACTGGCTCAGACGCGCTGCGCGGCGAGGCCGATTCCGAAGGCGGCGTGCGCATCACCCTGGTCGGCACCAACGACGTGCATGGCTGGGTGATGGGCCAGCGCGAAGCGTTCCCCGCGGGGGCCATCGGCGCGGGCGGCGCGGCGACGCTGTCGGGGTACCTCAAGGTGCTGCGCGCGGCGAACCCCGGCGGGGTGGTGCTGGTCGACGCGGGAGACCTCTTTCAAGGCACCCTGATGTCGAACCTGACCGAGGGCTCGGTGGTGATCGAGGCCTTCAACGCGCTCGGCTACGACGCCGCGGCGATCGGAAACCACGAGTTCGACTACGGCCCGGTGGGCGAGGCCTCTCACGCCACCCAGCCGGGGCAGGACCCCTTCGGCGCGCTCAAGGCGCGCATCGCGCAGGCTAAGTTCCCGCTGCTGTCGACGAACATCTACGAGTCGAACTCCCGGCTGCGACCGAGCTGGCTGCCCGGCGACGGGACGGTGATCATCGAGCGCAAGGGCGTCAAGATCGGCATCCTCGGGTTGACGACGCCGCAGACGCCCACCACCACGCTGCCCATCAACGTCACCACCCTGCGCTTCGCCGCCCTGGGCCCCGAGGCGCTCACCAGCGCCAAGCGCCTGCGTGAGCGCGGCGCGGATCTGGTGATCGCCGTGGTGCACGCAGGGGGCCGGTGCTCGGAGACCAACGACCCGTCTGATCTGCACACCTGCGACACCGAGACCGGAGAGGTCTTCGAGATGATGAAGGGCTTCCCCTACGGCACCCTCGACGCCGTGGTGGCCGGACACACCCACGCGCAGCTGGGGCACTTCGTGAACGGCACGCCGGTGATCGAGAGCTGGGCGCTCGGGCGGGCTTTCGGCACCATCGACCTCTTCGTCGACCCCACCACCCGGAAGCTGCAGCGCGACCGCACCCGCATCAAGAGCGGCATCGAGGTCTGCGAGACCGTCGACGCCACCACCGGCAGCTGCGATGCGCGGAAGCTGAAGGCAAAGCCCGCCGAGGTGCGACCGGTGGCGGCGACGTTCCTCGGGCAGCCCATCGTGGCCGACGAGGCCATCACAGCCCTGCTCAAGCCCGGAGAAGCGCGCGTGGTGGCGCTGCAGACGAAGGATCTCGGGCTGCAGGTGCCGCAGACCCTGGGGCGCAACTACGAGGCCGAGAGCTCCCTGGGCAGCTTCTTGGCCGACTCCTTGCGGACGATGTGTCGCGCCGACGTGGCGCTGCTCAACCCCGGTGGCCTTCGGGCAGACCTCGCGAAGGGGCCGCTCGCCTACGGCAAGGTCTACGAGGTGATTCCTTTCGACAACGCCGTGGCCACCCTCGACGTGACGGGCGACCAGCTGGTGAGCCTGGTGCGAGCGGCGTTCTCGGCGAAGAAGGGGGTCTTTCAGCTGTCGGGGCTGGAGGTGACGCTCGAGAAATGCCCGGGGCCCGGTCGGCTCAAGGCCGTTCGGCTGCCTGGAGGCCACGGGGTGGACCCCAACATGCGCTACCGGGTGGTGATGCCTGACTTTCTGGCGCGCGGCGGGGACGGGCTGGGGCCCGTGCTGGCCACCATCGACCCCCGCCAGGTCGATCTCGGAGAGACGCGCGGCACCAACCTGCGCGATGAGTTGGTGGCGTTCTGGCAGAAGAACCAGGAGAGCTTCGTGGCGCCGGAAGCAGGGCGCGTCGCCTTCCTCGAGAACACCGAGCCCTGCAAGCCCCTGACAGACGCGGCGCGAAACCCCTGACCGTCGTTGGTCCTCGCCAAAGCGCGCCAAAGGGCGATATTCAGCCTCGAGCCGCGCTGGACGCCACCAAGCCTCGAAGCGGTCGCAGTCTGCTGAAGGTGCCCAAAAGACAAAGTCAGACACACCCAGGAGGGCGTGGTGCTCTACAAAGTGACGCCGATGTTGACCCCGGCCGGCCCCAAAGAGGGCGACGGCCAGCGGAAGACCAAAGACCCCAACGCCCCGAAGGAGCCCCGCAAGCGCCGCAAGTCGGCGGTGTACGACGCCGAGGGCCACGAGGTGCTCATCACCATGATGTGCCTGAAGTGCCGGACCATGAAGCCGCTGGCCATGTTCGGGTTGAGGAAGATGGCGGACGGGGCGATTCGCAACCAGCCCTGGTGCCGAACCTGTCGCTCAGGGGCATCGACGAAGAAGCGCGCCGATGAGGCCGAGGCCGACGCGGCGCCGACGACCTCGCCGCCGTCAGGGCCTCAGGACGTCGACGAGACCGAGACGGCTGAGGCAGTCGTGGTGCCGGTCGCGGCGGCCGACCCCACCGGCGCTCCGTAGCGAATCAGGTCGGCCCAGCAACCCGCGAGCGGCTCAGCCACTTCGACCACCGGCGCGGGCCTGTGGTTGATCATCGACGCCGACCAGCGGGCTGATCAGGCCGAACGTTGCGAAGACCACCGACCCTGCGGCGCGCGGCGTTGAGGTGTCGAGCGATGAGCCCTCGGCCATGAGCCTCGAGCGAACCGGGGTGGACCGTTGGCTCTATCCGCGCTGGAGCGATGCAGTTCGCCCCGCCGGAAATTAAAAACCCCGCGGTGCCCAGGAGGCATTCGCAGGGTCTTCACAAGTACCGCAGCAAGTGGAGGCGGACGGGATCGAACCGACGACCTTCGCATTGCGAACGCGACGCTCTCCCAACTGAGCTACGCCCCCAGAACCAGTCTGACGACGCTGCGGCGCGGCGCTGACTATGTGACGGTTTCCAGGCTGTCAAGCACGGTCGGGCCTGGCGCTCAGGCGAGCCGCGCGGAGCCTTCGTCTCCTCGGGAAATCGCGTCGCGAGCGACTCTGTTTTGACATTTGACTCACTGCATTGTGGGTGCCACAAACTCGGTCCTTCCTGATGCCTCCCACGATGAAGACGTTGAGCCCGGCCGAGCTCGCGAAGCTGGAGACAGCGTTCGCCACCGATCCGTCGTCGCAAGCCTACAAGCCGCTCGCCGAGGCGTACCTCGCCATGGGGCGCTACATGGAGGCGATGGTCGTCTGCAAGAAGGGCGTGAAGGCGCACCCGACCCTTGCCGACCCGCGGGTGCTGCTGGCGCGCGTCTACGCTGATCAGGGCAAAGACAAGAAGGCGCTCGAAGAATTGCAGGGCGCGCTGCAGGTGGTGCCCAGCGACAAGGTCGCGCTGCGGCTGACGGCCCAACTGCAGGCCAAGGGTGGCGAGCGTGAGACCGCCAGGTCGAACCTGCTCAAGGCTTTCGAAGCTGATCCCTCTGACGCCGACACGCTGACGCTGATGCGCGAGCTGGGCATCGAGGTGCCAAAGCCCGTTGCGCCGCCTCCCACGCCCGCCCCCGTGGTAGGCGCCGCGGACCCCGCGACAGAAGCTGCGGCGCGCGAGGTCGACGTCACGCTGCCAAATCCGCTGCCGGACTCGCAGGCGCGCGTCAGCCAACGAGGCAAGGCGGTGCCGGCCCCGACCTCGAGCGGTCGGTCATCGGGCGCCCGGCAGGCCGTGCGACGCGACGAGCCCGAGGAGTCGATCTCCGAGGTGAGCGAGATCGCCGAGCTGTCGTCCCCGCGGAGACGAAAGTCGAAGAACTCAGGCGGCCTGGCCAAGGCGGTCTTCTTCATGTTGATCTTCGCCGTGCCGGTGGGCGCGGCCGCCTACTACGGCATCGGTCAGTACCGCGCGAAGCAGAAGCGCGAGGTCAACAGCCAGGTGCAGACCGCTCAGGACCTGCTCAAGACCGACACCTTCAACGCGTACAAAGAAGCGTGCGCGGCGGCCGAGAAGGCCCTCAACATCGACCCCAGCTCAGGCCTCGCCCGGCGCTACCTCGCGTACGCGTACACCATTCGGTGGGGCGAGCACGAACACGACGACACCATCAAGCAGCGCGCCGAAGAGAACCTGCGCGAGGCCCAGGCGTCGGACGAAAAACTGGGGCTGTCGTACCAGTACGCGGCCGAGGCGCTGCTCGCCTTCTACTCGGGTAAAGGCAGCGAGGCGCTGCGGCAGATGGAAGATCGGGTCAAGACCGCCGAGGCCGAGAACAAGAAGTCGGCGCTGCTGTACCTGACGCTCGGCATTCTGCAGACCAACCAGGGCGACCTCGAGCTCGCCAAAGAAACCCTCGAGAAGGCCCAGGCCATCGTCGCCGATGACCCGCGCATCTATGTCGCGCTCGGGAACCTGCAGCGCCGGCGCGGCAATGACACGGCCGCCTTGAGCCAGTTCAACAACGCGCTGAGGTACACGCGGAACGCGCACCCTGAAGGCCTGCTGGGAACGGCGCTGTTGATCCTCGACCAACCCGAGCCGGCCAAGGGCTACATCGCGGCAGCGAAGTACGTGAAGACGCTGCTCGAGATGGAACCGCCTCCGTCTCCCCGACAGCTGGCCCAGGCGAACATGGTCAAGGCGCTGCTCATCTCGCGCGTGTCTCGAGACATTCCCCAGTACACCGACGAGAAGTTCAAGAAGGAGCTCGAAGACGGCACCGGCGTTTCGCCGGATCAGGCCAGGGCCACCAAGGACATCACCACCCAGGAACGCGAGGCCACCGAGAAGGACAAGTCGAACCCCGAGCTGAGCATCATCAAGGGCAAGCGCCTGTTCTACGAGGCCCAGAGCCTGAGCGGTGGGCCCGAGGCGAAGGCCGCCAAGCTGGACGAGGCCGCGGCCGAAGTGAAGAAGGCCATCGCTGCCAACAACACGGTGTCGAACTACCACGTCGAGCTGGCCAAGATTCTGCTCAAAAAAGAGGGGGGCGAGGCGCAGGCCGAAGCGGCGCTCAAGACGGCGCTGACGCTGGTGCCCAACAGCCCCAAGCTGCTCTCGATGTTGGGGCAGGCGCAGTATCGGCAGAAGAAGATCGACGAGTCGCGGCTGACGCTCGAGAAGGCCACCGAAGACCAGAAGGTGAAGAATGGCGAAGCCCGCTACCTGCTGGCGCGCATCTACCGCGACGACAAGAAGGACCTGAAGCGGGCCGCCGAGCTGTTCGACCGCGCTGCCGCCGACTACTACTCAGACCCGTCGATGGCGGCCATCGCCTACGACGACCTCGCGTACACCTACGAAACGGCGGCCAACAAGGAGAAGGCCCGGGTGAACTACGAGAAGGCGCTGAACGCCGACAAGGACCTGACCGCCGCGTACTGCCACTACGCCCGGTTCCTCGCCAAAGAGAACCTGCCCTCGGACAAAGACAAGCTGAAGTCGGTGGCGACCGAGTACTTGAAGCAGGACCCCAAGGGTGAGAGCAACGCGCAGTGCCAGGCTGACATGCAGCGGGTCATCAACCCGGGCTAGCAGCCAGGCGACTCCGCGCGGTGTTCGGCGAGCCTCCGTCGGCCGGGTCGCGGCGGGAGACACCGGACGGCAGCGCAGCCTGAACTGGGCGCCGGAGAGTTCGCACACGGCGGGGCGACAGCACGGGCCCCGGTGGGGGCCTCCTCGACGTCGCCCGTTGACGACTCGGAAGGCCGAGTCGACTCCGCCGCGAAGGCCATCGGTCGGTTTCAACGGTCCACGGACTCCTGCGTGCTGGCCTGTCGAGCAGCCGAGAGTCCCGAGGCGCTCAGGGGCGACCTGGGCTGCGCCTGCCTGTGACTCACCACGCCGCTCGACGCCGCCACGAAGTTCCTCTCGTCCCGGGAGGGATTCGGCACACATCAGGCCGGCTCATCGTGGGCGGGCAGGTCGGCTTGTTTCGGTCGGCGCCCGTCGGTAAGAGCAATCGCGTGCAACGAGCGGAGGCCACACCAGGGATGCCGCTCTTGAGCCCCGAGCTGAAGCTGAGCGAGTCCGCACGCCCCTCGACCCACGGCATCGGTCGGTCGCCTGGCGCAGTGCTGCGAGACCTCGTGTCGCTGACCAAGCCCCGGCTCTCAGGTCTGGTGCTCTTCACGATGGCCGGCGGCCTGTGGCTGTCGGGCGTTCACGTTCCCTGGTGGACCTGGGCGAGCGCCTTGCTGGGCACGGCCGGTACCGTCGCGGCGGCCAACGCCTTCAACTGTTACCTCGAGCGCGACTCCGACGCCTTCATGGTGCGCACGTCGAAGAGGCCGTTGCCGACCGGGCGCCTCGAGCCGGGCGCTGCGCTGTGGTTCGCGGTGGCCCTCACCGTGGTGTCCCTGCCGATCCTCTTTTTGGGCGTCAACGTGCTGACCGGGTTCCTCGGGGTGCTGGCGCTGGCGAGCTATGTGCTGGCGTACACGCCGCTGAAGTCACGTACGCACTGGGCGATGGTCGTGGGCACGGTGCCCGGAGCCCTGCCCCCGCTGATGGGTTGGACCGCCGCGACCGGGCGAATCGAGGTGCCAGGCCTGGTGTTGTTCGCGATTCTCTTTTTCTGGCAGCTGCCGCACTTCATCGCCATCGCCCTCTTCCGCAAGGACGAGTACCGGGCCGCGGGGTTGACCTCGCTGCCGCTCGAGAAAGGCGACGACGTCGCGCGCCTGCACGCAGTGCTCTACCTCGCGGCGCTGGTGCCGGTGACCGCGCTGCCGTTCTTCGTCGGGGTCTCAGGCTGGCTGTATCTGGTGGTCGCGATAGGGCTGGGGCTGCTCTTCTTCGGCGTCGGTTTCTGGGGCTGGCGGCGCAAAGGCGATGCGGTCTGGGCGCGCAAGCTGTTCGGCGCGTCTCTGCTGTACCTGACCGGCTTGTTCGCGGCGCTGGCCATTGGCTAGGGAAGGAGCCCGTGACGTGAGCACTGCTGGGACCGTGGCGGTGACCCTGGCGACCGTCGTTCGGGTTCACCCGGACACTGCGGTTCAGCGCATCGGCGGTCGGGTGATGGCGGCGACCGCAGACGATCGCCTGCACAGCGTCGAGGCGCCGGACGGGTCGGTGTCTGAAGTGGGCGAGCGGATCATCGAGCTGGTCGATGGCGTACGAACGGTGGGCGAGATCGTCGACGTGGTGGTGGCCGAGTTCGAGGTGTCGCCCGAGGTGGCCGAGGCCGACACGCGCCAGTTCCTCAGGGTGTTGCTCGAGAAGCGGGTGCTCTTCGCCGACCAGCCTTGACAGGGGGTCGTGGGGTATTAACCACCCGCGCCGATGATCCAGGTCGACGGCTTGAACAAGTACTACGGCGAACACGCCGCCATCAGAGGCGTGTCGTTCACCATTCAGTCGGGCGAGGTGGTGGGCTTTCTCGGGCTCAACGGCGCGGGCAAGACCACCACGCTGAAGGTTCTGGGCTGCGTGCTGCTGCCCACCTCGGGGCGGGTGCTGGTCGACGGGTTCGACGTCACCAAGGACCCGCACGAGATTCGCAAGCGCATCGGGTACCTGCCCGACACGCCGCCGCTCTACGAAGAGATGACGGTCGGCGGCTATCTGGCCTTCGTGGCCCGCCTGCGGGGCGTGGCCGAGGTGAACGTCGCGGCGTACGTGGCTGACGCCGAGAAGAAGACCGCCATCGGCGACAAACACCTCGAGCTCATCTCGAGCCTCAGTCATGGCTACCGACAGCGGGTCGGCGTGGCCCAGGCGCTGGTGCACAAACCCAAGCTGCTCATCCTCGACGAGCCGACCGGCGGCCTCGACCCGGTGCAGATCGTCGAGATGCGAGAGCTGATTCGAACGCTCAAGGGCGAGCACACGGTGTTGGTGTCGAGCCACATCCTCGTCGAGATCTCCCAGGTGTGTGACCGCTACCTGGTGATTCAGGCCGGCGAGCTGATCGCGCAGGGCACCGAGGCGCAGCTGTCCGAGACGCTGGGCTCGGGCGGGGCCATCGAGATCGACTGCGTGGGGGCTGCGCCGGCGATCATCGAGCTGCTCAAGAAGGTCGACGGGGTGCTCGACACCACCCTGGTGAAGCTCGATGGCACCAACGTGTCGGTGCGGGTCGACGCGAAGGCCGACCTTCGGCCCGCGCTGGTGAAGGCCCTGGTGCAGGGCGACATCGGCGTGGTGCGGGTCGATCGCGCGGCCCACCGGCTCGAGAACATCTTCCTCAAGCTGACCCACGGAAAGGACGCGTGATGAACAACGTGTGGCTCATCGCCCGTCGCGAGCTGGGCGCGTACCTGCGCACCATGAGCGGGTACATCATCATCGCGGTGATGTTGTTCATCGACGGCCTGCTGTTCAACGCCTTCGCGGTGCAGGGCACGGCCAAGAAGTCGTCTGAGGTGCTGGCCGACTTCTTCACCATCACCTCGGGCATCACCATGATCGGCGCGGTGTTCCTCTCGATGCGCCTCATCGCCGAAGAGCGCCAGACGGGCACCGTGCAGCTGCTGTATTCGTCGCCGATTCACGATCTCGAGATCGTGCTGGGCAAGTTCGTGGCCTCCCTGGCCTTCCTCGGGCTGTTCTTCCTCGGCACCTCGTACATGCCCGCGCTGGTGGCGGCGTACGGCAAGGTGTCCTTCGGGCACGTGCTGGCGGGGTACCTGGGCCTCTTGCTGGTGGGCGCGGCAAGCCTGGCCATCGGCACCTTCGGCAGCGCGCTCACCAAGAGCCAGGTGGTCGCAGCGGTGAGCTCGGGCGTGATGTGCCTGGCGCTCACCACCTGCTGGCTGGCGGCGAAGGTGACCGATCGGCCCTTCACCGAGGTGGTGACGGGCCTGGCCTGGTGGGGGCACTTCGACCCGTTTCGTTCTGGCCTGGTGCACCTGCGGCACGTCGTTTACTTCGCGCTGGTCACCTTCGTGGCGCTCTTCGCGGCGACCCGGGTGCTCGAAGCGCGGAGGTGGAGATAGCCATGCGTACCCGCAGCTGGATCTTCTCGGCCCTCTTCACCGGCGGCCTGCTCTCGGTGTGGATTGGGGAGCGCATCGTGGAGGGCTCTGCGCGCCTGGTGTTCAGCATCGGCGGCGCGGTGGTGATGGCCATCGCCACGGGCCTGAGGGCGCAGCGGCTGGCCGGCGCGCCATCACCAGACGCGAAGGCCATCGAGCGAACGCTGCTGGGCCTGCACGCCCTGGGGTTGCTCTCGGTGGGGCTGTATTTCTGGCAGTCAGACGTGTGGGCGAAGGCGGCCGGCCAGACGCTCGAGACCGGGTGGCCGAAGGTGGCGGGCGTGGTGGTCGCCTTGATCCCCGTCGCGCTGGCGCTGTCGCTGGCGCCGACGCTGTTGGTCGAGCTCTCGTACGCCGCGATGGCGAAGGCGCCGGTGCTCGAGCGCGGGCGCATTCAAGAAGCCACCAACGCCGGCCTGGGCCTTGGCTTCGTGCTCATCTTCGCCTTCAGCCTGCAGTACGTGGTGACCGAGCGCGACGTGAAGAAGGACCTGTCGTACTCGCGCACCGCACGCCCAGGAGAAGCCTCGAAGAAGCTGGTCAACTCACTCGACGAGCCGCTCGAGGTGTTCCTCTTCTTCCCGCCGGCGTCGGACGTGTCCGAGCTGGTGCAGGCGTACTTCGATGAGCTGAAAGAGGGCACCACCCAGCTCAAGGTGCAGCTGCTCGATCAGGCGCTCGAGCCCGTGAAGTCGAAGGACCTGGGCATCAGCAACAACGGCTCGGTCGTGCTCAAGAAGGGCGCCCGCAAAGAGACGCTCTACATCGGCACCGAAGCCGAGAAGGCGCGCACCCAGCTGCGCGGGCTCGACGTCGAGGTGCAGAAGCGGCTGCTGCTGGTCGCGAAGTCGAAGCGCACCGTGTACCTCACCGCAGGCCACGGAGAGCGCACCCAGGACGCGGTCACCAACGACCAGCGGGCCACCATCGACATTCTCTGGCGAACCCTGCAGGACCAGAACTTCGAGGTGCGCACGCTCTCGGCGGCAGAGGGGCTGGGTCAGGAAGTGCCGAAAGACGCGGCGGCGGTGTTCGTCGTGGGCCCCACCCGACCCTTCAGCGCCCCCGAGGCGCAGGCCCTCGAGGCCTTCGAGCGGCGCGGCGGGAAGCTGTTCATCGCCATCGACCCCGAGGCAGGCCCCCTCTTCGACGAGCTGCTCAAGCCGCTGGGGCTGGGCTTCAAGCCCGAGCTGCTCACCGACGACAAGACCTTCGCTCGCACCCGCGCCCAGGCGTCCCCGTCAGATCGCCGCAACATCGGCACCCGCAGCTACTCGTCGCACCCGTCGGTGACGTACCTGTCGCGGTCGCAGCAGCCGGTGCTGCTGGTGGGCGCCGGGCCGCTGAAAGAGCTCGAGTCGCACCCCGCAGAGCTGGCCATCGACCTCGCGCTGCGGTCGGCGGCCACCACCTGGAACGATGTGAACAACAACTTCGAGTACGACCAGGCGACCGAGGTTCGGCAAGCGTACGGCATCGTGGCGGCGGTGACCCGGCGCGCCACCAGCAACAAGGTGGAAGACGAGCTGCGGGCCCTGGTGCTGTCCGACTCCGACGTCATCGCCGACGATGTGCTGCCGCTGCTGCAGGGCAACCAGTACCTGGTGGTCGACGGCCTCAAGTGGCTGCTGGGTGAAGAGCAGCTGCAGGGCAGCACCAACACCGAGCTCGATCAACCCATGACCCGCACCCGCAAAGAAGACAGCCTCTGGTTCTACGGCACCACGTTCTTCGCGCCGCTGGCGGTGGTGATCGTCGGCCTGCTGGTGCGACGGCGCTCTGGCACCCCTCGGCGCCGGGAGGTGACGTCGTGAAGCGCAGCAGCCTTTTGACGACCGGCGCGCTGGCGGCCCTGGGCCTGCTGGCGGCGTACCTGACGTGGCAACGCCCCAAAGAGGCCGCCTCGTCGGGCACGACCGTCAAGGTGCTCGAGGCCTCGAAGCAGTCGCTCGAGACGGTGCGCTTCGAAGACGGTCAACGGTTCTTGAGCCTGGCGCGCGTCGACGGCCAGCTCTGGCTCACCAGCGGGTACCTCGACGGGAAGCAGCCGCCACCGCCCGACGCCGGCATCTCGACGACCCTGGTGTCACTCGGAGATGGCGGCACTGACGGAGGGCTGCTCGACGCGGGCCTGCTCGAGGTGGCGGTCAAGGCTGCGAAGGTACAGCCGACCCGCGAGGTCAGGGCCAATGAGCGCGCCGACACGGTGATGCAGCGGTTCATGCCCTTCGAGGCCAGCCGGGCCCTGGGCCGCTTGAGTGACGAGAAGCAGGCTGAGCTGGGCCTCAAGGACAGCGACCGCAAGCTCGAGGTGACCGTGGCAGGCACCCGGCGCTCGTTCATCGTCGCCAGGGCCCTGCCCGGCATCTTCGGCACCTACCTGCGGGACGAGAAGTCGGGCGAGGTCTACCTGTTGGCCGGCTCGACGCTGGCCGACCTCGATCCGCAGTCGCAGGTGCTGGTCGACCGGCGGCTGCACGTCTTCAAGCAGTCCGAGTTCGACGCCTTCACCGTGTCGTCCGAAGGCCAGTCGGCGTCCTTCGTGCAGACCAACGCCGAGATACCCAGCACCGCGAAGGTGGCCCGAAGCTCGAGCCCGGACACGGCCGATGAGCTGGCGAAGAACTGGCACGACAAGGTGTGGAGCCGCCTCATCGTCACCGAGGTGCTGGGCAAGGGAGAGCTACCCGGGGCCGCCGCGCCGACCGTCGTGCTGCGGGTGGACTACACCAGCCGTGGGCAGCTGAAGGGCTTCGTGGAGCTGGGCCTGGACGCGAGCAAGGGCACCTGGGCCCGCACCGAGAACACCCCGTCGTGGGTGGCGGTACACCAGGGCAGCGACGAGCTGGTGATCGAGGCGAAGAAGCTGGTGCTCGAGCCCAAAGGCCAGTGACCCATGGGTGAGCGCACGGAAGCTGAGCTGCTGCTCCACCTCGAGCGGCTCGGCTTCGACACCCAGGGCGTCACGGTGGACGCCGACGGTACGCTGACCTCGGCCCCCTCGAGGCAGATCCCCCTGCGCTTCTCGGGGCTGTCGTTGCCCACCGCGACGGTGGGTGAGGCGCCCGCGTCGAGCGCCGACTTCGAGCTGGGCGCGGTGATCGGCTCGGGCGGCATGGGTGAGGTCCGCAGCGCCCGCCAGAGCGCGCTCGATCGCACCGTGGCGGTCAAGTTCCTCAAAGACGGGAAGGAGTCGTCGACCCACCTGCTGCAGGAAGCCATCGTCACCGGCCGCCTCGAGCACCCCAACATCATTCCCGTGCACGTGCTGGCCCTCACCAAAGACGGCGAGCCCTTCTTCGCCATGAAGCGCGTGGAGGGCACGCCCTGGAGCCACGCCCTGCAGGCCGGCCGACCACTCGTCGAGCACCTCGAGGTGCTGCAGCGGGTCTGCGACGCCGTGGGGTTCGCACACGCGCGCGGCGTGGTGCACCGCGACCTCAAGCCAGACAACGTGATGCTGGGCACCTTCGGCGAGGTGTACGTCGTCGACTGGGGCCTGGCCGTCTCACTCGAAGATGACGGCGTGTTGCCGCCCGCGAAGGACGCGGGGGTGGCGGGTACTCCCGGGTATATGGCGCCCGAGATGGTGGACGCCAAAGGGGTCTTGAGCGCGCAGTCAGACGTGTACCTGCTGGGCGCCGTGCTGCATGAGATCGTCACCGGGCGGCCTCCCCACGAGGGCGACGACCCGGTGAAGCAGCTGTTGTCAGCCTGGCGGGGGCCGGTGCTGCGGTTCGACGCCTCGGTGCCCCTCGAGCTGGTGACCATCTGTCAGAAGGCGCTGGCGTACGCGCCCCGCGACCGCTTCGCCTCGGCCGCGGCGCTCAAAGAGGCGCTGACGGCGTTCCTTCGGCACCGCGAGGCGCTCGAGCTGTACGCGCAGGCGCGCGCGCGGCTGAAGCAGCTCGAGCAGGCCGTGAGCGACGGCGGCGTGATGCGGTCGCTCTACGGCGTGCAGGCGCAAGAGACCTTCACCGAGTGCCGCTTCGGGTTCGAGCAGGTGCGCCGCCTCTGGCCCGAGTTCGAGGGCGCGCGGGACGGCGTTCGCCAGGCAGTGCTGCTGATGCTCGGGCACGAGCTGGCTCGGGACGACGCGCGCGCCGCCAAAGCGCTCCTGCGCCAGCTCGATGACCCTCCCGCGGCGCTCGAGCGACAGGTCGCCGAGGCTGAACGCCGCGCCCTCGAGAAGCAGGCCCGCTTCGCCGAGCTCGAGCGAAACGAGGGCGAGCGCGAGATCGACCTCGCGCTCGATACCAAGGCCCGCTTTTCCTTCGTCTTCGCGATCGTCACCGCCGTCGTGTCGGTCTCGGTGCAGGCCGCGGTCGACCTGCTGGGCCTGGTGCCGACCACCGGCCAGGCAGCGGGCGTGTTCAGCGTGACCATCATCACGTCGACCGTCTTCAGCGTGGCCCTGGGCCGTGCGCGTGAGACCAACCTGGCCCAGAAGCGCATCGGCCGGGTGCTGGGGGCGACGGCCCTCGAAGCGGTGCTGCTGTGGGTGTGCGCGTGGTGGCTTGGCGTGCCGCTGGGCACGGCGCTCACGTTGTACCTGGTGATGGTGTCGTCGAACTGGGCGGTGGGGGCGGTGCTCTTCGATACCCGCGCCTGGGCGATCTGCGCAGCCTTCGCGATCGCCACCCCGGTGTGCCTGGCCTTCCCCCGCTTCATCTTCCTCATCAGCGGCCTGGCGACGCTGGCCGGCTTCGGCACGCTCGGCCTGTTGATGCGCGCCAAAGCCAACCACCGCGTCACCCCGCCACGGGCAACCGGACCATGAACGTCGCCCCGACCCCCAGGGTGGACTCGGCCGAGAGCGTACCCTTGTGCGCCTCGATGATGCTGCGCGACACCGAGAGCCCCAGGCCCGTGCCCAGGCCGCGGCGCTTGGTGGTGAAGAAGGGCTTGAAGAGGCTCTGCATCACCTCGGTGGAAATGCCCGGGCCGGTGTCGGTGACCAGCACCTTCACGAAGCCCTCGTCAGCCACGGTGCTCACCACCACGCGCTTCGCGGGAGCCTCGGCCATGGCCTGCCCCGCGTTCATCATCAGGTTGAGCAGCACCTGGCGCAGCTGGTTGTTGTTGCCGCGAATGCCCGAGAGGCCCTCCGCGAGCGCGGTGTCGACCTTCACGCCCTGCATCTGAAGCTGGTGCCGACACAGCAGCAGCGCGCCCTGGACCACGTCGTTGAGGCCCAGGGGCTCCATCTCCATCTCGGGGGGCCGGGCGAACTCGAGCAGGTTCTGCAGAATGGTGTTGGCGCGCTGGGTGTCGGCCTCGATGAGCCCGAAGTACTCGCGCGCCTCGGTCATGTTCTCGGCCTCGAGCCCCAGCTGCGCGAAGCCCAGGATGCCCACCATCGGGTTCTTCACCTCGTGGGCCACGCTGGCCGCCAGCTCGCCCACCGCCGACAGCTTCTCGGACTGCACCAGGTTGTTGTGGGCCCGCTGCAGATCGTCGCTGCGCCGAATGAGCTCACGGCTCATCTCGTTGAAGGCCAGGCCCACCGAGCGGATCTCGGGCGCGCCCTCGACGGGCACGGTGGCGCCATACTCGCCGCGCGAGATGACGGCCATGGTGTCAGACAGGCGCTTGAGGGGCGCGGTGAGCCTTCGCGACAACACGATGGCGAACACCAGCGCCAGCGCCACGATGCCCGCGGCGAACAACAGCGAGCGCGACGACAGCTCCCGGGTCGCCCCGAAGACCTCGGCGGCAGGCACCTCGGCCACCACCGCCGCCAGGCCGTCGCCCACCCGCGCGTAGCTGGCCAGCAGGGTGGCTCCGCCGCTCTCGTACTGCTCGGCCCCGCGCGCTGCCTTGCCCGCCAGGGCAGCCTTGACGGGTGGCAACGCCGACAGGTCCTCATGGGTCAGCACCCGGGTGGCGTCGCGGTGCGCCAGCACCCGGCCCAGCGCGTCGACCAGGAAGACCCGGGTCACCGTGCCGGTGGTCACGGTGCGCAAGAGGCGCTCGGGGCGCAGATCGGCGGTCACCACCACCCGACCGTCGGCGGTCACCGCAGACAGGCGCAGCAGGGCGAGATCGGGCGGCAGGCTCGCGTTCTGCAACAGCACCGAGGTGCGCAGCACCACGTCGAGGGGCACCGGCGTCTGCCTGCGCGCGGTGAGCAGATCGTCGCGTTCGAGGTTGAGGCGCGCGAGGCGGTCAGGGTCGACGTAGAGGAAGGCGCGCTCGAACCCGTTGTCGGTCAGCCGCGACACCTCGAGCGAGAGCACCTCGTCGTCGGCCGAGAAGAGCGAGCGGGCGCGGCGCTCGGCGTCTCCCGGGGTGGTGGCGTATTCCTGGCCGAAATAGCGCAGCTTGTCGGCGAAGCCGTCGATGGTGGTCTCGACCTGATCGGCCACGGTGCCGGCGACCATCGCGTTGACGTCGTAGACGGTGGCCTCTTTGTCGCGCGTGACGATGCGGGTGGCCAGGGTCAGGTAGACGGCCATGGCCGCCAGCAGGAGCAGGCCCACCAGCAGCACCACCTGCGCGCGAATCGACAGTCGGCTCATGTCAGCGGGCTCCCAGGTCGAAGGCGTACCCCAGCGTGAGGCCGAGCCCGCCAGCGCGCAGCCGCGCGAGCTGGCCGTCGACCATGCCAAAGAGCCCGGACAGCTCGACCTCGACGCGCCCCGGCCCCAGCGCCCGCGCGAGGCGAACCACCAGCTCGGGGCCGCCCACCACCCGGGTCTCGGTGAGCCCCGCCACCTCGAGCGCCACCACCTGGAAGGCAGGGCCGACCCCGGCGCTCACCACGAAGCCTTCCAGCGGTTGGTGCCAGCCCAGCAGCGCGCTGACCGGCACCGCCCACGCCGAGGCGGCCACCCGCTGGGGCCCGAAGTCGACGGCTCGGGCAGCGGCGTACAGCCCGACCCGCGCCTCGAGGCCCAGGCGCCGCGAGAAGAGCGGCGACAGCCAGGTGACCCGCGCGCCCGCGGTTGGGGACGAGACCGACGAAAAGTTGAACAGGCCACCCAGGCGCA
>VYLD01000113.1_pt1 | contig 30142 bp, 30 predicted proteins | sample 5114401 | NCBI WGS metagenome assembly VYLD01 (sample SAMN12291783, study PRJNA351875) | freshwater metagenome | isolation source: freshwater lake | place: USA: Michigan, Gull Lake | collected 2013-08-08 | reverse complement strand
GGCCTTGAGGTAGCTGTCCTTCGTTCGCACAGCCGTCCACGCGCAGGTCACCAGCGTGGTCTTCAGCCAAGTCCCGCCCTTCCTCAGTCGAGTCGAGCGCCGCTTGCCAGCGCTCTCGTCCAACGTTTTTCCCACACTGTCATCCACCTCCTTCATCGCGACCTGCAGGGTGTCGATGAGCCCAGGATGGTTCGTCTCGCCTTCGACGATGGCCTTCAACATCGCACGACCGCTCTTCCCGACCACGCTTGAGAGCACGCTTGCCAGCTTCAGGTTCGCGTCCTCGAGCACCTTTTGGATCCGCAGCGTGTGCTGCGAGAGTTCGCGCGCCAGTTGCTTCCTCGTGCGTGTCAGGTCTCGGAGTTCCTGAATCCGCGCTGGCGGCACGAAGCTGCTGCGCACCAGCCCGTGCGCGAGCAACTCCGCCAACCACTGCGCATCGCCGACGTCGGTCTTTCGCTCAGGTACCGCCTTCACATGCTGGGCGTTGACCAGCACCAGCTCGAAGTCCCCGACCTCTGCGCCGTCATCGCGTCGCGATAGTATCGTCTCGCCTCCTCAGCTTCATCCCTCGGGGGCGGCGCCAGCCGATGAACATCTACTGAGTACGCGTCCCCGACTCCTTTGCTTCTGGAAGCTGCGAAGCGATTCCTTCGAGGAAGGAGAGCGCGCGACAAACACTGTCAGCGCTCGAGGTCCACACCGACGCCCGCCGACGCGGTGACGCCCCTTCGCAGCGAGCCATCACCCTGAGGGAAGAAGACGGTGCCCCCTGCGGCGAGTACGTAGAAGGACTTGAACAACCTCCAGCGCAGGCCCCCAGTCACCAGCCACCGTGGCGTCTGGCCCAGGCCCACCGCGCCCAGTCGGGCCTCGGCGACGAGCCACTGACCCAGCAGCTCGACCGCCAGGGTCGCGTCGAGGTCGGTGCGCCCGACGGTGAAGTGCTCGAGGGCGCCGTCCAGGGTGACCGCGCCGAACAGCCGCAGGCGCAGCTCACCGAACACCGAGAACGCGTCGGGCAACACCTCGAGCGCCAGCGGCGTGCCCGAGAAGCCGAGCCCGGCAAAGCGCTGCAGCTCGTACTGCCCTGAGAAGAAGCCCTGCCGAAAACCACCCGCCTGTTTACGCCCCTCGGCCCGCAGCGACAGCTCGACCTCGGCCACGCGGGTGTCCATGGCCAGGCCAGCGAGAAAGCCCAGGTCTCTGGTCTCCCCGCGCGCGCCCAGGCCCGCCAGCGCCAGCAGGGTGAAGGCCTTGCCCCTGAGCAGCGCCACCGAGCCGTCGAGGTGCACCACGGTGGCCACCGGCGGGGTGAAGACGCAGCTGGCACCATCGGCACAGGTGGGGCGGCTGGCCGACCCGGTGCCCACCGCCGCGTCGTACGCCGCCGACACCGCCAGCACGTACCGCCCCTGCACGTCGGCGCTGGGCGAGAAGGTGCGGCCCAGGTCCCACGTCACCTCGCCGGCGAAGAGCCGCGCGCTCAGCACGTCGGCGGCGAACACCTCGGCCTTCACCGGCCCCACCGACAGCAGCGCCGTCGCCGAGGCGGGCCGTGCGTCGGCGTTGGCGCGGTTGGAATACCGGAACACCACATGCCCCAGGCCCAGGGTGTACTTCTGCACCGGGCCCGCCTCGAGCCGGAACGCCGAGGTCTCGGTGCCGATGCGCAGGGCCTGCAGCAGCTCTCCAAAGTCCCCGGGCCGGTCCCAGTCTTCGCCGCGCAAGACGCCGCCGAGGTCACGCGGGCGGTCCAGCGGGGCCAGGTCGATGACCCGCAACCGAAACAGAGGGCCCAGGCGCAGCGAGAACACCTCACCGACGCTCAAGCCCACCATGGGCCGCACCCCGAAGAAGACGTCGAGGCCGTTCTCGTTCCACCCCGACGGCAGGCCGATGGCCTCGGCCTCGGCGCCCGCGAAGAGGTGCACCAGCGGCCCTTCGACCGGGTCTTGAGGAGCGCCCGCGTCAGGGGCCTGCGTCAGCACCACCAGCGCCACGAGGGGGAGCATCACCTGTCGAACACTCCCAATGACTCGCACACGCTCGTTCGGGGGAGACAGCACCAACCAGCGCTCGCCCTGGCGGGCGCCTCCCTTGAAGATAGAACGACTTGTCCTCGCGCGCGAAGAGGTCGTCTCGCCCTCGTCGAGGCCCTCGAGCGCCGAACCCCGGTGCTGCGCGACGGTCGAGGCGTTGTCAGCGCATCGAGCTCAACCCGAACAGGTTGCCCTCGGTGTCCCGGCAGAGCGAGACCCAGCCGAACGAGCCGATGGAGAACTTCGGGCGGACGACGGTGCCATGCGCGGCCACCACGCGGCCTTCCTCGACCGAGCAGTCCTCGACGCTGAAGTAGAGCGTGGTGCCGCCCACTCCGGGACGGGCGTGAGGCGACTTCACGAGGGCACCACCGGCACCGTAGGCCTTCATGTCCGCTGGAAAGGCCCGCATCTGCGTCTCGCCGGTCGGGTCACCCATGGGCTCCAGGCGCTGCTGAAACACCGCCTCGTAGAAGGCGACGGCGCGCTCGAGGTCGTCGACGGCGAGGTCGAACCAGCCAACTGCATTCTGTCTGTTCATGGTCAGGCTCCGGAACTGCGGGTGGAGCCCAGCAAGTAGCCGTCGGACTGCGCCCCGGTCTTGTAGGAATCAGACACCGTAGCGTTTGCGGTATTGGCCTGGCGTGAACCCGGTCGCTCTGCGGAACGCGTGAATGAAGTGCGCCTGGTCGGCATACAGGTCGAGGTAGTGCCGTCGGAACGACTGCTGGACACGCAGCACCTTGAGCAGGTCGTGTGGAGAGAAGCCCGTCGAGCGCTTCAGCGTCCGCTGCAGCTGTCGTGGCGACAGGCCCACGAGGTCGGCCATGTCCGCGACCGAGCTGATCTCGTCGAGCCGAGAGAGAATGCGCGCGGTGACGACGTTCGGCGCGACGTGCCCATGGTCCAGACACCACTGCACCAACCCGGTGAGCAGAGGGACCTTGTCCTGAAACTCCAGCGCCACCATCTGCGCGCTCGTCTGCACCAGCGGCAGCGAGCCCCGGTATGGCGTCCCGACGTACCGATCGACCACTTCTTCGCGCACGCCGCGCCAGACGCCCGGGAACAGCTGGACTCCGACGTAGTGGAACGACCTGCCGAGATTGAGGACGGCCGAGCTGGTGTGGAGCGCCGTGATGCCTGCGATGTCAGGGTCGAGCTGGTTCAGCAGCAGGTTCACGCAGGCATCGGGAAGGGCGTGATAGTGAAAGTCTTCCGGCAGGGGCTCGAGCGTGCGCAGCTGCCAGAAGCAGTGCGCGACCCGGGCGAGCGCGGGGGGCGGCGGTGCTTCAGTGTAGCGGAGCTGGGTGGCGCTTCTGGTGAAGCCGTCTGGAACGGGGTCGTACATGGGAAGAAACGTTGCCCGAGACCGCGTCGGCGACTCTCAATGACTCACACACGCTACTTCGGAGGAGACAACACCAACCACAGCTCGCCGCCCTCGACGGCGCCTGCCTGAAGATAGAACGACTTGTCCTTCGCGAGCGAATAGGTGGTGTCGGTCGGCGGCAGCTTCACCCGCAGCGTCGCCACGCCGGCCTTGAGGCCCTCGAGGGACACCTGGGCCGCCTTGCCGTTGGGCAGCGCCACCTCGACGCCTTTCGAATCGACCGTCAGCGCCTGTGACGAGCGCTTCTCGAGGGTGAGGTACTTCACCTTGGCGCCCAGGGTGTCTTGCATCTTCAAAAGCGCCGGGTCGACTTTGCCCGGCGCGGTGGACGCGAAGACCACGTCGGCCTGCACCTTCACCGGCCCATCGGCCCACGCCATCGACGCCAAAGACAGACACCCCACCAGCAGCCACCGGCCAAGGGGTCGAGTCATGACCTCACAGGTCTCCGGTGGTGGGCTTGGGCGCCTCGGGCGGCGCGGGGGCGAGGTCTTCTTCGTCAGAGCCATCGCGCTTCTTGCGCCCGCCGTCCCGCTTGTCGGGAGCATCGACCACCCAGATGACCGCGTCGCCGCCTTCGGTCTCGAAGACCACCGGCTTCACGGTGGCCTCGGCGTCGACGGACACCGTCTGCACCTCGACCCGGCCCGCGCCGTAGCCTTCGGGCGGGCCGTTCACCATCGACAGCGTGAGGGGAATCGCGATGGCCAGCGCCGCCGCCGCGCCGACCAGGCCCGCGAGCACCGGGCCCCGCTGGTAGGTGAACAGCTCGCTGAAGGTGAGCGAGAGGCGCTCGAGCAGCGGCAGCTTCTCGGGCGTCACCCCCGCCATCACGTCTTCGCTGAACTTCTTCCAGTCGACCTCATCGGCCTGCAGCTCGAGCGCGTTGCGCATCAGCCCATCACCGGCGCGAAAGTCGGCGACCTGCGCGGCGCTCTCTTTGTTGTTCTGCAGGTGCTGTTCGACCTGGAGCCGCTCCTCGGGGCTCAGCTCGCCGTCGACGTAGGGCGACAGCAGGGGCAAGAACTTCTCTCGGGCCGGGTTCTTCATCGCGTGACCTCGTTGGGTTCAGATTCATCGCGGGGCTGGCCGCGGGCGGCGCTGACGAGCGCAGGCACCTGAAATTCGCGGGCCGCCAGGCGCTCAGCTCTCATGGCCCACCCCCTGCTTCGCCTCGTCCAGCTCGAGGTACCCGCTGAGGATCTTCTGCATCTTCAGCCGCGCGTGGAAGAGCCGCGACATCACCGTGCCCTTGGGAATGTCGAGGGTGCGGGCGAGATCTTCGTAGCTCATGCCCTCGACCTCGCGCAGCAGCAGGATCTTGCGGTGCGCCTCGGGGATCTCTGAGAAGGCAGCGTTGATTCGGTCGGCCAGCTCTTTTCGCAGGGCGGCCTTCTGGGGGTTGGTGCCCAGCCGGCTGCCCAGGGCGCCGATGTTCGCCTCGGACGTGTCGTGGCGGACCGCCTCGTCGAACTCCACGTGGTCACGGTCGCGTGCCGAGCCCTTCTTGCGCAGCACGTCGATGCAGATGTTGACGGTGATGCGGTACAGCCAGGTGTAGAAGCTGGAATCACCCTTGAAGTGTTCCAGGTACTTGTAGACCTTGATGAACGCTTCCTGGGCGACGTCGCGGGCTTCTTCTTTGTCTTTCACCATGCCCAGCGCGATGCCGTAGACCTTGCGCTGGTACCGCTCGACGAGCTGCTTGTAGGCTCGCTGGTCGCCCTGTCGGACGCGCTGGACGAGCGTGAGGTCGTCGGTGGCCAAGGCAGCGGGTACCTTAACCCGCACGTCTCGTGAGGTGGTCGACATTCGCGGCAACGCCAGGGTCATGGCCATGGCGCGTCTGACGAAGCCCCCGCCGCGAGCTTCACCACACTTTTTGTGGCAAGACCAAGGCCTCATGTCCCGCGCGCGCGCTGCCTGGGTGGTGTCGACCGCGTTGATGCTGGGCTGCGGCACCTCAGCGCAACGGGTCGACAGCCCCTGCACCCGCGAGCCTTCGTCGACGGACCCCTCGGCCTGCCCGGCGTGCGACACGGACGCCGACTGCTCGAACCTCGGCAACCTGTGCGTGTCGACGGCCAGCTGCGTTCCGACGCGCGGCAACTGGCCGGTGGTGACGTTGTCGTGCGAGGCGTCGGCGAAGTATTCCCCGCCGGTCGTCCCCTGTCGGTGTGTCGAGCGCGTGTGTCAGGCAGCCATCACCGCAGCACGTTGACGAGCTGATCAACCTTCAGGGGCAACGCCAGTCCGCCCGACTGCACCTGGGCGTCGAACTTCACCTGCGCGTTCCCTCCCTTCGCGATGGCCACCGCGGCACCGGCCGCCGAGAGGAAGTTGAGGGTGAGCGGCAGGGTGACCTGCTTGACGCCCTTGCCGTCCATGGCGCCCAGGGCGCCCGTCGAGAGCTGCCCGATGGTGGACCCGGCGAGCGAGAGGCTGCCCGTCACGCCCGAGATGGGCAGGGCGTAGGTGTTGCGGTTGGTGACGGCCAGGGGGAACTCGATGGTCGCGCCGGCGAACGACACGTTGCTGACGCGCGGGTTGCCGAACTGCACCAGCGGCACCTTGGGCACTTCGAACTGACCAGACTTCTCGAGGGGGAAGCGCAGCACGCCGATGGGGGTGTTGACGCCGATGGCTCCGGTGGCCCGGTACTCGGCGAAGTCCTTCGTCAAGAAGGTCTCGACCACCGCGGCGAGGTCTTGAAAGCGCACGCCGGTGGGGAAGTGGAGCTCTTGCGTCGACCTGGGGGCGATCTGCAGCCCCTGCGGAGGGCTGCCGGCGATGACCTGTTTGTTCTCGATGGACAGGCCGTACTCGACGCTGGCGAGCGAGAGCCCGATGGTGTTGGGGTTGCTCAATTCCCACACGGTGTCGAGGGTGAGGCCGGCCAGGGAGATGTCGGTCAGCCCCAGGGTCTTGAAGCGAAAGGCGGGCTGTTGAAAGGCAGACCGCAAGAAGTCGCGCAGGTACGCGCAGCCAGAGGAACACAGCGCGACGGCGGCGAGCAGGGGCAGCAGGCGAGAGGTCATGGAGCGCGCTTGTAGGCGACCGCCGGGCCGTTCATGCAATGAGGAACCGCCGACTCACGGCAGGAAGCCGTCGACCGACAGGTACCGCTCACCGGTGTCGTAACAGAACGTCAGCACCTTCGAGCCCTTCGGCAGCTCGGGCAGCTTCTGCTTCACCGCGGCCAGCGAGGCGCCTGACGACACGCCGATGAAGATGCCTTCTTCCCGGGCGCTGCGGCGGGCGAACTCATAGGCGTCCGGGGCCTCGACCTGAATGACCCCGTCGAGCAGCTCCTTCTTGAGGTTTTTGGGGATGAAGCCGGGCCCGATGCCCTGAATGGGGTGCGGGCTGGGCTGACCGCCAGAGATGACCGGAGACTTCGCGGGCTCGACGGCGAACACCTTCAGCTGCGGCCACTTCGGCTTGAGCACCTCACAGATGGCGGTGATGTGCCCGCCGGTGCCCACGCCGGTGATGATGGCGTCGAGGCCGCCGGGAAAGTCGTTGAGGATCTCGAGCGAGGTGGTGCGGCGGTGCACCTCGATGTTGGCCTCGTTCTCGAACTGCTGGGGCTGCCAGGCGTTGGGCGTCGAGGCGAGCAGCTCCTGGGCGCGGGCGATGGCGCCCTTCATGCCCTTCTCACGCGGCGTCAGCTCGAAGGTGGCCCCGTAGGCGGCCATCACGCGGCGGCGCTCGAGCGACATCGACTCGGGCATCACCAGCACCAGCTTGTAGCCCTTCACCGCGCACACCATCGCCAGGCCGATGCCGGTGTTGCCGCTGGTGGGCTCGATGATGACCGAGTCGCGCTCGAGCAGCCCCTGCTGCTCGGCGGCTTCAATCATCGACAGGGCGATGCGGTCCTTGATGCTGGCGCCGGGGTTGGCGCGCTCGAGCTTCATCCACACCTCGACGTCGGGCCCGAAGAGGCGGTTGAGGCGAACGTGCGGCGTGCGGCCGATGGTGTCGAGGATGGTGTTGGCGAGCATGGGCGTTCTCGAGGGGCGGCGTCGGCCGGAGTGGGGAGGGAAACGTCTGGTATGACAGACACCCCCGCGGGTCATCCGCTGAGGCGGACAAACCTTAGGGTGGCGCTCACCGTCGCCACAACGGTTTTCAGGGTCAGCCACCGGGGGCGGATCAGCCCTGCTCGTCGATGCCCCGGTTGGCGAGCGCGTCGGCGGCCTCGTTGCCTTCGTGGCCTGCGTGGCCCTTGACCCACACCCACTGCAGCTCGTGCGGCGCGGCAGCGGCCTCGAGGGCCTGCCACAGGTCGGCGTTCTTCACGGGTTCCTTCGCCTTCGTCTTCCACCCGTTCTTCTTCCACCCGTGGATCCACTCGGTGATGCCCTGCAGCACGTACTTCGAGTCGGTGTACACGCGGGCCGACACCGGGCGCTTCAAGGTCTCGAGCGCGCGGATGACGGCGGTCAATTCCATGCGGTTGTTGGTGGTGGCGGCCTCTCCGCCCCACAGCTCGCGTTGATGGGTGCCGCTGCGCAAGAGGGCGCCCCACCCGCCCTTCCCCGGGTTCCCGCGGCAGGCGCCGTCCGTGAAGATGTCGACGACGGTGGTCATGGGTGCGGCTGCCTATTCCGGGCGGTGGTGTGAGTCGAGCAGCGCGCCCTATTCAATCGATTGGACCATCAAGACGGCGAACCCGGGTTCAAGCAACGGAGATGACACACTCGCCGCGGCGGGCCAGGCCTTCGCTGCAACCTGCGACATGAGCACCCTGGGCGGTGGGTGGACGCTGATTCAGTCGCACAACGCCGGGGAGGCGACCATCGAAGGCAGGGCGCCAAGCCTCGCAGGGGTACCACGGCGGCTGTGACCGCGAAGGCGAAGAGAGCCCACGGGCTCGAGGCTGCGGCGCGACACGCCATTGAGGCGGTCGAGTGGGGCGCTGACAGGGTTTGGACCAGCGCGCCCAGCCGCTTCTCATCGTGCCCCAGCGTCAGCAATGTCTGGCTGCCCGCGCCGCGAAGAGGATGTCAAAGAAGAGCTGCCGGTTTCGCATCGCCAGCCCAGCTGCGCGCACACGTCGACTCGCCCGCCCAGGACTGGCGGCCTGCAGTCCGCGACGTCTCCCGGCACCTTCCGCTGTGCCTCCGTCAGCGCGTGCTGTCGCAGCAGCTCGATGCCCGCCTCTGGGACGTGGACGACGTTTGACAGCCCGAACAGCTCGACATTGAGGATCCGGCGCAGCCACCACAGCTTCCAGACCAGGAAGCTCGTGAAGGCCGGGGGCGGGTGGGCGATGGCAGGGTCACGATGGTTAGACAGACTATCTAATGGTTTGGCGCTTGCGCAGCGACGGTCACGGCGAACGCATCGTCAGTGGGCCGTGCCAGCCGCGCAATTGGGCGCTGAAGCGGGTGAAGCTGAACAAGCGCGTCACCGCGCACCCGCTGCGTCGAGGTCATCGGGCTCGGCCTTCAGCGCCACCACCGGGTCGACGTTCACCTTCACCTCACGGTGCTGGCCACGGGTGCCACCCAGGCGTCGAACCAGCGCGACTCATTCCTTTGCCACGCACTTGCGGAACTGCGCGCGCCCACGGCGAGGTCCTCGGGCGACAGTCTGCGTCTGCGGGGTTCGACTCGACCCCACCAGCATTGCCTGGTGAAGCCCCGCGCGCTCGATGCCCGCAAGACCGAGATGACTCCGTGAAGCGTGACCGCTTTGTGTTGATGCGGCAGGTCGGCCTCCACCGCTCGCGGGTCGCTCCATCAGGCGCTGAGCACGTCGGCAATCGTGGGGTCTTTGTCGAACTGCGACTTCGCGAACGGGCACACCGGAATGAACTTCGTCTGGTGCTGACGCGCCCACTGCACCGCCGCGTCGAGCAGCTGTCGGCCGGCGCCTTGACCGCGCAGGCTGTCCGACACCTCGGTGTGGTCGAGCATCACCACCGAGGGTGACACCCGCGAGTACGTGAGCTCGGCGACCCGCGCCCCGGCCTGCTCGAGGAAGAAGGCTCCGCGGTGGCCGTTCACCACGTGCTGCACGGCGAGCGTGGTGGCCATCGGCTCAGCCCTGCGCGAGCGCGTCGACGTCGGCCCAGCTGTTCAGGCACAGCACCTGGCCCTTCTGTCTGCCTCTGGCCAGCCCGAGGAACGCAGGCCCCAGCGCCAGCGTGTCGCGGTCAGCGGGCATGCCGAACTGGTTGCTCTTGCCGCCGACGGGCGCGATGCCGAAGTGAATGCAGATGGTGTTGACGCGCACCTGGTCCTTCGCCGTCTCGGCCGCCAGCCCCAGCGTGAAGGCGTTGACCGCCGCGTTCTTCAGCGTGCCCATCCACATCGCCGGGTCCGGCGGAGGAATGTGCGCCAGCCCGCCGCTGACCAGCGTGAAGGTCGCCGGGCGCTGCTTGATGCCGGGCAACAAGGCGCGGGCCGCGTTGAAGTTGATGGTCAAGCCGTCCTCGAGCGCGTCGCGCAGCTGCTCGGCCGTCGACTGGGTGGGCGGCGGGCCGAACTTCACGAAGCCCTGCGACGAGATGACGTGGTCGATGGGGCGCCCTCCGAGCGCCGCGTCGATGGCCGAGCCGGCGCGCGCCGTCGAGGTGTCGTCCCGGAAGTCGCCCACCGCCGTCGCAAAGGCGTGCTCGGCGGTGATTCGCAGGGTGTCTTTCAGCGCCGCGAACTTCTCTGCCTGCCGCGAGACGGCCACCACGAAGGCCCCCGCGTCCAGGTACGACTTGACGACGCCGTTGCCGACGACGCCGGTGGCTCCGATGACGACGACTGACTTGCCTGCGAAGGACATGCTCGACCCCAAAGGTGAATGAGACGTGGACGGTCAGCGAGATAGCGAGCGCCACCTGGCGCGTCACGCCCTAAACGGCGCCGGCGGCTCGAGCGCACTGGCCCTTCGATTGGGGTGTCACGACGTCGGACAAAGTTGTCACGACGTCGCGACACCGGGTTGGTTCGCGACGCGTCAGTCTGGTGGGCGCCTTTTGCGAGCAGTTCGCGGCGCTCGCTGCTGAGCGCTCTTCTCGTGAGGCGTCGACGTCGGACCACGGTGTCACGACCGTCGCGTCGCCCGGGCACCTGGCGAAGCGTCAGCGCCGCCACCTGATTCCCTTCAGCGCACCACGCGCGGGCCCAGCTCCCGGGCGACGGCGTCGATGGCGGTCGCCAGGCCCTCGCCTTCCTCGAGCAGGCGGGCCTTGAGGCGGGCACGGCTGAAGAAGAGCAGGAACACCCGCGCGTCCCGCAGCGCGCGCGCCCGCCGCTCGAGGTACCAGCGCGTGAAGAGCGCCAGCGCAGGCACCAGCGCGAAGGTCAAAAGGCCCCACCCGGCCCCGAGCTGCCACGCTGCCAGGCCCGTGAGCAGCGCCCACCAGAACGGCGCCAGCAGCATCAGCGTCAGCACCTTCACCGTGGACTCGACGTCATGCTCGGGCCGCGTCGCCACCACCAGCGCCACCGGCACCCAGTACGGCACCACGAAGGCCACCATGCCCAGCAGGAACACCGGCAGGCCCAGCAGCCAGAGCAGGTTGCGCAGCACGAAGGCCGCCACCGTCGCGGGCCGGTACTCGAACGTCAGCTCCTCGGGGCTCACCCGCACCAGGTCGAGCCGCTGACGGAAGCTGACCACCTCGGCCTTCAAGGCGTCGAACCGCTCGGGCTGCTCGGCGCGCAGCAGCGACAGCCCCTGGGCGAAGGCCCGCTGGCGCTCGACGTCGCCGGCCGCGGCCTTCTGCTTCAGCGCGTAGAGCGCCTCGGCGGTGTGCACCAGCGGCAGGTCTTCCCACGCGTCGAGGTTCAAGGTGAGGCGCCGCAGCGCGTCGGCGATGGCGTCGGTGAGGCGGCGCACGGCGTCGGTGTCCCTGGCGCCGTCGGCGGTGAGGAAGGAGTGCACCAGCAGCGGCGCGCCGACCTCGACATGCACCGCGCTCTTGAAGCGGTTCTTCTCGGAATAGGTGATGCCCACCGGTACCACCCGCACCGTCGCCCCCAGCGCCGCCGCCTCGAGGGCGATGCGCGCGCAGCCCGTCTTCAGCTCGGCCAGCTGCGGCTCGGAATGGCTCTTCCCCTCGGGAAAGAGGGTGATGGCGCGGCCGGCGGTGAGCGCGTCGACGCTGGCCTGCAGGGTGGCGTCGTTCTTCGCGGTGTCGGCGCCGTCCTGCCGACGGAACACCGGCAGCGCGTCGAGGCCCTTGAGAATCCACCCCAGCACCGGCAGGCGGAACAGCGGCGCCTTGGCGAGGAAGGTGACGTGGCGCCTGGACAAGATGAAGAGCAGCCCCGGGTCGATGAGCCCGTTGGGGTGATTGCCCACGTAGATGACGGGCCCGTCGAGGGTCAGCGCGCCCGTGGGGTCGACCGGAGCCTCGAGCCGGAAGAACTGCCGCAGCAGCACCGACATCACCAGCCGGAAAAACCTGGGGAACATGGGCTTGCTACCGGGGCTTGCTGTCGGTGCGCTCGAGAAAGGCCTTCTGCGCCTCGAAGCCCTCGCGAGACAGGCGGCGCTTCTCGATGACCTCGGCGGTGCGCTTGAGGACGTCAGCCACGGTGCGCAGCCCCTCGGTGAGCGCGCGCTCGAGGCGGGCCTGGCGCTCGGCCCTGGCGGCGGCGGAGTTCTCGCGACGAAAGAGCAGTGGTAGGCGTAGCGGCACGCGGCGGGGACTCTTACCCCAAAGCGCTGGAGGCATCATGAGCATGCGTCACGTCGGGTTCCTGGGCCTCGGCCTCATGGGCAGCCGCATGGCCCTCAACCTCAAGAAGAAGGGCTTCGAGGTGTCGGTGTGGAACCGCACCCGCGCCACCGCCGAGGCTCTGGCGTCCCAGGGCCTCACCGTCGTCGACACGCCCCGGCAGCTCGCCGCCCAGGTCGATGTGTTCTGTACCTGCGTGGCCGACGTGGCGGCGTTGCGGCAGGTGGCGCTGGGCCCCGACGGGCTGCTCTCGGGCGCACGCGCAGGCCAGCTCTTCATCGACTTCTCGACGGTCTCGGTCGAGCTGGTGCGCGAGCTGGGCCTGGTGTTCGGCGGGGCCGGGGTCGAGGTGGTCGACGCTCCGGTGACGGGCTCGAAGAACGGGGCCGAGAAGGGCACGCTGGTCATCATGGCGTCGGGCGCTGACGCGGCCCTCGCCCGCGCGCAGCCGGTCTTTGAGGCGGTCGGCGAGAAGGTCATCACCTGCGGGCCGCTGGGCTCGGGCACCCAGGTGAAGCTGGCCGGCAACGGCCTCATCGCGGCCATGCTGCAGGCCTTCTCGGAAGGGCTGCTGCTGACCTCGAAGGCCGGGGTGGACCCGCAGCGCTTCATCGACGTGGTGCAGGCGTCGGGCTTCCGGTCGCCGTACTTCGACTTCAAGGGCCGGGCGATTCTCGCGCGCGACTTCGCCACCCACTTCACCATCGACCTGATGCACAAGGACCTGTCGCTGCTGGTCGAGAACGCCGCCGCGAACCGGATTCCCGTGCCCACCGCGGCCTCGGTGAAAGAGACGTACGCGCTGGCGCGAGCGGGCGGGAAAGGCGGGCTCGACATCGGCGCCGTGGTCACCGTGCTCGAAGAGGTCAGCGGCCACCGCATCGGGGGGGACCCCTCATGAGCGGCGTTCAACGGGCAGCGCTGGCCCTCGGGGCGTTGGTGTTGGTCGCGCTCGGAGCCTCCCTGGTGAGCTCTGAGCAGCCCGACGCGCCGACCACGGTGCTGCCGGCAGTCACCCAGGTTGAGGCGCCTGTCGCTCACCCGCCACGACTCCCCGACGAGCCGGTCGCTGCTGCTGCCGCTGTCGCTGTCGCCCCCCTCGTCACCGACGCTGGAGCCGCGGCGGACCCCACCCTCGCCGCAGCCGTCCCCGACGTCGAGGTGGCGCCTTCGCCCTTCGATGACCCCGGCTCACCTGAGCTGCAATACGCGGTGAAGCTGGTGCTCGAGGGCACCGACCCTGTGCAATGGCAAAAGGCGGCCGAGGTGTTTCAGCGCTGCGTCGACGCGAGCCCGAAGAACTTCCTCTGCGCTCGCGGCGTGCGCGCTGCCTGGGAACGCCTGGACAGCGATGGAGGCCCCGCCACTTCGCTGCGCGTCGTCGATGACCGCGGGACCGTGACGCCCCGGCTGCTCGACAACCAGGTCCGAACCAGGCCCGATGGCGTGATGACGCCCAGGCAGCGGGCTGACCTCGAGGGGCGGTAGCGGTTGGTTGACAATCGAAGGTCGCCGCGCCGCGAAGCGTGCCTGCTCGAGGCCAGTCGAAGCCCGGGGCCTCAACCCGGAGAAATCAAAAGAGTCAGTTAATTCAATCACTTCAAGACGAAAGAGTTGTAAAACGTTAACCCCTGGCCCCCAATTTACCGATTTGCAGAGGGGGTCGTGACAGGCGACCCGCTGGCCAGCTATTTCTGTGCACATGACCGACGGTCAAGTGGTGCAGCTCGACAACGGAGCGCTCGCGCAGGTGAAGCGGTTGCCCGTGCAGGGCTCGCCCTACGAGACGGTGTTGGTCGCCGTCGAGCTGCCCGCACCCTCGCCCAGCAGCGCTGGCATTCGGTAGCTTCCTCCGAGCTCGCTTCGAGGCGGGTCGATTCGGGGTTCAGCGCAAAACCTGTTGGTGTCGGCCAACGGAGGTGCGCCCCGCGTGAGTGACTCGGCCGGGCAGCGTGCCCTCTCAGACTACCTTCGGAAAGACGCTCCTGCGCGTGAGGCCTCGGTCGCGCGCTTCATGAGCGTCGCAGGGTTCATCACCTGCCTTGTGTCCATCGGGCTGGGGCCGCTCATCGGGTGGACCCTCTCGGTGCTGCTCGCGGCGGTGTTGGGCGTGGTGACGCTGTTCTTTTTCCCGCAGGACCGGGCGCTGCGCAGGGGCTGGTATCGGCCCGGGCTTCGTTGGGTGAACGTGGCGGTCGAGGTGTCGGTGCCGTCGCTGCTCTTCATCGCCGACAGCACGCTGCACAGCGTGGAGTACGCGTTGACGGCGCCTCCGCTCGCCATCTGGGCCACCCTGGTGGCGCTGTCGGGGTTTCGGGGCAGCCGCTCGTTGGCGGTGGGAGCCGGCGCCATCGCGGCGCTCGAGTACGCGCTGCTCTACGGCCTGGTGGCGTGGCCGAAGCTGCCGCCAGGGACGCTGGTGACGTTGCAGCCGGCGCTGTTCGCGGTGCGGGTGTTGTTGTTGTTCGCGTCGGGCGTGGTGACGGCGCTCTTCGTGGGGCACTTCAACCGGCGGGCGGCCGAGGCGCTGACGGCGGTGCGGGAGCGCGACGTGCTGGGCAAGTACCTGCTGCACGAGCGCATCGGCGCAGGCGGCATGGCCGAGGTCTTCAAGGCCACCTACAGCCCCGAGGGCGGCTTCGAGAAGACGGTGGCGCTGAAGAAGATTCTGCCGTCGTACGGCGCTGACCGGGAATTCCTCACCCTGTTTCGCCTCGAGGCCGAGCTGTGCAGCCGGCTCAACCACCCCAACAACCCGCCCAACGTGTTGCTGTCGACGCTGGGTGAGGTGAAGGTGGCCGACTTCGGCATCGCGCGCGCGGCGTCACGCGCCGAGCTGACCCAGGCCGGCGTCATCAAGGGCAAGCAGGGGTACCTGGCGCCCGAGCAGGCCGCGGGAGAAGGGCTCGATGGCCGCGTCGACCTGTTCGCGCTGGGGGTGACGTTGCACGAAGCGCTCACCGGGCGACGGCTGTTCCCCTCGGGTGACGACGCGGCGGCGGTGAACGCGGTGTTCCTGATGCCGATTCCAAGGCCCTCGCAGCTGCGGCCCGAGGTGCCCGCGGAGCTCGAGGCGGTGGTGATGGGCTTGCTCGAGCGCGAGCTGGACGCGCGCACCCAGACCGCGCGGGTGGCGCTCGAGCGCTGCCTGGCCATCACCCAGGACGCGTCGGCCTACCCCTCAGGGCAACGGCAGCTGTCCGAGGCGGTACGCCACGCCGCGAAGGAATGGCCCGAGCTGGCCCGCCGCGCTCAGGCTGCGATAATGGCGCAGGTCGAGACGACCTTTGTCGGCGAGGGACAACCCGGTGGCTGATGCCAGCAAGCCCAGTCTGCCGCAGGAGATGGCGCGGAGCCGCGGGGCCTTCAGGCCTGGCTAAAGCCCCGCGATGCGAAGCTCGTCAGCTCAGTCCGTCGGGTATCCCCAACCAACCGGGACTTCAGCTGCAGAGAGCCCGTTGCCAACGGTGACGACCGGCGTCTGCTCTCGGTTGGCGAGGCTGGCGTCACGCTTCACCCGTGGGCCCACATAGCCCTCGAGCTCCTGCAAGGTGATGACGCCGTCACCGTTGAGGTCGGCGCTGCCACGACCGAGCGCGTCGGTCAGGTGTTTGGTGAAGAGCCCGAGCGTCACCCCATTCGCCGCCCCCCGAGATTTCGTCGGGGCCGGAAGACGACAGCACCGCCATGCGGCTCGCCGCGGTGACAGGCTTCATCGCGAGAATCGGCCGTTCGCCGTACGGCAGCACCGACCGGCCCCCAGCGCCCGAGAAGCAGGTGTCCAGGATGACGATGGACTCACGAGCCTTCGACTGCTCGAGCGCTTCGAGCACCTGCTTCAGGCTGACCGCGGTGGGAGCCAACGACCTCTGGTTTGCGTCATAGGGCATCAACAACGGCGCAAACTTGCCTGGCGTGGTGTCCGGGGCTCCGTGGCCGCTGAAGTAGAAGTAGGCGCGGCCGCCCGCCGGGGTGGTCTTGACCAACCAGCTCAAGAGCCCATCGATGTCTGCCCTGGTGGCCCGGTCGTCGACCGCGACTCGAACGTGATCGGCTGGCAGGCCCAGCGTCGTGCGCAGCACCTCGGACATGCGCTGCGCATCGGCGTTCGCGCCGACGGCCGCCGCGACATCTCGATATCGCTCGATGCCAATCACCACCGCGTACGACGAGAGCTGAGGAGCAGCCCGTACGAACTGCGCAGGCGGGAGGCTCGGCCGTGGAGTGACGGGCTCAGGTGGTGGAGCCGGGACCACGGCGCGCTGGGGCACTGGCTCGACAGCCGCAGGCGCCTCGCGTGCCGCGACGACGGGAGCGTTCCCGTGCGTGTTGAGCTCGGTCGCGAAGGCCTCGAAGGCATCACAGGTCACGAGGTCGTTGACGATGACGGCGGCGGCCTGCTCGTACCGCAACCCCTCACCAGGCATGGAGCCCACGTGGTAACTTCCAAACTCAGGCGTCGAGCATTTCTCCGAGAGCGAAGAGAACAGCTTCTCAGCTTGTTGTCTGGACGTCCTGACCGTCCAGCCACCAGAGTCGTCCTTCCTCAACCCAGACGTCGTTCGGGGCGACCCGAACTCGACGGTGTAGACGTAGGCCGGGTCGAGACACTTTCCATACACCGACTGTTTTTCGCAGTTGAAAGGGTCGAGGGTGCCACCCAGCGAGGTCTTGAGCCCGTGTTCGCTGGCGGCGAGCACCTGCACTTCGAGGGCGACGTCATAGGGGTCCAGGCGATTGACGGTCGTTCGAAACCCCGCGCGCTGAAGCGCGCTCACCACGGTGTTTCGCCAGACGGTCTGGCTCTCCAGGCCGATGCCGAACTCGCGATCCTGGGCACGATGCCCAAGGCGCACAGCGACTTCGTAAGCCTTCACCACGTCCACCAGCACGACGAGCGCTCGCATCATCGGAGTCGCCCGCTTGACGGGAAGGGTCTGGGTGCTCGGGGCCTGAACAGCCGACAGGGGGGTCTTGCAGCACAGGACCATGACGCTCGCGACGGCCAGGAGAGAGCTCGTTCTCATCAGTGGTCCTTTCGACCTTCTCGCGCTGAATCGACGAATAAAGCTGAAAACCCGAAGGGCCGCATCATCGAGCCCGAAGCGCCGTGAGAGGCTCCGGTCGCCAGAGACCGAGAGCGGTGTTCCGGCCGGAGCTCGCGAACGCCGGGGTCTGCCACCGGCAGGGCAGCCGATGAAGGTTGACTGCTCTGCGCTTCAATGGCGAACACCAGGGCGTCTTCAACCTCGAGAGGCCGCTCACCATGGGTACCTTCAAGCCGCTGCCGTCAGACCCCTCTTTCGCCGTGCAGGAACACGAGGTGCTCGCGCTGTGGAAGACGCGTGACGCCTTCAAGCGCTCGGTCGACGCGCGCGCTTCGGCGCCGGAGTTCGCCTTCTACGACGGGCCTCCGTTCGCCACCGGCCTGCCGCACTATGGGCACCTGGTCGCGTCGACCCTCAAGGACATCGTGCCCCGGTACTGGACGATGCGGGGCTTCCGCGTCGAGCGCCGGTTCGGCTGGGACACCCACGGCCTGCCCATCGAGATGCAGGTCGAGAAGCAGCTGGGGTTGAACGGCCCGCACTCGATTCGCGAGTACGGCGTGGAGAAGTTCAACGAGGCCTGCCGCGGCAGCGTGCTCACCTACGTCGACGAGTGGCGCCGCACCGTCACCCGCGTCGGCCGCTGGGTGGACTTCGACCACGACTACAAGACGATGGACCGCTCCTTCATGGAGAGCGTCTGGTGGGTCTTCGCCGAGCTCTGGAAGAAGGGCCTCATCACCGAGGGCAAACGGGTGATGCCGTACTCGTGGCGCCTGTCAACGGCGCTGTCGAACTTCGAGGCGGGGCTCGACTACCGCACCGTCGATGACCCGGCGCTCACCGTGCGCCTGCGCCTGAGCGAGCCCATCGCAGGCAAGCCGACCGACCTGCTCATCTGGACGACGACTCCCTGGACGCTGCCGTCGAACCTCGCCGTCGCCGTGAAGGACGACATCACCTACGTGGTGGCCGACCATGAAGACGGGCACCGGTACGTGGTGGCGAAGGACCTGCTCGTTCAGACCCTTGGCGACAAGGCCACCGTGGTGGCGGAGCTCACCGGAAAAGAGCTGGTTGGAAAGACCTACGCCCCGCTGTTTCCCTTCTTTGCCAACACACCGGCTGCGTTTCGGGTCATCCACTCAGGTCATGTGACCACCACCGATGGCACCGGGCTGGTGCACATGGCGCCGGCGTTCGGCGAAGACGACTACGAGGCGTGCCGAAAGAATGGCCTCGAGGTGGTCGACCCGGTCGACGCCGAGGGCAACTTCACCGCGCAGGTGCCTCCCTATCAGGGCCAGAACGTGAAGGTCGCTGACAAAGCCATCATTCACGACCTCAAGGCCCAGGGAGCAGTGTTCAAACACGCGCAGCTGAACCACCAATACCCCTACTGTTATCGCTCGGGGACGCCGCTCATCTACAAGACGACGCCCAGCTGGTACGTGAAGGTCGAGGCGCTGCGTGAGCGCATGCTGGCCAACAACCAGACCATTCACTGGGTGCCTGGCTTCGTCGGTGAAGGCCGCTTTCACAACTGGCTCGCAGAGGCGCGCGACTGGTCCATCTCCCGCTCGCGCTTCTGGGGTACTCCGATTCCGCTGTGGCGCAGCGACGACGGCAGCGAGGTGCACTGTGTCGGGTCTGTCGCCGAGCTCGAGCAGCTGACCGGTGAGGTGGTGACCGACCTGCACCCGCATCGCATCGGGCACCTCACCTTTCAGAAGAATGGCAAGACCCTGCGGCTCATCGGTGATGTCTTTGATTGTTGGTTTGAGTCGGGCTCGATGCCGTACGCGCAGAACCACTACCCGTTCGAGAATAAAGAACAATTCGAGCGCGCGTTTCCAGCGCAGTTCATCGCCGAAGGGCTCGACCAGACGCGCGGCTGGTTCTACACGCTGTTGGTGCTGTCGACGGCGCTGTTCGACAAGGCGCCGTTCCAGAACGTCATCGTGAACGGGCTGGTGCTGGCCGAAGACGGCAAGAAGCTGTCGAAGAGCAAGAAGAACTACCCCGACCCGGGGAAGATCATCGAGGGGTATGGCGCCGACGCGCTGCGGGCGTACCTCATCAACAGCCCCCTGGTGCGCGCCGAGCCGCTGCGCTTCTCGGAAGCTGGCGTCAAAGAGGTGGTGCGCACGGTGATGCTGCCGCTGCAGAACGCCTGGAGCTTCTTCCTCACCTACGCCCGCACCGACGGCTGGGACCCGGCCGTGGAGCTGGATCGCGCGCCCGAGTTGGCGCAGCGCTCTGAGCTCGACCGATGGATTCTCTCGGTGCTGCAGTCTCTGGTGCGCGACATCAACACCCAGATGGAAGGGTACTACCTCGACAAGGTGGTGCCCCCGATGCTCGCGTTCATCGAGGACCTGACCAACTGGTACATCCGAAGGTCCCGTCGCCGCTTCTGGAAGAGCGAGAGCGACTTGGACAAGGCGGCGGCCTTCGTGACGCTGTACGAGGTGCTGACCACCTTCTCGAAGGTGCTGGCGCCGGTGCTGCCGTTCCTCGCCGAGCGGCTGTACCAGAACCTGGTGGTCGAGCCTGGCCTGTGCGCGCCGGGCGAAGACAGCGTGCACCTGTGCACGTACCCGCAGCCTGACGTCGCAAGAATCGACGTGCCCCTCGAGCAGGCCATGGCGGCGGTGCGGCAGGCGGTGGTGCTGGGGCGTGCCCTGCGTGAGAAGCACAAGCTGAAGGTGCGCCAGCCGCTGCAGACGCTCACCGTGGTGTCGACCAACGAGGCGGTGCGCGCGGCGCTGACGGCCCACGCCGAGCTGCTCGAAGATGAGCTGAACGTGAAGCAGGTGGTGGCGCTGGCCGATGACGCGTCGCTGGCCTCCCTGTCCTTCAAGGCCAACTTCAAGACCCTGGGCAAGAAGCTGGGCGCGAAGATGAAGGACGCGTCCACCGACATCAGCGCGTTGACCCGCGCGCAGTGGGCCACCCTCGAGGCGGGAGGCTCGCTGACGATTCAGGGCGCCCAGGTGACCCGCGACGACGTGCTGGTGACGCGCACCGCGCAGGGCGAGGTGGTGGTCGAGTCGGCGGGCGACCTGACCGTCGCGCTCGACACCAGGGTGACCGAGGTGTTGCGCCGGGAAGGGTTGATGCGCGAGCTCGTCTCGCAGCTGCAGAAGCTGCGCAAGGACCTGGGCCTCGAGGTGTCAGACCGGGTGGTGTTGAGGCTGTCGACCCAGGCCGTCGAGCTGAAGGCGTCCATCACCGAGCACGAAGCGCACCTGAAGGACGAGGTGCTCGCCTCGAGCATCGAGTGGCACCAGGAGGCGACCGGCCAGGCGCTCGACGTCGATGGCCACGCGGTGAGCGTCACGCTCACCAGGGTGTCGTAACGGGAGGAACGCTCGACGCGAAGGGGCTCGGTTGGGCAGGTCGCTCGCTGAGCCTTGGTCCACCAGTTCTCCAGGCAACTGGTTCGCCGAAGTGCTCCAGCGTCACGCCAGGACGCAGGCGACGAAGGCCCGCCTCAACCGAGGGTGAGGGCGTACCGATCTGCGGCGAGCGCGAAACCATCTGCCTCATGCTGCACACGGGCGAAGAAGCGCTCGTCGAGTTCCCTGAAGCGAGGTGGGGGCGGCAGGACTGCCTGCCGGGCCTCCCGCTCTCGCGGGTAGGGCCGACCTGCCCAGTCGCCGCTCCAGAGTCCCATCGACGCTTTCCTGACACGCGGCGGGTGTGGCTGCAAACCGGGAATCACCGCGACCGCGCAGGTTGGTCAGGAGCGATTCCATCGCCCAGGCAACTCCAGTGTTCTCCTTCGCGAGAGACCTACGACGTGAGCGCCGCCTGCGCCGCCGCCAGCCTCGCCACCGGCACCCGAAACGGAGAACAGCTCACGTAGCTCAGGCCCAGGCGGTGACAGAAGGCGATGCTCTTGGGGTCTCCGCCGTGTTCACCGCAGATGCCCACCTCGAGCGTGGGGCGCGCCTGCCGGCCCTTCTTCACCGCCAGCTCCATCAGGCGGCCCACCCCCGCCTCGTCGATGTGCGCGAAGGGGTTCTCGGGGAGTATGCCCTTGTCGAGGTACTCGAGGAGGAAACCCGTCTCGGCGTCGTCGCGGCTGATGCCGAAGGTCATCTGGGTGAGGTCGTTGGTACCGAACGAGAAGAACTCGGCCAGCTGGGCAATCTGATCAGCCGTCACCGCGGCGCGCGGCACTTCAATCATGGTGCCGAACTGGTAGCGCACCTTCACGCCCTGCTCGTGAATCACCTGCCTGGCCTCGTCTTCGAGAATGGCGCGGGTGAACTTCAGCTCTGACTCGAGCGCGGTGAGCGGAATCATCACCTTCGGGTAGACCGCGATGCCCGCCTTCTTCACCTCGCACGCAGCCTCGAAGATGGCGCGCACCTGCATGCGCACCAGCGCGGGGAAGTGAATGCCCAGGCGCACGCCGCGCAGGCCGAGCATGGGGTTGGCTTCCTTCATGTTCTCGACGGCGGTGAGCAGGCGCTGCTCCCGGGCGAGGCGCTCGGCCAGGGCCACGTTCGGCCCGGTCACCTTCAGCTGGGTCTCGAGGTTCACCACGTCGCGCAGCAGCTTGTCGTGGCTGGGCAAGAACTCGTGCAGCGGTGGGTCGATGAGCCGAATGGTGACCGGCAGCCCGTGCATCGCCTCGAAGAGGCCCTTGAAGTCCGCTCGCTGCATGGGCAGCAGCTTCGAGAGCGCCCGGTACCGCTCTTCCTCGGTGGCCGAGAGGATCATGTCCTGCACGATGGGCAGGCGCTCGACCTCGAAGAACATGTGCTCGGTGCGGCACAGGCCGATGCCCTCGGCGCCATACCCGCGGGCCCGCTCGGCGTCGCGCGGGTAGTCGGCGTTGGTCCACACGCCCAGGGTGCGCACCTCGTCGGCCCAGCTCAGCAGCGTCAGCAGCGCCGGGTCATCGAAGGCCGGCACCACCGTGGGCACCTCGCCGGCGAACACCTCACCGGTGGCCCCGTCGAGCGACACCACGTCACCTTCCACGAAGGTTCGGCCGTTGATGGTCATGCGCTTGTGCGCCGCGTCGACCTCGAGCGCGCTGATGCCCACGACCGCAGGCTTGCCGAACTGCCGCGCCACCAGGGCCGCGTGGCTGGTGCGGCCTCCGCGCGAGGTGAGAATGCCCCGCGCCGCCAACATGCCGTGTACGTCGTCGGGCTTGGTCTCGGCCCGCACCAGAATGACGGCCTGTTTGTCTTTGCCGCCCCGGTGCTCGGCGGTGTCCGGGTCGAAGACGATGGCGCCGGTCGCCGCGCCTGGACTGACGTTGAGCCCCTTCGCGAGCAGGTCCCCGCGGGCGACGGCGGCCTTGCGCGCTTTGGGCTCGAACTGCGGGTGCAGGTAGGCGTCGATGTGGTCCGGCGTCACCCGCAGCAGCGCCTCGTCGCGGGTGATGAGGCGCTCTTTCACCAGCTGCACCGCGATGCGCACCGCCGCCTGCGCCGACCGCTTGGCGTCGCGGGTCTGCAGCACGTACAGCGTGCCGTCTTCGATGGTGAACTCGACGTCCTGCACGTCGCGGAAGTGCTTTTCGAGCTTGACGCCCAGCTTGCTGAACTGGGCCGCGAGGGCCGGTAGGTCGTCGGCCAGCGCGCGAATGGGCCTGGTGGTGCGGGTGCCCGAGACGACGTCTTCGCCCTGCGCGTTGAGCAGGTAGTCGCCTTCGAGCTGCTGCTCGCCGGTGGTCACGTTGCGGGTCGTGGCCACGCCGGTGCCCGAGGTGGGGCCGGTGTTGCCGAAGACCATGCGCTGAATGGTGACCGCGGTGCCCAGGTCGTGCGCGATGCCCGAGGCGTTGCGGTAGTCGACGGCGCGTTTGCTGTTCCACGAGCGGAACACCGCCTCGGTGGCCAGGCGCAGCTGGCTGAGTGGGTCCTGGGGAAAGTCGGCGCCCGTCTCTTTGCGCACCAGCTGCTCGAAGAGCTCGGCGACCTCGCGCAGCGTCTCGGCGGTCAGGCCCGAGTCGTTCTCGACCTTCGCGAATGCGCGCCGGCGGGCCAGCTCGGCCTCGAAGGGGTGCGCCTCGAGCCCCAGCACCACCGTGCTGAACATCTGCAGCAGGCGCCGGTACGAGTCCCACGCGAAGCGCGCGTTGCCCGTCTTCTGCGCCAGCGCCTGCACCACCTCGCGGGTGAGACCGAGGTTCAGCACCGTGTCCATCATGCCGGGCATCGAGAAGCGTGCGCCCGAGCGGCAGCTGACCAGCAGCGGGTTCGAAGGGTCGGCGAAGGTGCGGCCGCTCTCGGCCTCGAGGCTCTTCAGCGCCTTGAGCACCTGCGGCCAGAGGTCCCTGGGCAACCCCTTTTCCTCGAAGTAGGCGTTGCAGGCGCGGGTGCTGATGATGAAGCCCTGCGGCACGGGCAGGCCCAGGCGGGTCATCTCGCACAGGTTGGCGCCCTTCCCGCCCAGCAGCGCCTTCTGATCAGCCCGCCCTTCGCGGAACAGGTAGACCCACTTCGTCGACCGGGCCTTGCTGGTGGCGCCTGCGGACTTCTTCGGGGTGGAAGACTTCGACGACTTGACGCGCTTCACGGACGACGTGGCCATGTGGCGCGGGCTGTAAATCACGGGGCCTGCGCAGTCCACGAGCGAAGGGCGGTCGACGCGGTGGGCCGTTGCCTGCGGCGGGCTGGCCGGGCTTCACTCGGCGCCACCATGAGCCGTCGCCGAGCAGCCGCCCCGACCATCGAGAACCGCGTGTACCTGTTCGAGTCCCTCGCCAGGGCGTACGTCGAGCAGACCGCCGCCGACCTCGCGAGCGGTCGCCCACAGCGACGCGCCTGGGCGCTGCATGGCCTGGCCGACCTGGCCTTCGTGAGCTGCGCGGTGGCCGACTCGCAGGCGCTGTCGCCAGCCGAGGTGCAGGACCGCGTGGCGTCGGCGCTGAAGGCTCAGCGCCAGAAGCCCCGACCACTGCGCAGGTGACCCCAACACCCATGAGGACCGGTGAGGCGAGCCTCGCCGACGAGGTGTTGATCAGCGCCCCGGCTGGCACCCATGCGTTCGCAGACATCGATGCAGCCCTGACTGGTTTCTCTCGCGTCCTCTTCGCGTTCGCACGGTGGTCGTCGGCACGAACCGAGCAAGACGCTCCTCGCGCTCATCACGCTGGAATGAATCGACCTCAATCAGCGCGCCTCGCGCCGGAAGAGATAGCCGCGCCCGCGAATGGTGACGAAGCGTCTGGGGTCTGCCGGGTCGCGCTCGAAGAGCCTCCGCAGCCGCACGATGAAGTTGTCGACGGTGCGGTCGGTGGGGAACGCCTCGAGCCCCCACACCGCGTCGAGAATGTCGCTGCGCTCGAGCACCTCGTCCTCGTGCTCGAGGAACAGCTTCATCAGCGCCAGCTCTTTCTCGGTCAGCACCACGTCGCCTTCAGCGCACAGGCAGACCCCCGTCGACAGATCGACCCACCACGGCGCCAGCTCGAGGCGCCCAGACGCCGACGCCTGGGGCTTCGCGCCCACCCGCCGCACCATGGCGCGCACCCGGGCCAGCAGCTCTTCCGTGTGGAACGGCTTGGTGAGGTAGTCGTCGGCGCCGGCGTCGAGGCCCTGCACCTTGGCGCCGAGGTCGTCTCTCGCGGTCAGCATCAAGATGGGCATCGAGAGGCCCTTCGCGCGCGCCAGCTTCGCCAGCTCGAAGCCATCGCCGCCGGGCAGCATCACGTCGAGAATGGCGAGCCCGAAGGTGCCCGAGAGCAGCGCCTCTTTGCCCTCGACGAAGGTGCCCGCGCGGCCCACCGTGAGGCCCATGTGCGCGAGGTTGAGGGCCACCATCTCGCCGAGCAGCAGGTCGTCTTCCACCAACAACACACTGACGCTCACGCGCGCGCCCCGTCGACGCACGGAAGGTCGAAGTGAAAGGTGGCGCCGGTGCCGGGGCCTTGACTCTCGGCCGACAGCTCGCCGCCCATGTGCCGCGCCAGCTGCCTCGACAGGTGCAGCCCCAGGCCGCTGCCATGGGTGACGCCCTGATGCGGCTGTGGGCGCAATGGCTCGAAGAGCGACTCGGCGTCGGCCTGCGAGAAGCCCCGCCCAGCGTCTGAGATGCTGATGCGGCAGCGCCCGTTCTCGGTCGCGCTGCGAATCACCGTCTTCGCGCCGCCGTACTTGCGCGCGTTGTCGAACAGGTTCTCGAGCACCACCCGCACCGCGTCGCGGTCGGCGTGAACCGCACAGGGCGCCAGCTCGGCCACCAGCACCTCTTCACCGAGGTGCGCGGCGCGGCGGTGCTCGACCACGCTCAGCACCAGGCCCACGGCGTCTTCTTTCGCGAGCGCCTTCGGGTCGAACGCCCGGCTGCGCTGCAAGACGAGCATCGAGTCGGTGAGGTGCTCGAGGGCGTCGCAGGCCGACAGGCCGTGCTCGAGCAGCGTGCCCTTCGACGCCTCGGGGACGCGGCCGGCCTTGAGCGCCTCGAGCAGCGCCTTGATGCCCGCCACCGGCGTCTTGAACTCGTGCCCGGTGAACTGCAGCAGCTTCACGGTCTGCAGCGCCTGCCGACGGCGTTGACGCCCCAGCGCCCACAGGCCCAGCACCAGCACCGTGAGCAGCCCCACCAGCACCGCTGACTCGCCGGCGATCATCACCCCCAGCCGCTCGGACTTCGCCACCGCTGCGAGCCGCCCAGCCTCGTCGACCGCCGCGGCCTGCTGCAGCGCCAGGTTCTCGCCGATGAGGCGCCGGCTGAACACGTTCCACCACGACAGCAGCGCCCCGATGACCGCCAGCGCGCCGAGCAACAGCGAGACATCGAGCCAGGGGAGCAGTCGACGCTTCATGAGTCACACGTCTTAACAGCGCGCTGAAGAAAGCACTTCGGCCCTTTGCCCGGCTGCAAGGGCGCGGTCACGGGCCTCAGCCCAGGCATGTCGACCGTCTCGCTCGTCGTCAAAGATGGCCAGGGGCGCTCGCAGACCATCGGCACGGCCCCCGTCGAGGTGTTTCCATTCTCGAGTGGCTCGGTGAGAGGCACGAGCCTCGTCTCGCCGGCGACGTTCCCCACGACCTCCGAGAGCATGCTCGGGACCGGAGAGCGGCGCCCCCTGCGCGTCCAGCTCGACCTGGCGTTTCCGTCTGGAGTGCCGCCGGACACCGGTTCGAGTCGAGCGACCCCTCGGTGGTGACGGTCGACGCGGCGGGCGAGGTGCTGGGCGGAGCCGCTGGGACGGCGACGCTCACGGCGCGCTACCAGGTCGCGGGCCAGGCGCTGCCGCAGGGCACTTCGACGATCACCGTCAGCGCGAGCCAGGCCCCAGGCTCCATCATCTTCGGCTTGCCTCGCGCCGACGGCGGCATGCTGCTGCCCGACGTCAGTCGCACCCTCGACGTTCTCCGCGAGGGCCAGTGGTTCACGACCGCCGTCTACGGTGTCGTGCAGGAATCGTCGGGTCGCCACCATCACGACCGCGGGAGCGCTCCAGGCGTCGGGCTCGATGCGCTTCTGCCCGTCGAGCCTGGGCGAAGGGCGGGTGGTGGCCTGCCACCTCGGCACCTGCGGCGTCTTCGCGACGGTCGTGACCAACGACGCTCGCACGCCGTCGCTTCAGGCAACGTTGACGCCGAATGACTTTGCGCTCGGAGGCTTGGGCCCAAAGCGCGTGTGCGCCGACCTTCGAGTGATGGCCACCTGGGGCACCGAGGCACCGCAAGACATCTCGACCTCGGCCGCGCTGCGCTTCGCACGACCTTTCTTCAACTTCGCGGCCAACCCGCTCTCGGTCGCGATCGATCCCGCGTCGGGCCTGCCGCTCCGGCAACAGGGCAAGGTGTGCTTCGACGTCGACGTGGTCGCGGGGCCGCCAGACACGGCCGTTCGAATCTTCTACGCGAACGGCCAGACGGAGCTGACCGCGAAGGTCCGCTTCTGACGCCTTCAGCCCGCAACCCTGGACTGGATGACCGGCATCGGTTTCGACCCTACACTGCAGCGCGTGCAGTTCTGTGTGTTGGCGGCGGTGCTGGCGACCTCGGCTGCGGAACAGGTGTGCCCTGAAGCCTGTGTAAAACCGGAAGCGCTCGGGCAAGGCGTCGCAGTGGGTTGCGACGGAACGCGAGTGCACTTGCGGGTCGACTTCGGGAACGGCCACGTGCTGACGCGGGAGGTGCCTCAGACGCAAGACGGGTGTCGCTCGCTGCCGGAGGTCGTTCGGCTGATGAGAGGCACCGTGCCGCTGTCTCGGCCGGCGCCCGAGAGGGCCCCGAGGAAGGCTGACCCTGCCGCGAAGAGGGAAGCGGGGCGATTGCCGGCGACGAAAGTGGCGGCGGTCGGCGCTGGAACAACGTCATCTTCAGAGCCGCAAGCAGCGACAAACCTTGCAACTTCAGCCACAGCAGCCACCGATTCGGCGACAGCGCCCCCTTCCCGCTCGAACTCAGCGACACGCCTCGCAGTTCCCGACCGTGCAGTCCCCGATTCAGCGAAAGCAACCGCTTCTTCCGAGCCGAGCCCGCCTCAACCTGCCGTCGACACCCCAACCCCACCGTCAACGACAGTGCCGGTCCTTCCGACGATCGAGAACGCCGAGCTGGTCGCGGACAAGCCAGCTGCGAGCGCGCTCGCCCTCGGCATCGACCTCGGCGGCGGCGCTCAACTGTTGCCGCTCACGGGCGTGCTTCATGCGCGACTCCACCTCGCCCCTTTCGTCCACATCGGCTTCCTGCTCGAAGGCGGCTTCACCACCACGGCCTCAGTGCCGGTCGGTGACCTGCGCGCGACGACCCGGGCGCAACAAGGCGCCCTCGGCGTCACTGCACGCTGGCGCGAGCGCGGCACGGGGCCCCAGCTCGCCGCGCTGGCCGGGTTCGAGCACGTGCGCGCGACGCAGCAGCGCAGCGACGAAGGCTTCGGGTTCATCTTCGGCGCGCGCGTCGAGTGGCTGCAGTCCCTGGCGTTCGGCCTCTTCCTCCGCGCGAGCGTCGGCGTCGACCTTCGCCCCGCCCCCTGGCCCCTCTCGGGCGCTGGCGTCATCGTGCCCGGCTGGAGCGTGGTGAGCCCCGTCGCGCTCCTCTCGCTGGGCTGGGGACTCGAAAAAGTTTGGGGCTCGGGGCCGCCTCGCGACACTCCCCCATGAGACGATGTGGGTGAGCCCCGTGAGCAGCTTGAGCGACGCCGTCACCGGCGACAGCGGACCGACTGCCCTCGCCCTGTTGTCGACCCTCTATGACACCCACGCCGAGCGCGTGCGCGCAGTGCTCCTTCGCATGCTGGGGCCGCACGCCGACGTCGACGACCTGCTGCAACAGGCCTTCGAGGTCGCGCTCACGCGCCCCGCGGTCGTCGCAGCGCAGGGTGACGGGGCCGGCGCATGGCTGTGCGGGGTCGCGGTCAAGCTCGCGCAGGCCCGCCGCCGGAACCAGCGGCTCAAGCGCTTCTTCGGCCTCGAGACCGCCTCGAAGCTCAGCGCCCCGCAAGACCTCGCAGGCAACGACGCGGGCGCAGGGGCTGAAGCCGCACAGGCGCGCGCGCTCGTCTACGCCGCGCTCGACACGCTCAGCGAGAAGAAGCGCACCGTGTTCGTGCTGTTCGAGCTCGAGGGCCTTCCCGGGGAAGCCATCGCGCAGTTGCTCGAGTGTCCCGTGAAGACGGTGTGGAGCCGACTCGCCCACGCACGCGCCGAGTTCGAGGTCGCACTACGACGCCTGGCCGGAGGTGTTTCATGAAGCGGCTCATTGACGAGCAAGGTGAAGCTGGGAAGTGGCTCGCCGCGGCGGCGGAAGTGCCCGCCTTCGACCCGGCATCGAGACTGCGGGTGCGCCGCGCGCTGCTCGCCGGGCCCCCTCGGTCACAGGGCCTGCGACTGGCCCTGGCGTTCGCGCCATCGCTGCTGTTGGGTGCCGGCACGACGTGGCTCGTCATTCGACCTGGCGCCGCGCGAGAGAACACCGCGCCACCAGTCGTCGCTTCGCCTGGCGCTGTGGTGCGCCCCATCGCGAACGGCGTCGAGCTGCGCGAAGGTCGCATCACCGTCACCACCACGACTCCCCTGTTGGTGCTCACGCCTGAGTTCGAGGTGCAGGTGCAGCGTGGCAGCGCGGCGGTCGAGGTCGCGCGGGGTGCCTCAACGGTTCAGTGGCTCGAAGGAGTGACGCTGGTCAGGCGACAGGGCCGTGAGGTGCGGCTGGCGCCCGGTGAACGACTGCACTCTGACGACGCGCGGCTTTCGCTGCTGCGTGAACTCGTCCCCGAAGCGCCCGCAGAGACGACGTGTGATGGCGGCGAGCTCGAGGGGTGTCTCACGCGCCTCTCGGCTGGTGGTAATGTGAGCGCGCAGGCTGCCTTGCTGCGGCTCGCGCTGCGGGCGGTCGAGCAAGGTGATTGGCCCAGCGCGGATGCGGTGGCGAGGCAGTCGCTCGGTCGTTTCCCCGAGGGCGTGCTGGTGCCCGAACTCCACCTCGTGCGCTTCGAGGCGTTGCGGCACCTGAAGAACGAGGGCGCCGCGCGCGAAGAGGCGAGCTGGTACCTCACGAATCAGGCCTCAGCTCCCAGCGCGCCGCTGGTGGCGCTGCTGTTGGGCGAGCTCGAGCTGAGAGAAGGTGCCCTCGCGGCCGCGCGCACGGCGTACACAAAGACGCTCGAGCTCAACCCGTCGGCCGAAGTTCGCCACGAGGCCCTGTTTGGCCTGGGCGTGGTCGACCTGCGGGAAGGGCTGCCTGCGCGCGCGCACCTCGCAGCGGCGCTCGAGGCTGCACCGACGGGCCCTCGGGCCGAAGAACTCGAGCGGCTGCTCCGGGAATGACGAAAGTTTGGGGCTGCGGCGGGCCTCACGACAATTCCCTTCATGACTCGTTCACTTCTAGGGCTCTTGGTGTTGCTGGCGACGGGGTGCGGTCGCGTGTTGGTGCTCGACGATGGAGGCACGCCTGCCGCGACGGGCGGTGGCACTGCGGCGGCTGGTGGCAGCGCGGCGGCTGGTGGCATTGCGGCGGCTGGCGGCAGTGCGGCGGCTGGT
>VYLD01000111.1_pt1 | contig 30449 bp, 14 predicted proteins | sample 5114401 | NCBI WGS metagenome assembly VYLD01 (sample SAMN12291783, study PRJNA351875) | freshwater metagenome | isolation source: freshwater lake | place: USA: Michigan, Gull Lake | collected 2013-08-08 | reverse complement strand
GAGGCCGGCGCGCACCGCCCGTCGCACCCGCACGTCGTCGAAGGGCGCGGTGCCCGCGTGAAAACCCAGAAACCACACGTTGGGGGTGTTCACCATCGACGCGTCGGTGGGCTCGAGCTGCCCCTGCGTCAGATCCTTCGCGTGCAGGTTCGAGACGAGCTGTACGTCACCGCGGGTGAAGGCCTCGACGGCGGCGCGGCGGTCGGGCAGCTGCTTGAACTCGACCTTGCCCAGCAGCGGCAGGCCCGGGCGGTAGTACTGGGGGTTGCGCTCGAGGCTCAGCACCTCGCTGGCGCCGGTCTCGACGATGCGGAAGGGGCCGGTGCCCAGGTGCCGGCCGCCGATGACGCGGGTGATGCCCGCCGACGGCAGCGCCAGCAGCCGCAAGAAGAACGCCCGCGGCTCGTCGAGGCGCACGTCGAGGGTGAAGGGGTCGAGCACCTCGAGGCCGCTCACGTCGCGCGCGGTGCCGCTCAGGAAGGCCCGGGCGCCGGTGATGTCCTTGAAGAGGTTTGCGTCGGGCGCGTTGGTGGCCGGGTTGAGCATGCGCTCGAGGTGATCCTTCACGTGCGTGGCCGACAGCTGTACCCCGTCGGGGAACAGCACGCCCTTGCGCAGGGTGAAGCGGTAGCGCCGGGCCGAGGGGTCGGTTTCCCACGCCTCGGCGAGGTCCGGCACGAGCATGCCGTCTTCGAAGCGCAGCAGCGTCGAGTACAGCGCCGCCGACACCTCGGCCAGCTGCAGCTCGATGGTGAAGATGGGGTCGAGGCCTCGCGCGCGATCGAGCTTCAGGTGCTGGTGGAGCCCCACCGCCAGGGTTCCGCCGGCACGCGGCTGGGGCAGCTTGAAGCGAAACACTCCGGCGTCGAGCGTCTCGGCCTCGTGCGCCAGCTGCTCGACGGTTCGCGACAGCGCGTCGCCGATGCGCACCACCGTGCGGGCGTCTTCCCGCACCTCGGCGACCTCTTCGCTGATGGCCGCGTCGCCCTGGGTCAGCACCTGCTGCGCGGCGCGAATCTCGTCGATGGCCGCGGTGAGCCGCAGCACCGAGCTGGACAGGTCTCGGCCCACGTCCACCTGCCCCTGCGCGCGGCCCGAGGCGTCTTTGGCGCTGCGTGACATCTCGTGCATCTGCCGGGCGAGCTCGCGGCCCTGCGAGGCCTGCTCCTGCGCCAACCGCATCACGTCAGAGATGCGCTCGGACATCTGGCGGCTCGATTCCACCACCTGCTGGCCCTGCTGCTCGAGGCGCTGGGTCTCGGCGCGGGTCGACTCCACCGCGGCCAGCGATCGCGTCGAGATGCCCCGAATGTCGGTGAGGGCCTGCGCGGCCTTCTCGCCCAGCGCCACCCCGGCGGCGGCCTCGTCGCGCCCCTTGTTCACCAGGTCGACCGCGCGCTGCGTGCCGTCGCGCACGGCCTTCACCTTCTGGGCGATCTCCCGGGTCGAGCGGGCGGTCTTCTCGGCCAGGGTGCGAATCTCTGAGGCCACCACCGCGAAGGCCTTGCCGCTCTCGCCGGCCTGCGAGGCGATGATGGCCGCGTTGAGCGCCAGCAGGTTGGTCTGGTCGGCGATCTCCTGAATGACGTCGACCACCCGGCCGATCTCGAGGCTCGACGAGCCCAGGGCGTCGACCAGCTGCGCGGCGTGGCGCACGGTGTCGTCGATGCGCACCAGGCCCCGCAGGTTGTCGTTGACCAGCGCTACCCCGCGCTCGGCCATCGAGGTGACGTCGCGCGCCAGCTCGCCGGTCTCGTCCGAGCGCCGGCGCACGGCGTCGATGAAGCCCTCGGCAGCCGCCACCGCGTCGCGGGTCTGGCTCGACAGCCGCGCCAGCAGCTCGCCCTCGCTCGACACCGTGCTGGCCCGGTGGCTCAAGGCGTCGGCGCGCTCGGCCAGCTTCAGGGTGGTCTCGGTGAGCGCGCTCAGGGTGCCAGCGACCTGGCCGATGCCCTCGGTCATCTCGCTCAACGCCGCGGTGGTCTCGCGGGCGAAGGTCTCGAGCTGGCCGACGCGCTTGCGGGTGCCTGCGAGGCTGTCGCCCATGGCATCGACTGCCGCCTGGCTGCGATCGACCGCGCCGCCCTGCCTGCGCGCGGCCTCGAGCAGCGCCCGGGCCTGGCCCTCGACGTCGTGGCTGGTGCGGTGCAGGCCGGCGGTGACGCGCTGCACCTGCCAGATGGCGCGGCGCAGTGACAAGGCCAGCTGTTGCAGCTCGGGGTCGGTGGAGTCCTTCGCCGAGGGCAGCACCGTGAGGTCGCCGGCGACGAGCCGCTGCATCACCGCGCGCCGGCTCTCTCCCCGGTACTGAGCGCCCTGCCAGACGGCGACGAAGAGCGTCGCGGTGGTGGTGGTGATGGTGCTCAGCAGGAGCAGCGCCCAGGCCGTGACGGTCGACGGCTGACCGGTCACCGCGAGCATCACCAGCCCGATGAGCGTGCCCGACGCGGTGCCGCCGAGCGCGCCGGCGATGAGCAGGGAACGGCGGCTCTCCATGGAGGCGGGCACCGTACCGCACTGGCCTGCGCGTGCACGCAATCGGCTCCGCGCGGTGGTGGGGGAACCCTGCGCGCTCGTCGGCGCGCCGTGAAGTCGACCTCACCGGCGTTTTCGGACGACACTGCAGGCCGTGTCCCTTCTCCTCGCGCTGACCCTCGGCGCGGCCCCGTTCCGCCTCGTCCAATCGATTCAGGGGGTGCCCGTCGGCACGGTGCAGGTGGCCATCGTCGACGGCCAGCTGGTCTACGAGGCCAGCCACCTCTTCCGCGACGAGTCCGCCCGGTTCTCGACGGCGTGGCCGGTCGACGCGGAAGGGCGCGACGCCCAGGGGCTGGTCGGTGAGGTGTGGTTCCTGTCGAAGCGCCCGAAGCGGGGCTGCGCGACGGTTCGCGAAGAGCGCACGCGGAACGCCGAGCAGGTCTGCATCGACGACGGTGAACGGGTGCCCGTGCGCGGAACCCTCGCCGGGCTGCCGTTCGTTGCTGGCTACTCGAAAGACGGCACGCTTGGCTGGCTCGAGCTGTTGGGAAAGCAGGGCGAAGTGCTCAGCCGGTTCGAGCGCAGCGACGCGCGGGTCGACGGGGGCGGCGACCCGTTCTCGGCGGGCTTTGTGGTGCGAGGCTCGCCAGGGCCGGGGCGCTGGCTCGGCCTCGACCCCGTCGACGAGGGCGCGATCGAGGTGCAGGTCGAAGGCGTCGCGGCTGAGGAGGTCGCTGAAGACCGCTGCGTCACTGCCAGCCAACGCCTGGTGCGGCAACGGCCCGGCGCCAGGCTTCAGCTCGGGCTGGTGCTGGAGGCCGGCCGCGCGTGGCCCCACGCCTTCGTGCGGCTCGAGGGTGGGCGCTTCGTCGACCCCACCATGGTGCGCGGGGAGGATCGACTGGCGCGGCGCCGGTACCTCACCCTGCCGACGGAGCGTGCTGGCCAGCGCTACCTGGAGCTCGCTGCTGGGGCTCGTCGCGTCGCCTGGGGCCGACGGTGACCCCCGCGACGGAGCGCGGCCCGCCGCTCGTGGCTCGCCAGCTGCTGAAGCACCTCTCGGTGAATCGACTCCCGCTCAAGCACCTCTCGCTCAATCGCTTGCCGCTGAACCTCTGCCCACTGACTCGCCGCCCAAGGCGGTGCCTCCATCGATTGCGCGACCACCAGGAATGCCGACCTGGGTGCCAGATGCAGGCGTTCCGATGAGCGTGGTGTTCGCCGGCCTGGCGGTCGGGTTGATGATGGTCGGCGCACTGGCGGTGATGGTGCATCGCTTCGGCCGACAGCGGCCCGAGCCCTCCGCGCGAGACGTCATCGTGGTGCTGGGCGCGCGCGTGAACGACGATGGCTCGCCGTCAGAGGCGTTGGTGGCGCGGGTGCATCACGCGGTCGCCTGGCATCGCCTCGGCGCGGCGCCCCTGGTGCTCTTCTCAGGGGGCCGCGTGACGGGCCCGGTCGCAGAGGCGGTGATCGCGCATCGGCTGGCGATCGAGGCCGGGCTTCCGCCGTCGGCGTGTCTCATCGAGGCCCAGAGCACCTCGACCTTCACCAACGCCAGCGCCTCGACGGCCGTGCTCGACGCTCTCGGGCTGAAGCGGGTCTGGTTGGTGACGGACGACTTTCATGCCGCGCGCGCTGCGGCCCATTTCCGTCGGGCTGGGTTATCGGTGCGGGTGGCTCCCGTGCACCGCGGCCTGTCGCTGACCAGCCGCGTCTTCTGGACCCTGCGCGAGATCATCGCGCTGATGCGCCGGCCCTGGGTCGTGCGCTTCGCGGAGCCGCCGTTCGCACGCGGGAGCCGAAGGCTCGATGAATGACGCCTGGAGGGTTGGCTCGCGGGGCGCTCGCCCCTGTCGCACAGGCGACGACATGATTCACGAACGGCGGCGCACTCGCCCGTGAATGCGTCGGGGGGCCATGTACAGTCCGGCGCTCATGAGAACGCTCTGCACGGTGGCTTTCGCGGTGGTGTTGGCAGCGTCGTCGGCCTGTACCTGCGCGAACACCCCCGCCGGCAAGCCCTGTCGCTTCGACGCGGACTGCGACAGCGGCCAGGTGTGCGGCGCCGCAGGAGTGTGTAGCGCGAAAGTGGCCTGCCCCGAGGCCGCGTGCGCCGACGGGCAGCAGTGCATCAACGCGCAGTGCTACTCGCGCAGCTGCTCCAACCGCACCTGTGGGGCCGAACAGGTCTGCTCTCAAGGCGCGTGTACCGACGTGGGGTGCGTAGGGAAGAGCTGCTCCGGCGGCGGAGTGTGCGTGCAGGGCGGCTGCTACGTGCGGGCGTGCGACTTCGAGAGCTGCAGCGGCCAGGAAGTGTGCATCGCCGAGACCTGCATTTCGAAGAAGTGCCTCGGGGTGGTGTGCGCCGCTGACAAACGATGCGCAGCCGATGGCCAGTGCTACGACCGCGGCGGTCAGGGAGGCGGCCCGGGCACCGGACCCGGCCCACGTGACGTCCCACAGGCGACGGGTCCGGGTGGCTCGGGAGCAGGTGCGGGTGGCTCGGGAGCAGGTGCGGGTGGCTCGGGAGCAGGCACCGGCGGCTCGGGAGCAGGCACCGGCGGCTCGGGAGCAGGCACCGGCGGCTCTGGTGGCCCAGGCACCACGTCGTGTCAGGGCGGCTGCAGCCCGCTTCAGGTCTGCATCAGCAACCGGTGTATCGAGGCGCGCTGCGTCGGAGTCACCTGCGGGGTGGCCCAGACCTGCGCGCAGGGAGCCTGCGTCTCGACGGCCTGTGGCTCGAGCGGCGCAGCGTGTCCCGCGGGGACGGCCTGCGGGCCGAGCGGCTCGTGCGTCGAGGTGGCCTGCGTCAGCGTTCAGTGCCCCAACGGGTATCGCTGCGGCGCAGGCCTCTGTATTCCTTCCCTGGCGGACGGCGGCATTCCGCGTCTGCCCGACGGCGGGCCGGGCGTGGTGTTCGGCCCCGACGGCGGCATCATCGGCATCGTCGGGCCGGGTCCCGGCGGCACCGCACAGCTGCCCGATGGTGGACTGGTGGGGGCTCCCTGCCAGCCCTCGCGCTGCGCCGAGCTGGTCTGCAACGACGGCCTCGATGACAACGGCAACGGCCTGGAGGACTGCAGCGACCCCTCGTGCGGCGCGCAGGCCTGCAACGACGGCAACAGCTGCACCTTCAACGATTCCTGCCAGTCGGGCACCTGCCGCGGCGGCACCACGTTGACGTGCAACAGCCCTCCCGCTGGCCCCTGTTGGCAACCGGTCGGCAGCTGCCTCAGCGACGCCACGTGCCAGTACGGCCCCAACTTCTCGGGCACGTGTCCCAGCGGCGGCGACGTCTGCCAGGCCAACGGCAGCTGCGCGCCCGCCCCGGGGCAGAGCTTCGATTACACCCCGGCCAACCTCGTCCCTGCGGGCCTGCCGCGCCCGGCGCCCGGCGATCTCATCGTCACCGGGAACGTCACCTTCGACAGCACCACCTTGACAGCGTCTGGGCCCTGGCCATCGACTCCGCTGGTGTCCGAGATCAGCACGCCGAGCGGGCCGGCCGTGGTGCTTCGTTTCTATTCCTTCATCATGCAGCCGGGCAGCAGCCTGCGGCTCATTGGCAACCGGCCGGTGATCATCGCGGCGTGGAACGGCATCATCATCAACAACGCCACCATCAACGCGTCTGGTGACAACAGCACGCCGGGGGCTGGCGGAAACCAGGGCTGTGGCGCCTCGTCGGGCGGCTCGGGCAGCACCGCCACCACGGCGTCCGGGGGCGGTGGCGGCGGCAGCTTCCAGGGCGCTGGAGCTTCCGGTGGCGGCGGCAGCACCTTCGCGAGCACCGGCGCGGGAGGCAGCGCGCGGACCCGAGGTGCCTTCGCGCTCATCGGAGGGTGCCCAGGTGGTCGCGGCGGCGGCCCTCAGGGCGGGACTGGTGGCGCCGGCGGAGGTGCCTTTCAGCTGGTCGCCAACCGCGGTCTGTTGATCGACGACTCGCTGCTGATGGTGAACGGCGCGGGCGGTCAGGGTGGTGGCGGCTCGCTCGCGGGGCAGGGGCCGGGCGGTGGTGGCGGCGGCGGAAGCGCGGGCTCCATCGTGCTCCAGGCGCCCTACCTCATCGTCGGTCGCAGCCGGGTGCTGGCCAACGGGGGCGGCGGCGGCGAGGGTGCAGGCATCCAGGATCTCCGCTTCGGCTTTGGCGGCGGGCGCGACGGCCTTTCCGGAAACCTCATCCCCGGGTTCGTGCAGGCGGCTGGCGGCTCGGGGGGCTCGTTCAACGGCGGAAACGGCGGCTTCGGCGGCGCGGCGTTCGGCCCCGCGACGCAGGGGCAGCCGGGCACGACCTACAACGATCGCGACAACAACGGCTTCTATGAGGCCGGCGGCGGAGGCGGCGGCGGGGCGGCCGGCGCGGTGAAGCTCGACGTGCCCGTGGCCGGACCGTTCTCGACCTGTGAGGTCAGCCGAGACGATGTGGTGGTGAGCCCCGTTCGCGACGCCCCTGCCTCGTGCGGGTGATGAGGGCCCGCGGGGAAAAATCGTCCTGGGCCACCCCGCGTCTCGGGGTCGTCGGCCGGTGTCTCCCTCGCACAACCCGGGTGGTGCGACGTGCTCGAGCGGTGGTTCCTCGGCGGCGGCAGCCGGAGCAGCTTCGGCGGCCTTGGCACCGACCTCGATATTCGGTGACCGCGACGAGACGATGAGGGGCCGCGAGGCTCCTGGGCCCTGTTTGCGGTGCTACTGCGCGTTACGACCGTCGAGGTACATCTTCACCACCCGGCGCCCGGGGTTTCCGTCTTCGGGAAACTCGAGGAACCGCCGATAGCTGACCTCGGCGCGGGCCGGCTGGTCGAGCCGCACGTACGCTTCACCCTCGAGGCGAAAACACTCGGGCACCGGCCGATAGCTCTTCAGGCACGGCGCGATGGTGCTGAGCACCTCGGGCACCCGCCCGGCCTGCATCAGGGCCCGCGCGCGCTTCACCAGCGGGTTCTCGAGCGATTCCGCATACGGCACCGGCACTCCGTGCGAGTCAGCGACCACCGCGATGGTGCCGGGGTGGACCTCGGTGTCGCCTTTGGCCTCTTCCAGGACCACCTCGACGGCGCCGCGGTTGTCGCTCGCGGACCCGTCGACGAACCCCACCTCGAGGAAGACGGCCCCGTCGATGGTGGCCCGCTCGCCAGCGGCCAATGTGCCCGCGAGGAACCCTTCCTGTCTGAGGCGTGCGCGCCAGCCGACCGCCAGCGGCACCTGCGGCCCCAGCTCGGCGCTCGCGTCGGCGGGCACGCTCAGCACGTACCGCTTCTCGGCCTCGAGCTCGACGCGTTTGGCCTGCTCGAAGTCGACGCACTGCCGCGGGTCGATCAGCAGCCGCTCGGACCGCCCGTCGGAGATCAGCATCACGAAGGCCTGCTCGCCGACCAGGGCCCGCGGCCCGGGGTCGCAGCTCACGCCCATGCCCACCTTCTGCTTCACCTGAATGGTCTCGCCGGGCTTGATGGGCACCAGCTGTCTGCCCGCTGCGTCTTCGAACTCGAGCCGGGTTTCGCCCAGCACGGGCCCGGGGGTGATCAGCGACACGCGGTACACGGTGTCTTCGAGCAGCGCCTTCCATTGCGTGCGGGCCGGGCGCCGCACGACCAGGTGGGTGTCGGCCAGCAGCTTCAGCGGCCGGCGCGACTCATCGACCGCGGGCAGCACCACCTCGGGTTCGCGGGCCTTCGCGGGCGCCACTGGCACCTCGGCCTCGACCGCGCGCGCAGGTCTGTGAGGTGGGCGTTGAGGCGGGCCACCCCCGAGCGTCTGCGCTGCGTCGACCCGCAGGGTCGGCTGCTGCATCGCGAGCTGAACCGCCACGCCGCCGCCCACCAGCACGATGATGGCGGTCACCGCGATGGCGACCCAGGTGAGCCCGCGTGAGGCCGACCGCTCGGGCACCGGCGGCAGCTCGCTCTGGGTGACGTCGACCGCCTTCGGCTCTGAGCGTGGGAGCGCGGGCGCGCGGGCCGCTGGCTTCCACGCGGCGTGCTGCTCTTTCGCGCGGTGATCGAATACCGGCCGCTCGCCTTCGCGCTCGAGCTCAGGCTCATACAGCGCGTCGAGCAGCAGCTTGAGCCGTTGCCCCGAGAAGCTGGGCGCGTTCGCCGACAGCCACGAGGTGAGCGCCTCGAGCATCTGCAGCGCCGTGCGGAAACGCGCCGTCAGGTCCTTCACCATCGCCTGGTCGACGATGGCCTCGAGCTCGGGCGGCACCTCGGGGTTGAGCTCGCTCACCCTGCGGTACTGGCCCGCGACCAGCCCCGGCATCACCTGCTGGTAGGGGCCCGAGAAGGGCAGCTGCCCGGTGAGCATCTGGTACAGGCAGACGCCGGTCGCGTAGACGTCGGTGCGGGCGTCGACGGCCTTCCCGGTGGCCTGCTCTGGCGAGAAGTAGAGGAACTTGCCCTTCACCAGCCCCACCTGGGTCTCTTTGCGCCCGCTCAGCTGGGCCTTGGCGATGCCGAAGTCGGCGACCTTCACCTCGCCCTCGAAGCTGAGCAGCACGTTGTCGGGCGTGACGTCGCGGTGCACCAGGTGCAACGGGCGCCCGTCGTCGCCCTTGCGGGTGTGCGCGTGGTGCAGGCCCTTGAGCACCTCGGCGGCGATGAAGGCCGCGATGGGGAAGGGCAGGTGCCAGAAGCCCTTCGAGGCGGCGCGGTCGATGACGTGGGCCAGGCTCTTGCCGTGCACCCACTCCATCGCCAGGTAGTACTGGCCCTGCGCTTCTCCGAAGTCGAAGACCTGGGCGATGTTGCCGTGCGACAGAGACGCCGAGATGCGCGCTTCCGAGATGAAGGCCTCGACCAGCTCACTCTGGCGGGCCAGCTCGGGCAGCACCTTCTTGATGACCAGCGGCTTCACCACCCCCGCCGCGCCCTTGAGCTGCGCCCGGTAGGTCTCGGCCATTCCTCCCTGGCCCAGCTTCGAGAGCAGCTCGTATTTGCCGAAGCGGGTGACCCCCATGGGCACCCACGAGGATGGAGGAAGCCTCGCGGGGTCGCAAGCTCTGCCGAAGGCACCGGTTCGAGATGGCGTCAGGAGCGCGTTTGACTACAGTCAGCCGCAGCCGTGAGCACGAGTGGCATGTCGCTGTTGCGCCTGACGTTCCTCGGTACATCGGCGGCCGCTCCGACCCTGCATCGCAACGTCTCGGGCCTCGCGGTCAAGGCCGACGCTGACCTGTTGTTGTTCGACTGCGGCGAAGGCAGCCAGCGGCAGATGATTCGGTACGGCACCGGCTTCTCGGTGGCGGCGGTGTTCTTCACCCACTTTCACGCCGACCACTACCTGGGCATCATCGGCTTCCTGCGCACCCTCGGCATGGGCGGGCGGGAACACCCGCTGACGCTCTATGGGCCGACCTCGGCGCGCAAGGTGCTCGACACCGCGGTGCACCTGGGCGTCGAGCGGCTCGCTTTTCCCGTCGAGATTCAAGAGCTCAAGGGGGGCGACGAGGTGAAGCGGCAGGGGTACACGGTGCGGGCGGTGCGCGTCGACCACCGGGTCAACGCGCTGGGGTACGTGCTGCAGGAAGACCCGCGCCCGGGAAAGTTCGACCTGGCGACCGCGACGCGGCTGGGCGTCACGCCGGGCCCCGACTTCGGGCGGTTGCAGAAGGGCGAGCGCGTCACCCTGGCCAGCGGCGCGGTCATCGAGCCCGACCAGGTGCTCGGCCCCAGGCGTCGCGGGCGCAAGCTGGTGGTCTCGGGCGACACCAGGCCGTGTCAGGCGCTCATCGACGCCGCAAAAGACGCTGATCTGCTGGTGCACGAGTCGACCTTCGCCGACGAAGAGCAGGCGCGCGCGCTCGAGACGCGGCATTCCACGGCCCGTGAAGCGGGGCAGGTGGCGGCGGCGGCCCAGGTGAAGCGCCTGGTCTTGACGCACTTCTCGTCACGGCACGATGTCGACCCCGAGCCGCTGCTCACGCAGGCCAAAGAGGCCTACACCGGCCCCATCGACGCCGCTCGAGACGGGTTCACCGTCGAGCTGCCGCCCATCGATTAGGCGCTCGCCTCGGGCCTCATTCCCCGGGCAGACTCTCGCCGCATGGACAGACCCAGGGCCGCGCTGGTGACGCTGATGGTGATGGTGGGGTGTCGACAGAAGGCTCCGCCTCCGCCCGCCCCTGCCCCTGCAGCGCCGGCAGTCGAAGCGCGCGTCGAAGCGGCGCCGCCCGAGCCGAAGACCGCCGAGCGGGTGTGGCTCACCGAGTCAGCCGATCGCAAGGCCACCCTCGAGCTGCGCAAAGGCGAGACCTGCACGCTGCACTGTTTCATCGGGGCCACCGAGGTCTGGTCGACCGGGACCTGTGTGGGCGAGGCCCAGGACTTCCGGTTCGTCAGCAGTGACTGCAAAGCCGCGGCGATTCTCTACCCCTCACCGGTGCGCGCCGGGAAATGGGCGCCGCTGGTGCTGATTCGCATGTTGACCGACGGCAAGGTCGCTCAAGAGCTCACCGACGTCGACCTCGAGGTCGACTCCACGCCCAGCCGCTTCAAGTGGCTCGGCGGCGCCTTGGGGGAATTCGGCGAGAAGCCCCACTACTCGGCAGACGGTCGCACCGTGGAGTACCAGGTCATCGCCCCCCATGGCCGCGTGGTGAACACGCTCGGGCTCGATGGGCAGAAAGTGGTGCTGCCCAAACCGCCGCCGGGGTGAGGCGTCACTTCCTCGTCCACTGATCGAGCCAGCCCAACACGGTCTCGTGCCACAGCACGCTGTTGGCGGGCTTCAGCACCCAGTGGTTCTCATCGGGGAAATACAGGAACCGGCTGGGCACGCCGCGGCGCTGCAGGGCCGTAAAGACAGACAAGCCCTGGGTGTCGACGACCCGATAGTCTTTGCCGCCGTGCACCACCAGCATGGGCACCTTCCACGCGGCGACGTGATCGATGGGGTTGTGTTTGGAATAGCCCTCGGGGTGTTCCCACGGCGTGCCCCCATGTTCCCACTCGGGGAACCAGAGCTCTTCGGTGTCGAAGTACGCGAACCGCTCGTCGAGGTTGCCGTCGTGGCTGACCAGCGCCTTCCAGGGCTCGTTCCACACTCCGGCGATGAGGTTGATCATGAAGCCGCCGTACGAGGCGCCCAGCGCGGTGAGGCGCTTGTCGTCGATGAAGGGGTACTTTGCGAGGGCCGCGGCGAGGCCCTTCTTCAGGTCGTCGAGGGGCGCTCCACCCCAGTCGCCGTTGATGGCGTCGGTGAAGGCCTGGCCGTACCCGGTGCTGCCGTGAAAATCGACCATCAGCGCGACGTACCCATGCGCGGCATAGACCTGCGGGTTCCACCGGTAATGCCAATCATTGCCAAAGCTGCCCTGGGGGCCGCCGTGAATGAGAAAGGCCAGCGGATATTTCTTCTTGGCGTCGAAGTCGGGGGGCTTCACCAGCCAGGCGTAGACCTGCTCGTCCTTCGCGCCCTTGAACGAGAACTGCTCGGGCGTGCCCAGCTTCACCTTCGCCAGCAGGTCGGCGTTGACCGAGGTGACTTTTTTCACAGCGCCCCGCCCGTCGAAGGGCAGCGCCACCACGTCGACCGGGGCCGTGAGGCTGTCGAGGGCGAAGAGCAGCTGGGTGGTCGAGGCGTCGATGGCGCCCACGTGACCCTGGTTGAAGACGCGGGTGACGGCGCCGCTGGCCACGTCGATGGCGAAGAGGGCCTTCTGGCCCAGGTCATCGGCGGCCGCGTACAGGGTCTTGCCGTCCTTCGAGAAGGCCAGGGAGTCGGGCGAGCGGTCCCACGCCTCGGTGAGCACCCGCTCGGTGCCCTTCGCCCAGTCCTTCAGGATCACGCGCAGGCGGTCGGCCTCGTACCCCGGGCGGCGCATGGCGAGGTACGCGAGCTGGGTGCCGTCGGGTGAGAAGAGCGGCGCGGTGTCGGTGGCGCGGTTGGTGGTGGTGAGCTTGGTCGGCGGCTTGCTGCCGTCGGCCGGAGTGAGGAAGAGATCGAGGTCGGTGCTCCAGGCTTCCTTGTTCCCCACGTCGCGCGCGGTGAAGACCACCGCCTTGCCGTCGGGGGTGAAGGTGTATTCCTCGGAGCCGCCGAAAGGTTTGGTGGGCGCGTCCGCGGCGAGCTTCCTGGTCACGTCGACCGGCGTACCGCCAGCCACCTTCTGCACGAACAGGTGCGCGCGGCGCCCGTCCTTCCACGTGTCCCAGTGGCGCACGAAGAGCTGGTCGTAGACGGCGCCGGTGGCCTTGCTCTTCGCCTTCTCGTCGAGGCGCTGCTTCGTGCAGGCCAGGGACTCACAGTCGGGAAAGGTCTCGGCCGCGAACGCCAGCTGCGCGCCGTCGCGTGACACCACGAAGCTGTCGACGTCGATGGGCGAGGTGGTGACCGGCACCGGCTCTCCGCCTTCGAGAGACAGACGCCAGACCTGGGAGCTGCCCCCGCGAGGAGAGAGGAAGAAGATCGACTTGCCATCAGGTGCCCACGCGGGGTCGGTGTCGGGCTCGGGGGCCGAGGTGAGCTGGCGGGCGTTGGTGCCGTCGACGTTGACGACCCACAGGTCAATGCGGCCCTTGTTGGCCTCGAGGTCGGTGGTGCGCAGCGGGTAGACGAGGCGGGTGCCGTCGGGTGACACCTTGAAGCCCAGGACCCGCCGCAGCGAGACCTGGTCTTGAATGGTGTACGGCTTGGCGGCGACGGGCGCCTGGGCGAGCGCGGTCAGGGCGATGACGGTAGCGAGCATGCGCGGCGTCTACCGCAGCCCCCAGCGCGGAGCCTCAACAAACCGCTCCTCACCGACCTTTGGAACTCGACGGCTCCGCTCGAAGGCTCTTCTGCAATCCATCTCGCTCATACTCTCGGATTATTCATACAGAATCTCTTCGATGATACAGCCTTTCGCCACTACACGCAGCCGCTTAGGCACGAACTTTCTGGCAAATACTGCGATGGGATAGGCTTCCGAGCATCGTTCAAGATGAAGTCGGATCCCAACATGACTTGCCCCCTCGGAATCCGGACTCGACAGCGAGCCGATTCGAATTCGGGCTGAACCACCCGTTCCGACGTCTGCAAAGCCGTAGGCGATATCACTCCAATCAAGTTGGTCATTATTCAATAGCGCTCGCTCAACACTCACAGACAAAAGAGCCGTGCTACTTCTGTTTCGATAGTCAATACTAACATCGGCCGAGTCAACGACCGTGATCGACGCATCAGCCAATCCAGCAACCGCGGGTCCGCTGCCACGACAACCGCAAGAAGCGGCCGCCAGAACTCCCAAACAGTGTCGAATCGCGGTGGTCATCTCGAACTCCCTTTCGCGCTCGAACCACCCCCGGGCATGGCCCATTCGAATTGCTCCCAATTCCCGCCTCGACCTCCTGGCAGACGCTTCGTGGCCCGGCGTGCAGCGCGCGCAAAGCCGACCCTCAGCTTATTTGAGTTGACCATTGTGACGGCATCTACCGGCGCGGACAGTAGCCCGAGCGCGTCCCGGGGGCCAACACGCTACAACTGAACGAGGAGACACCGCCCGCCTTTGCGGGTTAGGTCGACCGCAACTGACGCAACAAGTTGGTCGCGGAAATACACTTCGACGGCCCTTAATACGACCCAACCTGCCTTAACAAGTTGCTTTCCAACATCACTCCACGGCTTCCACTTGAGCTTGGCGTAGCCTGGGCCTGTTGTGACAGACCCTGATGTCGTGTCATTCAGACTGACCTCACCTTTGTCCGACACGGCTGCAGTAGACATAAGGACGCGGGCCGAGACCTCATTCCGACCCTCCAAGACCCGAACAAACATCTCATCAGAATCTCTCGAACCGCAGACAGCCCCCTCCATGAGAAAGACATTGGCAGGTGCCGAACCGAGCAGGACCAAAAATACGATGGCTAGCATACTTGACCTCGGAGTTCAATTAGGGTGCATGAATATAAGGCGGAACAGCAGTCCAGTCTGTCTTGTCATCTAGGGGGCCGAGGGGCAACGACTCCTTGTACCGCTCAATGGCCTTGGACTCCCAAAGAATCGCTTTCGAAGGGTCGCGCGGGAACACACCATGTGCCGCCTCGTGCCAAATCGACGGCTCAAACCCCGTATGCAGAAACCGCTGCTCCGGGAAAAGCGGACGACTAAGTTGAAAGTATTCTGAACTGCCTGAGTGCTCGGAAGCGGTCCGCAACTTCAACGTATTGGTCTCGAAATCAAACTTACCGTTTACCCCTGGCTTGAGAGGCGCGTCGAGCTCGATCGTCACAGGCTTTCGCGTAGCAAGGTCCCGAAACTCCGGACCAAGTTCGGGGTCCGCTGCGAGACGCCTGAAGGCGGCCGAGGCTCTTGGCCGGTCTGGGCTTGACATCGACCTCTCGGAGAACTTCCAAAGACCGTAGGCGGTGCTGTCGAAGCGTCTTCCCCCTGTCGCGTCCGCCCAATCCTGGACCTGGGCGTTTGTCGGAGAGCTGCCAGCGTCGGCCGACACCCCGCTGTCAGCCAGTTTAAGCGGTTCAGCTGTTGCGTTGGCCGCTCCCGCCGCGATGCCAGTAAGCGCTCGGTAGGCAGCATTTGCCCTCTCAACAGCCTGAATAATCAGGTATATGCCATAGCCCACAAACGCCGCAACGGCTACGTACGGTGCGACCGTTACCACAAGCCCAACCACAAACTCTATGACTTTCGCAACAGCGGTGACAGCAGCTGTTGCTACCGCTGATAAGGTGATGGGCTCAATTACAAACCCGCTTGGGTCCACTGAATTGATCGGGTCATTCCTGACATACGAGAATCTGTCGAGGCCCTGGGCTGTGCTGGTCGCGAGGATCGGGTCCGGCGAGAGGAATCGGCCGACCCGCGGGTCATAGATTCGCCCTCTCATGTTTGTCAGCGCGAACTCGTCATCGGATTCATGGCCCGTAAACGTTGCCGACGGTAGCGAATGGTTGAGGCTCGCCGGCGTCGAAAGTGCGTTCGGGTTTCGCCGCTCACCAAACGGATCATACCGCACCCTGTCAGACAGCCGAGCGATGCCCCCCGACGAGTCGGTGATAGTGGCCGAGCTGCCAAGTCGGTCTGTGTGGACATAGCGGGTTGTTGTGTGAAGGAGTGCATTGTCAATCACCGCGACAGGCCGACCCTCGAAGTAGACGGTGCGCGACGTGATGCGACCGCTCCCTACGGAACGATCCTCATAGAGTCCGCCAATGGTCATCGTCCAAGCCGAGCCCGAGGACTTCAGCACTCGGCTACCCGTCGCGTCGTAGCTGAATGTCGTGGTTGTCCCCGAATCAACGATTGACCTTGGCAGGTCGAAGTGCGTCCACGCGAGCCGCCTGTCACCTGTGCCCGATGCACCTGCTGGACGATTTCGAAACACCTCCGACAACGCCCCGGCGGCATCATAGGTGAAGGAGGTCGGCTGAGAAGTCCCCTCAGTCATGGCGCGGGGGGCATTCGGCTGCGCTTGATTGAGAGCTCCGTAGCCGAGCGTCGAACTCCAAGCGGGCTGCGCGATGCCTGCGTGATTCTGGACGGCGCGGCCCTCGAGGCGTCCACCAATGCTATATGAGTAACGAGTCAAGAACTCACTGCAGGTTCCCGTGGCAGAGCGCACCCGCCACGTCTTGAGCCGAGCCAGGTCGTCATATTCGTAGTACTCCGAGGTGTGATTCATCGGCGCATCAGACGTTGGCAGTTCATGACGCTGTTCGAGCACGCCGCCACGGCCGTAGTTGTACTTGGTGCGTCGGAAGACGTTCGCGCCTGACTGCAGCAGCGAAGGTTGCTCTGTCACCTCGTAGGCCACGCGCTCTGCGCGATCGAGCACACGATTGGTCGTCACCTGGTTTCCGAATGTCTCGCTCACCACTTGACCTGCGGCGGACCGAGAGGTGACCGCGTAGAGCATCGCGAGCGTGAGGCCAGACTGGCCGACGGCGTACGCGGCCCGGGCAGTTCCGTTGGCGTTGAAGGTGTACGCGACCCCGGTCGAATCTGGATACCTGATTCCACTCATCCGACCTTCAGAGTCATAGATATTGGTGATGGAGAAGGAGCCCCTTCCTGGCACAACGCGGGTGACAATGTGTGGCTGCCCGAGAATGGTGTATTGGTGCTCGGTCGTGATCCCATCCATGCTGGTGGTAGATGCAAGGCGCCCTCGACCGTTCACCCCGGTGTCGTACCGGAACGTATCGGTATTCGACACCAGCCCAGGAGACGCCTGTCCGATGGTCGCGAGCGTTCGTGTCTCCAACCGCCCGAGACGGTCGTACGAAGAAGCAACCGTGGTACCCCGAGGATCGGTTTCACGTTTCGGTTCACCGAATGCGTTGTAAAGGCTCAGTCGAGGGCCTGTGTCCGGGTCGTTCAGGGTCGTTCGACGCCCAAGAGCGTCGTAGGCGAGCGTTCGAACCAACCCATCCGCGTCGATGACCTCCGTGGGCAGGTCGAACGGGCCATACTTCGTCAACACGGACACAGGTGTGCCAGTGAAGGGGTCACCGCCCACGCCGTTCGCGCGATGCTGTGAGTTTGATGACACGCGGCGGCGAGCATCGAGCACGGTGGACGTTGGGAGACCCCGAGCGTCGAAGCTTCGGACAGTCAGCCCAAGGTACATCCTGGTCGATTGGTCGAGGGTGGCGGAGTCAAAGGTACCCGTCTCGCGTCCAGCCTTGTCGAAAGTCGTCGATATGTATTCGGGTGTTCGACCGGCAACGAATGGCCGAGACACGTGCGTGCGGCGACCGAAGACATCGTACTTCATAAGTACGCGCGAAGGGACGTCGCTAATGCTCCAGGCGACGGTCTCCACTGGTCGCCCGAAGGCATCAAAGGCAACCTCTTCTCGTGAGACAGCACCTTGCACGCCCCGCGTCCGCGTTACCAAGTCCTGCCCGTGGGGATTCCTGTCATACGACAAACGCTCAGCCGCGAGCCCTGGGGTTGATGAGGTCCTCAGTCTGCCAAAGGTATCCAGTTGGGCAGTCGTTCTCACTCCATTCAGATCATCGGTCGCCACCGCGACGCCGAATGCTCTATCAACGTTCGCGAAGGTCTCCTGCAGGTTCGTGCCAGTGCCGAGCGGGTCAACCCACTGCTTTACGACAAAGGCATGCTCATAGCTATCGAACGCGTAGTTTTGTTCACGAACTTGGCCGCTCCCAAGGGCCGACTCGCGCGTGACGTTGCCGTAGCCGTCCCGCACGAGAGTCAACTCGAGAGTGAAGCCCGAGGTCGTGGGCGTTTCAACCGAAGGCCAGTTTTTTTCTTGAGTCACTTTGCGGACGACGCTCGTCCCCGGCTGGTACTCGTAGTCGATCCTCCGGGTCGCCGAGCCGCCAGTGGGTGATGGTTCCGGGCTTACGCTTGTCGTCTCTTCTCGCTCCACCAAGCGCCGGAGCCACGGGGAAGCTGAGGCAGCCAGAAGGGCCTTCGTCCGGGTAGTGCTCCAGACGCCCCCAACAGGGTTTGACGGTACGCTGCGAGGCGCAGAACCTGAGAATCCACCAAGCCAATCACTTTGAACACGGCTGGTCTCAACTCCTCTGGTGATGACCGACGAGATACGCGAACTCCGGAGGGGCGTTGCAGCGACTCCAGTCACGCCGTCAAGGGTACAGGGCGACGGGGCGCCCGCTGCCAGTGCTCCTTCCGATTCGACCAAATCGACCTCCCGACTCGCCTCACTCGTGACGAATTCGGGCGGAGTGGCCTGGGTCTGCGTCCACTCCATCGTCGAACTGGAATAGGTGTCAGTCCTCAAGAACCGGCCGGCTATTCCATCTCTGAGATCGACACACGTCGTCGTTCGAACTGGCAAGCCAACGTAGGGATAGACGCGGCGGACGCGCGCGCCGGGCGTAGCCTGAACCGGCGAAACAGCTTGCGTTGGGGCGATTCCATACTCAACCTCAGTCACTGCGCCGGTCTCCAGGTTGCGCTGAACCGTACGTTGAAATCCCAGCCAACCCGCGCCAGTCGCATCGACCCGGCCATCGAAGTAGCGAAACTGCGTCAACACCGGCTTCGCCGTTGGCTCTGAAACTGAGTCCTGTTGCAGCACGCCATGCCTGCGGACCAGTGTCATACCGGCCCGCCGGCAGATCTGGCCTTCTGGGCACGGATCGGAGTTCTTGACGTAGACGTCTGAACCTGGGCCTGCGACTGCGTACTCGAAGTGATCACGGCGACGCCCTTGAGAAATGCTCAAGAGCCGGCCCCGTGGTGGTTGAGACGCATGTCGCGCGAACACAGAATATCCAAGAGCGTAAACCATGTCGGGGGAACCGTCGTTGTTGACGTCACCAGAGGCAACGCCGACCGCATCCAACGGAATCTTTGGGCCGGTGAAGGTCGTGCCTGAGTGCAGTCTCTTGATCTTGCCGGCCAGAAAATCGTAGAGTTCAACTCTGCCGTCAGCATCGAAGTCAAGAACGCGAAGAAAGTTCGAGTCTGGAAAAACAGCAGGAATCACAACGGGCGTCTGCTCAAACTGGCCCAGCCCCCTGTTTTGATGGACATTCAAGTCAACGCCCGATGGCCCACCTGAAAAATAGCCGATATCAGGAAGCCCGTCGCCGTTGAACTCCAAGAAGAAAACTGAGCGACCGACCGCGAGGCTTCCAGTAGGTGGCTGGTTCAATAGCAAGTGATTTACAACCGCAGAGCCATCACCTGTCCATCGAGAGTATCGGGTTGCGTGGAGGGTGTTGAAATTAGGCGGCACGAAAACTGGCGGATTTCCGAAGTTGTGCTGGCTGAGCGCATCTCGGAACAGCACGTCGTCGCGTCCGTTCCCGTCCACGTCGCCAACCATGACGTTGGCTTCGAGCACCCAGTTCCGCCGCCACTCAGACGTCACGACACCCTTCGGGCTTCGAGTCGTTTCGTGGAAAATCGTCAAGGGGAGACCGAGCGCTGGCGCATAGCCCGGAATATCAAGCACGTCCTGCGAGGTGCAGTCGTTGCAAACGCCTCCGGCAGTACAATTGATGGAACGACCTGTCGACGGGTGGGTGCTCTGACGCGGAGGGCAGTTCCGAGCGGGCAAGGCGACGGCAGAAGCGAACGTTGAGTTCGAGCGCTGCATTCGACGGAACACCAGGTCATTGAGGTTCTGGCCCGATTGCCAGTGGGCCACATCGAAGGCGTCCGGCGTCCCGTCACCGTCGAAGTCGCCGAAGCTTGCGCGACCAGTCAACATGTTCTCCGCCGACACTGAGGCGATTGTCTTCGGCGAAAGGGGCGGCGTGCTCGCGAGGTCGACCGTGTACGGGCGGTAGAAGTTCCAACTTCCCCGAGATTGTACGAAAGCGGGACCAAGCAGTTCTGGGCGCCCATCAGCATCGATGTCGAACACAACCGGGTCTGGTGCGTCTCCCACCGCCTGAGAAAAGCCGAGGTCAATCTCGGGCCCTTCGCCTCTGCCACCGGCCATTCTCCGAAGGAGCCATCGCCGACTCGTTCCGGAAACCCGATAAAGGAGGTCGAGGTCGCCGTCCCCGTCGATATCGCCGGTCGTGAGTCGCTCAATTGGTCCGGTTGCACTTTCGGAAAGCAGTTCCTGAGGACCAAAATCCGGCGGAGCGATCGACGATTCGAGAACGACAGGAAGGAGGCACACGCCGTTTGCGTCGCACTCCTGAACCGCAGCAAGAACGTCGAGTGGGGAGCCCATGCTCACGCCCAGGTTCGAGTGATAGGTCAGGCGATACTCCCTCACCTTCAGTGGTGTCATCGACATGTCTGTGACGAACGAGGCGACACCAGAAGGTGCGAAGACCTGAACTCGCGAGAGCCTTCGGGTCAACGCAGTGGGTACACCGTACGCAAAGCCAGAACGACTGTTGAGCCGATTCTCATACACAAACTGGACTGAACGCGTCGGCTCTTTGCCGAGGCCTCGATGCCCGGTGTATCGAATTTCGGAGGGCAGACTATCGGTCGCGTAAGAATACCGAATGTCATTGCCAAACACATCCCGCTGCTCTGTCAGAAGCCACTGCGATTGCGCAGTCGAGGGCCAGCCAAAGTTATACTCGGCGACGCTGCCATCGGGTGCAGTGACAGTCCAACCGGTAGCCGTCCGCTCGATCTGGCTTTCAGAATCGACGAGCGTTCTAAACTTGTTGGTTGCAAACGGGACCAGCCGTACCCCGTCGAGACACCACGAATCGCCGGCCGTCTCACTGTACGATCCTGCGTTCGCTGGTGTGGAGTTGCAACGGGCGATGCTCGAAAGGCCACCAAGTCGCCAACCGACGCCGAGAGGACCGTCCGCTAGGCTGCCTGAGTAGGTCAGGCTGATCCGAGGCGCCGTGCCACCGCGTCCTGGTGGTACCGCGAGGGGGATCGTGGCCGAGGCGAGGCCGTCGCGCGATACCGACGTACTGAATGGCGTCACGCCACTCGTCTGCTGAGCGCCGTTCGAATTCCAAGACTCACTCGGGAGCCGCGCGTATCCCGCAATCGGGTCGCCGGGCAGCGCTTGATGAGTTTTGGATACAGGCTCGTCGGCTTCTACGCTGACCGAGCCCAGGTTGCCTTCGCAGGCACTCATGCCAGCTGAGAGCTGCAGGTAGACGAGCAGCAATGCGCCGACCCGAGACTTGAAAGGCCTCATGGCACGCACCCCACTTCGCAGATATTGCCCTCGTCGATGGCCCCGTTGCAGTTGTCGTCCTCGCCGTTGCACGACTCACCCCAATTCCAGCAGACACCGTTCGGCGGTGGCGGCGGCTGAGTTTCGTTGCACGCGTAGACGGAAAAGCGGGTTGTGGGGGACTCGACGCCTGGAACGCGGAGCGTGGCTCGAGCGTCGCCGCTCACCCATCGTTCTTCGCCGAACCTCGGATTGGCATAGAGGCCTGTGCCGGGTGGGCACTCCAACGGACCGCAGAAGCCGGGCTGCTTGAACGAACTCACCATGCCGCACGGGCCGCGGAGGAGTGGCAAGCGAGGCATCGGGATCTTAAAGGCCATGTTTACGTTCGTGCCAAACAGGGGCAGGGAACCGCGAACGAAGCGCGGCATCACGAAGAACTCGGTGGCTTGGAGCCGACCTGAACCGTCGACGCTGAGGTTTCTGGCCACGATGAGTGTGTGAACCTCGACATCGTTTCCCTCGACGAGGTCAGCGAAGACGCCTGCAGTTTCGGGCAGGTTCGCAGCGGTGGCGAAAGTGACGGCATCGATGGAGAAGTCGTCAGGGCTCGGGCCGCTGTTGGCCATGAGTTGAAGAAGATCCGCTTCACGGATCAGGGCCACACCGCCCTCCGATTTCAGCACGACATGGTGAGCGCCCTCTTCGGCGACCGTCACACCGGGCTCCGTGAGATCGCATTGACCTACCTGCACGACTCCGTGGCACGTGAAGCGGTTCATCGCGCCGCCCCCCTCGGGCCAGTACAGTCGAAGCTCCGGACGCCTATTCGAGGCGTTGGGGGCAGGCGGGCCGCGTTCTGCGTTCAGAACAACGTCAGTGGGGACGCCCGCGCCTTTGTCTGAAGTTGCCCACGTATGACTTGAGTCCATGCCGGCCGGGTCGGTCGTCAGCGGGCGACAGCCGTTCAGGCTTGAGTTCGGCCCGCGCCTGGCTGGTGACGAGACCAAAGAGCAGCTCGGGGGGGCGTACGACGAAGTCAAGAATGCGAATGAGGGGGCGACGCCGATGGGGCCATCGACCGAGAGGTCGACGACGGCGATGTAGAAGTCTCGTGTCTCGATAAAGCCGTTCACCTCTGCGAAGTCGCGGGCCACGACGAATACATGACCAGACCAGCTCTGGCCGGCTGGCGAGCCGAGCACCCCCAGCGTTGGTCGGTCGCTGGCCACCGCGCCCAGCTCTGCGCCAAAACGTCGCGCCGCGCCTTCGGTTGCGCTTTGTCCCGGTTGAAGTGCCGCAAGGAACTGGGCCTCACTCACGATGACCACTTCTGGCGTGAACTCGCAGTTCGTGCAGGTCTCCGCGAAACTCAGCGTCGACTGAGCTTCGGTTGAGAGAGGGGGCGTTGGGTTCGCCGCTGACCTGCTCGAAGCGGTCTGCTCCTGCGTCTGCTGGCAGCCTATGGATCCCAAGCTTAAGACAAACAACCTGAAAACTACCGCCCTCAGGTAACCTCGACCACCGGATGCTCGACGTTCCATCGTTACCCCCAACTACGGCCCACCACAGCGCCAAGAGACAAGAAACGGCTGGAACACAGACAAGGTCGCAAGAACCATTGTCGGTTTGGGGTTGAATGTACTCGCCCCACTCCAACCCCCCCCCCCCGGAGAATTCGAGGCTTCTTGACATACCAGCTCGCGAGCCTTCAAGAGCCGCGGGCAGCGTGACGAAGAATTCACGTGTTTTCTGTGTTGTTGAAAGATTCCAGCATCAGCAGCGCAAGAGGCGCTGTCGTGCGATGTTGCGCGACCAACGCCTACCTCGCCAGCAGCCGCCTCTTGGCGCTCTGCAGATGTTGGCAGGGCCAGGCCGGCTGAATTGTGAAAACGCGCTCGTCAACGCGACGAAGAGTTGGTCCCCTCAGGGCGACGGCTCCCACGCGAACAGGGCCTTGAAGGCAGCCATCACCTTCGGCGTGGTCTGCGGCCCCAGGGAGTTGGTCTCTTCGTAGTGATCTCCCTCGGCCTGCTGCGAGTACGGCTTCGTCGGGTGCAGCACGTAGTCGTACTCGGGCACCAGGTACCCCAGCTCATCGTTAGCCAGGCCCAGCACGGCGGGCTTCTCTCCACCCAGCAGCGCCTTGAGGTACGGCGGGCCCGGCGCGTTGGAAAGCTTCGGCGGGTTTGGGTTCTTCGGGTCGACCCTTGGCTGGTTGAACGAGAACTCGGGCGCAAACCCCACCGCCAGCTCGGGGAACAGCTCCCCAGGCACTCCCGCGAAGCGCACGCCGCCCACCTGCACCTTGCTCACCTCGGTCAGCACGTTCGGATAGTTCTCGGGCGAGATCAGCTGGTTCTTGTCGAAGTCGACCAGCTTGCGGCGCAGCAGGTCGACGTTGAGGAACAGCAGCCGGAAGACCTCGTTGTCCACGGGCAGCTTCAGCGACTGGGCCCCGAAGGCGAGGTTTGGCGCCGGCTCGGCCTCTGCGGTGCGCAGCCCCTCGAGCGCGGCGAGCGCCACCAGCTCACCCACCGCGCGGGTCTTGGCCACCGTGCCGTCTGCGGGCACGTCTCCGTCCACGCTGGTGGGGCGCGCGTGCAGGCTGGTCATCAAGCCGCCGACCGAGCCGCTGAAGAACGCGCACACCCCTCCGACCCCTGCGGCCACCTGGGTGCCGTCGCGCTTGAAGACGCCCCGCTCGACGGCCTCACGCAGGGCCCAGACGAAGTCCGAGCTGATTCCGTTGTTGGTGTCGTCCAGTGTCTCGGGGTGATTGCCCCACGAGACCAGCGTGCCGATGACGTCGCCAGAGCGCGCCTCGGTGAACTTCAGCACCGTGACCGTGTCGTCCGAGATGAAGGGGTCGCGGCTGTCGCTGAGCACCTGCGGGGTCTTGTCGCCGAGCTGCACCTGCGCCGAGAACAGCTTCGCCGGCCGCACCGACAGCGCCGCGTCGGACACCGCCTGCGCCGCGCCCTCGATGAGCACGTCCTTCAGCCAGACATCGTCGACGCCGCGCTCGGGCAGCAGCGCGCGAATCGGGCCCCACTGCCCCATGGTGTCCACGGCCTCGTGGGTGTGCGTCGACGAGACGAGCACGAAGTCGGGTAGCCCCTGGTTGCGCTTCACCACCCGCTCACGAATGCGCTGCACGTCGTCGAAGAACAGGCCCACCGCGTCGAGCGACACCAGCGCGATCGAGACGTCGCCGTTCTCGAGCACCACCGCGCGCGCCCACATGTCGTCGTGCACGTCGTACACGGGGGTGTTGTTGCCGAACCCCGCCATCCAGAAGCCCTGGAACTTGCCATCGCCCTCCGAGCCGTCGGCGTCGGGTCCTGAGTACCCCGCAGCGCCGGGGCAGCGCTGATCGCGCCCGCAGTCGAAGAAGAAGTCGGGCTTCCCATCGCCTTCGGTGCCGTCAGCGTCGGGGCGCACGTAGCCGGTGGCGCCAGGGCAGAGGCGGTCGACCCCGCAGTCCCTCCAGGCGCCCTCCACGAGCTTGCCGCAGTGCTTGCGCCCATCGGTCCCGAGGGGCGCGTTCTCGGGGCACTGGGTGCCGCTGGTCTGCAGGAAATCAGGGCGTGGTTGCTCGAAGCCCCGCGGTGTCACCTTCACTGCCGCCATGCCGACCTTGAGCGTGCCGTCGTTGCCTTTTTCGCAGCCAGGGCCGCCAGGGCAGAAGCGCTCGGGCGGAGTGCCGGTGCCGGTCTTTGGACCCGCAGGGCAGGCGACCAGCCCTGCCACGGCCAGAAGACCCATCGTCAACGTCAAGTGAATGCGGTTCATGGGCGGCTCACCTGTGCACGCAGCGCGCTGCTGTTGGTATTGCCGGCCCCGTCGGTGAACGCGCCCGCCTCGACGGTCAGCTCCCAGGACCCGGATGGAATGGAGACCACGTGCGCGTCTCGCGCAGCGTCCCAGGTGGCGGTGAGCACCGTCGGCGAGACGCCGCCTGACCTGAGAATGACCGTCATTTCGCCGCCCCGTGCCCGGGCGCCAACGTCGGGCCTCGTGGTCGCGTCTCGCAACCGGAAGGCCCCCACCGGGTCTCCGTCGGCGAACTGCATCGGGTTGGGTGGGAAGTTCGCCCGCACGAGAAAGAGGGCTCCGCTCACCGCCTCGGTCGACACCGACCCGATGGACCGCGCGGGGCGGAGCTGGAAGGGCGCCGACTCGAGCCGGTAGGGACTGATGACCCCCGCGACCTGCGCCCGACCGGTGGCGACCAGGCGGTAGCGGCCCAGGGGAGTGTCCGTCAGCGTCTCCCACAGCGCCGTCCACTCATGGCGCCGCGACGACGCCATCGGAGCGCTGCGAAACGTCGGCGTCGCCACGTACCGGCGAATCACCTCGGGGCCGTTGACGATCGCGCGGGTCGCGCTGGCCTGCGCCGGCACGAAGCGCCCATCGACCTCGCGCTCGACCGACACCGTCGGAGTGCCCAGCGTCGGGTCTCCGCCCGTGAAGACGAGCCGCACGGTGGCCAGCCGCTCGACGTCGATGAGGTCGGTGACGATGCCCGCGGCGCTGCTGCTGTCGGTCGCCGAACGCGGCGTCACCGCGACGGGGGTCGGCGAGGTTGGCGCCTCCTGCGCCTGCGCGCGCGTGGCCACCAGCGTCGAGGCCTCATCGACGAGGTGCTGGCCCATGCGCCAACCCCAGGGTGACACCGTGGGCTCGTACCCGCCCCGAAGGAAGTCGTCCTGCTCGAGCAGGTACCCGTAGTGATCCTGCGCGTAGCCCAGCACCAGGTTCATCGACGCGCCCAGCGGAGCCAGCGTGGCAGCGACCTTCTGGCCCACCGCCGTCGTCGGCTCGCCGGGCAGGGTGATGAGCGCCACGTCTTCGATCTGCAGCAGGGCCATCGGCGTGCGCAGCCGCGGCCTGGGCTCGACCGGCGCGCAGAGCAGGGCGCCCATGTCGACCGGGGTGAGCCGAACGTCGGTGCAGCTGGGCCCTCCGAGCATGCAGCCGATGCCGCCGTGCTCTGGGAAGGTGCCCTTCTCGTACCCCAGGGCCTCGCGGGTGAGCAGCACGCCCCGGTCGACGTGCGTCAGGCGGCCGGCGCCGGGAGCGACCGCCGGTTGAGCCCTGGTGAAGGCCGCCTCGATGATCTTCGCCGCGGCCTGGCCAGCCCACTCGAGCCGCTGGGTGCCCTCGAAGCCCAACGCACTGCCCCGCGGGCTGACGTCACCGGCCGACCCCTGCAGGAAGACCACCGGCACCCCCAGCCGATCCGACGCGGCGAGCTCGATGGCGCCGGGCGCATCCGACGTGAGCAGCGTGTTGTTCCCGGACATCACCGTGCCATGCACCGCGAAGTTCACCAGCGCGGTGAGCGGCCGTACGGGGACGCCCGCCTCGTCGACCACGTCGAAGCGCACCACGCTGATGGACCGGTCGCGAAAGTCCGGCCCGTAGACCGGGTCGTTCTCGCACCTTCGGTCCGTGTTGAAGGCCGCGCCATCGGCGACCGCAGCGCCCACGCTGACCCGCTCGAGCGTCGCGAAGGCGTCGATGATGCTCTTCGCGGCCGCGGTGGCGAGCCGATCGTCGAGCTCGGGGTCGTACACGTCCATGCCGAACGCGACGAAGTCGGGCCCCGTCGCGGTGCCGATGTGGGTCGGCTCGAAGTACCGGGCCACGCCGCCGTGGGTGTGGGTGGCCTGCACCACGAAGCGCGCCGGCTCCTGCGCCGCGTCGAGCTTCTGGCGAATGCGCGCCCGCAGCGACGGGGTGATGAGACAGACGTCGAGGCGCACCAGCGCAGAGCGGGTGAGGCCGTTGGTGAGGGCCAGGGCGCGCGCCGTCATGTCCGTGTGCACACCGGTGGTGGCGGGGAAGTTCTGCGCCCACGGCGAGCCTGGGTCGCGGGCCGAGGCGGTTCGGGAATAGCCTCCGGTCGGCGCACCCACCGGCACGTCGACCACCACCGTGGCGACCCCCGCGCGCAGGGGGCCCGCCTTCGGAGCACTGGGGGTCGGCGGCCCGCACGCCACCAGGGCGGTGAACAGGAAGGGAAAGGAACGCATAGAGACGAACACCGTATCAGCCCGGTGACGGATTCCGACCACGCAGCGTGTCCATCGCCAGGCGAGGCGGCCGGTCGCGAGCGCCAGGGCGACGTCGCCGTGCAGCCACTGTGGAATCGCAGAGCGCCGGCCTCGCGACGCAGTGCGTCCACACGACGTGGGACGCTTTGAGAGCCCGTGTGCCGCAACCCAGCCGGCGCCAGAGAGAGGCGTCGGTTCCCCGAGCGCGACGTCAGGCGAGGCGCCGCAACCTCGCCGCGAAGAAGCCGTCGAAGCCTTCGGGGCCCGGCAGGGTGCGCAGCGCTCCCTGCACCGTCGGCAGCGCTGGCAGTCCCCGCGGCGGCTCGAGGGTGAAGTCCGGGTGGCTGCGCAGGAACAGCTCGACCTGATCAGCCGCCTCGGTGGGGTCCGTGGTGCACACCGCGTAGATCAGCAGGCCTCCCGGGGCGACGTGCCGCTGACACGACTGAAGGATCTCCCGCTGCAGGGTCGCCAGTCCCGGCAGGTCCTTCTCCAGGCGCCGGTACCGCAGCTCGGGGTGCCGCCGCAGGGTGCCCAGGCCCGAGCAGGGCGCGTCGACCAGCACCGCGTCGAACTCGCCCAGGTCTTCCGGCAGCGCCCGGGCGTCGAGCGCGCGGGTCGAGAGCCGCCCGGTCAACCCCAGCCGAGCCGCCTCTTTCTGAATCTTGGGTAATTTATTGGCATGTACATCAATCGCTAACACGTGATTGGTCTGTGCCGCATGACAGGCTTTGCCGCCTGGAGCAGCGCAGACATCGAGCACCTTCGCGCCGTCGGGGATCTGCGCGTACACGCCGACCAGCTGGGCCGCCTCGTCCTGCACCTGCCAGAGGCCCTCTTCGAACCCGAAGAGGTCTTCCAGCCGGCCGGGGGCGTCGAGCACCAGCCCCAGTGGTGACAGGGTGGTGGCGGACACCGTGACGCCCACCTCGGTCAGCTGGGTCAGCAGCTCGTCGCGACTGATGCGGGTGGTGTTGGCGCGCAGCACCACCTTCGGGGGCTCGTTGTCGGCGATGAGCATGGCCTGGGCCCGCTCGGCGCCGAACTGTCGCTGCCACCGCTTCACCAGCCACTCGGGGTGGCTCTCGCGCACGCTGAGGCGCTGCACGTCGTCGGTCGACGGCAGCGGAGCCTCGGTCAGCACCGACAGCTTGCGCAGAATCGCGTTCACGAAGCCGGTGGCGCGGGCCAGCCCCACGGCCTTCAGCGCGTCGACGGTCTCGCCCACGGCGGCGTGCTTCGGCACCCGCATCGAGAACAGCTGGTAGGCGCCCAGGCGCAGGGCCGCGAGCACCTTGTCTTCGATGGTCTCGAGCCGGCGGTCGACGACGGTGAGCAGCGCGTAGTCGAGGGCGAGCTGCCGACGCGTGGTGCCGTAGCAGAGCTCGGTGACCAGCCCCGCGTCGCGAGGGTCCTTCGGCTGAAACTCGTCGAGCACCGTGTCGAGCACCACGTTCAGGTACGCGTCGGTGGCCGCCACGCGCGCGAGCACCTGAATGGCCAGGGCGCGGGCCGAGAACGTCTGGGCCTTCTTCACGACTCGAGCCTGGCGGCCGCGGAGATGATGGTGTGCTCAGACGCCTTGGCGCTCGCGGCGAACACCAGCAGCACCTCTTCCAGCACGCCGTGGTACCCGGCCTCGGTGGCGGCGCCCCGCTGAATCGCGCTCCACTGGTTGCGCGCCCAGAGCGCGAAGCCGTCGGGGCTGAGCTTCTTCGCCAACCTCGCGGCCACGTGTTCCTTGACCGCCTGGCGGGTGATGAGGGTTGGCGTCGGTGCGGCAGAAGGCTCGCGGCGGCCAATGCTCTTGCCCAGGCGCGCGAGTGGCGTGGGAGGCGCGGCAGGTCGACGGCCGATGCTCTTGCCGGCCCGGGTCGGTCGCGGCGCAGCGAGCTCATCGTCACCGGCGTCGTCTTCGCTGCTGTCTTCGTCGTCGACAGCTTCGACCTGGGCGCGAGTGCTGACGGCCGGAGGGTTCGGCGCGGCCTGGACGGCCTTCTCTGGAGCTTCGGGCTGCGTCATCGAGACCTCGACCGAGCCCCCTGCCGAGGCCACGTCCTTCGCGACGGCCTCGAGCGCCTTGAAATAGCCCTGGGTGCCCTGCCCATGAAACTGCTTGTCGACGACGCGCCTCAGCGCGCTGCGGCCGCGCCCCTTCGCCTCGTGCTCGAGCTGCACTTCGATGGCTTTGAGCTTCAACGCCTCGAGCGCGTCGGCCAGCCCATACGCCACGCTGGCCAGTGACGCGGGGTTGACGATGACCGCGAAGAGCCCGTGGTTCCGGGCCACCAACGTGTCGATCAACGCCCCCTCGCCGTTGGCCTGCACGAACTCGAGGCTCAGGCCGTGTGGTTGCGCGGCCGCCGCGAGGCGTTGGTTGAGCGCGTCGAGCGGCTCTCCCAGGACCTGGGTCAGCGAGAGAGTGGGCCCGTTCAGCACCAACACGCGACGTGACATGCTCCTGTCGTATCAGCCCCTTGAAGAAAGCGCTCCGTTCGCCGACGCGTTGGTCGTCTGTCTCTCTCGACGCCTGAGAGTTTCACTGGAGCGTCCACGCCCGTCTCGCGTCGAGGACTGTTCGCACCTCCGACCCCGCTCGGTCGGCTCACCTGCTCGGCCCTCTCGGAAGGTCTGGTCTTCCCTCGTGGGCTCGTTTCGAGCCCCAGCTTCTTCCGCTCCACTCCGACGGGTCGCCGTTCGCGGCACGAGTCGTGCTCTCGCCCAGACCGGCATGGGTGACGACGACCAGCCGCTGAAAACGCCGCACGACGCGCTCTTTCGCGCCGTGTTCGAGCGACCCGAGGCCGTGCGCGGCGAACTGCTCGCGGTGCTGCCGCCCGGCCTGCGCGAGGTGATGGACCTCGAGTCCATCGAGCCGCTGCCTGGCCGCTTCGCCAACGAGGCCTTTCGCGGGCTCGAGAGCGACGCGCTGTTCCGGGTGCAGGTTCGAGGGCAACCCACGCTGCTGTACGTGCTGCTCGAACATCAGAGCTCGGTTGACCCGCTCATGCCGTGGCGGCTGCTGAGGTACATGACCGCCATCTGGGCGCGTCTGCTCGAGGAAGAGCCGGCCAGAACGTCGCTGCCCCCGATTCTGCCGGTGGTGCTGACCAACGCTCCGAACGGGTGGCGGGGGCCCACGTCCTTCGCCGAGGTGCTGGAAGGTGACCCGACCCTCAAAGAGGCGTTGAGGCCTTTCTTGCCGCAGTTCAACTTCCTGCTCGACGACCTGCTCCAGGCGCCGACTGCGGCCCTCAAGGCTCGTCAGGCCCCTGCCTTTGCCCGCCTGGCGCTGTGGATGATGAAGGCCGTCCGCCAACCGCGGCACATTCTTCAGGACCTGCTCGAGTGGCGCGACG
>VYLD01000314.1_pt1 | contig 30472 bp, 27 predicted proteins | sample 5114401 | NCBI WGS metagenome assembly VYLD01 (sample SAMN12291783, study PRJNA351875) | freshwater metagenome | isolation source: freshwater lake | place: USA: Michigan, Gull Lake | collected 2013-08-08 | reverse complement strand
TCTTCATTGCGGGGTACCTCACCGGGCGCCAACCCGGATGGCTCAGGTGGTTACTGCGAGTCCGAGGTACCCCGCTTCAGCCCCGCTGGCCCCTACTCTATGGATCTGCGCCCCAGGCGCCGCGCATCCACGCCTTGAGCTGGGGCACGACGGTCTTCTTCCACTGGGCTGATGTGCGCAGCTCGATGAAGCGCCCGGTGACGGCGTCGATCAGCCGCCCCAGGGTGGCGACGTGGTCGAGGCGCTCGGTCAGCTTCTCGTCATCTTCATCGGTCATCAGGGCTGGCGTCTTGCCGGCGCGCACGTCGAACCGCTCGGCGTCCAGGGTCAACTCGAAGGTCGTCTCGTTCCAGGTGAGTGAGACGCGGGCCGAGTGAACGAGCAGCCCGGTGTCCGCAGCCTGGCGAATCAGCGGCGCATACGGAGCGTTGACCCCCTTCACCGCCACCTCAGTCACGTCGCCCGCAGCCGCGCGCAAGGTGAGGCGGCCCGAGAACTTCACCTCGATGGGCTCGTCGTCGAGGGTCGCGATGGGGGCGGTGTCGTTGCTCTTGAACAGCACCCAGGTCAGGCACTCGCGGCCCAGCCAGGTGCGGCCCCGGTAGAGCGCCTCGCGCGCCTTGGCCTGCTCCGCCTCGACGGGGTCAGCGGCTTGTTCCGTGGCCTGGCCGTCGACGCCGGTCGCTCCTTTGAGGAACAGGGTCTCGGCGCTGGGTCCTCGTTTCGCACCCATCACGCCACCTCGGCTTTCGGGGCTGCCAGCTCGTCGCCGAAGAGCTCGGTGGTGGGCACCAGCCGATCGAGCGCATCGGCGTCGAGGAATGAGGCGGGAACGAGAGGCACCAGGCGAACCTCGAGGCCGGCCTCGAGCGCTTCCTGCACCTCGTCGACGACCGAGCGCGAGGTGGCCCACACCTGCAGGGCCTTGGCGGTGAGATCGAGGCTGACGTCGAACACCTTCACCGACGGCTCGGTCTTGCTGCGAAGCGCGCGTCGAATCACGTCCTTCTGCTCGGTCTTCTCGCGGCGGCCAGGGGCTCGACCGTTCTTCTGCTCGAAGGCCTGCGCCCAGACGGACAGCTGAGTGCGCAGCTGCTGCGCGGGAATTCGCAGCTTCTCGACTCTCCACGCGAACAGCGCGTAGGTGCCGCGGAACACGTCGCCGGCGGTGAAGTCGGCGCTGTCGGGGCGCTCGAGGGTCACGAAGCCCGCGGCGCGATCGTCTTCGCCTTTGGGGTCGATGCCGTGAAAGGCGCCCACTTCGAGCGCCTTCAGCAGCCAGCGGCGGGTGTCTTTGGGCGTCTTCCCATCGAGGCGAAAACGGGCGAACGAGAGGGCTCCGCGGCGAATCGGCATGCGGCCGCTTTTTCGTGACCTTTGCGCGGAAGCAACGAGAAACGGTCGGCCACCCGGAAACCGCTGGGGCAGAGAACGCCATGTCGCGACGTCGCGACACGGCCCGATGGACCTGGCGGGACGGACGATGGCCCGCATCGCAGCGGCGGGCCGAACGGGTTCATTCTACGCTTCCCACTCATGACCGAGCCCTGGCAGCCGAACTTCGCGTTCTACCTGTCGCGCGTCGACGACCACCCTGCGTCCTTCGTGATCGATCTGAACGCCGAGCCGCAGGCCTCGCATCCGGTGCGGCTGCAGCTGCGGGTCCCGCTGCTCACCCCGAGGGCCGACGGGCTGCGGGACGCGACCGAGCTCGATGCCATGGGCGCCATCGAGGATCGCCTCGCCGAGGTCGCGAAGACGAGGCTGGACGGCCTGTACGTGGGCCGCGTGGTGTCCCAGGGCGCCACCGAGTTCTTCTTCTACGTCCCACGTCGGGTCGAACGGGCGGCCGACGTGTTCGGAGACCTCACTCCGTATTCCCTGCAGTTCCTCTGCGAAGACGACCCCGAGTGGGAGCTGTACTCGGACTGCCTCTTCCCCGACCCCTACGCGCTGCAGGCGATCATGAATCGCGCGCTGATCGAGCAGCTCACCGAAGCACAGGACGTGCTCACCACAGCGCGCACCATCGATCACTTCGCGTACTTCGAGTCCCTCGAGCAGGCGCAAGCGGCCGCGACGGCGCTGACGGCACAGGGCTTCACCACCGATGAGATCGATCGCCGCGCCGACGGAAAGTTCGGGTTGAAGTTCCACCGCGATGATCGCCTCGACGAAGGCCAGCCCGATGCGTTCGTCGCGACGGTGCTCGACATCATCTTGCCGCTCGACGGCGATTACGACGGGTGGGGCTGCCCGGTGGTCAAGGGCCCATGAACCGAACCCTGGGCATGATCAGCGCGGCCCTCTCGTTCCTCGGCGTCGGCCTGGGCGCCCTGGGAGCACACGGCCTCAAGGCGCTGGTCAGAGAGCTGCCCGACGCTGCCGATCGCCTCGGCTGGTGGGAGACGGGCGCGAGGTACCACCTGGTGCACGCCCTCGCCCTGGGCCTCGTCGCAGTGGTCGCGCAGCACGTGCCCGGTCGCGGGCCCCGGGTCGCCGGAGCGCTCTTCGTGACCGGCATCGTCCTCTTCTCGGGCAGCCTCTACGTGATGGGCCTGACCGGCGTTCGGGCCCTTGGAGCCGTCACGCCGATCGGAGGCTTCGCGCAGCTGGGCGGCTGGCTGGTGTTGTTGGTCTCGATGCGACGGCTCCCTGCCTGACGTCGGCCTGCTGGCTCGGCTGGGGCCGCGGCGCGAACGTCGACGTTCGGGTTCCATCGGGCTTCTTCGACGGCTGTTAAGACCCGGGCATGGCCTACGAACGACGGAGCGGCAACGGCGGGCGGCTGGTGATCGCGCTGGTCATCGCCGGGGTCTCGGTGGCGGGGTACCTGTCGCGACGCAGCACCAACGAGATCACCGGCGAGACGCAGTACGTGAAGCTGACCGAGGCGCAGGAGGTGTCGCTGGGCCTGTCGAGCGCTCCCCAGATGGCCCGGGAGTACGGCGGCGCCACGGGCGATCGCGAGCTGGCCCGGTACGTCGCGGCCGTCGGCGCGCGCGTGGCCTCCCGCAGCGCAGCGAACAAGACGCGATACCCTTTCACCTTCGTGGTGCTGGCCGATCGAAAGACCGTCAACGCCTTCGCGCTGCCAGGAGGGCCGGTGTTCATCACCGAGGCGCTGCTCTCGCGGCTGCACAACGAAGCGCAGCTGGCCGGCGTGCTGGGTCACGAGATCGGTCACGTGGTCGCACGGCACGGCGCAGAACACCTCGCGAAGGCCGATCTCACGTCCGGCCTGGTCGGCGCGACGGTGGTCGCCGCCTCAGACCCCGATCGGCCGGGCGCTTCCCGCGCGAAGGCCGCCCTCGCGATGGCCGCAGCGCAGCTGATCAGCATGAAGTTCGGTCGCGACGACGAGCTCGAGGCTGATCGGCTGGGCACGCGCTTCATGCAGGAAGCCGGGTACGAGCCGAAGCAGATGGCCGAGGTGATGAAGGTGCTGAAGGCCGCTGGTGGCGGTCGCACCCCCGAGTTCTTCTCCACGCACCCGGATCCAGAGAACCGCCTCGAGAAGATAGCCGAGGTCGTGTCGACGCTCCCGGCGGGGGGCGAGGTGGCGGAGGAGACGTTCGTCAGCAACGTGCTGAACCAGGCGCCGCCCGCGTCACCAGCCCCGGCGGCGGGAGCGCCCGTTCCCGTCGAAGTACCGCTGCCGGTTCGGCCCCGGAGCGCAGCGGTGCCGACGATCAAGGTCGCGCAGCTTTCGGCTGAGGCTCGTGAGGCACTGAAGCAGGTCGCCTCGAACTCGAGGGAAGGCGCTGAGTATTCGAACCGCGACGGCGCGCTGCCGTACCGGCCCGGGGGCTACTACCGGCAGCACGGCGACTCGAACGGCCTCGTCATCGTCTCGGGCGCGAACGGTGAGCGCTACGTGCGTGAGGGACCCGAGAAGTCATTTTCGGTCGTGGTGCCCTGACTTCGCCGCCTCGTGGGACACCGCACGGGACGTCAGTCGAACAACTCGTCGACCCACACGCGGAACTCCGGCAGGACCGAACCTGCGTCCAGCGTGTCGCCGCGCCCGAGGACGCGGGGAGGGGCACCAACAGCAAAGGCGACGACCTTCTCTGCGTGGGGATCGACGACCCAGACCAGCTGCGACCCCGCCGCCAGGTACTCGAGCGCCCTGGCGACCAGCTCGGCGACGCTCTGGGTGTCGCCCTGCACCTCGACCGCGAGATCTGGGGCACCCTCGAGCCACCCTTGCGCGCCTCGGCCCGATGGAAGTCGGCCCGCGCGGATGATGCCCACCTCCGGTCCGCGCAACACGTCAGGGCCACGGGAGAGCTTCGCGCCCGGATCGCCGCCGGCCACGACCCAGCCAGGATGTGCGCGCGAGTAGAGCTTCAGCGCCGTTCCCACGTTGATCAGGATCTGCCCGTGCTTCCAGGTGTTGCGCGTCGCCGGCTGGAACCTCCCACCCACCAGCTCACCCGGGTACCGCTCGGGGTCGAGGCGGGCGGCGTCCTCGAAGCTCATCGTGTTGAGGTCGCCTGGCTCCCGCATGAGTCCTCCGTTTCTACCACGGCGGCAGGCTGAGGTCCCTGCAACCCGGGCGTACCAGGGGAGCCGCCTCTGTTCCGACCGCATCACCCTTTCACCCAAGAGGGTCCGCATCGAAAGGCGCGCGCGCACCGAACTGCAGTCAATCGAGCGCCGTTGCAGCCCGTTGCGGACGCCGAACGAAGCGAACACACTGTACGAATGTTGAACCCTGCCGATGTTGCTCCGTTCGACGTGCACCGCCTCGATCGCGACTCGTACCATCGGTTGGCAGAGCTCGGTGTCTATGACGGCCAGAAGGTTCAGCTCATCGAGGGGTTGGTCATCACCATGAATGCCATGGGCACGCCGCACGCGTTCGCGGTCGGCAAGCTGACGCGCTTCCTGAGCCTGCAGCTCGGAGAATCACGCATCGTCCGGGTCGGGCTGCCCATCGCGCTCTCTCACAACTCAGAGCCCGAGCCGGATCTGGCGGTCGTCGCCGAGGAAGACACCCTGCCCGGCCACGACCACCCGTCGACCGCTCAGCTCGTCATCGAGGTCGCCGACTCGAGCCGTCGGTTCGACCTTGGCCTCAAGGCGCAGCTCTACGCCGCTGCGCGGCTCCCCGAGTACTGGGTGGTCGACCTGAAGCACGAATGCGTCGTGGTGCACCGTGAGCCGAAGAAGGGCCGGTACCTGAAGGTGACGAAGGTTCGAAAGGGGAAGACCGTGTTGAGCACTCAGAAGCCAACGGTCGCCGTCCCCGTGAGCGCGCTCTTCGGGTGAGCGGCCCGGGAGATCGTTTTCGCTCGTGGTTCCCTGACTTCACCGGTTGGTCCGACGACGAAGCCTCGCCAGCACCGCGCTCGCTTGAGGCACCCCGATGGCTGCGGTGATGGCTCCGTAGACGCCCGAATAGATCGCCAGCAACACGAGACACGTGAGCACCGTCGAGACGTCGAGCCCGAAGATCGTGAACGCCGGCATCGCTGGAAACGGCAACACCACCCCGCCCCACTCCTCGAGGGCAGCTGGGCGAGGTCCGTAATGGCTCGTCAGGGCCTGCTTGACGATGAGCGCCAGCGCTCCCGCGACCAGGGCGGCGAGCCACAAGCGTCCCGTTCGACCGGCGCTCACCGTCACGCCCCCCAGCTGCTTCACCACCGCCCCTTTGAGCAACGTCAACTCGACCCACGCCGTCAGGCTCGTGACGAGGGTGAGGAAGACCACCGCGAGATCCGCCGGGAGCCCCAGCGCCCCCGCGACGCCCTGCACCATCAGGAAGCCCAGCGCCACCCCCAGGGTCACCCGAACCGCGGCGAAGCGCAGCGGCGTGCGGGTGTCTTTCAAGGCGTAGAGCGTCGACGAGAACAGCCGCCCCTGGGTCTGCGCCAGCAGCGCCACGCCCGAGCCCAGCAGCACGTACCAGCCGAGGCGAGAGTCCTTCGCGGTGAAGCGCCCCGACTCCAGCAGCACGCCGCACAACACGTCGCCCAGCAGCACGAAGGCCACCGACGAGGGCACCACGAAGAACGAGAGACGCTCGAGCCCTCCTTGAAGCCGCGCAGTGAGCGCCTTGACGCGCTCGTCCTGTGACTTCACCGCGTCGGCGCTCATCTCTGGCAGCTCGGCGGCCGAGATCGACATGCCAAAGAGGCTCACCGGCAGCAGCGCGATGGTCTGCGCGTAGGTGAGCACCGACACCGCCCGCGCCGAGATCAAGGTGGCCAGGGCCATGTCCACGTACGCGCTCACCTGCACCACCCCGCGCGCCGCCACCGCCGGGCCGAAGCCCCGCAGCACCTCGCGCACCGAGGCGCTCTTCAGCGAGGGCGTCGGGTCGAACCTGCCCAGCAGCGCGAGCACGTTGGGCAGCTGCACCAGGAACTGCAGCACGCTGCCGGCCACCGTCGCCCAGGCGATGGCCACGATCAGCTCACCCGGCGCGCGCCCGCGGAAGGCGAGCAGGGCCACGATGATCGCGCCGTTCCACACCACCGGCGCGACGTACGAGAGGAAGAACTGCTTGTGGCTGTTGAGAATGCCGAGGCACCAGGCGCTGAGCACCAGCACTCCCGTGCCCGGGAAGATCACCCGCACCAGGGTGACCGTGAGCACATACGCTTCGCCCTGGTAGCCCGGGGCGATCGCCTTCACCAGCCACGGAGCGCCCAGCAGGCCCACCCCCACCAGCCCTCCCACCAGCAACGAGAGCAGTCCGAAGATCGCCCCCGCCACCCGCCGCGCCTCGCCCTCTTCACCCCTCGCCCGCAGCCCCGCGTAGAGGGGAATGAAGGACGCCGAGAGCACGCCCTCGCCGAGCAGGTTCTGCAAGATGTTGGGAATTCGCGTGGCCGCCGAGAACGCCGCCGCCTCGAGGCCGCTGCCCAGGAAGTGCGCGAACAGCTTCTGCCGCACGAGGCCCGCCACCCGCGACAGCAGAATGCCCAACGCCACCACCGCGGCTGCCCGCCCACTGCGCGACGACGAAGCGCTCACTCGTGACGCTTGTACTGCGAGCCTCACGCCACGGGAGTTTTTGCCGCCGGCCCCGTTTCCCAGGTTCGAACGCCGCCCAGCCTGGATGTCACCGAGGCGCGCCCGGCAGGCTTCGCCGCCCTTGACCATCACCCACCATGGGGTCAAACACCCGGCGTGTCCCGCGTCCTGGTGGTCGATGACGAAGCGAACCTGCGCAAGGTGCTCGGGGCCATGTTGCGCAAAGAGGGCTACGAGGTCGCGACCGCCGAAGACGGTGAGATGGCCCTGGCCGAGTTCGAGAAGAACGGCGCCGACGTGGTGGTCACCGACATGGTGATGCCCAAAGCCGGCGGGCTCGACCTGCTCAAGTCCGTCCACGCCACCCGGCCCGACGTGCCCGTCATCATCATCACCGCTCACGGCACCGTCGACTCCGCCGTCGAGGCGATCAAGCTGGGGGCCTTCGACTACATCACCAAGCCCTTCGAGCAGGCCGAGATCCAGGCGGTGGTGGCCAAGGCCGCGCGCACCCAGGAAGCCAACGTCGGGCGCCACCCACACGAGGGCAAGGGCCGCCTCGCCATCGTCGGCGAGTCCACCCAGGTGCAAGACATCTTCAAGGTGATCGACAAGGTCGCTGACTCTCCGTCGACGGTGCTGATCACTGGCGAGTCGGGTACCGGCAAAGAGCTGGTCGCCACCGCGCTGCACGAGGGCTCGTCGCGGCGAGACAAGCCGCTCATCAAGGTGAACTGCGCCGCGATTCCGCGCGATCTCATGGAATCAGAGCTGTTCGGCTACGAGCGCGGAGCCTTCACCGGCGCCGTCACCTCGAAGCCCGGCCGGTTCGAGCTCGCCGACGGGGGCACCCTGTTCCTCGACGAGATCGGCGAGGTGCCCGTCGAGATGCAGGTGAAGCTGCTGCGGGTGCTGCAAGAGAGCGAGTTCGAGCGCGTGGGCGGCATCAAGACCACCCGCGTCGACGTGCGCGTGATCGCCGCCACCAACCGCAACCTCGAAGAAGAGATCGAGGCCGGTCGGTTTCGCAAAGATCTGTTTTACCGCCTCAACGTCGTACCGATGACGCTGCCCCCGCTGCGAGAGCGGCGCAGCGACGTGCCCCCGCTGGTCCGGCACTTCATCGAGAAATACAACAAGCGGCTCAACAAGAAGATCGAGAGCATCGCCGACGACGCCTTGTCCATGCTGCAGGCGTACCCGTGGCCCGGCAACATTCGCGAGCTCGAGAACATGATGGAACGGGTGCTGCTCTTCGCCGATGGGCCCCGCATCGAGGTGAAGGACCTGCCCGAGCCGGTGCGCGCGGGCATTCAGAGCGCGGTGATGCAGTTGTCCGACGCGGTGCCCATTCTGGGCGAGACCCCGCTGAAGGACTTCCTCAAGGCCAAACAGGCCGAGATCGAAAAAGCCTTCATCGTGCAAGCCCTGGCCAAGACCGACGGCAACGTGACCCGCGCGGCGAAGCTGCTCGGCATCAGCCGCAAATCACTGCAGACCAAGATGAAGGACTTCGGCCTGCGCGACGAATCACCGCCAGAGGAATGAAGGGGCCTCGCAGGGCTGTTGCACCCTCGACAGGCCTGTGGCGAAAAACTTTCCAACGCTGAAACGAACGGTACGGTCCAGGGCTCCAAGGAGCCTCATGTCAGACCTGCCTGAGCTGGGCGCCTCGACGCCCACGTCCCCCATCGTCCCCGTCGCTGTTCTGGCCATCGCCGTCGGCGCCCTCGCTGGCGGAGGCTACTGGTGGACCCACCGCGAGCCGGCCACGGACTCCTCCGCCCCGGTGGCCCAGGGTGCCGCGCCCGAGGCGCCCGCCGTGGCCGAGGTGTTGCCGACGCCGGCGGAAGCGCCGACCACCACTCCGCTGCCGGGGAGCGCTGCGACGAAGGCGACGGTCGCGGCAAGCCCCCCTTCGAAGTCAGGCCTGCAGACGCTGCACGCCACCATCACCGGCCCCCTCGAGAGCGCCATCGTCGAGCAGGTCGGTCGTGAGGTGGGCGGCCCGCTGACCCAGGTCATCAACCGGTCCCTGGTCTGGTGGCTGAAGGTGCCCGGCGAGCTGCTCAAGGGCGACACCGTGACGGCGCTCTACGAAGCCCGCGAGGGCCAGGAGCCGCTGGTGCACGCCGTGCGGTACACCAGCCGCAAGTTCGGCAAGACGTTCGAGGCGTTCCGGTACCAGCCGAAGGGCGACCCGCACGCGCGCTTCTTCCAGCCCGATGGCAGCGCCCTCGAGGAACGCCTCGTCGATTCGCCCCTCGACCGCTACGAGCAGATCACCTCGCTGTTGCGAGACGGCCGCAAACACAAGGGGGTCGACTTCAAGGCCCCGGTCGGGACTCCCGTGCGCGCGACCTTCGAAGGCACCATCGCCCGCAAGAACTGGAACTTCCGCGGCAATGGCAACTCGGTCGAGGTGCAGGAGTTCGGCGGCCAGGGTCGCACCGCGCTGTTCCTGCACCTGTCCGACGTCGAGAAGGGCGTGTCCGTGGGGGTCCACGTCAACAAGGGCCAGGTGATCGCCCGCTCGGGGAACACCGGTCGCTCGTTCGCCCCTCACCTGCACTACCAGCTGATGCACGGAACCACGGTGGTCGACCCCTTCAAGAGCCACCGGACCGAGCGCGCCCAGCTGCCCGCCGACGAGCGGGCCGCCTTCGAGGCCGTGGTGGCCTCGCACAAGAGCCAGCTGCCCAAAGACACGCTGGCGGGAAACTGACCCTGCTCTTTCTTGTCACGCCCCAGCCCACCGCCTACCGTCACTGGGTGACGACCTTGCGAAGTCCCAGAGCCGTGGTGCTCCTCGCGCTGCTGGCGGCTTCCCCGGTCAGGGCCGCCGAGGTGACTCGGGTCGCGTCGTCCTTCGAAGAGAAGGACCCCTTCGGCATGTTCTTCGACTTCACCTTCGACCGGGTGTGGGACCAGGGGAAGATCACCCGCGAGTGGTACCAGCAGGGCAAGCTGCAAGACGTCGACGAGCTTCGCTATTCGCGCGACGAGACCCGGCTCGGCATCGACACCTTCATCGGCCTGTTTCGGGACCTCGAGCTGCACGTCGGCGTACCGATCGTCTTCCAGCAGGACCGCAAGTGGGTCTTCGCCAAGGACACCACCGACGCCAACTCGACCATCAACCGCATCTGCGGCGACGCCCGCGGCACCCCCTGCGCGACTCCGGGCGCCGGTGACGGGCGCCTCTTCGAGGTGGGCCCCAACGGCCAGACCTCGTTCCGCGGAGGCCTGGGCGACTTCACCTTTGGCCTGGCCTTCAACGCCTTCAACCAGAAGAAGGACGACACCAAGCCCACCTGGACCCTGCGGTTCGACTACACCGCGCCGACGTCACCGGCGCTCAGCCCCTCGACGGTCACCGGCACCACCGCCCGAGGCGCCATTGGCGAGCGGGTGCACAAGCTGGCCTTCTCGACCGCGGTCAGCAAACGCATCGGCGAGTACTTCGAGCCCTACCTTCAGGTGCTGTACGTCGGCCCCATCGTCGGGCCAGGCTTCTATTCCAACTGTGACGACCCCAGAGACGAGCGCATGGCGCGGGCAGAGAATTGCGGCGCCGGCCCGTGGACCCGCGCGGAGACCGGAATTCGCCCCGCCCACTTCGGCCTGGTGCAGTTCGGCAACGAGATCAGCGTCTTCGAGCGCCCCGATCGGTACCAGCGGGTGGTGATCGATCTGCGGGCCTTCTTTCAATACACCTCAGAGGGTCGGTACTACAACGAGGTGTCTGATCTGATGAAAAAACTCCTGTACACTTCTGACTTCGGTACCGTCGGCGCTCAGGTTGGCTTCGTGGGTCAGGCGGCCGAGTTCGTGTCGCTGCGGGCGTACGGGTCCGTCGGGTACAACACCGAGCGGTACCTGACGAACGAGAACATCGGCAAAGACATCACCAGCAACGGCACCGTCGACATCACCGGCACGCCGCAAGAGATCAACCCCAACTATGACTTTCGGGTCGACCGCACGGGGCGCCGCTTCCGCATGGAAGAGCAGGTGGTGTGGCGGCTCAACGTGTCGGCCTCGTTGAACTTCTGAGGGCTGGCTCCGCCGGTCTTCGCCCCACCGCCACGACGTTGGTGGCTGGCCATGGCAGCGGGGCGTCAGCGACGTCGGTGAGGCGCACGGTCCCCTGGTAGCGGTGTTCGACGATCCACGGGTTGACGGTCTGCTCGAGGAAGAGCGGCTCGAAGCCGGCCCGGGTCAACGCCGCGCGCCACTGCTCGAGCGTCAGGGGGCCGAACTCCTCGTTCACCTCGAGGTGCCAGTTGGTGAGGTAGTCCTTCTTGCAGAGGAACTCGTTGGCGTCGTGCGACGACAGCTCGACCACGGCCTCGGTGATTCGGGTGAAGCGCGCGCCCTGCCCTCTCTTGAATTCGCGAGCGAACCGCTCGAAGGTGTCCTGGGTCTGCGTGGTCAGCAGCTCGAGCCTCACGGTGGCGGGCGGGGGGCTGACTCCATCGCGAATCAACACGTGCCCACCGGGGGCGAGCTCGGCGCAGGCGTTCACCAGCGCCCGGTCGATCTCCTCTCGCCGGTAGTCGCTGTACGAGTGCACCTCGTGCATCACCGACGAGAAGATCACGGTGGTCGCGGTGCCCTTCGGCACGCACACGTCGATCACGTTGCCGAAGACGAAGCTGACGTCTTCCGACGCGTAGGTGTTCTCGTCGCAGACCCGCAAGAATTCGCGGGACAGATCGACGCCCACCAGGCGGGAGTCGGGGAACAGCCGCGCCAGCGCCACCAACAGCTTGCCGGTGCCGCAGCCCTTGTCGACCAGGCAGCCGGGCTTCACCCACTTCACCAGCGCGTCGAGCTTCTCTTTCAGCGACGCGTCCATCTGCGCCCCGTAGCTGGCGAAGTCACGCAGGTGGCCCAGCTCGCCGTCGTCGGTGAGCAGGCGCTGGCGAAAGAGGTCACGCACCGCCTGCGCCACGTGGGGTTGCGAGTACCAGGCGCGCGTCTCGACCGATGCCTCGTCGGCCCACGGTCGATCATCGACCACCCGCTGCACCAGCTCGTGAGGCGTCAGGCCGCGCACCGCGTCGGCCACCACCTCGAAGCCCTCGCGCCCGAAGAGCTGCGCGACGTCGCGGTTCGCCGAGTAGACCTGCGTGGTGCTGGGGCTCACCTCGAGAGACGTCTGGGCCTTGACCGCGCTCACCACGTGCGACACCCACGCGTCAGACTCGGGCACGTCGTCGACCCGCACCAGCTCGTACGGCAGGCCGACGCGCTCGAGGGCCGGCCTCACCAGGCGTTCGCGGGTCGCCACGTCGAGCGGGTTGCGCCGGGTGCCCGCGTGGTTGGCGCTGGTGAGGACACAGATCACCCGCTCGATGGGAGCGCGGGCGAGGCGCTGAAGCCACTCATCTTGCGCCTTCGTCACCGCGTGAAACCGGCCCAACAGGAGCGCGTTCATGGAAGGCGCCCATGGTGGCACCGACCGTGCTTCGACTGGAAGGCCTCGGTTGGTCGTCAGCGTTCGCGCTTGAAGCGGTACACCGCTGCGGGCTTGCTGGTGGTGATGCGCTTGCCCGGCGCCTGCTCGATGCGCCCCTCGTCGACCCAGCGGTTGAAGCTGCGACGAAAATTCCCCGGGTCCATCGGCTTGCCCAGCACCACCCCGTGCACGTGCCGAAGCTCGGGGATGGTGAAGGTCGCTGGCACCAGGTCGAAGGCGATCGAGGTGTACTCGAGCTTGCCGCGAATGCGGCTGAGGGCCGAGGTCACGATCTCTTCGTGATCGAACGCCAGCGAGAGCTTCGGCACCGCGCCGACGTCGAACCATTCCACGTCAGACGCGTCGCCGCCGGCTTTCACGAAGGGCGCCAGATCGGGCCGCACCAACGCGTAGTACGCCACCGAGATCACCCGCATACGGGGGTCCCGGCCCGCCTGCCCGAAGGTGTACAGCTGCTCGAGGAACACTCGCGTTGGCTCGAGGCCGGTCTCTTCCTGCAGCTCTCGGCGGGCGGCTTCATCGACGCTCTCGCCCTGGTCGATGCCTGACTCACCCACCCGCACGAAGCCGCCCGGCAGCGCCCACTGGCCCTTGAAGGGGTGCTCTTTGCGTTTGACCAGCAGCACCCGCAGCTGCGCGTCGATGATCGTCAGAATGACCAGGTCGACAGCCACCGATGGACGGGGAAAGTCCTTCGGTCGATACGCGGCGAGGAAGGCTTTCTCGTCAGACATCGGGGGTTCTTTCTCTCGCCCGTCACTTCGGCTTGCGAACGACCGGCTTCTTCGCCGGCTTCAGCTCGACGACCGGGGGCTCCTCGACGACCACTTCCTTCTTCGCCCTGGCCTTCGGCTTTGGCTTCGTCTTCGTCTTCGACACGGCCTTTGCGCTCTTCACGGCCTCAGGCTTGGCCTTTTCGGCTTTGGCCTTCTCGGCCTTCTGGGCCTTCACCTGTTTGGCGGCCTTCTTCGCCTTGTCCTTCTGGCCGCGCTGCGCGGCCCGCGCCTGGCCCTCGGGAGAGGCCATGTACTCGCGGCGGCCCTGCAACAGCTCGGCGGCGCGCTCGTTGGTGATCTCCTCGGGCGTGTCGCCCTTGCGCAGGGTGGCGTTGGTCTCGCCGTCGGTGACGTAGAAGCCGAAGCGGCCCTCTTTGAGCTGAATCTCTTTCCCGCTGACGGGATCGACGCCCTTGCTGATGCCCGGCCTGGCCTGCCCACGGCCGCGGAACTGCTTGGGCTGCTTGAAGATCTCGAGCGCCTCTTCGAGCGTGATGGTGAGCAGCCGCGCCTCGGCCTCGACGCCTAAGTTGCGGCTGTCTTTGCCACCCTTGGTCAGGTACGGCCCGTAGCGCCCGTTCTGCGCGGTGATCTCTTCGCCGTCTTCGGCGGTTCCAAGCACCCGCGGCAGCCGCAGAATCTCGAGCGCCTGCTCGAGCGTGGTGCTCTCGACCTTCATCGACTTGAACAGCGACGCCATCTTCGGCTTCGCGTCGTCGCTCATCTCGCCCAGCTGCACGTAGGGCCCGAAGCGACCCTGCTTGACGTACACGTTGAGCCCCGAGACCGGGTCGACGCCGATGGGGGTGTCACCCTTGGGGGCCGAGAGCAGCGCGAGGGCGCGCTCGACGGTCAACTCGTCAGGGGGCAAGGCGTCGGGCACCGAGACGGTGTCTTCTCCGCGCTTCACGTAGGGCCCGTAGCGGCCGGGCTTGACCACGATGTCGACCCCGGCCGGGTCCTTCCCGATGGGGATGGAGTTGATCTCGGCGGCGTTGATCAGGTCGAGGTTGAGGTCGACCTGTTTGGCGAGCCCCACGTGGCCCTTCTTGTCGCCGAAGTAGAACTCCTTCAGGTACGGCACCTTCTCGCGATCACCCTTGGCGATCTGGTCGAGCTCTTCGTCCATCTCGGCGGTGAACTGCAGGTCGACCAGATCGACGAAGTGCTTCTCCATCAGCTGCACGACGGCGAAGGCTTCCCAGTTGGGAATGAGCGCGCTGCCCTTCTTCCACACGTACTTCGCCTGCAGGGTGCCGAGAATGCTGGCGTAGGTCGACGGGCGGCCGACGCCGATCTCTTCCAGCTTCTTGACCAGCGAGGCCTCGGTGTAGCGGGCCGGTGGTGAGGTGGTGTGACCGATGGCCTCGAGGTCCGTCACGGGCACCACGTCGCCCTCTTTCAGCACCGGCAGCGGCGATTCCTGATCGTCTGTCTTCTCGGCCACCTCGTCGGAGCTCTCGACGTAGGCCTGCATGTAGCCCTTGAAGGTGATGGTTCGACCCGAGGCGCTGAACTCGACCTTCTCGTTGGTGGTCGAGGTGACCGCGAACTTCAGCGACACGGTCTCGCCTTCGGCGTCGGCCATCTGACAGGCCAGCGTGCGCTTCCAGATCAGATCGTAGAGGCGCAGCTCGGCGGGGGCGAGCTCGGCGCTCAGCTCGTCGGGGGTGCGAAAGGTCTCTCCGGCGGGGCGAATGGCCTCGTGGGCTTCCTGCGCGTTCTTCACCTTCTTGGCGTAGGTGCGCGGCGCCGCCGGCAGGAACGCCTCACCGAACAGGGCCTGAATCTGCGCGCGCGCGGCGGTCACCGCGGTGGCCGACAGGTTCGTCGAGTCGGTGCGCATGTAGGTGATGTACCCGCGCTCGTAGAGCCCCTGCGCGACGCGCATCACCTGTTGGGCGCTCATGTTCAGCTTGCGACCGCCTTCCTGCTGCAGGGTCGCCCAGCGCCTTCTCTTCGTCGAGCCAGGCGACGGTCGCGGTGGGCTTGCCCTGGGCGTCGAAGTCACGGCCCTGGGCCACGCGCTGCCCATCGAGGCTGTAGAGCGCCGAATCGAACGCCGGGGTGGTGGAGTGCTTCGCGGTCAGGTCCCAATACGAGGCCCCGCGGAACGCCATGCGCTCGCGCTCACGCTCGACGATGATGCGAATGGCCGGGGACTGCACGCGGCCCGCAGACAGGCCGGTCTTCACCTTGCGCCAGAGCACCGGCGAGACCGCGTAGCCGTAGAGGCGATCGAGCGTGCGCCGCGCTTCCTGCGCGTCGACCAGGCCCATGTCGATCTCGCGCGGGTTCGACACCGCCTCTTCAATCGCCTTCCTGGTGATCTCGTGAAACACCATGCGCTTGGTGGGCACCTTGGGCTTGAGCTGCTCCTTGAGGTGCCAGGCGATGGCCTCGCCTTCGCGATCTTCGTCGGTGGCCAGGTACAGGTCAGAGGCGCCCTTGAGCGCGTCCTTCAGCGAGGCGACCACGTCGCGCTTGGTGACCTCGTAGGTGAGCTTGAAGTCGTTCTCGACGTCGACGCACAGCCCGCTCGAGGGCAGATCGACGACGTGGCCCACCGAGGCCATGACGGTGAAGTTTTTCCCGAGGAACTGACCGATGGTCTTCGCCTTGGCCGGCGATTCCACGATCACGAGCGGCTTGTCTGCCATGCGTTCACCGGTACCCCGCGGAGCAGAGGAGCGTCAAGAAAGGTCTTGATGACCTGAACAATCGCGCGGGCGTGGGCACGCAGTGAGGTGCGTGACCGCAGCGCGGGCGCTTCACGGGCAGCAACGGACTCAGGTACCCTCGGCGTCTGGGAGGGGAACGGATGGCAGAGGACGGCGCAACACTGCTGCAGCGGGCGCAGGCGGAGACGAACCCGCACGAGCGGGCGACGCTGTTGGTTCAGGCGGCCATGGCCTTCGAAGGGGCCGGCGACCTCAGCCGCGCGGCGCAGAGTTTCTTCGAGGCCTTCAAGGTCGACAACCGGTCCTTCGCGGCCGCCGATGGGGCCTTTCGGGTCTACGAGAAGGCGGGGAAATGGCAGGGCGCCATCGGGTGGGGCAAGGCGGCGCTCGCCATCGCCCCGGAGTCGAACCGTCGCGAGCTGTTGGTGCGCCTGGCGAACATTTCGCAGAACGGCCTCGCCGACCTCGAGGCAGCGCAGCAGTACTTCGCGCAGGTCTCGCAGCTCGACCTCGAGCTGAAACCGGCCGCTGAGCCGCCGCCTGAATTGCCACCGCCACCCGAGAGGCAGGCCACCCTCGAAGAGATGGACTCCGTCGCGAAGGCGCAACCACGAAGCGTTCCACTGCGGGCGGTGGCTGTCGTCGCGGCGGTGTTGGTGGTGGCCCTCGTCAGCGTCAGGCTCGTGGACTTCATCAGCGCGAGCCTCAACTCGAAGTGTGCCGGCGGGTTGTCTGACCTCAAGAAGCCGTCAGGCGACCTCGAGCTGGTGGGGTGCGTCGACGCGAAGGGCCTCTGGGTGGGACCGGTCGAGGTGCATTCACGGACCGGGGCGCTGGTGGCCTCGAACACCTACGTCGACGGGGAACTGCGGTCTTTCGAAGAGTACGAGCCCGACGCCGGGGTGTTCTCTGGACCGGTCTTCAAGGACCGCCGGGTCGGGCTGTGGACGCGGAAACGAGGCGGGCGAGTCGTCGAGACGGTCGACTTCCTCGATGGGGGCCTGACGGCCGTGGTCACCAGCAGGGATCCTGTCACGGGCAAGCCTGCGCGCCTCGAGACCTTGACCAGCGGCGTGCGTGACGGGGTCTTCAAGGAATTCCACGCCAATGGCGCGGTCGCGTTCGAGACGGTCTATCTCAAGGGGAAGCCCGTCGGGCCGTCGGCGAAGTACTCACCCGGGGGCGAGCTGCTGATGGACGAGGAAGCGACGGCGGCCAGGGCGGGCATCGGCCTGGCGGTCAAGGAGGTCACCGACACCGAGTCAGCACCCTCGGTGTTCGGCGGGCATTCTCTGGTGACGTGGCAGAACCTGGTGTCGACCCCGGGCCTCGGCGACAAGCGCCTGCTGATCGAGCTGCGCGCCCGACGGGCCGGCTTGACCGTGCTCAGCGATGGAGGAATCACCCCGTGATGCTCGCCCTGATGACCGCAGCGCTCGTGCAAGCGAGCGCTGGCGCTGGCGTCGACACCTTCACGCTGGCCGGCGGGGGAAGCCTCACGGTGATGGCGATCAACTCCCCGACGACCACCATGACGCTTCGTTTCCGAGCGGGCCTCGAAGATGAGTACCGCACCGTCAACCTCTGCCGGATCGCGCGCGAGGCGCTGCTGCAGGCCAACCGTCGGCTCAAGTGGGCGTCGCTGCGCCGGGGGCTCTTCGAGGCCAACGCCACCTTGACGACGGGTTCGACGATCGCAGGTACGAGCTACACGCTGACGGCGAACAACACCGACTTTCCGGCGCTGATGGAACGACTCGTCTCGGGCATCCTCAAGCCCGACCTGGACCCCAGGGGCGTCGCCCGGCTCATCGAAACGCCGCCGGCCGGCTTCGGAGTCGCCGAACAACTCGATACCTTCGCGATCGGCCTGGTCGAGCGCGAGGTGACCGAGCAACCCGCGCCGCTCAGCGCCAACATCCTCTCGAGCTACGTCGCGGCGGCCTTCGGCGCCGCCAACCTCGATGTCTTCATCGCCGGTGAAGTCGACGTCGAGCGGACCCGCGCGGTCCTCGACCAGTTCAAGGGTGGCAAGCGACGGGACACGCCGCGGTTCCAGCTGGCGGGCAGCAGGAACGTGACGGTGCGCGGGCGCTCGGAAGAAGACCTGCTGATGATGGCCTTCGACCGCAGCAACGTCGACGCCATGGCCGCGCTGCGCACCCTGACCGAGGTGCTCACGGCGCTGCTCTTCGAGCCGCTGCGAAACCAGGGCGCCGCCTACTCGATCATCGTCTACCCCTACTTGAGCGACTGGGTGAACCTGTTGGTGCTGCACATACCCGTCGTCGACTCACAGAAGTTCAACTTCAAGACCTCGGTCGGTTCCGTGCTCGACGTCGTCAGGGGCGAGAAGCTCGACCCGGTCATCTTCGAGGGCGCGCGCGCCAAAGCCAGCCAGCAGCTGGCGAGCGAGGCACGAGACTCGACCTGGGTCGCGTCGTGCCTGACCCGCACCAACGGAGACGCGCGCTGGTGCGGACCGCAGAGCAGGCCAGCCCTCGCAACGTTGAGCCTGGAGACCTTCAACCGGGAAGCGAAGCGCTTTCTGGTGGGCGGCTTCGCCTACGAGCTGCACGTCAGAGTGGTGCCCCCATGAGCGGCTGCCTCTCGCTGGTCGCGGTGCTCGCCCTCGGCGCGGGCGAGGCCGTCGAAGCCCAGCAGGTCGCCGACGGGTTGACGGTGGTGGTGGCGACGCTCCCCGCTGCCTCGACGGTCAGCGTGCAGTGGGTCATTCGCGCGGGCGCTGACGACGAGCAGTCATCGCGACTCGGCCTCGCGCACCTGGTCGAGCACCTGGTCTTCAGGGGTGAGGTCGCGCGACGCGAGAAGGAGAAGCTGGTGGCCCTCGGCACACCCTTCAATGCGCGCACACAGGCAGACGAGACCGTCTACGAGCTGACCGCGACCGTCGAGAACTTCGAGGCCGCCTTTGGTGCGTTCACCAGGCTGCTCACCGACCCCAAGCCGATGCCCCAGGCCATTCGGAGTGAGCTGGGCGTGGTCGCCCAGGAGTCCGAGTTTCGTCGGTCCCTGAAGGCCGGCGCACTGGAGCGAGCGGTGTTCGGGGACCCGGTGGTTCAGGGAACGAGCCAGGCGCTTTCTCGGGTCTCGGCCTCTGACGTCAACGCCTTCCTCGAGCGCTTCTACGGCCCGGCCAACTCGGTCCTGGTGGTGGCTGGCCCCGTGACGCTGAAGACCGTGCTCGAGGTGTACGACGCTCAGAGCCGATGGCCTCCGGTGCCCTCGGCCCACGTCCCGCAGCCCCCCAAACCGGTCGAGGGGCGAATCAGGGTGTCGTTGTCCAACCACGAGAGCGGCCTGGTCCTCGGAGCCCTTGGTTTTCCGGCGAGCGAGTTTCGAGCGTGCGAGGAGTATGCGGCCACCCTGCATTCGGCGGTGCTCACCGCGTTGCCCGACAATGACCGAACGGTGTTCTCATCGTGGTGTACCCCCATGCGGGGCTGGGCGTTCGCCGGCCTGTACGGCACCACCTGGGAAGCGCCGACCGGGCCCATCGCCGAGGTGGTGGTGGCGGCGCTCGAGCACCGCGATCGCAAGCTGAAGCCGGCCGAGGCGACCACCATTCAGCGCCGGCTGGCGGCGCGGCATCTCGAGCGCTTGAGCTCCGCGCAGGACGTAGCGACCAAGCTGTCGTTGATGGCACCCTACTTTGACGGGGAGCAGCTGGTGACGTTCGGTCGGGGACTGCTCACTGCGCCAGGGGCGCTGACGCAGGCAGGAGCACAGGGCGTCGGTGAGGTGATCGTCCTGCTCGATGGCCCGTTTCCCGATGCGCTGATCAAACAAGAGCGCGCTCCCAAAGGAGCCCCGCCACCGCGGCCCAGGTAAAGCCTCGACAGGTGTTCGAAGCGGTCAGTCGCACCCTTGCGCGACGAACGAGCAGCCACCGGGGCAGCTGATGAAGGTGCGACGCGCGCCGGTCGAGAGATTGGTGGCGAGGCACGACAGCGCCCCGACGGTGACGACGCTGGTCTGCCGATCGAACGAAAGCCAGGTGCCCACCACCCCACCGTCGGACACCAGGGCTCCGTTGCAGCGGCTGGGGACTGGCACCACGGACAGCGTCGCGGTGTCGTTGAAGGGGGGCGAACACACCCCGCTCACCCGGTCGACCTCGAAGGTGCAGGTCGGGGTGGCCGAGCAGGTTCCACACGCCGTGCCCTTCTCGGCGCAGTCGTAACAATCGGCCGCCCCTGGCGAGCAGGAGCGACCCACGGTGCCGCACTCGACCACGCAGCGCCCGGACAGGCAGCTCGGCGCCAGCGTCGTGCAGAACGGAACCAGGACGGCGCTCGCAGGGCAGTCGCTCGCGCGGCGACACTCCACGCCGGCGTCGGGAACCCCTGCATCGCGGACGCCCGCGTCGCCGACGGCAGCGTCGCTGGCCCCCGCGTCGAGCCGCTCATCGACGGGCTCGAGGCATTGGCAACCGGCCAGCACCACGCTCAACAGCAGCACACGCATCGAGCGCTCAGCCACGGAAGCGATCCGTCGCGGTGACCAGCTCATGCAGAATGCCCGGCTCATGCGCGGCGTGGCCGGAGTCCGGCACCACCTTCAGATCGGCCTCGGGCCAGGCGCGGTGCAGCGCCCAGGCTGACTCCATCGGGCACACCACGTCATAGCGGCCCTGCACGATCACCCCGGGGATCTGGCGAATGCGCTCGATGTTCGGCGCCGCCAGCAGCGCCTTGTCTGCGTCCAGCCAGCCCTTGTTGACGAAGTAGTGGCACTCGATGCGCGCGAACGCCGTGGCGAACTCGTCTTCACCGGTCTTCGAGATGTACGCCTCGTTGGGCAGCAGGTAGCTCGTCTTGCCCTCCCACTGGCTCCAGGCCCGGGCCGCTTCGGTGCGAACGGTGAGATCCGGGCTGGTGAGCCGTCGATGGTACGCGCTCAAGAGGTCACCCCGCTCACCTTCGGGAATGTGGTGCAGGTACGGCTCCCACGCGTCGGGGAAGAGGTGGCTGGCGCCGTCCTGGTAGAACCAGTCGATCTCCCACTGTCGCAGCAGGAAGATGCCGCGCAGCACCAGCTCGGTGACGCGCTGCGGGTGGGTCTGCGCGTAGGCCAGCCCCAGGGTCGAGCCCCAGGACCCGCCGAACACCTGCCAGCGGTCGATGCCCAGGTGCGTGCGCAGCGCTTCCATGTCGGCCACCAGGTCCCAGGTGGTGTTGTGCTCGAGCGACGCGAACGGGGTCGATTTGCCGCAGCCGCGCTGATCGAACAGCACGATGCGGTAGGCGGCCGGGTCGAAGAACCGACGCTGCTTGCCCTCGGTGCCACCGCCGGGGCCTCCGTGCACGAAGACGACCGGCTTGCCCTTCGGGTTGCCAGATTCCTCGAAGTACAGCTCGTGGCCGTGGCCAACGGCGAGGCGACCCACGTTGAACGGCTCGATGGGCGGGTAATACGTGCGACGCGCAGGAACGCTCATGACGCCGCCAGTTAGCAGCGTCACGCGTGGTGGGCGAGCGACCTAGGCAATCTCGGTGCCCGGAGCGACGTCGCCAGGGTTGACGAGGGACAACGCCTTCCCGCTGCCCGCCGCGAGGATCATGCCGTTCGACTCGATGCCCTTGAGCGCGCGCGGCTTGAGGTTGGTGACCACCACCACCGAACGACCCACCAGCGCCTCGGGCGCGAAGGCCTCGGCGATGCCTGACACGATGGTGCGGGGCGCGGGCTCTCCCAGGTCGACGGTCAGCTTGAGCAGCTTGTCCGCCTTGGCGACCTTCTCGGCGGCCAGCACCTTGCCGGCCTTGAGCTGCACGCGCTTGAAGTCGGTGAACTCGATCTCCGACGTGGGGCCGGTCGAAGGCGCCGCGACTGGCTTCTCGGCCTTGATCGCCGGGGTTGCAGGCTTCGCCGCCGGAGCCTCCTCGGCCTGCTCCTTCGCCCACGCGTCCTTCAGCGCGATGGTGCGGTTGAAGACCAGCGCGCCGGGTTTCGAGTCGCGATCGACGGTGAAGTACCCGAGGCGCTCGAACTGAAAACGGGCTCCTGCGACCTCGTTCGCGAGCGACGGCTCGAGCCTCGCGCCCTTCAGCACCTGCAGGGACTTCGGGTTCAAGTCCTTCAGGAAGCCGAACGCGTCGCCCTCGGCCGCGGTCGCTCCAGGGGCTTCGGCGGCGAACAGCCGATCGAACACCCGCACCTCGGCCGTCACGGCGTGCGCCGCGCTGACCCAGTGAATGGTGCCCTTCACCTTGCGGCCGTCGGTGGCGCTGCCGCTCTTCGTCGCGGGGTCGTAGGTGCAGTGCAGCTCGGTCACCACGCCGTGCTCGTCCTTCACGAAGGACTGGCAGGTGAGGAAGTACGCGCCGCGGAACCGCACCTCGCGGCCGGGCCCCAGCCTGAAGAACTTCTTCGGAGGATCTTCCAGGAAGTCGTCCCGCTCGACGAACAGCTCGCGCCCGAACGGCACCTGGCGAACGCCGGCCGAGGGATCTTCGGGGTTGTTCTGCACCTCGACCAGCTCGACCTTCCCTTCGGGCCAGTTGGTGACGATCACCTTCAGCGGGTCGAGCACCGCCATGCGCCGCGGAGCATGGGCGTTGAGGTGATCGCGCACCGCGTTCTCCAGCCGGCCCACGTCGATCACCGAGTCGTTGCGGGTGACGCCGATCTCTTCACAGAACGCCCGCAGCGCCTCGCTGGGAAAGCCGCGCCGCCGCATGCCCGAGATGGTCGGCATGCGAGGGTCGTCCCACCCCGAGACCAGGCCTTCCTTCACCAGGTGCAGCAGGTTGCGCTTCGAGAGCACGGTGTAGGTGAGCTGCAGCTTCGCGAACTCGATCTGCTGCGGGTGGTACACGCCCAGCTCGCTCAAGAACCAGTCGTACAGGGGCCGGTGGTTCTCGAACTCGAGGGTACAGATTGAGTGGGTGATCTGCTCGAGGCTGTCTTCGAGCCCGTGCGCCCAGTCATACGAGGGGTAGATGCACCAGGTGTCGCCCTGCCGGTGATGAGCGGCCTTCACGATGCGGTACATCACCGGGTCGCGCAGGTTGATGTTGCCCGACGCCATGTCGATCTTCGCGCGCAGGGTGCGGGCGCCGGCGGCGAACTCTCCGGCCTTCATGCGGCGGAACAGGTCGAGGTTCTCGGCCACCGGGCGATCACGGAACGGGCTGTTGCGGCCCGGCTCGCTCAAGGTGCCCCGGTACTCGCGCATCTGGTCGGCGTTCAGATCGCAGACGTACGCCTTGCCTTTGGTGATGAGCGCCTCGGCCCACTCATACATTTTTGGGAAGTAGTCCGACGCGTAGAAGAGCCGGTCTTCGAAGTCGCCGCCCAGCCACTTCACGTCTTCGATGATGCTGTCGACGTATTCCTGCTCTTCTTTGGCGGGGTTGGTGTCGTCGAAGCGCAGGTTGAACTTGCCGCCGTACCGCTTCGCGAGGCCCGAGTTCAGCACGATGCTCTTGGCGTGGCCCACGTGCAGGTAGCCATTGGGCTCGGGGGGGAAGCGGGTGTGCACCCGGCCTCCCCAGCGGTTGCTGGCGTTGTCAGCCTCGACGAGGTCTTCGATGAAGTGCAGGGCGCGCGCAGGGCTCATGGCGAAAGGACATACCGGTCAAGGCTCGACAGACAACGGTTTTTCCGGTGACCTGACGGCATGTCGCTGAAGCACCCGCGGGCTCAGGGCGCCCCGCATGGCTCCGAGGTGCAGGAGAGCCGGGGCGCGCGGCACCTGACGTGAGTGACCAACTTCAACGTCGCGTTGGCCCAGCTCATCTATGGCGCCCTGTGGTGGCCCATTCTGCTGGTCGGCGCGTTCTACGTGCTGGACCGGCTCGTTCTACGTGCTGGACCGGCTCGTTCCCAACGAGCACAACGTGGTGATCGCGGCCAGCGGCTCTGGCGTGCTGGTGGGCTTCGCGGTCTCGTGGTGGACCGTGTGGTGGGTCGACCTGCATGATGACGGTGTGGGCGTTCGGCATCTCGCCCGGCTGCGTCGCTACCCGAGGCAGGAGCTGCTGAGCGTCTCGTTCGGGCTGATCAAGTCACAGGTCCAGGTTCACCCGCTGCCCATCACCCTGCCGCTCGGCTCGAACCTGTTCGCCTTCTTCACCTTCACCCATGGCGCCGCCGCGCGGGTGAAGGTCGGTCCCGTCGACCAACGGCGTATTGGCGACTGGCTCGAGGCGACGAAGCACGCAGCGAGGCCCCCTGCGAAAAGGGCCGAGCATCACTCGGCAGTGTGAGGGATCCTCGCAGCCCCTTCAGGTCGAGTTCCCACATGCCCGCTACCTCCTTCTTTCTCGCAGTCTCGGTCTCCCTTGCCGCCGGGCCCGCTGAACCGGTGTTCCTCGCCGAACGGTTCGCGAAGCTGGCGCTGGCCTGCGTGCACCGGGAATACCCGAACAAGCTCGCGCACGTCTTGAACGGCCCCGCCGACGCGCGCACCCCGCAGAAGCTCACACCCGCGTTCTACGGCTGCTACGACTGGCACTCGTCGGTGCACGGGCACTGGCTGCTCGCGAGGTTGGCCCGCACGTTCCCCCAGGCGCCATTCGCGAAGGCCGCCCGCCACGCACTGGCCACCAGCCTGACCCCAGCCAACCTCGCCGCCGAAGCGAAGTACCTGCAGGGCGCCGGGCGGGTCAGCTTCGAGCGACCGTATGGCCTTGCCTGGCTGCTGCAGTTGGCAGCCGAGCTGAAGGAATGGGACTCACCGGACGCGCGGGCCTGGTCGGCAGCGCTGGCGCCCCTCGAGGCGGTGGCGGTGAGCCGACTGTCGACCTGGTTGCCGAAGCTCTCGCGGCCCATTCGCGTGGGCGAACACGATCAGACGGCGTTCGCGTTCGGGCTGATCCTCGACTGGGCGCGGGCGTCGAAGGACCTGGCGACCGCGGCCTTGATCACCGAGCGCAGCGAGACCTTCTACCTCGCCGATCGCGCCTGCCCCCTCGCCTATGAGCCTGGCGGTCAGGACTTTCTGTCGCCGTGCCTTTCCGAGGCTGATCTGATGCGACGGGTGTTGCCGGCCGATCGTTACGCGAAGTGGTTGGCCGATTTCCTGCCGACCCTTCCAAAGGTCGCCTCGCCCCTCTGGCTGTCACCTGAGGTGGTGACTGATCGCGCAGACCCCAAGCTCGCGCACCTCGATGGTCTGAACTTGAGCCGCGCGTGGATGCTCGAGGGCATCGCGTCAGCCCTGCCGGCGACTGAAGACCGTCGCGCCGCGCTGATGGCGTCGGCCGAGGCGCACCGCGCTGCCGGGCTCGAGGCGGTCACGGGAGAACACTACGAAGGCGGCCACTGGCTGGGCAGCTTCGCGGCGTACCTGGTCACCCGGCGTGGCCTGGCAGGCAGTCGTCTCGTGTCACCGTGAGCCACGTCATCCAGGCGCCGGTCATCGAACCCGTGCGGCTCAGGGCGTTCGCGGGCGCGGGTCCTGCTTTCGGCGAGCGTGAGCGGTGACGCGCAACGCCTTCTTCACGGCGGGCGCAGGGAACCGCAGGAACCTGTGGACCGCCGTCGAAAGACAGGTGCGAAAACGCGGAGAATCGACGTCAGCGCGCAGGACCTGAGCCGCTTCGACGCTCCCGTCTGCGGCTGGCGTCGCGAGCAACCACCACCCAACCAGCGTCGAGCAGACCGTTGACCCTGCTCTACCGCGGCCCTCACTTGAACTCGTGTTCAGTTCGCAGAGGTTGGTGTGAGTGTCCCTGCGTCGGTCGGGCGTGGGCTGAGGGTGACTGTCGGCCCCCAGGTTTGTGTTTCATAACTGTACACCTGGCAACGGTGAGGCGTCGTGCCGGCGTGTTCATTCGAGATGTCGACGCGATCGGCTGAACTCCAGCCCAACCAGGGGTGGCCTCCATCTGCAGCGTCATCACAGCGAACGCCCTTGAGGCCTGCTGGCGCAGGCCCACCATCAACCTGACTGACTGCAACTTCCTCAAACCAGGTGTCAGCCTGGGGCGCAGAACAATCCTTGCACGAGAGAAGGAAATGAGTGGGCCTGACCTGAGTTGCTTGCAGCTGTGGGCCTGGTCTGGCGCGCGGGCCTGGAATGGTGAGCTTTACGGTCTGCGCGTCAGTGGCTCTGGCTCGCATCAAGTACCAATCAAGACGGCACACAGCTGTTTGAGCGACCGGTTCATTTCGAAACGCAACGAGTACTCGAGTACCATTCACCGCTGTCAAGCCGGGTTGGTCGATGGCAAAAGGAAAGCGCGGCGCGCCGGGGGCTTCAGTGACCGTGGCTTCGCAATACACGCTTAAATGTTCGGGCCGATGTGGCGGGAGCCCGACTTCAAACTCAAAACAAGTGTGGGTCATGGCCTTCGCACCAGCACAATGAAGTGGTGCGGGTTGTTTCAAACGCAACCAAACGTCGTCACCAGTTTGGGCCAGCACGAGGACCCACATGAAGTTCCACATGGGGCGTCTCTACAGCAGAGGAACTTCAGGGTTGCAGCTTCTTCGCCGGCATCTCGCGCTCGACACGAGGCTCACTCGCGCACCAGCTCGCTGTCTCACAACGTCGGGTCGCAGGGCTTCAGCTCGACGACGATGGGCTCCAGTTCACCGCGAGCTCGCGCGCGAGGCGGGCGCGCTGGCGAACGAGCAGACGCAGAGGGCCCACGGGGCAGTGTCGCCGAACTCGCTGCGGGTGTCGAAGCGTCGATGGTGCACGGCGCCGTCGAACGTCAGGGACAGGGGCCACCGAGAAGGACTCGGAGGCTCACGAGACGCGGCGAATGGCAAGCACGCTTGGTTTCCCAGCGACCCGCAGCTCGACCTCGTCGCCCTCGCGCTTCCCGAGGAGCGCAGCGCCGACGGGTGCCTGGGGTGTCACCACCAGCACCCCACCCTCGAGTCTGGTGCCGCCTCCTTCGGGCGCGACGAAGTAGAACAACGCCTTGCCGTCGTCGTCCTCGGCCTCGACCAGCGCCCCGGGCTTCACGGTGTCGGTGGGATTGATCGGCAACACCGCGAGGCTCGCGAGCCCTGCCTGAAGCGCCTCGATGCGCATCGCCTGCCCACGAGCGAGGTAGCTCTGCTCGAGGGCGCGGGTGTCTTTGTCATTCTCCGGCTTCGCCTCTTCGTGCGTGGCCCCGGCGCGGGCGTCGGCATGCGCGCGCTCGAGGCCTGCGAGCGTGCGCTCGAGCACAGCGAGGAGCTCGGCCTTGAGCTGCGGTTTGGTGCGCTTCACGTCGCGTGCGTTTCTACTTCAGCTGGCGCCACCACGGGTTGAACGTCTCCACCCGCAAAGGCTGGATGGGTTCGGCTTCTCCTTCACCTGGCTGGCACCGTCCTCCTTCCGCTGGCGCGCGGTACCGCGTCATCAAACGCGGGCCGCCTGCCTCTGCGTCAGGGTCGCCTTGAGCTTCGCCCCGACCGGGTTGCCGTCGAGCACCAGCCGACGCACGCCCTTCAGCGGCACCGACGCCAGCAAGGCCTCTGCCCCGGCCGGCCCGATGCGGTTCGAGGTCAGCCACAACGCCTCGAGGGAAGACAGCCGCGCAGCGCGCGCGAGGGCGAACGCTCCGTCATTGCCCAGGCGGTTCGCGGCCAGCGAGAGCGCTACCAGGCGCCCCTTCTTCGCCGCGCACAGCGCCGCGGCGCCATCGGCCCCCAGCTCGTTGTGATCGAGCGACAAGCGACTCAACCCCGAGAACCAGCGCGTCTTCATCAGGGTCTCGACGCCCGCTGCGGTCAGCGTGTCACCAACCACCGCCAACGCGCCGAGCGCCGGCAGGGCCTGGGGCCCTTCACGTTCGAGCAGCGCTGCGCCGACGTCGCCCAGGCCCTGCGTCCACAGCCCCAGCGCCTTCAGCCCCCGCAGCTTGCGCGTGGTCAGCAGCAACGACAGCCCCTCTCGCCCCAGCGCCGTCGGCGCGTCACGGCTGGCCCGAAAGTCCAGCTCGCGCACCCTCGAGATCCACGGCAGGGCCAGCACGCGGGCCAGATCGACCCGACGCCGCGTGGCGAACACCAGGTGACGAATCGGCTCACGCTCGAGGGTCTCGGTCGCCGCGAAGAGCGCTTCAGCGTCGAGCACGGTGACCGCGTCGATGAACCCGCGCGCAAACGACACCGCGAGGCCGTCAGTCGAGAGCGCCCCCAACCACGCCTGCCCGTGCATCGAGAGCAGGGCCCGTTCGCGCGCCTGCAGCTCGGCCCGTCGAGGGTCATCGAGGCCGGTCTGCGCCAGCGCCTGCTGCACCACCATCAGCTCGCCCCTCGGGTCACCTCGCTCGAGCAGCAGATCGGCGTACACCCGGCGGGCATCGTCGTCGTCGGGGCGCTGCACGATGGCGTCGAGCATCGACCCCGGGTCCGACACCTGCGCGGGCCGGGGCGCGAAGCAGACCAGGACCCGATCGGGCCATGACTTGCGCGCCCACGCCTCACAGCGCACCACGTTGTTGGTCTCGCTCCAGCTGTCCCACCCATCGAGATCGGGGAAGGCCCTCGCCGGCGAGACGTTCCCGGTGCGCGCGGCTGCGAGCCCCACCACCACCCCATCGTCTCTGCGCACGGCCAGGCACACCGTGGTGAACTGGCGAGCGTCTTCGAGATCGCCGCCGTGCCGAACCGCAAAGCCGCTCGCTGCGCCCACCGCCGCCTCGGCCACCGCGCGAACGTCATCGAGGCTCAGCAGGCGCGTCGTTCGGCGGCCGTTGACCTGATCGAGCAAGGCCCCGAGGGTCCGTAGGACCTCGGGGCTCACCTCGAGCGTCGCGACCTTCATCAGGCGAAACAACCCATGGCCCCCAGCCAACCATGAAACCCCGGGGGCGTCAGAGCTGCAGCACCCCGCCGGACGGCACCACAGCAGGCTCCGCTGCGCCAGGGTGATCCGGGCACCTGGCAAGGCGCTTCACCATGCCCTGCGGAAAACGCGCGTACTGGGACAGGGCCTTGAACTGCTCCGGGTCTTTGGTCTCGCGATCATTCCCGACCGCCAGGGTGATGGTGCCGGTGAGCCCCGCGATGAGCCAGATGGGGGCCGAGAAGATCAGCAGCAGCCCGTGACTGAGGCAGCAGCGCGCGGCTGATGTCGCAGCGCGGCCCACACCGTCACGCAGGACACCAGCAGCGAACACACCGCGAGGAAGGCCAGTGCTCGTCTCATGACGGCAATCCTACCAGCCCGTCGAGCCCCCGACGGGACGCGGCGCGGGCGCGAGACGTTCTCGAGCCCCGAAAGCGCCTCCTCGAGCGAGCCGATGCACCGCACGAGGAACCCGTCAGCGCCAGGCGTCGGGGCGGCCGCCGACGCGCCTCGACGTCACGCGCCGTGCAAACCGTCTGGCTTCACGCAGCCCCGGTCAGCGCTTTGCGAAGCCGCTCGGCGGCGCCCTGGGCGACCGCCCGCAGCTCACCGGTCTGGCGTGCGTCCTGCGCCAGCGTCTGAAGGGCCTGTGCAGCCTGAAGCCCGCCCACCCTCGCGAGCGCGCCGATCAGCACCTTGCGTTCTTCATTGAACTTCCCGCGGTTGAGCAGCGGGGGCTTCTCGAGCATCAGGCGCTGCAGCGGTTGCCAGGCGGCCGGGTCGGCCCGGGTGATCAACGACTGGTAGAAGGCCTCGCGCTCGGCGACGGGTCGCTCGGCGAACGCCGGCAGCTGTACCTGGTCGACCAGCACCTGCGTCGCCTGCGGCACCTGGGTGGTGGCGAGCGTGGCGATCACCGCGAGCCGCAGCTGCGGGACGGGATCGGTGAGCACCCGCGCCAGGAACGAGAGCGCCTCGGCGGACCCCAGCCGCGACACGGCGTCGAGCAGGCGCACCCGCACCCTCGGGGACGCTTTGGGCCACAGCTGCGTCGTGAGCACCATCGCCTGACGGTCCTTCGCGCGGGCGAGCACGCCAATCAGCTCGGCCGCCTTCGCCTCGGGAGCACCGGTCGCCAGCTCGATGAAGGGCGCAGGGTTCTGCCTGGCCAGCACCGCCACGGCGTCGCGCAGCACCGACAGGCTGGCCTCGAGGGTCACCTGCTCGAGCAGCGTGAGCAGCGCGGGCACCTGCGCCACGTCCAGCAGGCCCAGCAGGCGGGTGAACTCCCGACTGTCTCTCGGCGGCGCGTCGTTGAGCAGCTGCGTGAGCAGCGCCAGCGATTCGGGGTCCGTGAGGTGCGTCACCAGATCGCGCGCCAGGTTCGCCTCGAGCACGTCTTCCCGCGCCGGGCCCGCTCCGCGCAGGGTTCGAATGAAGCCGTTGAGCAACGCCAGCTCGTCCTGCATCAGCAGCGAGTCGACCACCGGCAGCAGCAGGGGCAGAATCCGGCCGCGGCGCTCGAGGCCGGTCGAGACCAGCGAATGCATGAGGTTGGCCAGCGCCTTCCAGATCTCGTCGCTGCCGTCGGCGAGCCTCTTCGGGGCCGCGGCCGGCTGCGCGCGCCCCACCACGGCGAACGACGGGCCCGGGGCGACGGCGTCTGCCCTGGCCTGCTCGGCATCGGTCATCAGGCGCTCCAGAGCGCCCACCGAGAACCCATCGAGGCGCAGCCGAAGCGCGCCGCGCATCAGGGTGGCGATCTGCTCAGGTGTCGAGG
>VYLD01000109.1_pt1 | contig 31112 bp, 26 predicted proteins | sample 5114401 | NCBI WGS metagenome assembly VYLD01 (sample SAMN12291783, study PRJNA351875) | freshwater metagenome | isolation source: freshwater lake | place: USA: Michigan, Gull Lake | collected 2013-08-08 | reverse complement strand
GCCCTTCAAGGCCCCCGTTGACGCGTCGAACAGCCGCACGGTGCGGTCCCGGCTGACCGCGGCGATCAGCGCGCCATCGGCCGAGAATTCCAGCGCCTCGACGTTGAACTCGAGCGGGTTGACCGCCACGTCGAACCGGGCCTGCTTCGGCGACGCCAGGTCGAACAGCGCCAGGTGAAAAGACTTCATGCCCAGGCGCAGCAGCGCGACCGCCTTCGAGTCTGGCGAGGCCTTCGCGTCCCACACGAAGTCTTCACGGTTGAGCACCAGCCCCTTGCCGAGGGCGCTCACCGTTCCTTCCAGGTGAGTGCGGGGCGTGACCTTCAGCGCGTCGAGCGCCGCAGCGGGCGTCTTCGGCAGGCTCGCGCAGCCAGCGATCAGCACCGCGAGCAGCAGGGGGCAGCGCATCAGCCCTCCGGCTTCTTGACGACGTTCAGCTCGCGAACGCCGCGGGGCGTGATGTTGAGCAGGAACAGCGGTCGCTTCGCCTCGCGCTTGTCATTGAACGACAGGGTGCCGGTGGCGCCCTCGAAGCCCTTGAGGCGGGCCAGCGCCTCGCGAAAGGCCCCCCGGGTCTTCGGTTGATCGGTCTCGATGACCTTGCGCACCAGCGAGGCGGTGTCGAACGAGACGGCGTCGAGCAGGGTGATCGACTGGCCGGCGAACGCTTCGCGGAAGGTGCTGACGAAGGCCCTGGTCGCCGGGCGATCGCTGTTCTCGTAGAAGCCGTCGACGAACACGCTGCACAGCACGTACTTGCCGCCTCGCTCGATCAGCTGCGCGTCACCAGACGGCCCCCTGGGGCTCGACCAGGTCGACGGGCCCAGCAGCGTCACCGTCTTGAGCCTGTCCTTCCCCGTGGTCTTCTGAATGCGCTCGAGGTCTTTTTTGTCGCAGGCGTTGGTCACCACCTCTTCCACCGCCAGCGCCGGAGCGACCAGCGACACCTTCTGCCACGCGTCGGGCAACAGCAGCGCCTCGAAGTCGATGACCGGCGCCAGGCCCGACCTCACCTTGTCGAGCGCCCTGCGCCGGCGCAGGCCGTCCGTCTCGCCGTCGCGCACCTCGCGAAACTGCTCGAGGTAGTCGGCGCGATCTTCGAGGTAGTAGCGGCCCACCAGCTTCTTGGCTTCTTCGGTGAAGGTGGTGGCATCGTGGGGGTAGGTCTCGGCGCCGCGAATCTGCCCGCCGCGCGCTTCGATGGCGTCCCAGAACTCGTTGGTGAACTCGATGCCGAAGGGCGTGTTGGGGAACAACACCGCGAAGGTCTTGTAGCCCAGGGGGCCCATTGCGTAGTCGGCCAGCGCCTCGGCCTGCTGCGAGTTGGTCACCATGGTGCGGAAGATGTTGACCCCGATGTCGGTGAGCCCTTCGGCGCGGCTCAAGGTGATGAGCGGCAGCTGCAGGTCTTCGGCGACCAGCGCGGCGCGGCGGGAGTCATCGGTGAGCACGGGCCCGATCACCGCGATGGCGCCATCATCGAACGCCAGCTGCTCGACCAGCTTGGCGGCGAGCGCCGGGTCGTCGGCGGAGTCCTTCACCACCAGCTCCACGTCGCTGCCCTTGAAGCCCAGCTGCAGGCTTCGCAGCACGGTGTCGGCGAAGGCCTTGTACTTCTTGCTCGAGAGCGGCAGCACCGCGCCGACCACCCTGGGCTTCGTCTCGGCGCGGCGGCTGACGCGGGCGAGCAGGTCCTTCGCGTCGGCAGCCCAGGGTGAGCCCGGCGCGTTCTGGATCAGCGCGCGCAAGGTGGTGTCGAGGTTGGTCCAGTCGCGCAGGTGGTTGTAGACGCGCGCCATCTTGAAGGTGAGCAGCGGCCACGCCGGGTGGTTGGTGGGCAGACCGACCCACGTCTCGGTGAGCGCCATGAACGAGGTGCGGGTCTCGACCACCTCTTCGAGCTTCTGCAGCGAGGCCATCTTTTCGTCGCCGGTGGAGGCCGCCTCGAGGGCCTTCATGGCGAGCTTGAGGGCTTCACCGTACTGCTGGGTCTCGGCGGCGGCCTTCTGCAGCGCGGCCTCGGCGAGCTGGCGGTCGGCGCCCTCGAGCTTCTCGATGAGCGGCGAGAGCGTCTGGTAGGCGTCGCGCCAGGCCTTGAGCTCGACGGCCGCGAGGCCAGCCTTGAGGCGTGCCTGGTTGGCCTGGGGAAAGAGGGGGTTCTCGAACACCAGCTCGTTGAACGCCTTGCGGGCGGTGACGAAGTCACCCTCTTCGAAGGCGAGCACCCCGGCGCGGTACAGCGCATCCTGGCCAGCCGTCGAGTCGGGGTACGTCTTGCGCACCTTCAGCAGCGCCTCGATGCCATCTTTTCGGGTGCGGGTGTCGCCGACCACGATGGCCTGCTGCAGCGCCTCGTCTGCCTGGGGCACCACCCGCACGTCGCGCCCCGAGGTGGTGCCGGTGCCGCCCGTGGTGGTGGCGCTGGTGGCCTTCGGGCACCCGGCGCCAAACACGACGCTGAAGCAGAGGATCAAACGCGACATAGGGGCGCACATAGCAAACGCGGCTCGGGGCGAGGCGAATTCCCTGAGTCGCACGCATCACCCGTTGCGTCGGCGGGCGAGGTGCTCCAACCTCGTTCGTCATGCGAGTCGCCGCGGCCCTCATCGTCTGCCTGTGCAGCTGCGCCAACACGGCCACCGTCCGCACGGACCGTCGGACGCTCGAAGGCCGCATCATCGGGGGCGATCGCGACACGTTGTTCGTGCGCAACGAGGCCGGGTTCGACGCCGCGATCAACCGCGCCGAGGTGCAAACATCGATCACCCTGGCAACGTGCACGCGGTCGTCGGGGCCATCATCGCGGCCTCGGGGGGCATCAACCTGGCCACCTTCGCCGGCGTCTGCCGCGGGTTCGGCAACGGCTGCCAGCCCTTCGCGATCACCGCTGGCGGCATGGTCGCGGCGGGCGCTGGCATGTTCGTCTGGGGTTTGTGGACCTGGTTGACCTCGAAGAACGCCGTCGAGCCCCCAGCTGACCTGCGCCCGATTCAGCCGGTGCCGCTGCCGGTGGTGCCTTCGCCGAACCTCTGAGCTGTCGGCCACCCCATGGTCGATGGCGGGCCCGCGGGCCACCACCGCGCGCGCGCGATGTCAACCGGGTCGGGGCGTTTGCCCAGCGACTTCCGGGTCGCGCGTCTCGACAGGTCGAGCGAACGACCCCCCGCGCCCCCATCAGTTTGATGCCCTTGTCGAGCGTCTCGATGACGTCCAGCACCTTTTGGCCACGCTCGAGTTCGCCAGTGCTAAGGCGTCGTCTTTCCGCGACGGGACCCGGGGCTGAACGGTTCAGCAACGCGCGGGTGGAAGTCAACAGCTCGGGGCGCTTCAGCGGCGCTCGATCGGCGTTACCTCGGAAGGATCGAACATGACACCGCTCCTCGCCGACAAGGACCTTTACCGAACGAGAGTCGTGGCCGTTGCCCCACGAGTCGAGGCCGCACGCTTTGCCCCGCTCGACCGTTGCACCCGCGTCATGCCGGCGCGCGGAAGCTGGGCCACGTTCCTGGCTGATGCGCGCACCACCTTCGAGCAACACCGCGTCGAGCTCACCACCCTGATCGACGCGCAGCAGGTCGATGGGTACCTCGCGGTCGCCGTGTCCTCGGTGGGCGTGGTTGGCCGGGTCTGGAACAAGGCCGGGCCCCGGCCCCGGGTCGCGACCATCGGCCGTCATTCCTGCTGCGACGTGAGCACCCCCGGCGACGACCGCGCATCGCTGCGACACCTGGTGCTGCTCGTGCGCACCGCCCCCGACGGGACCCCGCGGGCGCGCCTGTTCGATCTGTCCTCGCTGAACGACGGCGACGGCCAGGGCGGAACCCTCAAGAGCTTCGAGGTCGGTGACATGGCGGCCATTGCCATTCCCGGGCACTGGGTCTTCTTCTTCCGCACTGGCGAAGGGAACCGGGGGCTGCGCGCAAGAACGCCCTTCATCGACACGTCGGTCCCGATTGTCCCTCTGCAGGGCACCGAGGGCGCAGGCCGGTTGGTGTTCAAAGATTCCTGTGAGGGCCTCAGCGGCACCCGCCTCGCGGAAGGGGTGCTGCTGGGGCGCTACGAGCGCTGCTTGAATGCCCAGTTCGACGCCAGCGGCTCGGTGTCGCGAGTGCACGCGGTGCTGGTCGAGGACCACGGCGACACGCTGGTCCTCGACGCTGGCAGCACCAATGGCGTCGTGGTCAACGGCGACCTCTGCCGAGCGCGCCTCCTCGTGAGCGGTGACGAGGTGTCGCTGGGCCAGGTCACCTTCGAGTGGCGACCCGCGCCGGTGGCGTTGGCCGTGACCGCGCGCCCGCTCATTCCCGAAGGCACCGAAGAATGGCTCGCGAAGTCAGCGTCAGGCGGGCCGGCGCTGCAGGTGTTCGCCGACTGGCTGCTCGACCACGGGTCCCGCTGGGGGGAATGGATCGCCGCGGCCCTGCGCAAGGACCACGCGCGCGCGACCCTGCTGCAGGAAGAGCTCGAGTTCCTGCTGCTCGGGCCGATCGCCGGCCTTGATGAGCGCACGTGGGAAAATGGGGTGCTCGTCTCGGCGAAGCTCGTCCACGAACAGAGGCTCAACTGGTCGAAGGCGCTGCGCTGGCCGCTCTGGGCTGGCGTTCGTGACCTCAGCACCGACGAGGGCTCGGCGAACGATTGGGCGCAGCTGCGTGACGCCGGCGTGCTGCGCGCCCTGCGGGCGACGACGGTGTGGACGATGGCAGACGTGCTGCGGCTGGGTGAGCACGCGTTGACCGAGCTGCGCGTGCACGGCGAGCCGGCCGTGGGCGCGCTCAGCCAGGTGTTGCCGTCGCTGAAACACCTCGAGCGGGTGCACCTCGAGGGCTCGGTGCCGTTGCAGCTCTGCGATGCGCTGGGAAACCCCGGGCTCTTTCCAGCGCTCAGCTCGGTGCGAATCGAGGGCGCGGGCTCGCTCAGCGCGCTGGCGGGTCGCCTGACCCCCGATGGCCCGCTCAAACGAATCGAAGTGAAACAACCTGAACAGTCGGTCTTGATCACGCTGGACGACGCCGGGGTGACCGCCACGGGGCTGGTGGCGTGGCGCAGACAGATCAAGCAACTCCGTGCAGATTTGCAGTTTCTTCCCCGCGTCACGGTGAAGGTCGACGCGAGCCTGCGACCCTCGAGCGGTCGCCCCTCGTCTGCTTCGTGAAGACCGTGTGGCGATGCCGGGTCTTTCCAGACGTTCCCCCCCAACCGTCAGGTCCTCGACGCCGTCCCGCGCCGAGTCGTCGGGTTGTTCGAAGGGAATCCCCTGAGGTCGATCAGCGCTTCAGGCGCTCGAGCAGACGGTCGACGTCAGCCTCGTCCTGGTAGGGCCCGAAGCCGAAGCGCCACCGATCGTCGCGCGCGTCGGTGATCACCCGCCGCTGCTTCATCACAGCGCACAGGGCCTTCGCTTCGGGGGTGCGGAAGGTGAGGAACTGGCCCCGCGCCGACGAGCTCAGGGGCACCACCAGCTGGTCTAAAGAGATCGGGTGTGACGAGGTCAGCCCCTCGACGAAGCGACGCTGCAGGCCGTGGGCGTGCTGCCGAACGACGGGGGTCGAGAGCCCCACCTGGCCGCGAAGCCGCATGACGGCGTTGAGCCGATAGAGCGCCGTGGGGTCGAACGTGGCCCCCATAAAGGACGACCCGGCGGTCGCGTAGGGCACCTGGCCTTCGCGCTTGTCCTGCAGCGTTCCGAAGGCCGCGAACCAGCCGGTGTTGCGCGGGCGCAACGCTCGCCCGTTCGGCACGTGCAGAAAACACGCGCCTTCGCCCGCCATCGCGTACTTGTAGCCCCCCGAGAGGTAGAAGCACCGCCGCTCGAGCGCCTGAAGCGAGGTCGGCACCGCGCAGAACCCGTGGTACCCGTCGATCACCACCTCGGCCTCGGCGGGCAACGCCGACACCAGCGCGTCGAGCCCAGCCACCACCGCGCCCGAGTTGAAGAACACCTGGCTCACGAACACCAGGTGCGGGTGCTGTGCGTTCGCGGCTTCGACCAGCCGCTCGGGGAAGCTGCCGAACGGCTGGGCCGGGACCCGCACCACCTCGATCAACCCGTCCTCTTCGAGACGTCTGGTCTGTCGCTCGAAAGAATGGAATTCCGAGTCGCTGCAGACGACCCGGGGCCGCTCGGGCAGAAAAGACAACACACGCAAGACGAATTCATGGGTATTGGTCGCAAAGACAATCGACGACGGGTCGCTCAGGCCCAGCTCCTTCGCCACGTGGCCTTGCGCCTCGGGCCAGACGGCCCCGAACACCACGTCCCACTTGTCGTCGTGGTGGACGGCGGCGTCGCGCCAGGCCTGCTGCTGCGCCTCGAAGGACACATCGGGCCACGGGTGGTGGCTGTGCGCGGCGAAGTGCAGCCGCGCCGGCTCGGACTCGAGGAACCGGCTGAAGTGGGGCTTGAACGACATGCACGGGACCATGCCCCAAAAGGCCGCCCGCGCCCCTACGCTCGTGGCCGTGATGCCCCTGGCCGATTCCCTGCCCATTCCCTGGCGCGCCGCCCTGGCCGCTGCCCTTCACGCCGACAGCTTCCACGCGCTCGAGGCCTTCGTGACCGCCGAGTACGCCACCGCCACGGTCTTCCCTCCACGACCCCTGGTGTTCGAGGCGCTGCGCCGCACGCCTCCTGACGCCGTCAAGGTGGTGCTGCTCGGGCAAGACCCCTACCCCACCGCCGGCAACGCCAACGGCCTGGCCTTCTCGGTCAGCCCGGGCGTCAAGGTGCCGGCGTCGCTGAAGAACGTCTTCAAGGCGCTGCAGGTCGAGCTCGGCCTTCCCCTCGCGACCAGCGGAGACCTCACGGCGTGGGCCGACCGCGGCGTGCTGCTGCTCAACACCGTGCTCACCGTTCGTGAAGGTGAGGCGGGCTCACATCGCAAACAGGGGTGGGAAGACTTCACCGGCGCGATCCTTCGGCACGTGGCGTCTCGGCAGGGGCCGGTGGTCTTCCTCTGCCTGGGGAAGCCCGCCGAGAAGCTGGTCGCCGAGCTGGTCGACCCGAAGCGCCACCACGTGCTCACCGCTCCGCACCCGTCCCCGCTCAATGGCAGCGCCTTCGTCACCTTCGCGACCGCCCATCGCCTCTTCACCCGGGTGAACGACCTGCTGGTCGCCGCCGGCAAGGCCCCCATCGACTGGGCCCTGCCTGCGTGAAGGGTGCCCCACGGACGCTTCGTGGAATCGTCGCGCGCACGCTGGTGGTGACGGCGTCGACGTTCACCTTCAGCGCCGGTTTGCCGTTCAGGGTCGCGATGCCCATGCCGCCCGCGCCGAGCCTCGGCCCGATGAGCCAGCCCGCATCGTTCTCCTGCACGCGTGCAGTAAGACGTCTGCCCATGACGGACCGCCGCCGCGCCAAACTGCTGCCCATCACGCGCTGGCCGACCGAGGCCGAGGCCCGCGCGTCGCGGTGGTTCTCGCAGGTGAAGGTCGGGCCCAGCACCTTGACGGCGCGAACCTGGGTGCCGGCCATGGTGCCGTGGCGCGCGACGGAAGACGGGTTCGTCACCAGCGACGTCATCGACTGGTACCGCCGGTTCGCGCTGGGCCTTCCGGGCGCCATCGTCGTCGAGGCGACGGGGATTCGTGACGTGCCGTCGGGGCCGCTGCTCCGCGCAGGTGACGAGCGCTTCACCGACGGGCTGGCGCGGCTCGTCGACGCGGTGCACGAGGCGTCGAAGGGGCAGACCAGACTCTTCATTCAGCTCATCGACTTCCTGGCGATGAAGCGGCGGCCGACGAGAGAGAAGTATCTCGGCCAGCACCTGGCGGTGACGCCGCGGCTCCGCGAGGCGCTGGAGCTGCCGAGCGCGAGCGACGCCGAGGTGCGCGCGACGTTGCTCTCGTCGAGTGACGAAGCGCTCGCCAGGGTCCTCTCTGCGCGCGAGTGGCAGACGTATCGGTTCGGGTTTCGAGAGACGGTCAATGACCTCGACCAGCCACACCTTCGAGCGCTCCCAACAGTCCTGCCTGAGCTGTTCGCCTCGGCGGCAGAGCGGTGTGCGCGCGCCGGCTTCGACGGCGTCGAGCTGCACTTCGCGCACGCGTACACGATGGCGAGCTTCCTCTCGGCGCTGAACGTGCGTGACGACGGCTACGGAGGTTCCCGTGAACACCGCGTGCGGCTGCCGCTCGAGGTGTTCTCGGCGGTGCGGGCGCGCGTCCCTGCCTCGCTCGCCGTCGGCTGCCGGTTCTTGACGGACGAGATCATCGAGGGTGGCTCGCGCGTGTCAGATGCGGCGTTCTTCGCCACCGAGTTCGCCCGCGCGGGTATGGACTTTCTGTCCCTCTCGCGGGGCGGGAAGTTCGAAGACGCGAAGCAGCCAAAGGTCGGTCACGCCGCCTACCCCTACACGGGGCCGTCGGGGCACGAGTGCATGCCGACGACCAACCTGCCTGCGCCGGGGCCGTTTGGGCGCAACGTCGAGGCAGTCGCCGAGGTGACGGCGGCCGTGCGCGCGGCGGGCTTCTCAACGCCCATCGTCGCGTGCGGAGGTATCTCGAGCTTCTGGCAGGCCGAGGACCTTCTCGCGAAGGGTCAGGCCGACATCGTCGCGTCTGCGCGGCAGTCGTTGGCCGACCCTGACTGGTTCTTGAAAGTGCGTGGTGGCTGGGGCGACCAGGTTCGCAGGTGTCTGTTCACGAACTACTGCGAAGGGCTCGACCAGGCGCACGAGGTGGTGACGTGTCAGCTGTGGGATCGCGCGAAGGGTGAGCCAGACGACGCGACCGTCGCGAGAACCAGAGATGGGCGGAGGAAGATCGCGCCCGATTGGACGCCGTGAGTCACGACCGCACGCAGCCCGAGCAGCGTCGAACGCAGACCCTTCAGCATCGGCGTGCACTGCGCCAAAGGCCATCGGGGCCGTCCCGCTCGTGGGGTGGCTCGTTCACAGCGCGGACGTTCACCAGGTCACGTTAATGGCAAAACCGCCGGCGCCATCTGGAGCGCCTTCGATGACGCACGGTTCGGTCGGGGTCAGCAGCGCAACCCCCTCACGAACCACCCCAAGGAGGTGAGCATCGAGGCCGTAGCTGGCGCCAAACCGAATCTGAACCCACTGGGGGGTCTTCTCGAAGGCGCTCACGTTCATCACCGAGTCGGCGGTGCGAAAGTGCTCGGCCATGCGCATCAGCGTGCGCCGCCTGCCGAGCAGCCGTCCAACCATCAGCACGCCTCGACCGACCACCCCATTGGCGAAGCTTCGCACCACCTCACGGCCCAGGGCCTCGAGCTGCTGATCAGCGGGCAAGAGCGGGAACATCGCGCGAGCGATGGCGTGGACGGCGCCGACCCAGACCTCCATCGTCACGTCCCGGGGAGGATACACACCGAGCTTCTCGAGCTGAGCGAGCGGGAGGGCGTTCTTCTGCTGCACGACCCCGACCACACCAGCGCCTCGACGGTGTGGCGAAAGATGACGCCCATGGGTCGATTGTCGGCTTCGCGAGACACCCCGTGCAAGGGTGTGACATCGCCCACTTCAGGCACCGCGACGCCTGAGCGCTCCACCACCTGGGGCCGCTCACGGAAAAGCGCCCACACCACGGTGCTGTTGAAGCGGCTGCCCTTCGTCGACGACAGCTGACCGCCGCCCTGGGGCACGGTGGGCCCGTCGAAGCGCTCGAAGGTGGTCGGCGCGTCGAGCGGAGCAGGCACGGTCGCGCGCTTCGCATCGAGCAGCGCCTTCGGCTCTGAGGCGACAATTCTACGGCAGCGGCCAGCTGGTTGGTGACCCTGACCCTCACATCGGCACGAGCTTGAGCAGGTCGAGCGCGACGGCGAGCGGGTTGGCGTACGAGAAGGTCTCGGCGCCAGCGAAGAGCAGCCCAACAGCCAGGTCGCCCGAGAGCACGACCGCGCCGGAGTCGCCAGGCAGGGCGAACTGGCCCGTCGGCGTCTCCTTGATCTCGAGTTGACCGTCGAACCGATAGGTCGCTCCGCCCAACGAAACGCCCAACCCGTCCAGCTCGACCGCCGAGAGGGTGCCCTGCGTCTTCCCTGTGGTGCGACCGAGCTTCCAGACTCGGCCCTGCACCAGGTCGATCAGCGCATCGGCGGCGACGACGCCCCGCATCGTGACGCGGCCAAACGTGGGGTCGACCCTGCGCGCCCCCGTCAGCTGCGCCGCTGCGGCGTCAACGGTGTTTGCGCCGGCCGCCTTGAGCGCAACGGCGTGTGCGAACGCCGCGAGGCCGTCCTGCTCCGTGCCCTGGTCCCTGGGGCCGGGCTGAACGACGACGTGCCCGCGGGTCGCTCCCGCGACGGGGCCAATGACGTGGTTGCACGAGACGAGAAAGGACCCGCGGGCCCCGGTGGCAAAGAGGCCCAGGGTGCCGGCGTCGACGACACCGCCCAGGCCGATGGAGAGGCCTGGACTGACGGGGTCACGCTTCGAACGCCGGGCATCGAGCCCCCGGACCGGCCCCACGACTTCCAGATCGACTTCGCGGGCGGCGCGGCCTGCGACGTACGTCGCGTAGGCACGGGCCTCCGGGCTTCCGGACTGAAGCCGCACCGCCAGTCGGAAACCCTGCGCGCGCGCTTTTCCCCGCGGCAACGAGATGCCCAACGAAACGCCTGAGGGCATGCGCACGCTCGTGGCATCGGCGCTGCGCCCGAGCCTGCGGTCGACGCCAAAGGCCAGCACCTGCTCAACCGACAGCCGGTCGCGTGACCGACCTTCCTCGAACAGTTCCCGTTTCAGCGACCGAACACTCTCGACGCGCATGAGCCCCCGCAGCGAATCACACCCCTGCCGGCCAACGACTGCCCACGCCCGCCATAGCGCAAAGAGTCCGGGGCCGGCCCATCGAAGCTGTTATGGGACGGCGCGTGACTGACCTCTCTGAGTTCGCGGCGCTTGGCCTCCACCAGCTGTCTCTGACGGCCCTGCAGAAGAAGGGCTACGAGAAGCCCACCCCCATTCAGCTGCAGACCATTCCCGCCGGGCTCGCCGGAAAGGACGTCATCGGCTGCGCAGCGACCGGCACCGGCAAGACCGCCGCCTTCATGCTGCCGATGGTCGAGCGCCTCGCCGGCAAGAAGGGCATCAGCGGGCTGGTGCTGGCGCCCACCCGTGAGCTGGCGCTGCAGATCGCCGAACACGCGGTCGACTTCGGAGCCGCCCACGGCGTCAAGGTCGCCACCCTCATCGGCGGCGTCGGCATGGGCGCGCAGATTCAGGCCCTGCGCACCGCCACCCTGGTCATCGCCACTCCCGGTCGCCTCATCGATCACCTCGAGCAGGGCAACGCCACCCTCAACGGCGTGCAGATCCTCGTGCTGGACGAGGCCGATCGCATGCTCGACATGGGCTTCAAGCCCCAGCTCAACCGCATCATGGCCAGGCTGCCGAAGCAGCGGCAGACCCTGCTCTTCTCGGCCACCATGGCCGGCGAGGTCGCCGACTTCGCGCGCTCGCACTCGAAGGACCCCGTGCGCGTCGAGGTCTCGAAGAGCGGCACCACCGCCAAGAACGCCACCCAGTGCGTCTACGAAGTGAGCCAGGCCGACAAGGCGCCCCTGCTGCTGGCCCTGCTGTCCGTGGGCGACGAGAGCACCCTGGTCTTCACCCGCACCAAGCGCCGCGCCGACGTGCTGGCCAAGGCCATCGAGCGGGGCGGGCACACCGTTGAGCGCATTCACGCCAACCGCAGCCAGGGTCAGCGGCAGGTCGCGCTGGCGGGGTTCAAGTCGGGCCAGTTCCGGGTGCTGGTCGCCACCGACATCGCCGCCCGCGGCATCGACGTCGCCGAGATCGGCCACGTGGTGAACTTCGATCTGCCCCACGTGCCGCAGGACTACGTGCACCGCATCGGCCGCACCGCGCGCGCCTCGGCGACGGGCCACGCTTCGTCCTTCGTCTCGCCGGAAGAGGCGCCCCTGCTGCGCGACATCGAGCGGCTGATTCGTGGGCCCGTGCCCCGTCGCCCGGTGCCACGCGAAGACGAGGCCTTCCTCAAGGCCCTCGACGCCGAGAAGTCCTTCCGGGCGCAGCCGGGCCACGCCGTCAGAAATCACCACGGCCAGGGTCGCCCTCCGCCGCGCTCAGGGCGGCAGCAACAGCGCGGGAGTCGGGCGGGCGGCGGTCGATCGGGTGGCGGGTCACGCTCGAGCAGCTCAGGCGGTGGGAGCAGCGCCGGCACCGGGAAGACCGTCTTCTCGGGCACGCCCAAGCGCCGCTGAGCCGTGCTGCCGCGGTGAGCCATCAGGTCCTTCGAGCCGCATTTGTGACGTGACAGTCATTGAATCGGTTGATGAGTTGGTGGGCGTTTCAAGCAGCTGAACCCCACCCACCCACAGGACTCCATGCCCCGAATCGCCAAAGCTGACGTCAACAACGCCCTCAAGCTCGCAGCGCAGACCATCATCACCGCCGGTGGCGACGATGGCCGCACCAGCCGCGCCGAGATGACCGCCGCCCTCAAGACCATGCCGAAGGAGCAGCGCGCCCTCGCTGACATCTTCTTCAAGTTCGTCGATCACCGGGACTTCAAGAAGGGCGCGCAGGTCACCAGGAGCGATGTCACCCGCGCCGTCGAGTACGCGAAGACCACCATGATCGCGAAGTACGATCTCAACAACGACGGGCTGTCGAAGGCCGAGATCAAGAACATGTCGATCACCGGTCAGCGCGCCGTCGACCTCGCCAAGGCCCTCAAGGCGGCCGCCACCCCCACGGACCCGAACGGCTCGGGCAAGCTCAACACCGCTGATCTCGGCAAAGCCATCAACGCGTTCTCGGACAAGGCCGTCTACATCTCCGAGGGCGACTCCAACGCGACCTTCGTCTCGGCCAACTTCCCCGCGAGCAAGGCCCTCACCGGCGACGAGGTGTTCAAGGCCTTCAAGGGTGACATCAAGAAGGCGCTGGGCTTCACCAGGGACAGTCAGGTGGCCATCGAGTTCGGCAACGAGGACTTTGGCAAGACCGCGCTGAAGGACCTCGGCACCGCTGACCCGGACGCGGAAGACTTTTACAAAGAGAGCGCCGCGGCCTTCAACGAGATCGGCAAGCTGATGACCGCCAACCTCACCGACCTGCGCACCCTGCGCGTCGGGCCTCGCGGGTCAGATGGCCGGATGGGGAGCGACGCAGGCTCGTACGCCGAGCTGGTCGTCGGCCGCACCGCCGACGGCAAGCTCGCCGGGTTCATCTACACCTCGGTCGAGACGTAAGCTTCACCGCAGGACCGACTGTGCAGAACCAGGAGCGCGCTGGTGCCCCAAGCTCGAGGCCCAGCGCGTTTCTCATTTTCCGCCGAACAGCTCCTTCACCTTCGCGAAGAAGCTGGTGGTCTGCGGGTTCGCCGACAGGGTGTTCTCTTCACCGAATTCCTCGAGCAGCTTGCGTTGCTTCGAGGTGAGGTTGGTGGGGGTCTCGACCATCACCTTCACGTGCTGATCGCCACGCGGGCCGCCGTGCAGGCTGGGAATGCCCTTGCCCTTGAGACGGAACACCTTGTCGGTCTGCGTGCCCTCGGGGATCTTCAGCTTCACCACGCCGTCGAGCGTCGGCACGTCGATCTGCGCTCCCAGCGCGGCCTGCACGAAGCTCATCGGTACCACCACGAACACGTCCTGCTCTTCACGGTGGAACAGCGGGTGTTCCTTCACGTGCACCACCACGTAGAGGTCTCCCGTGGGGCCGCCCTGCTCACCGGGCTCGCCTTCACCGGCCAGCCGCACCCGCGTGCCCGTATCGACCCCCGGGGGCATCTTCACCGTCAGCTCGGTGTTGCCCTCGATCTTCCCGGTACCACGGCAGCTCTTGCAGGGATCAGCCACCACCTGCCCCGCGCCGTTGCACTGGGAACACGTTCGCGCCACGGCGAAGAAGCCCTGGGTGAACCGCACCTCGCCGGCGCCGCCGCAGGTGGGGCAGGTGCGCATCTGCTTGCTCTTCGAGCCGGTGCCTTCACACGGCTCACAGCGCCTGGGCCTGGGCAGCTTGACGGTGACCTCTGCGCCAAAGGCCGCCTCTTCGAAGGACAGCTCGAGATTGTAGCGAAGGTCGGCCCCGCGGTTGCGCTGGCGACGACCCCGGGCGCCGCCAAACATCTCTCCGAAGAACTCGCCGAAGATGTCGTTGACGTTGACGCCCTGGAAGCCCTCGGCGCCGCTGAAGCCGCCCATGCCGCCATGCCCGAACCGATCGAAGCGCGCGCGCTTGTCCGGGTCCGACAGCACCTCGTAGGCCTCGGAGGCTTCCTTGAACTTCTCTTCGGAGGCTTTGTCCCCCGGGTTCCGGTCGGGGTGGAACTCCATCGCCAACTTGCGAAAGGCCTTCTTCAGCCCGTCTGCGTCGGCGTTCCGCTCGACACCCAGCACTTCGTAGTAGTCCCGCTTCGCCGACATGCGCGCGCATATAACGCAGGTCCACTCGAGGGCAATTGAGCCCGTGAAGCCACCCCTCCGAACTGCGCTGACCACGTGGTGGAGGCTGCTGGGCTTCGTGAAGCCGTTCCGGGGGCAGGTGGCCTTCGCCACGCTCGCGGGCATCATCGCGGCCATCGCCACGGCCGGGTGGGCGCGCCTGTTGGGGCCGCTGCTCGAGGCGGTGGTGAAGGGCGGCGACGTCGAGGTGGCGGGGGTGATCATCAGCCACGACACGCTCGCCTCGAAGCTGTCGGTCGCGGTGGTGGGCATGGCAGTGCTCAAGGCGCTGTCCACCTGGCTGCACTTGGGGGTGATGGGCACGGTGGCGCAACGGGCGCTGGCCGGGCTGCGCAGGGCGCTCTACGACCGCGTCCTCGCCTTACCGCCCAGCTGGTTCGAGCAGCGGCACTCGGGTGAGCTGCTCTCGCGCTTCACCGCCGACGTGGCCCTGGTGGAGTTCGCGGTCGGCACCTCGTTGTCGACCTGGCTCAAAGACTCCCTGCAGACCCTGGCCCTGCTGGCGGTGTGCGCGTCCATCGATGGCCGCCTGTTCCTGCTCACCTTCCTGGTGATTCCCGGCATGGTGCTGCCCGTCACCCGCTTCGCCCGCAGCGCCAGGAAGGCCGCGGTGAAGTCGCAGGCGTCCCTGGGCGCCCTCACCCAGCTCGCCGCCGAGCACCTGCAGGCCCTGCCGGTGGTGCAGGCCTATGGCCGCGAGCCGGCCGCGCTGACCGCCTTCGACGCCGAGCAGGCCCGGTACCTCTCGGTGATGAAGCGCTCGCTCTTCGTGCGCGGCGCGTTCTCGCCGACCACCGAGCTCATCGGGCTCATCGGCGTGGCGCTGGGGCTCTTCTTCGGCGCGCGCGCGGTGGCTGATGAACCCCGGTTGGCGGGCCACCTGCTGTCCTTCCTCGCGGCGGCGCTGCTGATGTACCAGCCGGTCAAGGCGCTCTCGGGCACCTTCTCGCAGGTGTTGGTGGGGCTGGGCGCTGCCGAGCGGCTGTTCGAGGTGCTCGACGCCACCGCGCAAGAAGACTCGGGGACATCGGCCGAGGCGCTGACGACGCTCACCCTCACCGACGTGGGCTTCGCCTATCGCGACGGCCGCGAGGTGCTCGAGGGGGTGGGCTTCTCGGTGAAGGCCGGGGAACACGTGGCGCTGGTGGGCCCGTCAGGCGCGGGCAAGTCGACGGTGCTCTCGCTGCTGCTGGGCTTCGCGGCGCCGTCGAGGGGCGTCATCTCGTGGAACGGGGTGGCGACGATCTCGCTCAAGCGAAGCTCGATGCGCCAACACCTGGCGTGGGTGCCGCAAGAGCCGGTGCTGCTCTCGGGCAGCGTGCGCGAGAACCTGTGGCTTGCGAAAGAAGGCGCCCCTGATGCCGAGCTGTGGACCGCGCTCGAGCAGGCCCACGCCAGAGGCTTCGTCGAGGCCTTGCCGCACGGCCTGTCGGAACCGCTGGGAGAACGCGGCGCGCGCCTGTCAGGCGGCCAACGCCAGCGGCTCGCCATCGCGCGGGCGTTCCTGAAGGCGCCGAGCCTGATCGTCCTCGATGAGCCCACCAGCGCGCTCGACGCAGGCACCGAGGCCGAGGTGCAGCTGGGCCTCGCCGAGCTGATGAAGGGGCGCGCGGTGCTGGTGGTGGCCCACCGGCTGGCCACGGTTCGCGCGGCCGATCGCATCGTGGTGCTCGAGGCGGGCAGGGTCGTCGAGCAGGGGACCTGGGCCGAGCTCATCGCCGCGCAGGGAACCTTCGCCAGGCTGGTGGCCGCCGACCTGCGCTGAAGCAGGCCGCCTCGCAGGGACAGCAGCGTTCTGCGCCCCAGCGGGTATGGTGCTCGCCATGTCTGGTGCTCCATGGCGGTTGGCGTCGACTCACCCCCCCGTGGCTGCGGCTGGCTTTCGTCGCGGGCCCGACGCTGCAGCTGCACCGGCAGTGCGCTGATGGTGAACGCCTCGCGCGAGAAGACCCAGACGGTCGACCCCACCGCGCCGTGGGCCGAGGCCGTGCTCGGGCCCAACCGGGTCGCCGTGCTGAAGGACGGTGCCCAGGCCTACCCGGCGATGCTGCAGGCCATCGCGAAGGCCACCCGCACCATCGTGCTCGAGTCGTACATCTTGCGCGACGACCGCACCGGGCGGCGCTTCATCACCGCCCTGGAAGAGCGGGCGCGCGCAGGGGTCACGGTGCTGTTGATGTTCGACGGGTGGGGCTCGAGCGTCTCTGACGAGTCCCTCGCGGGGCTTCGGGACGCGGGGGTGAAGGTCTTGATCTTCTCGCCGGTGCGGTTCGGCTTCGCGGTGCAGCCGATCTTCGCGCGGCTGATGCGTCGCAATCACCGCAAGTGTCTGGTGGTCGACGGCAAGGTGGGCTTCACCGGCGGGCTCAACATCAGCGACGACTATGCGTCGCTGGGCGACGGGGGCGACGGCTGGCGTGACACCCACCTGCGCATCTCAGGCGCCGCGGCCCAGGATCTCGAGGCGCTGTTCCTGACCACCTGGCAACGGCAGCGCGGGCCCCGCTACGACGCCGCGCGGTTCAAGCGCCCTGCCCCGCCGGTGTGCGCCGCATTCAAGGTGATCGGCAACGACTTCGCGCTGCATCGAAAAGAGATTCGCAAGGCGTACGTCGCGGCCTTCAACCGCGCGAAGGACCGGGTCTTCATCACCCAGGCGTACTTCCTGCCGCCGGCGAAGCTGCTGAAGGATCTGTACCGGGCGGCGCGGCGTGGGGTGCGGGTGGTGGTGATCGTGGCGGCCACCACCGACGTGAAGCTGGTGCTGTGGGGCGCGCGCGGCCTGTACCCGAAGCTGCTGAAGAACGGCGTCGAGGTGTACGAGTGGCAGGGCCGCGTGCTGCACGCCAAGACCATGGTCGTCGACGGCACCTGGGCGACGGTCGGAAGCTCGAACCTCGACTCGTTGTCCTTGCGCCAGAACCTCGAGGTGAACGCGGTGGTCGAAGACGCCTCGTTCGGCGCAGCGATGGAACGGCTGTTCGTCGACGACTTGACCCACTGCGAGCGGGTCACCCCTCAGAGCCTTCGCGACGCGGGGCTGCTGAGGCGATTCCTGTCGTGGGTCGCGTACCAGCTGCGCCATTGGCTGTAGCTCAGCGCGTGCGTCGAATCCTTCCCCGAATCCGACTCAGCGCCACCGGGGTGATGCCGATGTACGAGGCGATCTGATGCTGCGGAATGTGCTGGAGCAGCTCGGGCAGCCTCTCGCAGAACTGCCGGTACCGCTCCTCGGCTGAGAGCAGCAGAAACTCGTACTCCCGCTGCTCCTTGGCGACGAACTGCACCTCGACGAAGCGCCTGACGAGGCGCTGCAGCTCGAGTGAGGTCTCTGCGGCGGCGTCGACCTCGGCCACCTCGAACACGAAGAGCTCGGCGTTCGTGAGCGCTTCGATGAAGGTCCGCGAAGGGCGCCGCTGAATGATCTCGGCGTAGGGCCCGCTCACCTCCATCGGGCCCCGGAACGCCTTGATGGACTCCTTGCCGTTGGGGTCGAGGTAGAAGTGCCGCAGCAACCCAGAGAGCACGACCGCGAAATGGGTGGCTGGCGCTCCCGGCTGCGAGAACGAGGCGCCTTTCGCGAGGAAGGTCCGTGTCCCCAGCGCGACGATGGTCTTCCACGTCTTCTCAGAGATCGGCGCCAACGACCCGAGGCGGTCGCGCAGCGCGCTCTGTTCCTGGGCAGTCAGCATCGGGGCCTTCGTTCTTAGCCCGGGTTAACGCGCAGCCCAGCGGCTCACGGTACGGACCGCTGTATGCCGATCAACATCTACGCCGTCGCGACCCCCTTCGTGCTCGTGCTCATCGCGCTCGAGGTCCTCTTCTGTCTCAAGCGGGGCAACGGGTACTACGAGTTTCAGGACTCGGTCTCGAGCCTGGGCACCGCCATCATCAACCAGTGCGTCAACGTGCTGGTCGCCGTGATCTAGTACCCGGTGCTCGGTTGGCTCGCACAGCACGGCCTGTTCACGGTCGAGCCCAACCTCTGGACAGGCCTGGCGCTCTTCCTCGGCGTCGACTTCCTCTACTACTGGTTCCACCGCTTCGGCCACCGCACCAACGTCGGCTGGGCGGCCCACATGCCGCACCACTCGACCGAGGAGCTCAACTACGCCGTCGGTCTGCGCGCCTCGGTGACCCAGCGGTTCTTCTCGTTCTTCTTCTACTGGCCGCTGGCCTTCATCGGCTTCGACGCCCAGGCCGTGATCGCGATGGTGGCCTTTCATCTCGTGCTGCAGCTGCTTCCACACACCCGCGTGGTGCCGAAGCTGCCGGTGTGGATCGAGTCGTGGATGAACACCCCCAGCCACCACCGGGTGCACCACGCCCGCAACGAGCGCTACCTCGACAAGAACTACGGCGGGTTCCTGATCATCTGGGACAAGCTCTTTGGCACTTTCGAAGACGAGACCGAAGAATGCTCGTACGGCGTGACGAGCCCGCCGAACACGTGGGACCCGACGTTCATCAACTTCCAGGTGTGGCGTGAGCTGCTTCGCGACGCGTGGGCTGCGCCTTCGGGCCTCGACAAGCTGCGCCTCTGGTTCATGCCGACAGGCTGGCGCCCTGCTGGCGTGCCGGAGCGGACGAGGGGCCCCGGGTGGAAGACGAAGGACGGCCAGGAGATCAAGTTCCAGTCGGTCGCCCTGCCCGGGAGCAAGCCATACCTGATCGTGCAGGTGCTGCTCGGCTTCCCCATCATGCTGCTGGTGATCCACGGGCAGTCGCCGCTGGTGTGGTGGCAGAAGGTGCTCGTCTCGCTGGTGATCTGGGCGGGCGCGACCTCCTGGAGCGCCATGCTCGAGTCGAAGCCCTGGGTCCTCAGGCTCGAGGTCGCCCGGGTGCTGGCCGCGGCGATCGTGCTCAGCGGGTTGGGCGGCTCCCAGGTGCTGCCCCTCACCTGGGTGGTGGGCGCCGACGTGGTCGCCCTGGGGTCGGTGGTGTGGGCGCTCTCGCTGCGTCGGGCTGGCGCGGCCGAGGCGGTGCCGTTCAACGCCCGAGCAGTCGCTTCCACCACGATCGCGCCGGCGCGAGGTTGACGCACCGGCCGGCCTTCAACGACCGGGTCTTCATCACCCGGGCGTCAACAGCCCGTTGCTTGTCATGGGTTGCGTACCAGCCGCGGCACTGGTTGGAGGCGGACCCGTGCTTCGAAGCCCCCGCGCCATTGGCCTCTCGACCTTCTGCGCGGTGTTCGCGCTGCTCGCCTGGCACCGGGGCTTCTCTGCACCGGCGACCCTCGACCTGACGGGCCGCTTCGAGCGGCCGGTGCACGCGCTGGTGCGCTGGGACTCGGGGCACGGCTTCAGCCCCCTCGCGACGGTGCCCGTAGTGCTGGGGACGCGCCCCCTCGAGCTGAAGCCGCATCGCCTCGAGCTCGAACGACTGGGCGTGCATCAGGCCGCCTCGCTCGACAGCGAAGTGTGGGTCGAGGCCATCGAGTTCGGCGAAGGGCCACCGGCGGCGACCTTCCGCGCGGTCTCGCTGGCCGACCAGGTGACCGACGGCGCGGTGCTGGTGAACGGGCGCCTCTGCTCGACCGCCGATCACCACCGGGTGGTGACGGCCGCCGACTTCTCGAGGGCGCGGCTGCGCTTCTTGACCCACCCCGGCTCGGGCACGGTTCGGGTCTGGCTCGACGGCGCCGTCTGGGGCGACTTCGACCTGTACTCGGCCACGCCTCAGTCGCTGACCATCGAGCTCGACACGGCGTCCGACCCGGGAATGTCCACCGCCCACGTGCCCCTGCCGCAGGTCGAGCTGGCCGTGCTCGAGGTGGTGGCGGGTGAGCCCTTCGTGCTCGACGAGGCCCGCGTTGGAGGGGTCGCCCTGCCGCGCTCGAGCGAGCCGAAAGCAGCGTGGACCTTCGAGGTGCCTTCGGGCTCGAGGCGAGCGCTGCACCCGGTGCTGCTGGGGGTGCAGCTCGCGGTGGCTGCGCTGGTCGCGCTGGGCGTGACCGCGCTCTTCGCCGCTCGACGTCGCCGCGCCAGCTGGGCGGACCTGGCGCGCGACTGGGTCGTGCGTGAGCAGCGATGGCAGTTCTGGGCCTTGTACGGCGTCTCGAGCAGCTGCTTCGGCTTCTGGGTGCTCGGGCAGTGGCCGGCGGCCATGTCCATCGACTCGGGCATGGCGTGGGTCGAGCTGCGCACCCTGGAGTTCACTGACTTTCAACCGCTGGCCTTCAAGCTGTATGTGTTGTCATTGCTGCAGCTCTGCGACAGCCCCGCCATCGTGGCTGTCTTTCAGGCCCTGGCGATGGCCGCGTTGGGCAGCGCCGCCTTCTTCCAGGCCCTGCGCCGCGGCGCCAACCGCGTGGTGGTGCTGGGGTGCTTTGCGCTGTTCTGCACCTCGGTGCCGATCGGCCTGTTCAACACCGTGATGTGGAAAGACGTGCCCTTCACCCTGCTGCTGATCTGCTGGGCGCTGTTCCTCGTCTTCGCGCGCCAGCATCGGCCCCTCGAGCTCAGACCGTGGGCGCGGTTCGGCCTGGCGGTCTCGTTCGTCTCGCTGTGCACGCTGCGCCACAATGGCCTCGTCTTCCTGGCGATCGTGCCGCTGCTGGTGGGCGGCGCCAGGCTCTTCTCTCGTCGCGAGCTGGTGCGGTTCCTGGCGACGTCGGCGCTGCTGTTCATCGGCTACCAGGGCGCAGTGGTGGGGCTGGGCATCAAGGAACGCAGCCACGCCCCCGTCCTCGACGCGGTGTGGCAGTTGGGCCCGGTGGCGGCGCTCGCGGCGACCCCAGAAGAACCCGAGGCCTTCCTCGAGCAGCAGCGGCTGCTGTCGCCCTTCCTCGAGCCAGCCGCGCTCGCGGGCCTGTACAGCCCAGGCATCGCGTACGCCATTCACGACCCGGCTTTGCGCTTCAACTTCGAGCTCACCGCCGAACAGGCCCACGCGCTGCGCAGCTTCTACGTGCAGCGGGTCCTCGCGCACCCGCTGCGCTGGGCGACCGACCGCAGCTTGATGCTGGCCTCGACCCTGGGGGTGACGAAGCCCCTCGGGCTGGCCTTCGCCAATGACTTGACGCCCGAGGCCGGCTTCTTCCCGCCCTCGATGCCCGCGGCCCTCGTCCCCCGTGGCGCACGGCTCGAGCTGGCAGAGCTGATGGCCTCGGCCTACGGCCCGCCCTGGCCCGCGCTCACCGCCTTGCAGGGTCGGCTGATGACCCTGGCGATGGAATGGCCCACGGGGCGCCTGTTTTTCTGGAGCACCCTTGCCGCCACCCTCTTCGTCATGACCTGGGCGCTGCGCTGGCGCCGCCACCCCGGCACCGCGCTGGCGTCGATGTTGGTGCTCTCGCAGCTGCCGTTTCTCTTCGTCACCTTGCCCAGCAGCGAGGTGCGCTACGTGTATTTCCTCGGCGTGTTCGCGCTGCTGGTCTGGCCATTGGCCCTGGCCGAGCGCGCCGCAGCCCTCGCGGTCACCGCCCCAGCAGGCGCTTCCACCACGGGCGCGTCGGGGCGAGGTTGACCCGCGGGGGCACCGGCCCGACGCCCGCGGGCTGACGCCGAGGGGTTGCGACCGAGCCCCTGACCAGGCGGGAAACGGAGACACAGACGCCCTCTGCGGACAGGCGAGCCGCGGCGTCTTCGTCCACCCCGGTTGGGAGGCGGCCAGCCCCCTGAACGACCAACTGCCGGCAGGTCGAGCACACTCGCTCGGTCGCCTGGGTGGTCTTGACCAGCTCGTGCCACGGGCGCGGACACCGAAACTCCCAGCGAACGCCCGCGCAGCCGGGAACGTCGCGGCCCACGAGGTAGCGGAACGTCGGCCCGACGACCGATGACAACGCGCGGAGCCGACGAACGCCGTCAAGGAACACCGGCGCCGCGACGTCGCCATGTCCCTGCAGCTCGAGCTCGAGGCGCACGTACTCGGCCTCGGCCACGGCGCCGACTTCTTCGAGCACGTCACACAGCACCTGCCGGGTCGCGCTGGTGTCGTCAGAACGAACCGCCTCGATGGCCTTCAGCACGCGGGGCGAAGGCACGACGCGGCCGCGCACGTCGTCGGCTCGAAAGAGCACCACCTCGAGCGAGCCCCCGGGGGCACGCACCACGAATGGAAGGGTCGACGAAGGCGGCTCCTGGCTGCCGGGAAGCTCGAGCGTCACCCTCGGGTCATCGCTCAGGAGCGCGACGACCCCTTCAGGCGGGCCATCATCACCAACGGTCCCAGCGGCATGGAACCCGAGTCTGCCACCAGTCGCGAGCGGTGGTGCCTTTGGTTCCGACGTCAGGCAGGGTCCGCTGCATGCGCGCTCTGGGTCTGCTGACCTTGATGGCCACCGGTGCGATGGCAAAGCCGCTCGCCGGGGTCCCCACCTCTGGCTCCACCGCCGCCGCCTTCGCGCCGAAGGGCTGGGTGGTGGAATCGACGCTGGAAGGCGATCTCAACGGCGACCCCACGCCAGACCTGATCGTGCTGCTGCTTCAAGAGGGCGAGGCCGACCGTTCCCGTGCGCTGCTCTGGCTGCACGGCGGCCCGAAGGGCTTCACCCTCATCGACTCCAACGTGGGGCTGGTGGCCTGCTTCTCATGCCTGGGCATGAAAGGCGGAGACGCGAAGCCCGACCTGTCCATCAAGAAGAAGGTGCTCGTCGTCAGCCAGTGGGGCGGCTCCCGCGAGAGCTTTGGGGCCACGCACCGCTTCCGCCTCGAGAAGGGCGTGGTGCGGCTGATCGGCGTCGATCACTCCGAGCTGGACTCACTCAGCGGCGCTGGCAGCAGCACCAGCGAGAACCTGCTCACCGGCGCCACCGTCGTCGAGAAGACCCCGCCGCAGGCTCAGGACTCCAGGGCGAAGCCGAAGCGGACCACCACGAAGAAACCACCGCAGCCCCTGCCGGCCCTCAACGCGGTCAAGGAATACGGGGAATGACCTCGATTACAGAACACCCTTCTGATCGAGCACCCACAACGTCGCCGCGACGTCGGCGTTGCAGTCATACTTGCGCTGCGCCTCGCTGACGGTGGCCCACGACGAGCCGCCCTTCTCAATCTTTCCATTCTCGAAGGTGGCCTGCGTGCTGCCGCCGATCTCGACGTACCACTTCGAGCTACGCTTGACGGCCTTGCCCTTCGTCGAGCCGCCCTTCTCGACGACGATCTCAGACGATGATTCCTTGTACGCGTATTGGGTGCTGCCGCCCTTCTCGACGCGACCATTGCTGCACTTGTAGTCAGCAGCCAGGGCAGGCACGGCGATCAGGGTCCAGACGACGAGCAGCTTCTTCATGGGAGGGCTTCTTTCGGGGTGATGCGGGTTGACGTCGTGGGCCTGACCCTGAGGGGCCGACCCGGGTGCAGCTTTTCGCGTACCAGAGGCGTCACGGCGGCAGGGGCACCGGCAGGGCCGCGCGCCAGGCCTCGAGCAGCAGCCGAATCACCTGGTCGACGCCCACCCCGTGGGTGACCTGGGTGAAGACCACCGGGCATTCTCCGCGCATGCGCCTGGCGTCAACGGCCATCACCTCGAGGTTCGCCCCCACCAGCGGCGCCAGATCGGTCTTGTTGATGACCAACACATCGGACTGGGTGATGCCGGGCCCGCCCTTGCGCGGCACCTTGTCACCGCCGGCCACGTCGACCTGCGCCGGTTCGCCCGTCGCCGCCGTGCGCACGAAGGGCAGCGCTTGTCGAGGAAGGTGCTCACGGCAGCACTCCCGCCGCCTGCAGCCGCGCCCGCACCTCGTCGACCCGGTCGACGGGCCCGTTGGTCCACCCGTTGCCGCCGTAGACCTCGCCGCCCGGCGATGGCCGTCTCGAATGAACTCCATCACCTGCGTCGAGATGAGCGCGACCGCTTCGGGGTCGTTGAGCCGAACCCCACGGGCCACACGCTTCTGCGCCAGAAACCCCGCCTGGTGCAGTACGAGCTTGTCGAGGTCGGCCGGGTTGAGACGCACGTCAAAGGGTAGCACGTGGCATTACCCGGTGTGCTTCGGGCTTTCACTGCTCGCGCTCAAGACTCCAGGGCACGAACTTGAGAGCTCACGCCGCGTCACGGACCCTCCCCACCCCGAAGGGCCGAGCGGATCGCGGCTGCGGTCGCGGAACCTCGAGCACCGTTCGCTGGCCATCTTCAACGGCTCGGTCAGCGAACTGGCAGCCTCTGCGGGTCGAGACCTCACGCCCGCCCCCCCATCGCCGGCGACGTTCGTGTGCCGGGCCTTCGGCGAAACCACTTCGCGTTGCCGGCTGACCTGGGCGTGGTGCGAAAAGGCCGCACTCGCTGGCGCGCCGCTGAGGAGCTCGTCAGTTCCGCTCGCGCGACCCTGCCGTTCCGGGCTACTCGCGGACATGTCCAAACGCCTTGAGGTTCTCGAAGCGGTTGCCACAGGGCGACTGTCAGCCGAAGCAGGCGCCGCGACGCTGGGTCGGTCGACCGCTGAGGTGCAGCGCAGCGTCGAACTGCTCGAGCTGGCCAAAGAGCTCGCGGCGCGAGACCGGCGCGCCAGCCGACGCCGCGTGCTCGGCGCCATCGCGCTGGCTGGGCTGGTGGGCGTCACCTTCGTCACTCGCACGGCGTTGGCGGCGGGCTCGTGTCAACAGACGCTGCCTTCACCCCTGGTGACGTTCTGCCCCGATGAGCCGGCGCTGGCCACCGAGGTCAACGCCAACTTCGACACCATTGCCTCGGCGCTGGTGAACAAGACGGGCGGCTTCACCGGCAACGGCATCACCACCACCGGCACCGTCAGCGCCGCGTCGCACACCGGCGGCAGCTTCAACGGCACCTCGGTCACCGCGTCGCAGGCGATCAGCGCGCGGGGCGGCATCGACTTCAGCAACTACGCCGGCCAGGCGATCAACCTGTTCAATGGGTACGGCATGGGCTTGCAGAACTCGACCACCTACTTCCGCACCTTCGGTGGCTTCTCGTGGTTCGGCGGCGGCACGCACGTCGGAGCCGGCGTCGATGATCCCGGCCCCGGAGGGACTCGCCTGATGCGCCTGAGCGGCGGCGGCGATCTGACCGTGCTCACCGTCAACGGGCGTCGCCCAGCGTACGTCGCCAGCAACGTCTGCTCGTCGAGCGGCACCTGCACGGCGTCGTGTGGTGCGGGGGTCGTCAGGCAGGGCTGGGGGTTTCATGGCGCCAACTTCGGCAACAACGTCACCCACAGCGCAGGCACCTGCGGCCTGAACATGCAGTGGATGGGGAGCTGCATCGGGCAGACGAGCTGCACCGTCACGTCGGCCTGCGCCAGCTCGAGCATCTGGCTCGAGTGCTGGTGATCACCCCAGCAGGCTGCTGACGAAGCGGCGATCGACCCACGCTCTGGCCGGCCACCCGCTCGACCCGCACGCGCGACGAGGACCGCGCCAGGGGGCCCACCGCCGTCACGGCTTCTGCGACGCCGGAGGAGGCGTTTGAGCCCCGTCTTCGCGACGGCCCAGCTTCATCAGCAGCCACATCGCCGCGCCCACCATCACTCCGATGACGTAGATGACGAGCACCGCAGAGCCCGCGTAGGCCAGCCGAACCTGGGTCTGCGACATCAGCCCGTGGGCGTAGGCCTCGCGCAGCGGCTCGAGCAACCCCACCACGCGCAAGATGCCCGCCGGGAAGGCCTCGAGCTTCCACGACAGCTCATCGGCCCAGCGAGGGTTCACGGTGCGACGAATCACTTCCACCAGCGCCCCGACCAGCAGGTAGCCGCCTGACAGCAAGGTGGCGTTCGACAGGCTGATGCGAAAGACGGGCACGCGCGCCATCGGCCTACTTGAGCTGCTTCTTGAGCGCGATGACGACCTTCTTCACCCGGGCCAGGTCTGCGTCGCTCTGCGACAGCCCCAGCACCGCCTCGTACTCGGGCAGCGCCCTGGCGGGCCCGTCGTCGCCCGAGCGAACCAGCGCGTCGGCGTTCGCCAGCCGCGCCTGGGCCCACGAGCGATCGAAGGTGGCGGCCTTGCCGTAGGCTTCCAGGGCGCGCGCGTCGTTCTTCTGTCGGCGGGCGACCTCCCCCAGGGCGAACCACGCCGGCGCCGAGAAGGGGTCGGTGGTGGTGGCTGCCTCGGCGAGCTGCAGCGCGGTCTTGAAGTCGCGCTCTTCGAGCAGCACCCGCGCCAGTGAGGCGTCGACGAGCGCCCGGTCCCACACCGCGAAGGCCTGTTTCTGCAGCGCCAGCAGCTCTTCTTTGGGAGTCGGCCGCGCTCCCTTCGCGGTCGGCTTCGCGTGGTGCGGGCCCACCAGGCCGCAGAGCGCCTTCGGGTTTTCGCGCCTCGCCGCCTCGTAGGCCTTGAGCGCCGTGTCGGCGTTGCCCTGCCGAACGAACGCAGTGCCGATGTCGCAGAAGGTCTCGGCGTCTTTGGGGTTGAGCTTGTTGGCGCGCTCGAGCGAGGCCAACGCGTTGCGGGCGTCACCCAGCGCGAACAGCACCTGGGCCTTCACCCGAAAGGCCTGCAGGTTGTTGGTGTCGGGCTTCACCGCCTTCGCCAGGGCGGCCTCGGCGTCGGTGAAGCGGCCGGTGTGCAGGTAGACCTGCGCCGCGCTGAGCCAGGCCTCGTCCGAGGCGGGGTTGTCTGCGGTCCACGCTTCCACCTGGCGCGTGGCCTCGGGGAACTGACCCAGCGACAGGTAGGTGCGGGTCAACAGGTGCCGCGAGGGCCCGTGGCTGGCGTTGCGCTCGATGGCCCTCGTCAGGGGAGCCAGCGCCGTCTCCTGTGGCACCCCCATGTCCACGGCCTCGAGGTACAGCTGACCGAGCAGCGCGTTGGCTTCGTAGTCCTGGGGGTCCTTCGCGGCCTCTTCGAGCTGCGCGCGGGCCTTCGTCAGCTCGTTGCGCTTCAGGTACACGCGCGCCAGGGCGATCTGCGCGGTGGCCTTGTTGCGCCGGGTCGTCGTCACCAGCTTCTCGAGCAGCTGCAGCGCCTTGTCCCCGCCCTCGTCCGTCGCGTCGGCCAGCGCCAGGTACACCACCGCTTCCGCCGGGTACTTTCCGTTCACCTGGGTCTTCGCCAGCTCGGCGCGCGAGCGCCTGGTGTCGTCGAGCTTCGACGCGGCGATGCCTCGCACCAGCGAGACCTTGCGCTGATCACCCTCGGGGCGAACCCGCTCGAGCAGCTCTTTCTCGCGGCTGCGCGCGAGCAGCACGCGCCCCAGCCCTTCCTTCGCGTCTTCACTCTTCGGGCGCACCTTCAGCGCCTCTTCGTAGGCCTTCTGGGCGTCGACCATTCGCCCGGCGTTGCGCGCCGCCAACCCCAGCGCCATCTGGAAGTCGAACGCGCTGTCGGGGTAGCTGCTGAGCCCACCCACGAGGGTCTTCTGCGCCTCGTCAGGCTTGCCCGCCGCCGCCTGCGCCCGCCCGAGCAGCAGGACGTAGCGGCTCATGGCCGCCTCGGGCACCGCGGCGTTCTGCGGCAACCCTTCGAGCTCGCTGAGCGCTTCGGTCACCTCGCGACCCAGCTCGAGCCGCGCCTGCGCCAGGCCCATCACCCGCTGCGGGTGGAACCTCGACAGCGGCTCGGCCGACGGCCCCAGGATTCGCGCCGCGCTCTCGAAGTCTTCTTCGGCCAGGTAGTACTCGCCCAGGCCGATCAGCGCGCGCAGGTTTCGGGGGTTGAGGGTGGTCGCCTTCTGCAGGCGCTTGAAGGCCTCCTCGCGCTTCTGGTCACCCAGCAGCACCCGCCCCGCCTGCGCCTCGATCACGCTCTGGTCGAGCGTCGAGCCGAGCAGCAGCTGGCGCTGGCCCGGCAGCTCGGAAGCGTCGGCCGTGAGGAAGTCGACCACCAGCGCCAGGTCGGGGTGGGCCTCGCGAACCGTGGGCCTGCTGATCGCCGCGCGCGCCGCGTCGCGGTCGGCCATGGCGCCGCCGTGCTCCGAGTACAGCACCGCCTTCGCGAAGGCGATGTTGGCGAAGGCCTCGGCGTTGCCCTCGTCCATCGTCAGCGCCTGCTCGAAGGACGCGATGGCCAGCGCGTACTGCTCTCTGGTGTCCGAGTTGAGCTGCACCAGCCCCCTCGCCAGGGTCCCCTCGAGGTTCTCGCCACCGTGTCGGTTGCGCGTCGCGACGAAGGAACCAGCCAGCCCGCCGACGATCACCAGCAGGCCCACCACGAGCCCGAGCTTGAGGCCGTGCCTCTGCAAGAAGGTCTTCTGTTGCTGCTTGACGGCCAGCTTCTCGCGCAGCTCGCGCTCGTACTCTTTCGCGATGGCCTCGGTCGCCTGCTTCGAGAACTCGACCCGCGGCGCCTCGACCGACGACTGCCCCTCTTGCACCGCGTCGGGGATCTCGTCGAGCAGGCCACCAAACGACGGCCTTTTGACTGCAGGCTCGGCCCGCGGCGAGGCGTTCACGTTGGGGACCTGGAAGTCGGTGGTCGGCATCTCGGACTGCGCCGACACCACGTCATCGAGCAGCCCGCCGCCGGGGGCCTCGACCGGCAGCTGCTGCTCGCCCGAAGGAATCACCGACGGCATCGAGGGATCACTCACCGGCGGCGCTGGCGCCCCCCGCACCGACAGGGGCCCGGCCTCGGCGTCTTCGAGCGCCTGGAAGGTGCTGGTCAGCCCCCGAAACGTCTCGGTGGACTCCGAGCGCGGCAGCATCGACGCGAACGGGTCCGGAGCCTCGGCGACCGGCGGCCGCGAGCCCGCCCGGGGCAGTTCCACCGTCGAGGTGCGGTCGTCGAGCGAGACCATCACCGGCGGCAGGTCGTCCGAGCTCGGACGGGGCGACCCGAAGGTCTGGGGGATTTCCATCGTCGGTCGGAAATCATCGGGCGGGCTGACCACGGCGTCGACCACGGGCAGCTCGAGCGTGGGGACCGGCGGCCCGGGCTTGTGGCCATGCCCTCGCGGGGCCGATGACCGGGCCTCGGGCAGCGGCGAGGTCTGCGTGGGCACCTCGAGGGTGGGCCTGGGTTCGGCCGATGTCGAGGGGTAGGCCGCCATCACCACGGTGGGCTCTGAGCGCGGGTCCGGTGCGGCCGGCGCGAACGCGGCGAACACATCGGGGTCAGCTGAAGCGACCGGCGCCGCGCCTGCTGCCGGCCGTGCTGCCCGCGGGCTGCTGGGTCGGGCTGACGCCGAAGCAGTGGCCCCCGGCGCGCTCACGGGCTGAGTCGGCACCTCGGTCGCCGGCGTCAGCGCCTGCGTGTCGACGGACGTGGCGTCGTAGAGCACCGGCGCCGGGCCACCCGCGAGTGCCGCGCGCGCCTGCTCGAGCCACTGCTTGATGCGCCCGTCGTTGGGCTGCAGCGCCGAGGCCTTTCGCAGAATGGGCATCGCCGAGCGGTAGAGGCCCTTTCTGAGCAACACCTCGCCGATCAAGTTGTAGGCGTGGGGGTTCTCGCGGTCGATGTTCACCGCCGCGTCGAACTGCTGCATCGCCTCGGCGGCCTTGCCGGCGTTGATCAGCGCCTTGCCCCACAACACCCGGCCCACCACCGAGCCCGGGTGATGGGTGCAGCCGGTCTGGCACAGCTCGATGGCCGCCGCGTGATCGCCCCGCTCGAGGTAGGCGCGGGCCAGCTCGACGAAGACCGTCGACGTCGGGTCTTCCGCGAGCATCTGCTCGTACTTCTCAACCATCGACTTCGACATGGGGTCTTGGGAATCCTCGAGCGGGCCGCTCAAACGGCAGCCCGACTCTATCAACGGTTTGACCTGGAACGAGCCCGTTGTGCGGGTCGCCGACTGGCCCAGCGGTGCCACGGTGGTACGGTGCCGGGTCTATGCGAATCATCCTGGCGCTGGCCTTCGGGTCGCTGGTCGGCTGCGCGGGGCTGCGGAACAAGCCCGACGTCGAAGACCTCAAGCCGGCGATCGAAGCCTTTCACCAGAAGGCCCGCTGGAAGGACTTCAGGGCCGCGGCGGACCTGATCGTGCCCGAACGCCGCGCGTCCTTCATCAAGGCCCGCCTGAAGACCGACGACGAGAAGGACCTCTTCGTCACCGACTACCAACTCGAAGACGCCACCGTGACCAGCGAGGGCACCGCCGAGGTGGTCTCGAAGTTGTCCTGGTACCGACTACCGTCTTCGACTGAGAAGACGGCGCCGGTGGTGAGCGTCTTCGTGTGGCGCGAGGGCAAGTGGTGGCTCGAGAGCCAGGACGACGGGCCCTTCCCCGAGCTCAAGCCAGCGCCCCGCGACGGAGGCTCGTGAACGGTCCGCGCCCGAGGGCCTTCGAAGCCTGTTGTTCAAGCTCAGGCCCTCACGGCGCGTAGCTGGTGGTGCGCACCGCGCGGCGTGCCCACACGGTGGCCAGCACCACGAACACCAACGGCACCAGGTGAAACACCAACACGTGGCCCACGTCACGGTGCGGGCACTTGAGCTGCGTGACCGCCAACGACACCGTGCCGCAGGCCCAGCCCAGCACCATCACCCGTGACAGCCGGGGCGCGTGCTGACGAGCAGCCGCCAGCGCCACCGCCGCGGGGACGACCGAGGCCACCACTTCCCAGGCGAAGCAGCCGATGCGCGGCACCAGCGGGGACAGCTCCATGGTGAGCGCCTGCGTCACCACCACGGTCCCGGCGACCAGCGCGCCAAGCAGCCACGGCCTCGAGGTGCGCTGCGGCCAGGGAGCGAGCGCGGCGACCCCTGCGACCAGCGACACCACCAACAGCGGAAGCGCCTGAGCCCACACCATGGTGTCGACGTGCATGGGCGAGAGCGCGCGGTTGAAGACGAAGGCGCCCACCAGAAACAACCCCACGGCGACCGCCACGAACGCGACGGCGTCACGCCACCAGGGC
>VYLD01000107.1_pt1 | contig 31275 bp, 32 predicted proteins | sample 5114401 | NCBI WGS metagenome assembly VYLD01 (sample SAMN12291783, study PRJNA351875) | freshwater metagenome | isolation source: freshwater lake | place: USA: Michigan, Gull Lake | collected 2013-08-08 | reverse complement strand
GAAAGCCGGTGACGGGGCGGGTGGTCGGCGCCGATGGTCAGCCGCTCACCGACTTCCAGGTGAACGAAATCCTCTTCGACGCTGACGACGGCAGGTTCGAGGCCACCGCCGATGACCAGGGTCGCCTGGTGGTGGCTGCGAACGCCCACGCTTCGACGACGATCGTGGTTGGTGATCGGTCAGACGTCGGCGACGTGGTGTTGGAAGCGTTGCCGCTGCTGACCGGCGTGGTGCTGGACGAGCAACGACGGCCGGTGGCCTCGGCGAGCCTGACCAGCCCGGCGTTCGGCGACAACCAGGCGGTGACGGACGCGACGGGCCACTTCTCGATCGAGCTGACGGCAGCGATGAGCCAGGTCCAGGTGCACGTGAGCGCCGAAGAGCTGGGGGCGGTGGTGTCCGTGCCCGTCGGGGCGACGCCGGTCGAGATCGTCATCAACCCTCCCACGCGGGTGCACGGGCTGGTGCGGGGCCCCGACGGTCGGCCGGTGGCGACCACGGTGCTGGCGAACAGCGGGTCTGACGAGGTGCGGGTGGACTCGGACGAGCAGGGCCGATTCGAGCTCTCGCTGGCCGCCGGCACGTGGTTCCTCGGCACCTGGCTCGAGCGCTCGCTGAAGAGCCTGCACGTCACCGGGCGCGAGCAGCACGTCGAGCTGGGCGGGCGCGGGGGAGACTGCGCGGTGTCGGTGAGCGGCGCGCCGAACCCGAGCGCGGTCTACCTGGTGTCGGCGGGCGAGGCGTGGACGCCCACTCCTGATGGGGTGGCCCCTGTGGGCGTGGTGTCGTTGAGCCACCAGGGCGCGTCGTTCGTCGGCCAGGGCCTGTCGTGCGGCGCCTGGGTGGTGCACGCGACCTACGGTGGCCGGGTGGTCAGCAGACCGGTGAGCTTGAGCTCCGCCGCCGTGACCCCGGTGAGGGTCGAGCCCGAGCTGTCGACGCTGGAGGACACGCTCCGCACCCCGCGGGTGATCATGCTCGACGAGATCCGCGTCGACAGCGCCGAACCTGAGCAGGGCCCTGGCAACCTGGAGGTGGGTGCCCTGGGAGCGCCCACGCCCCAGGTGGTCGAGCCCTCAGGGCCTGAGCGGGAGTGAGTCGACCCGAAGCGCGCGCCCCCTCTTTCCATCCCCGCGCCCACCGTGGTGTCTTCGGCTCGACGGGCTGATAACCACGGGCGCATGAGCGAGTCGCTGCATGGGCGCAACGTGCTGGTGGCGGTCGGTGGAGGCATCGCCGCGTACAAAGCCTGCGATCTGGTGCGGGAGCTGCGTCGCGCCGGGGCCGAGGTGCGGGTGGCGATGACCCGTGGCGCGGGCGAGTTCGTGACGCCGCTGACGCTGCAGAGCCTGTCGGGGCACCCGGTCTTCACCGACACCTTCGAGGCCGGGCAGGACCACGACTTCGGGCACCTGCAGCTCGCGCGCTGGGCAGACGTGGTGGTGGTGGTTCCGGCGACGGCCGACCTGCTGGCGCGCATGGCTGCGGGTCTGGGCAACGACGCGGTGACCACCACCCTGCTCGCGTTCAGGGGGCCGGTGCTGCTCGCGCCGGCGATGAACACCGCCATGTGGGACCACGCCGAGACCCAGGCGGCGGTGGCCACGCTCAGCGGTCAGAAGCGGTATCGCCTGGTAGGCCCGGTGTCTGGGCTGCTGGCGGACGGCGACGTCGGCATGGGCCGGCTGGCGGAGCAGAAAGACGTGGTCGAGGCCGTGATCGCGCTCGCGGTGCAGGGCCCCCTGGCTGGTCAACGGGTGCTGGTCACCGCCGGGCCGACGCGAGAGCCGATGGATCCGGTGCGGTTCATCTCGAACCCTTCCACCGGCCGTATGGGGCTGGCGATGGCCGAGGTCGCCCGCGCGCTGGGGGCGCACGTCACGGTGGTGCTCGGGCCCGTCGAGGTGCAGGCGCCCAAAGGGCTCGAGGTGGTGCGGGTGACGACCGCCGACGCGATGTTGGCGGCGGTGATGCCGAGGGTCGAGGTGGCGGACTTCCTGGTGGCCGCGGCGGCGGTGAGCGACTGGAAGCCCGCAGCGGTGAGCGCGCAGAAGGTGAAGAAGTCAGATGGTCCGCAGACCCTCACCCTGGTGCGTACGCCTGACGTGTTGGCGACCGCGGCCGCCAGGGTGCATGGCAACCCGAGGCGGCCGGTGTTGATCGGGTTCGCGGCCGAGACCGAAGCCGTCGAGGCGTACGCCAGGGCCAAGCTGACGCAGAAGCGGCTCGACTTCGTGGTGGCGAACGACGTGTCGCAGGCGGGCGCGGGGTTCGGGGTCGACACCAACCAGGTGGTGGTGCTTTCGGCGGCCGGTGAGGTGCTGCGCGCGGCTGGCACCAAGCGCGAGGTGGCGAAGGCGATCTGGAGCGTGGTGCAGGGGCGGGTGGAGTAGGGTGCCGCTTTCCATGTCGGACGAGCTGAGGGCCATCGCGCTGGAGCTTCGACGCCACCTCGCGTGGCAGGAGGCCGACGGGACGCGGGTGCTGTTGCGGGACCGGGCGAGCGCCCCGTCGGTGCCTGCGCGCTTGGAGGTCGCGGCGGGGTTGCCTCCTCCCAGGGCTGTGATGGCGCCAAAGGCTGTCATGACTCCCAAAGCTGTCATGACTCCAAAAGCCGAGCTGCCTGTGAAGGCCGAGGTCGCGGCGCCCGTGGTCTCGCAGGTTCGGCGACCACTTGACGAGATTCGCCGCGAGCTGGGCGATTGTCAGCGGTGCAAGTTGTGCTCGGGGCGAAGCTCGATCGTCTTCGGCACTGGCAACCCGCGCGCCGAGCTGGTCTTCGTCGGCGAAGGCCCTGGTGAAGAAGAGGACAAGCAGGGCGTGCCGTTCGTCGGCAAGGCAGGGCAGTTGCTCACCAAGATGATCGAGGCGATGAAGTTCTCGCGCGACGAGGTCTACATCTGCAACGTGGTGAAGTGCCGGCCGCCCAACAACCGCAACCCCGAGGCCGATGAGATCGCGGCGTGCGAGCCCTTCCTGCAGGCCCAGCTGGCTTCGTTGCAGCCGAAGGTCATCGTCGCGTTGGGCAAGTTCGCTGCGCAGACCTTGCTGCGAGACACCACGGCGATCACCCGCCTGCGGGGGCAGTGGAAGACGTACCAGGGCATCGCGTTGATGCCGACCTTTCACCCGGCGTACCTGCTGCGGCAGCCCGACGAGAAGAAGCTCGCGTGGATGGATCTGCAAGAGGTGATGAAGCGCTTCGGGAAGCACAAAGGGGACGGTGGCCGATGAAGGGCACGATGCAGCTGTTTCAGGTGTTCTCAGGGTCGCTCGACGGCAACCCGCTGGGCGACGCGTCGACGCGCACCATTCCCGTGTACCTGCCGCCCGGGTACGCCGAGAACCCGCAGGCGCGATACCCGGTCGTCTACTTCCTGCACGGCTTCGGAGGCACCAGCCTGCAATGGCTCAACACCTCGTCCTTCACGCGCACGGTGCCCGAGCGGCTGGACTTCCTGATCGCCGAGCAGAGCGCGCCGCCGGCCATCGGGGTCTTCGTCGACGGGTGGACGTCGCTGGGCGGCAGCCAGTGGATCAACAGCGAGGGCATCGGGAGGTACCGCGACTACGTGGCGCGCGATCTGATCTCGGTGGTCGACAAGAGCTTCCGCACGCTGGCGAAGGGCACCAGCCGGGCGCTGATCGGCAAGTCATCGGGCGGGTATGGCGCGCTGGTGATCAGCCGGTTCCACCCCGACCTGTTCGGGCACATCGGCGTGCACTCGGGTGATGCAGGCTTCGAGTATTGCTACCTGCACGAGCTGCCGCAGGCCGCGGGGCCGCTGCTCAAGGCCGGGGGCGTCGAGCCGTGGTACCGCGATTTTCTGCAGCGCTCGCTGGCCACCAAGATGCGCAGCGACGATCACGCGGTGGTCAACATGTTGTGCATGGCGGCGGCGTACTCTCCGAAGAAGGGAGAGCCGCTGGGCCTCGAGCTGCCGATCGATCTGCAGACCGGCCGGCTGCGCGTCGACGTGTGGAACCGCTGGCTGGTGCACGACCCTGTTCGGTTCACGCCGAAACACCTCGACGTGTACCGGAAGTTGAAGTCGATCTTTCTCGATTGCGGCACTCGTGACGAGTTCAACCTTCGCTGGGGCTCGCGCATGCTGGCCGATGACTTCAAGGCGGCGGGCATCGACCATGTGCACGAAGAGTTCGACGACGGGCACATGAACATCAACTACCGGTTCGATCGCTCGCTGGCATACCTGCTGCCGCGCCTCGAGCGCTGAACAGCGCTCTGGGGCCACCCACCGAGGCTCCCGCGCAAGAAACAGCTACCGCGCCAGAAACAGCTACCGCGCCAGGAACGCAGCGATGGTGTCGAGGAACTGCTCCCGCCCCTTGCCGGTCCGAATGTCGAGGCTGGTGACGTCGAAGGTCAACACATCAATGCCATACTTCCCCGAGAGCACCATGGGGAAGGTGGCGTAATAGCCAGACAACCCACGCAAGAACTGGCTCTGAATGCCTTTCTCTTCTTCGCGCCCCCGCTTCTTGATGCGATCGAGCAGCACCTGCACGTTGGGCACGTCGAAGCAGATCACCTTGTCGGGGTGCGCCACGGTGCGGGTGAGGCGCTGAAAATATTCGAAATACAACTCGAGCTCGCCATCGCTCATGAAGCCCAGACCGTGCAGGTACTTCGCGAAGATCTCGGGGTCTTCGTAGAGGGTTCGGTCTTGAATGCAGCTCTTCGCCACCTTGTGAATCAGCTCGTGGTGCTCGACGCGGCGAATGAGGAACTCGAGCTGCAGCGTGAAGCTCCAGCGCTTCATGTCGCGGTAGTAGTCCTTGAGGAACCGGTTATCGATCACCGGCTCGTCGAAGAGCTCGAACCCGAACTTCTGGCTGATCATCTTCGCGGCGGTGGTCTTGCCGGCGCCGATGTTGCCGGCCATGGCGACGAAGCGCTTGCGGGCTGGGCCCGTTCTTCCCCGGCCCCGGTGCGCCTTCTGCGTCGACGCGGCCTGAGCGGCTGCGATCTCTGACTGCTCGGTGGTGGTCTTCTGCGGAGCTTCTTTTTTCCGCGGCGCACGCATCAGGTGGTCCAGTCGAGCACCACCTTGCCGCTCTGGCCGGTGCGCATGATCTCGAAGCCCTGCTTGAACTCGGCGATGGGGAAGCGGTGGGTGAGCACGGGCGCGATGTCGAGCCCGCTCTGCAGCATGGCGGTCATCTTGTACCAGGTCTCGAACATCTCCCGGCCGTAGACGCCCTTGAGCACCAGGCCCTTGAAGATCACCTGGCTGAAGTCGACGGCGATCTCGGTGGGAGGAATGCCGAGAATGGCCACCCGCCCGCCGTGGTTCATGGCCTTGAACATCTGCTTGAAGGCCGCGCCGTTGCCGCTCATCTCGAGGCCCACGTCGAAGCCCTCGGTCATGCCGAGCTGCTTGATGGTGTCGTCGAGGGACTCTTTGGCGACGTTCACCGCGCGGGTGGCGCCCAGCTTCTTCGCCAGCTCGAGGCGGTAGTCATTGACGTCGGTGATCACCACGTGGCGCGCGCCGATGTGTTTGCAGATGGGCACGGCCATCACCCCGATGGGCCCGGCGCCGGTGATCAGCACGTCTTCGCCCACCACGTCGAACGACAGGGCAGTGTGCACGGCGTTGCCGAGGGGGTCGAAGAACGCCGCCAGCTCGTCGGGGATCTCGTTGGGCAGCTTGAAGACGTTGAAGGCGGGAATGGCGACGTACTCGGCGAAGCTGCCCTGCCGGTGCACGCCGAGGCCGATGGTGTTGCGGCACAGGTGGCGTTTGCCAGCGCGGCAGTTGCGACAGAACCCGCAGGTGATGTGCCCTTCGGCCGAGACGCGATCGCCGACGGTGAAGCCGGTCACCTCGCTGCCCAGCTCGGCGATCTCGCCCATGAACTCGTGGCCGATACCCAGGGGGACGGGGATGGTGCGCTGGCTCCACTCGTCCCAGTTGTAGATGTGCACGTCGGTGCCGCAGATGCCGGTCTGGCGCACCTTGATGAGCACGTCGTTGGGGCCGCACTTCGGCACCGGCAGCTCTTCGAGCCACAGGCCGACTTCTTTCTTGGACTTGACGAGGGCTTTCATCGAATGACTCCGAGCTGGGTGCCGACCTTCGTGAACGCGGCGATGGCGCGGTCGAGCTGCGCGCGGGTGTGGGCCGCCGACATCTGGGTGCGAATGCGGGCCTTGTCCTTCGGTACCACCGGGAAGCTGAAGCTCACCACGTAAATGCCCAGCAGCAGCATCTGCTCGGCGAAGGCCGCGGCCAGCTTCGCGTCACCGAGCATCACCGGAATGATGGGGTGCCCGTCGCCAGCGAGGGTGAAGCCGGCGGCTTTCATCTGGGCGCGGAAGTACGCGGCGTTCTCATGTACCTGGCGACGTCGTTCGCCGCTGGTCTCGAGCAGCTCGAGGCACTTCACCGAGGCGTGCGCGATGGCCGGCATCAACGTGTTCGAGAAGAGGTACGGGCGCGCGCGCTGGCGCAGCAGGGCGACGATCTCTTTGCGGCCCGAGAGGTAGCCGCCCGACGCTCCGCCCAGCGCCTTGCCGAGGGTGCCGGTCACGATGTCGATGCGGCCGAGCACGCCGCGCAGCTCGTGAGACCCCCGCCCGTGTTCACCGATGAAGCCGACCGCGTGGGAATCGTCGACCATCACCGCGGCGCCGTAGCGTTCGCACAGCTCGACCAGGGGCTTCAGGTTGGCGATCACCCCGTCCATCGAGAAGACGCCGTCGGTGACCACCAGCAGGAAGCGCGCGTTGCCGGCCCTGGCCTCTTTCAGGCGGTCTTCCAGCTCGTTGAGATCGTTGTTGGCGTAGCGGAAGCGGCGGGCTTTCGAGAGGCGCACGCCGTCGATGATCGACGCGTGGTTGAGCGCGTCAGAGATCACCGCGTCTTCTTCGCCGAGCACGATCTCGAACACGCCGCCGTTGGCGTCCCAGCACGACGAAAAGAGAATCGTGTCTTCGGTGCCGAGGAAGGCGGTCAGCTTCTCCTCGAGCTCTTTGTGCACCGACTGGGTGCCGCAGATGAAGCGCACCGAGGCCATGCCGTAGCCGTACCGGGTCAGCCCTTCCTGTGCGGCGGCGATCAGCTCGGGCGAGTCGGCCAGGCCCAGGTAGTTGTTGGCGCAGAAGTTCAAGACCTCGTGCCCGCCCTGCACGGTGATGTTGGCGCGCTGCGCAGAGGTGATGACGCGCTCGTGTTTGAAGAGGCCCTGGGCCCGCAGGTCTTCGAGCTGGGACGAGAGGTGCGAGAGGAAAGCCGTGGTCATGGGCTTGGCCGCGTAGCATCGACGCGGCGAGGGTCGCTAACGCTTCTGCTTGCGGTTGCCGCTGCTGCCCCCCTGCGCAGGGGGCGGGCCGAGGCCGGTCGGCAGGGTGGGCGCGGGTGTGCCCTTCTTCGCGGTCAGGCGGCGGTACATGTCGTAGTTGCCTTCGTAGCGAACGACCTTGCCCTCGCCCTCGAAGACCAGCAGCGCGGTGGCGACCTTGTCGAGGAAGTAGCGGTCGTGGGTGACCAGCAGCACGGCCCCGGTGAACTGCACCAGCAGGCGCTCGAGCACGTTCAAGGTGACCAGGTCGAGATCGTTGGTGGGCTCGTCGAGCACCAGCACGTTGGCGCCTTCGAGGAAGAGGCGGGCGAGCAGCAGGCGGTTGCGCTCTCCGCCTGAGAGGCCCTTCACCTTCATGCGCTGCATCGGCACCGGGAAGAGCAGATCGTCGAGGTACTCGGCGAGGCGCATCTTCTTGTCGCCCAGGGTGACCCAGTCGTCGTCCCACGCGGCCTCGAAGACCGTCTTGTCGTCGTCGAGCGCGGTGCGCAGCTGATCGTAGTGGACGACTTTGGTGCGGGGGCCTCGGCGCACGGTGCCGCTGTCGGGAGGCAACTCGCCGAGCAGGGTGCGAATGAGGGTGGTCTTGCCAGCGCCGTTCTTGCCCATCAGCGCGAGGCGTTCGCCGGGCTGGACGATGATGTTCACGTCATCGAGGATCTTCACGTCCCCGAAGGACTTGTGCAGGTGCGAGGCCTCGATCACCGTCTGGGACAACCGCGGCGCCGAGGCGAGCTGCAGGTCGGGCACCTTGGGGCGCTGGAAGCCCTTCTCTGACAACAGCTTGCGGGCGCGATCGATGCGGGCCTTCGACTTGGTGCGGCGGGCCTTGGGGCCGCGGCGGAGCCAGGCGACCTCCTGGGCGATCCACTGCTGGCGTTTGTGTTCACCGGTCTTCTGATCTTCGAGTTTGACGAACTTCTGCTCGAGATAGGCCTCGTAGTTGCCCGGGTAGCTCACCAGGCCGCCCGGTTGTTGGTCGGACACGTGCGGTTCGACCTCGATGATGCGATCGACCAGGCCGTCGAGGAAGTAGCGGTCGTGGGTGACGAGCAGCAGCGCCGAGTCGCGCGAGTCGAGCTCGTCTTCGAGCCACTCGACCGTCTCGGCGTCGAGGTGGTTGGTGGGCTCGTCGAACATGAGCAGGTCGGCGTGGGTGAGCAGGGCGCGGGCGATGGCGACGCGTTTGCGTTGGCCTCCCGAGAGCTGATCGATGGGCTGGTCCCAGGTGGCGGGGTCGACGCCGAGGCGGTCGAGCAGCTTGCGGGACTCGTGGGCGGTGTCCCAGCCGCCCAGGTGCTCGATGGTCTCGACCAGCACCGAGAGGCGGGCCATCACTCGCTCGTCGTAGGTGGTCTCGAGGGACGCCGAGAGGCGCGCGTGCTCGTCGAGGGCGTCTTTGAGGGGCGCCTGGGCGACGGTGAGCTCGCTCGAGGGGGTGGCGCCGGGCGGGAAGTCGGGCTCTTGCGCGAGGTGGCTGACGCGCATGCCGCGCTGCACCTGCAGGGTGCCGGTGTCGGGCTTCACCGCGCCCGTGAGCACCTTCATCAGGGTCGACTTGCCGCAGCCGTTGACGCCGACCAGGCCGACGCGTTCGCCTTGTTCGATCACCAGCTCGAGATCAGCGAAGAGGGTGCGGCTACCGAAGGACAGGGTCAGGTCGAAGGCGCGGAGCAGAGTCACCCGGCGCCTGTAGCGCAGGTTGCCCGGGCGCGTCGGTCAACCGCTCACCGTGCTCAGCCATCTGCGAGGCGATTTCGAGCAGCCCTCGGGAGTCTCGTGATCGTCGCGAACGTGCTGCTTCGGATCGCGAACGGATCAGCGCGTGGGGAACGCCGACGATCAGTGCAGGCCGTCGAACAGCTTCGCCGAGATGAGCGCCGTGATGTTCAGGCTGCGCATGGTGGCGATCAGCGGGCGGGAGCGCCCGTCTTCGAGGAACGAAAACAGGGGCGGGTCGACGATCACCGCGTAGCCGGGGTCGTCGCGGGTGCCTTCAGGGGCGGTGATGAAGAACGGCGTCATGCGCAGGTGGTGAGAGCGGGGGGCGCCGGCCTTGAGCTGGTGCACGATCGAGAGCCCCGAGCCATCGGCGGCCGGCGTCAGCACCACCGCGTCGACCGGGTCCGAGGCCAGCCGCGCCTTGGCTTCGGCGAAGGAATCGAAGTGCCGAAGCGCGAGCGTGTTTTCCTTCAGCTCGTTCAACAACCGCTCTGACATCGGGCCGACAGCGAACACCCGCATTCTGGGGGCCGGAGGCGGGTCAGCGAAGGGGTTGAAGCGACGGCCGGGAGCGACGACGGTGGTGAGCGCGGCAGCGGGGAGGGACCTCGGCATTCTTCGGACAATCAACGCGACTGCGGCGCCCCGCGTCAACGGCCTGTGACCGGTTCAGTGCTCGACGATGTGCTCGTGGAGCGCTGCGTCATGGCGCTCAGGGGTCGGCGCGGACGAGCTGCTTGACCTCGGCGAACAGGGCCCCGAAGTGCCCGCGGTGATGCAGGGCTGGCAACTGCGGCTGCCGGCCGGCCTTCAGCTCGGCGAGGAAGCGGTACTTCAGCGCGTGGTACTCGGCGTTGGCCCAGGCCAGCCTGGCGCCGCGCAGGCCTCCGCGCAGCGCCGCGCCCTTGACCACCGCGTCTTTCAGGAAATGGAACGCCCGCTGAAGGCCCGGGCGCTTGACCCCCCGCTGCTCGGCGAAGGCCCGGGTCGCCCACAGCCACGCGTAGAGCTCGTTCTTCGAGCTGCGAAAACGAAGGTCGGGAGCGAACTCGTGCTCGATCACCACCGGGCAGCGGGCGGCGTCGGGGTTGCCGGTGCTCTCGTGCACGATCATCGCAGGCGTCCAGTTGGCGCGTTCGCGCTTCACCAGGCGCACCCGATGGTGCGTTCGATAGAGGAACCGCTCGGGCCCCGTTCCCGCCCAGTCGTTGAGGGCGCACCGCAGCGCCGCGCGCGAGGGGTCGATGGACTGGCGCACCACGGCCCTGGTGCCCTCGGCCAGTCGCTCGTCAGCGTCGAGGAAGAACAGCCAGTCGCACCCAACGAGCTGATCACGCGCGAAGGCCCGCGCGTCACCGAACCCCTGCCACGGGTGGGCGATCGATCGCGCGCCGGCCTGCTTCACCAGCTGCACCGAGCCGTCGTTCGAGCCGGTGTCGATCGCCACCACCTCGTCGCAGGCGCCGACCAGGTCGGCGAGGCAGGCCGCCAGGGTCGCCTGGTTGTTGCCGTGAATGACGAAGCCGCCCAGCCGCATGCGCGAGTACACCTGACCACGCGGGCCGGGGCGGCTAAAGGGTCAACGTCTCGATCTCAGCTCGAACACCATTGGGGGTCTCATGCGCAGCAGCCGGTTGAGCGTGTCGTTTCTGCTGCTGGCGGCCTGTTTCGACACCACCCTGCCGCCGGTTCCGGTGCGCGGGCTGGGCACTGTTCGAGCGACGGTGATGACCGCGGCGCCTGGTCGCGCAGAGCTGGTGCCCGCGAAGGGCACCGTCCTCTCGTTGGTCGGCACCTCGTTGAGCGCGGTCGCTGACGACGATGGCAACGTCAGGCTGAGCGGCCTTCCGGTCTCCACGGGTCGCCTGCTGTTTGCTCTCGGGGGCCGCACGAAGCTGGTCGCGCTCGAAGCGGTGAACGCCGGCTTCGGGCGAGACGTGAACCTCGGGCAGGTGGTGCTGGGTCGGAACGGCGTCATCGTGGGCCAGGTGAAGCGGGGTGACCGGGTCACCCTGCCGTCGGGGCACGCGGGCATCTCGGTCTTCCTGCCGCAGCTTCCGCAGCTCACCTACACGGGTGACGACGGGTCCTTCGTGCTCAGCGGCGTACCCGAAGGGCTGCTGGTGCTGAGCGCCTTCGCCCAGGGCTACGACCCCGAAGCGCTGTCGATCGAGGTCGGTGCCGGACGCGAAGAGCGCGCCGGGCTGATCGTGCTGAAAGAGAACCCGGGCGCCATGCCGGTCGGGCGGCTGTCCGCGCTCGTGAAGCTGGCCGATCAAACCCCCGTGGTGGCCGCGAGCGCCCGCGTTGCGGCCGCCGGCAGAGAGACCTCCGCCGACACCAACGCCGAGGGGCGCTTCGCGTTCGAGACGTTGCCAGTGGGGGTGTACTCCCTCGCCCTCGACAAGCTGGGCCTCGAGTCGTTGCGGGTCGATGGCGTCCTGGTCGCGCCGGGGCTCAACGAGGCCGGTCCTTTCGTGATGCGAGAAGGCACCCAGGCGCCAGTCAGGCTCGATGGAGGTCCGACGGGGTTCGACGCTGGCGTGGCGACAGATGCAGGCTCGGTGGATGCGGGCTCGGTCGACGCGGGCCCAGGCGACGCTGGGACGGTTGATGCCGGCTCTGGACTTGTCGACGCGGGCTCGGCCGACGCGGGCTCCATCGACGCCGGCCCGGGCGATGCGGGACACATCGACGCGGGGTCAACCGATGCAGGGCAAAGCGATGCAGGACAAAGCGATGCAGGCCAAAGCGATGCAGGGAGCGCCGACGCCGGACCCGTCGACGCAGGTGTTCCGTTGCCGATCGCGATCATCGGCGCCCTCCCGGCCCGAGTGCTGTACAGCCCGCAGCCGTTCCACCTCGACGGGCTGAGCTCCCTGGGCACTCCGGCCATCAGCCGCTACACGTGGAGCGTCGAGACCGGGATCTCTCGCCTGGCCGATGGCGGCCCGGTCCTCATCTCCCCGAATGACTCCGGCGTCGCGTGGGGGCCGACGATGGGGCTGCCAGTTCCTCCGGCGCTGGTCATCGTGTCGCTGCAGGTCACCGATCTGGTGGGCCGAGTCAGCGCGCCTGCGATGGCCGCCTTCGTGGTCGGCGATCGCCCGCTCGCGCTCTTCGACGCTGGCCTGCCCACCCAGCTGTACAGCAACCAGACGGCGATCATCGACGCCACTCCCAGCCGGGACCCGATGAACAGTGGCATCACCGCCCGAAGGTGGACCGTCTCGCCAGGCGCGCCCATCTCCACCTCGCCGCTCGACGGCGGCGCGACGTTGACGATCAGCACGCAGACCGTGCCGGCGACGCAGACGCTCACCATCAACCACTTCGTCACCAACGGGCTGGGCTTCGAGAGCCTCGCGCGCACGCACTCGCTCACGTTGGTCGCAGGCGCGATTCCTCAGCCGGCGCGCTGGAGCGTGGGGACGATCGGCGCCTTCCTGGCCGACGGAGGGACCGAGGTGCTGCTGCGCGCCAGCCTCGACGGAGGAGGGAATGGCCCTGAATACGCACAGCCGACGAACTTCTCGTTCTCGTGGGTCTCGCTGACCGACGCCGGAACGCCTCCTCGCTGGGTGATCGGCAACGCCGACCAGCCCACGGCGTCCGTCTTTCTGCCGATCATCGATGGCCCGCCGCAGCGGTTCGATTTCCAGGTCACCGCGACGACGCTGACTCCGCTTCAGCCCGGCTCGACCTCGGCCACCCTCTCGGTGCTCGCGCTCGACCGGCTGCCGCCGCGGCTGACGGCGTACGCCGCCAACAGCATCATGGGCACGACGCTCGACTTCTCAGAGCCGATGAATGACGACCCGTCGGGTTGCCTCATGAACGTCAACGGCCTGAACTGCGCGGTGACCCTGAGCACGGGCCCAACGCACAGAGGGGAAGCTGTACCGCAACAACCGCGCGCTCTACGTCACGCGCCCGCCGTTCGCGGGCGAGCTCTGGAGCCTGCGCCTCCTCACTGGCGTCATTCCCGACGTCGCCGGCAACTTCGTCCAGACGCCTCCGGCGCAGGCCTTCCTGCCGGCCCTGGTGTGGACGCCCACGTACCTGGTGATGACCGGAGACCAGGTCGTCGAGCCACGCCCGGGCCTCACGGCACACGCCACCGACACGCTCACCAACCACCTGGTGCGGGTCTTCGGAACCAACGGCACCAACGCGATCGCCGTCAGCTCGGGGCTGATGAACCAGTGCACCACCGGGCCGTGCCCGGCGACCACCGCGCCACTCGGAGCCTCGACGACCACCAGCCCGGTGCGACCGACCGCGTTCTCGCTTGGCAATGCGTCGTATTACCAGCCCGAGCCGGGCCTGGTGTTCGTCAGCGACGGCGGCACGGGCTCGACCGCGTTGCCCCTGGCCCCCGGGCCCGTCTTCGGCGAGCCCCGCGGCGCCTTGTCGACGATCTACGTGAGTGGGAACGCCCTGCGCATCGCCGAGCTCGGGGACGCCGGGTGGGACTTCGCGAACGAGATCCCCGTGCAGGACGGTGGCGTCAGCGCCACCTCGGTGGTGAACGCCATGAGCGCGGGCAGTGGGCCCAGCCGGGTCTTCTGCGTCGCGATTCGCAATGGCACGGCGGTTCGGGTGCTGACCCGCGGCCCCACCGGGGCGTTCAATCAGCCGCTCTTCAACAACCCGTTCCTGGGCTTCTACGCGGTCAAGCAGGCGTGGGTGTACGCGGCCTCGGCCGGCGCCTGTCACGTGGCCTTCATCGGCAATGACGACAGGCCCTCGTTCATCGCCGCGGCCCCTGGGGAATTCTCGAGCACCGGCAACATTCAGTACCCGGCGACGTTCTCGGTCTCGAGCATGGACGTGATCATCGACCCGTGGGACGGCACCGGCGCGCGTTGGTGGGCCGTGGTCGCCCCCAGTGGCGCGTTGGACCTCTACTACACGAGGGGAACCCAGACGCTGAGCGTGACCTCCAGGGTCACCCCTCCCGCGAGCGCCACCTCGTTCAACGTCAACCCGACCTGCACCGCCGCGAACCCCCGCCTCATCGCGCTGGAGCAGGCCCTCTACGTGGTGTGGCAGGAGAAGTGCGTGGGCCAGCCGTGGAACGTCTACCTGCGCGGGCTGTACTGACCCTCAGGCACCGCCGGCCCCACGGTCACTGCCTCGTGCGGTCACCACTGGCCGTACTCGTCTTTCGCGAAGAGGTCGTGGTTCACGTCGGCGTCCGGTGGCGTCGGCTCGGCGGGCTCGACGGACAAGCCCTGGACGAAGCGGTCGAGCGCCTGGCGTTGCTGGTCTGACAGACCGGCCTTGCGGGTCGCTTCGAGTCGCGACGCGATCAGCGCGACGTCGGCGGTGATGGGGTGCAGCGAGGCGAGGAAGAAGTTGTCTTTCATGCCGGGCTCGGGCCCTCCGACGCGCAGCACGTGGGGAAAGACCTGCGCCACGCTGCGAAGGGTGCGATCGGTCGGGGCCCACTGCGCCAGAAGACCGCCTTCCGCCAGGCGCGACTTCACCAGCTCGTAGAACTCGACCGAGTACAGGCTGCCCGAGTGCGAAGACCGGACCAGCAAGGTGTCGGTGATGATCAGGTCGAAGCGCTCGGTGGAATCGACGAGGTGTTTGCGGCCATCGCGGGTCTGCAGGTGTACGCGCTCGTCCGCGAAGAGCTGCTGAACCTCGGCGAAGCCGGGCTGCGCCGTGAGCGAGCGAACCAACGGGTACTCGCTGCCGCAGATCTCGATGGTGTCGACGCGCTCGACGCGGGGATCTGCCGCGACCCCGAAGGGCGTCGAGCCCGCGCCGAACCCGATCACCAGCGCCTTCTTCGGGCTGGGGTGAAAGAGCGGTGGCAGCCACCCGAGGCGAATGTGGAAGTCGTCGAAGGGCACGCCGTTCTGCACCTCGCCAGAGATGAAGAGGGTCTGCCGACCAGGCTGCTTCTCGACCAGCGCCGTCACGCACGACTGATCTTCCCTGACGATGAAGCCCAGCCCGTCGGCCTCGTGAAGCAGCTGCCAGAAGCGCTGATTCGAAGGCAGCAAGGCACCCAGGGCCACGGCGCCGACGACGATGCCGCCCAGCGTGGCGACGCGTCTGCGGCCGGTGAGTCGCACCGCCGCGACGACTCCGAAGGCCGCCGAGCCGCAGGCCAGCAGGGTGAGCGTGGCGGGGGTCCCCAGCACGTCGAGGAAGATGAAGCTCGTCAGCAGCGTGCCGGCGACGCAGCCCAGGGTGTTGGCGAAGAGCAGCGCTCCGGTGGAACGACCGACCTGTTCGAGCTTCTTCGACACCACGGCTTGAATCACCGCGAACGACACACCCATCAGCAGCGTCGGCGCCAGCAAGGTCACCAGCGGCGCCCAGAGGTTTCGTACCGGCAGCAGCGTCGGGTAGCCGAAGACCTCGATGCCTCGGGCCACGAGGACAGGGCCGAGCATCGCCGCGAAGCCCGTCGCGAGCTGCAGCCAGAGGAAGGTCAGCTCGGGGTTCACCACGCGCTTCAGCAGGCGCGCCCCCAGCACGGCCCCCAGGCCCAGGCCGATCAGGTACACCGCGAGCAGGCGACTGAAGGTGTACGTGTTCGAGCTCATCATCACGTTCAGCAGTCGGAACCAGACGACTTCGAGGCCGAGCGCGATGAACCCCGTCGCGCCGTAGGTCACCAGCCAGCCCAGAGGAATCGCCCGCGGCGGGGTCGAGGCCGGCGCCCGAACGGCGGCGGTGGACCCGGGCAGGCGGGAGTACAACCCCAGGGCTCCGAGGCCCGCCAGGGCGTTGAGCACCGCTGCGCCGAAGACGATGGGCTCGAGCCCGGTGCGAGCGAGGATCCAGGGGCCCGCCGTGGCGATGGCTCCGGCTGCGGCGCCGACGGTGTTGATGCCGTAGAGGCGCCCGATCTCGGGGGCGATGGACGCTTCGTTCACCACCGCCCTCGACAACATGGGCAGCGTCGAGCCCATCAGGAACGTCGGCAGACAGAGCAGCCCGAAGTGGAAGGCGAAGGTCGACGCCGTGCTGCCCAGGTGCGGCGAGATGGCTGGATACCAGCGGTACAGCAGCGTGGGGCTGACCAGCCCGAACCCACCGATGATCAGCTCGGCGAGCCCGTAGGCCAGGACCGCGCCGCGTGGGGTCAGTCGATCAGCGACGGTGCCACCGGCCAGGTTTCCGAGCCCGAGGCCCGCCATGAAGGCTGCCACCACGACGGTGACCGAGAACAGATCCATGCCCGCGTGCAGCGACAGCAGCCGCTGCCAGAGGGCCTGATAGAGCAGCGCCGACGCCCCGCTGCCGAAGAAGACCGCGAAGAGGAAGGGCCTCAGCCAACGCACGGGGCGCGCCTGTAGCATCAAACGTCGAGACGGCGTGGGCTGCCCTCATCGCCGCATGCCCCTGAAGCCGGCACGGCGGACCTGACGGTCACGGCTGCGCGGCGGCCCCGTCGTCGGCGGCGGTGAGCACCACGCGCAGCTTCTTCACCGCGTCGCCGTGCAGGTGGCAAACCGGTGCGTCGCTGCCAGCTGCGTTCGAAAGGACGGGCGACACGGTCTACGCCGCGATTCACCCGCGATGCCCAGCGCGCGAGGGGTGCCGCGGTCTCGGGCCGGACGACCTGGGCGCCATGCGCGACGCGGCGCGCTCCAGAGGCCCTCAGAACCCGGCCCAGATGTAATCGAGCGTCGGAAGGAAGTTGTTGCTGCGCACCCGCACGCGCTCGCTGAAGCCGTCGGCGCCCTTCACCGTCGCTGTCTGGCCCTGGTCGTAGTTCGCCCACAGCACGCCCACCGGATAGAACGTCGCGGTCAGCGGGTCCTGGTCGGTGCGGTCTGCCTGACGAATGCGCTCGGCCTTCACGATGGGGTAGCGGCTGTGAATCGCGTTGCCGAGGTTGATGCGGCCGACGCCTTCGCTGGGCACGTAGCGCGAGTCCCACGTGGCGGCGAAGGTGCCGTAGCGCAGGTTGGTGTTCTCGAGCAGGTACTGCACCATGTCGACGTAGGCGCTGCGCTTCGAGCCGACCTCGATCTCCTCGGTGATGAGCACGTCGGGGTCGTACTCGCGAACGAGCGCGGCGACCTTCGAGAGGCAGTCGTGCACCTCGCTCGACGAGAGCTGGGCGCGGTCGCCCCAGAAGTCGAACCAGAAGTCGACGCGACAGGCGCCGTACTTCACGTTCCACGCCATCACCTTGAGCGCGGTGGGGTTCTGCAGTGGAGCGGGGTGCTCGGCCTTCGCTTTGAAGCGCGGCACTTCCTCCCGCGTGTAGCTCATCGGGTCGGCGACCCATTCACAGGCGGCGAACGACGCCGCGACGACGAAGACGGCAGCTCGGAGTCTCATGGCGGCGCGACCATGGCAGCCGCCCGAACTCCCGCAACAGTGCGACCGACTTCGAATGCCTGTCGTCGCCGACGAGGTCGACCGCCGCGCCGTCACGACGGCTGCGATGCCAGCCTGGCCTGCACCAGCCGAGAGCGCGGTTCCCCCCGACTCCCCAACCCACGCCCGCCTGGAGCGCGTCGACATCACCCCCCATCATCGCCAAACCCGAAGCGCCACAGCGCTCGCCCCTCGCCATGGAGCTCACGTTCGAAGCCGGCGCCGGGTCGCCGCCGCTGTTGCCCGCCAGGTTGTGAGTCAGACCCCAGGTCTGGTCAACCATCGAGCGCGAGCCTCATCGCCAGAGCGCTGAGTCGATGCGGCGTTGATCACGCGGCCTCACCACGCGACAGCGTCGATGCACCTTCCGCCACACTCACCGCTGTCGGCGATCGAGCGGACGCACACTCAGCGGGCCGGTTCGAGCAGCGACTCCAGCTCGTCCGGCGCCCCGCGAAACACGTCGAGGTCGACCGGGCCTTCGATGCCCGGTACGCGGCCCGAAGGATCGAACTGCCAGAACCGCCACGGCTCGCCAGGCTCGCGCGCGATGGAACGCACCCACAGCGGCCGCCCGATTCCCGGCAGCAGCGCAGTGACCGCGTCAGGCGTCGAGTACACGACGACGCGGGCCCCGGTCTCGGACTCGACCTTCTCGAGCCACACGTTCAACTGCTCCCGAATCACCTGCGGAGCGGGCGGCTGGCGGCAGTTGCCCACGAACTCCACGTCGACGGCGATCGGCAGTGAGCGTCGCGTCCCCGAGATCGCCCCGAGGAAGTTCTCGGCCTGTTCGGCACCACCGCGGCAGAAGGTGAAGAAATGGTACGGCCCTGAGCGCAGGTGCGCGGCTTCGGCGCCGATCGCGTTGAGGGTGAAGCGCGGGTCACGAACGTCGCCGCCCTCCGAGGCCTTGAGCCAGGCGAAGTGCACGCCCGCAGCGGCGACGGCCTTCCAGTCGATCGCCCCGTTGTGCCGTGAGACGTCGATGCCGTGAACGGCGTACCTCGAAGGGAACGCCGGCGTCGCGAGGCGTGGCGGGTCGGCCTTGCAGGCGCTGAGAACGAGCATCACCCACAGCCTGCGCGGACTCACGGCTCGCTCTCAGCACGTCTTCGGCACCAACGACGTCGTCTGTGCGGGGGGTCCTGGCGGTCAGACCCCGGGTGCCGGCTGCTCCTCGGCCTCGGTCAGCACCACGCGCAGCTTCTTCACCGCGTCGCCGTGCAGCTGACAGACCCGGGCCTCGCTGACCTCGAGGGCCTGGGCGATCTCTTTGTAGGTGAGCCCTTCGACGTAGTGCAGCGACAGCAAGAGCGAGAGGCGTTGGGGCAGCGCCTCGATGGCGTCGGTGAGGCGCTTGAACGCGCGCGCCTGATCGAGCTGCGAATCCTGCCCCTGGTCATGGCTCGCGATGGGCAGATCGAGGGTCAGCGGCACCACCGGCTGGCTGAGCGCCTGCAACGCGTCGAACTCTTCGATCGACAGGCCCAGCTTCTCGGCGATCTCATCAGAGGTGGGCTCACGGCCCAGCGCCACCTCGAGGGCCTTGCGCGCCTTGCCAACCTTGTCGGTGTCGGCACGCAGGCGGCGGGGCAGGTGATCCATCTCGCGCAGCTCGTCCATCATCGCGCCGCGAATGCGGTGCTCGGCGAAGCTCTCGAACTTCACCGCGCGGCCCGTGTCGTAGCGCTTCCACGCGTCGAGCAGGCCCAGGGCGCCGACCGACCAGAGATCGCCGGGCACCACGGCGTTGGCGGTGCGGGCGCTGATGCGGCGCGCGACCCGATCGATCAGAAAGGCATACTTCTGCACCACCTCGTTGTCGGACAACGAGGGAGCCTGCTGGGTGGTTTCGTATCGTCGAGCCGCGGAATGCATGACTTTCGTGACCTCGCTCTTCAATGAACGTTCGACTCGCGCAACAGCCGGCTCCACAGGAACTTCAGGCCGCCATCGAGGTGCACCGGTGGGGGCTCGTGGAACAGCGTGTCGGCGACGGCGGCCAGCGCGCGCGTGGCGGGGGACGACGGGAACATGCCGACCAGCGGCTTCTGCGCCATCACCGCGCGGTGCATGTTCTCGTCTCGTGGCAACCAGCCGAGCCACCGCACCTTCGCGTCGAGGAACTTGCCGACCACCGAGCCCAGCCGGTTGAAGATGTCCTTGGCCACCTGCTCGCTGGGCGCCTGGTTGACGACCACGTTGAAGAACCGAACCCCGCCTTCCTGGCAGAGCACCTTCAGCGTGGCGTAGGCGTCGGTGAGCGAGGTGGGCTCGGGGCTGACCACCAGCAGGGCTTCTTGCGCCGCGCCGATGAAGAAGAGCACGTTGTCACCAATGCCCGCGCCGACGTCGATGAAGACCAGGTCGAAGTCCTGCTCGAGCTGATCGACGGCCGACACCAGGCGCAGGCGCTGGGCCTCGTCGAGGCGGGTGAGGCCCTGCAGGCCATGGCCCGCGGGCAGCACCTTGACGCCTTCGGGGCCGTCGGCGAGCACGTCGCGCACCGCCAGCTCTCCGTCGAGCAGGTGCCCCAGGTGGTACCGCGGCTTGAGGCCGTAGAGGATTTCGACGTTGGCGAGCCCCAGGTCGGCGTCCATCACCAGCACGCGCTGACCTTCACGCGCCGCCAGCACGGCCAGGTTGGCGGCCACGTTCGACTTGCCGACGCCGCCTTTGCCGCTGGTGACGCCGATCACGCGCAGGCGCGGCTGGTCCTTCCTGCGCTCCTTCATCAGCTCCCGCAGTCCGAGGGCCTGGTCCATGTCAGCGGCTCCCTGCTTTGGCGACGTCGGCGCCCACCGTGCCCACCACCAGCTCGACCAGCTGGGTGCTGGTCAGGGCGTGCAGATCTTCAGGGACGCGCTGCCCGTCGGCCACGGCGACGATGGGGCGACCGATGCGCACCGAGGCCGAGAGCAGGCTGCCGGGCCCCACCGCCTCGTCGACCTTGGTGATGATCAGCCGCTCGGGTTGCAGGTGGCGGTAGCGCTCGGCGGCGGCGGCCAATTCGCGGGCGCCGGTGCCCGCGCTCACCACCAGGAACAGCTGCATGCCTTCGATCGAGCGCAGCATCTCGGCCTGGCGGGCCACCGCTTCGCTCATGCTGCGGCCGGCGGTGTCGACCAGCACCAGATCGGCGCCCGCGGTGCGCTCGAGCGCGCGGGTCAGCTCGACGCGATCACGGGCCACGAAGGTGGGCACCGACATGATCTCGCCGTACTTCATCACCTGCTCGCTCGCGCCGATGCGGTAGGTGTCGACGGTGATCAGCGCCACCTTGAGCTTCGATTCCATAATCGCGCGCGCGGCGATCTTGGCGAGCGAGGTGGTCTTGCCGACGCCGGTCGGGCCGACGAGCGAGATCACGCGCCGGCGCTGATCGGAAAGCCAGGGGGCGCGGCCCGCGACCACCCGCTCAGAGATCGCAGTGCGCAGCACCGGCAGCAGGGTCTCGAGGCGGGTGTCCTTCGCCTGCTCGAGCGACTGGCGCAGGCAGTCCTCGGCGAGGGCCTCTTCGACGCCGCGCGAGACGAGGTGCGCGAACAGCTCCGAGGCGGCGCCCGGCAGCGTGAGGTCCTTGTCCTGGCGTTGGCGGCCCATGCTCTTCACCTCGCGTTGCATGGCCTCCATGGCGCTGCGCAGTCGGACCAGCTCGTCGCCGAGCGCATCGGCAGGGCGTGGCGCCTCGGTGGCGGCGCTGAGCGCGGCCTGCAGATCGTCAGAGCTGAACGCTGCCGTCCGGCGCGACGGCGGCGGGCTGGTGATGACGGGCGCTGGCGTCTCGGCGAGCGGTCTTCTGGGGGTGAGCGCGGGCGGCACGGCGACGGGCGTTGCGGTGGGGCGGGTCACCGGACCAGTCACCGGGGCGACGGCTGGCGTGGCGACCACCCACTGCGACGCCTCGAGCGCCTTCGACTGGGGCTGGGGCTCGGCGAGCGCGGCGGTGACCTCGATCTCTTTGGCGCGGAACAGGCCGTTGGTGACCTCGCGGGTCGAGATGATGATCGCGTCGGGGCCGAGCGACCCCTTGACCATCTGCAGCGCGGCGCGGGTGTCGGGGGCTCGAAAGGTGCGGAACGTGCTCATGGTGGCCTCACGGGTTCAACGAGATGGCGCCTGCGGGCTCGATGGTGGTGCCTGGCACCAACTCGCGGGCTGAGATGACGCAGAGATCAGGGACGAAGCGGGACGCGAACTCGAAGAGGGGGCGGCGCAGATCGGCTGGCGCGAGCACCACGGGCTGCCGCCCCGAGGCGACCAGGGTGGACGAGCGGCTCTCGAGGTTGCTGATGAAGCGCCTGGCGGTGTCGAGATCGGGAGCCAGCGTGGGCTCGCCGTCGCTCTGCCCGAGGGACTGCCGCAGGGCCTCTTCCACGGGTCGCTCGAGGGTGAGCGCGTAGACCACGCCCTTCTCGGACACCTTCGAGGTGATCTGTCGGGCCAGCCGGCGGCGCACCTGCTCGACGAGGAAGTGGGCGTCTTTGCTGCGCGGCGCCGAGTCGGCGACGGCCTCGAGAATGGTGCGCAGATCTCTGACCGAGATGCCCTCGCGCAGCAGGCCCCGCAGCACCCGCACCAGCTCGCCCAGGGACACCACGCCGGGCACGGTGTCTTCGACCAGCTTGGGCGCTTCTTTCGCGCAGGCGCCGAGCAGCTCCTGCACTTCCTGGCGGCCGATCAGCTCGTGGGCGTTCTTGCGAATCACCTCGGACAGGTGGGTGGTGACCACCGACGGGCCGTCGACCAGCGTGTAGCCGCGAGCCTCGGCGGCGGCGCGCTGCTCGGGCAGCACCCAGACCGCGGGCAGGCCGAACGCGGGATCTTTGCCGGGCAGGCCGTCGATGGTGGGCGTGCCGCCGTTGGGCTCGAGGCACATCAGGCGACCGGAGTGCGCGATGCCCCTGCCGATCTCGAGGCCGCGCAGCTTCACGCGGTACTCGGTCCCGTCGAGGCGCAGGTTGTCGCGCAGGTGCACCGAGGGCAGCACCAGGCCCAGCTCGGTGGCCAGCTGCTTGCGCAGGGCGGTCACGCGGCCCGGCAGCTCGCCGCCCTTGTCGACGTCGATGAAGGGCAGCAGCGCGTAGCCGACCTCGAGCTCGAGGGTGTCGAGGGCCAACAGATCCTGCACGCGCTGCTCGCCGCCCTTCGCCTCGTCGGGCTTCTTCGGTTGCGTCTTCGCCTTCTCGGCGTCCTTCACCGCGCGGCGCGAGAGCAGCCAGGTGCCGAGCGCGAGCGGGCCGAACGCGAAGGCGGGCAGGCCTGGCAGCAGGGCCATCAGCCCCAGCACCATCGCCGAGTAACGCAGGGCGCGCGGGCTGCCGAGCAGCTGACCGCCGACCTGGCTGCCGAGGTCGGCGCCCTCCGAGCGGGTCACCAGCACGCCGGCGGCGGTCGACACCAACAGGGCCGGCATCTGGGTGATGAGCCCGTCGCCGATGGTGAGCACCGTGTAGGTCTCGACGGCCTGGCTCAGCGACAGGTGATCGCGCAAGAGGCCCGCGAGCAGGCCTCCGACGATGTTGATGCCGGTGATGATGAGCCCGGCGATGGCGTCGCCGCGCACGAACTTGCTGGCGCCGTCCATGGCGCCGAAGAACTCGGTCTCACGCGCCAGGTTCAGCCGGCGCTCTTTCGCCTGGCGCTCGTCGATGATGCCGGCGGCGAGATCGGCGTCGATCGACATCTGTTTGCCGGGCAACGCGTCCAACGTGAAGCGGGCGGCCACTTCGGACACGCGGCCCGAGCCCTTGGTGATGACGGTGAAGTTCACCACCAGCAAGATGAGGAAGACGACCGCACCGACGATCAGGCTACCGCCCACCGCGAAGCGCCCGAAGGCCTCGATGACGTGCCCCGCGGCGCCCGGGCCCTGGCCGCCCTCGAGCAGGATGAGGCGCGTGGTGGCGACGTTCAGCGACAGGCGGAAGAGGGTGGTGATCAGCAGCAGCGAGGGGAAGACCGAGAACTCCAGCGGCTTCGACAGGCCAAGCGCGACCAGCAGCATCATCACCGCGATGCCCACGTTGAGCGCCAGCAGCCCGTCGAGCAGCACCGCCGGCAGCGGCACCACCAGGATGGCGAGCATGCCGAGCACCGCGAGGGCCAGCACCGCCTCGGCGGGCACGCGCTGCTCAGACGGCGTGATCACCGCCGCGCTCACGACGGCACCCCAGCGCCTTGCGTCGCGAGCCCGACCCGGCCTGTCAAGCGGTACACGAAGGCCAGCACCGCGGCGACGGCCTTGTACGTCTGCGGAGGCACCTGGCCGCCCACCTTCACCTTCTTGAAGAGCAGCCGCGCGAGGGGAATGTCCTGCACGATGGGGATGCCGCTCGACCGCGCGGCGTCGCGCATGGCCTCGGCGAGCACGCCCTTGCCCTTGGCCAGCACCCGCGGCGCGCCGTCTTCTTTGCGGTAGCGAATGGCGATGGCGATGTGGGTGGGGTTGACCAGCAGCGCGTCGGCGCGCTTCGTCTCGGCGATGGCGTTGCGCTTCACCAGCTCGCGGTGTTTGCGTTTTCGCGCGCCGCGAAGCTGCGGGTCTCCCTCGTCTTCCCGCATCTCTCGTTTGAGCTCGTCGCGCGTCATCATGTGCTTGGTCCGGTAGCGCCAGAGCGTCAGTGCAAAGTCGGCTCCAGCGAAGAGCGCGAGCAGCGCCAGCACACGGACCATGGCCTTCGAGAGCGGCGCGAAGAGGCCGGCGAGCTGCTCGGCCGGTCCTGCGTGCATCAGGCGCGAGATCGTCAGGAACTCGTCGTGCAACGAGGTCCAACAGACCCCACCCACTGCCACGAGCTTGACGAAGGCGATGAGCAGGTCCTGCGCGAAGTCCTTCGACACGAAGTGCGTCAGGCGTTGAGGGCTGAAGAGCCGCGAGAGATCTGGCGAGGCCTTGTCGTCCCACACGTGCGCGCGGGTCTGCACCAGGGTGAGGGCGGCGCCGACGGTGGCGACCACCAGCATCACCATCGCGGCCGGCAGGGCCAGCGGCGTGATCAGCGTCGGCAACGAACGGAAGGGCGCGCCAGGCGCGAGCTGCACCGTCTGGCGCACCAGGCCGATCAAGGCCTGTTGCAGCTTCGGAGCGACCACCATCAGCGCCACGCAGCCGGCGACGAAGGCCCCGGTGCCCGCGAGCTCTTTGGACAGCGCGAGGTCGCCCTCTTCGAAGGCCTGCGCGAGGCGCTTCTCGCTGGCCTCTTCCGTGCGCTGGTCCTGATCGCCTTCGGACTCGTCGGCCATGGGTCAGGCCCTGGTGAAGACGCGCGTGGCGGCGTCGGCGCACATGCGCGCGGCGTCGGGGGCGACGAAGAAGAGGGAGATCGCTCCGCAGGCGATCGAGATGCCGAAGCCCAGGCTCTGCAGGGACAGCTGTGGAGACGCGCGGCCGATGGCGCCCAGCACCGCGTAGCCCATGAGCGCCGCCGCGAAGATGGGGAAGGCCACCCGCACCGCGAGGGTCACCCCGAAGATCACCTGGCGGGTGAGCGCCTCGGCGAGGCTGATCACGTCGACGGTGCCTCCGGGAGGGACCTCTTTCACCGAGCGCACCAGCCAGGTGATGGCCTCTTCGTGCAGCCCGAAGGTGAGCGCGGCGCCCAGGGTGAGGGCGGCGAAGAGCTCGGCGACGGTCGTCGACTCGGCGCTGCTGTGGGGGTCGATCATCTGCCCGAAGCCGAAGCCCATGGCGTTGCCTGCGGCCTGACCACCGGCTTGCGCGGCGTCGAGCAGCACCCGCGATGACAGCCCCGCGGTGACGCCCAGGGCGAGCTCGCTGGCCACCAGCGCGGCGAGGCGCACGAAGTCTTCCGGCACCGGCACCTGAGGAGCTCCCGCCGCGAGGTACGTCACCACCGCCAGCACCACGCTCAGCGCGGCCTTCACCCGCATCGGCACGGTCTTCGAGTTGAGCACCGGCGCGGTGCCCAGCAGCGACGCGGTGCGGGTCAGCACGAGCGCGAAGGCGATCACCGGGGGCAACGAGAAGTCCACGGGCGTCGTCCCTCTCTAAAAGCCGCGATCGGCGAGGCGCTGCATGGCCGACTGCAGGAACCTGGCGAGGTGATCCATCATCCACCCGCCGCCCAGCAGGGTGACGATGATCACGGTGGCGAGCCGGGGCACGGCGCCGACCGCGGGCTCCTGCACCTGGGTCACGCTCTGCAGCACGCCGACGATCAAGCTGACCACCAGCAAGGTCCCGAACAGCGGCCCCGCCACCACGGCGAGGGTCATCATGCCTTCGCGGAACAGGGCGGGCAGGGCGTCGGGGTTCACGCGAAGCTCCGCACCAGTGACTGCACCAGCAGGTGCCACCCGTCGGCCAACAGGAACACGCCGATCTTGAGAGGCAGCGACACCAGCGTGGGCGGCACCATCATCAGGCCGAGCGCCATCAGGATCGCCGAGACCAGCAGATCGATGATCAGCAGGGGAATGAAGAGGAACAGGCCCATGCGAAACGCGGTGGTGAGCTCGGACACCATGAACGCCGGCACCGCGATGGTGAGGGGCACGTCGTCGGCGCGGGTGGGCCGCTGACTGCCCGACAGCTCGTAGAACAGCCGCAGGTCTTCGGGCCGGGTCTGCTTGAGCAGGAACTGCAAGATGGGCCCGCTGCCACGCTGATAGGCGTCGGCGCCGCTGAGCTGATCGTCGAGGTAGGGCCCCAGCGCTTCGGTGTGCACCCGGGTGAAGGTGGGCGCCATCACGAAGCCGGTGAGCGCGAGCGACAGCGCGATCACCACCTGGTTCGGCGGCAGCTGCGGCGTGCCCAGGGCCTGCCGCAGGAAGGACATCACGATCACGATGCGGGTGAAGCTGGTGATCGAGATCAGCGCGCCGGTGGCGAAGGACAACGCGGTCAGCAGCAGGAACAGCTTCACCGCCGACGAGCCGCCGCCCAGCGACACCGAGAGCGGCGCGTCGGTCGCCGCCAGCGCGAGGAAGGTCATGGCGCCACGGCCCGCTGGCCGAGGGTGAGCTTGGCGCGCAGCTCTTGATCTTCGATGGAGTCACGCAGGGAATCATCGAAGCTGGCGGTGGGCGGGGCGCGGCCCAGCAGGCGATCGAAGAAGCTCATCGACGGGGCCCGCGCGGCCTTTGGCAACACGATCACCTCGGGGGCCGGAGCCTCAGGGGCCAGGCGGGCCGAGAGCACCGCGATGCCGGCTTCAGAGACGCCCAGCACCAGGCGCTCGCCCAGCACGTCGGCGATCACCAGGGACCGCTTGGGCCCGAGCGAGGTCGACTCGAGCAGGGTGATGTGGCGGGCTGCGCCGCGGCGTCGTCGGGTGAGCGCAAAGGCCAGCGCCGCGAGCGAGGCGATGGCCAGCCCAGGCGCCGCGAAGGTCGAGGGGCTCAGCTCGGCCTGAACCAGCGCGGGCTTCGTGCCGATGGTCTGCCCGAAGGCGGCGGCGACGGTCGAGTCGGCAGCCGAAGGACGGGCCGCCGGTGGCGGGGTGGGGGGCTCTGCCTCGGTGGTCGACGGGGCGGCGGACAGAAACAACGCGATGGCGATGGCGTGCATGGGGGGGACCTCTTCGGGCCTTCGTGAAGGGCGGGTCAGCGCAGTCGGGCGATGCGCTCGGCGCGGTTGACGATGTCGGTGATGCGAATGCCGAACTTGTCGTTCACCACCACCGCCTCGCCGCGCGCGATGAGGCGATCGTTGACCACGATGTCGAGCGGCTCTCCGGCGATCTTGTCGAGCTCGATCACGCTGCCTGGCGAGAGGGCCAGCAGATCCTGAATCGACATGCGCGAGCGGCCCAGCTCGACGGTGACCTCGAGGGGCACGTCGAGCAGCAGATCGAGCCGTCGGGTCGACACGTCACTCTGGGCTTCGGCGTCACTCATGATCTCGTTCCCCTCAGGCCGCTTTGGGCGTCAGCACTTCGTGGTGTTCGTCGAACGGCCGCCGCAGCTCGCGCACGGGGCCGAGGTCGATCTCGAGCGCCAGGGCGCCGCCGTTGATCTTCGGCTGCCCGGTGAACTTGGGGCGCCCCTCGACGAAGACCGGCAGCGACGCGCCCTCGCTGGTGCCGAGGGTGATCACGTGGCCCGGGTCGAGCGCGAGAATGTCGCGCACCGTCAGCTGGGTCGTGCCCAGCAGCACGCGCAGCTCGACCGAGACCTGGTTGATCTCGTCTTCCAGCGCGTTGGCGAAGCGATCGTCGGTGGCGCTGTTGAGCTTGGGCGGCGACATGAGCGCCTTCTTGGCGGGCTCGATGGCGGTGTACGGCAGCGCGAGCTGAATCACCCCGTGCAGGGCGCCCTCGAGCTCGAAGCTGCACAACACGGCGGCCTCGTTGTTGGGCGAGATCACCGCCAGGCGCGGGTCGGTCTCGAAGCGGGCGATCTCGGGCTTGAACGGCAGCACCGGCGCCCAGGCGGCCGTCATGGCGTCGGTGAAGACCGCGAGCATGCGCTTGAGCACGTTGCGCTCGACGTTGGTGAAGTCGCGGCGCGCGCCCTCGGTGGGGCCGGTGGCCTGGGCGGGAGGCTCGTCGGTGCGCCCGCTCTTGTCGCCGAGCGCCGCGGCGATCAGCGCGTCGGCGAGGCCCGGCTCGAGCACCAGCAGGGCCTGGGCGCCGGCCTTGCCGAGTGAGAGCACCGTCACCGTGGCCGGAGGCGCGAGCAGCGAGTTGAAGTCACCGAAGCGCAGCAGCGAGGCGGGGCCGCTGATCACCCGCACCGTAAGGCGGGTGCGGCCGGCGATGCCCATGCCGAAGTTGGTGGCGATCTGCTCGTTGATCGCGTCCAGCGTCGGCATCTGCCGGTGGATGACGCGGTCCTGGCTGGTGAGATCGTAGTTGACCGCGGCGCCCCGGCTCTTGGGCGTCTCGGGCGCGACGCGGCCATCTTGAATGGCCGTCATCAACGCATTGATTTCGTCCGAGTTGAGCAGTGCGCCGGCCATGAGCTCTCGACGCTCCCTTCACTGCACGACGAAGTCTGAGATGTAGAGCGAGCGCACGCGGGCTTCCGGCACCAGCTCACGCAGCCGGGTCTGCAGCGCGTCCTTGGTGCGGCCCAGGCCCTCGGCGCCCTGCAGCTCTTCCAGGGTGCGATCAGACAGGTAGCTGATGAAGGCGTCGCGCACTTTGGGCATGTGCGCGTTGAGCGAGTCCTTGTCGGGGTCGGCGAAGACCTCGACGTCGAACGACATGCGGGCGTAGCGATCGACCTCGGGGTTGCGCAGGTGAACGACGAAGTCGGCGAGCTTCACCATCGGGCCCAGGCCGGTGACGGCCTTGCCTGCGGTCGCGCCCTCGTGGCCCTCTTTGGGCGCCTCGTGCCCTTCCTTCTTGGCTTCACCCTTCTCGGTCTTCTCGGCCTTCTCGGCCTTGGCGGGCTTCTCGTGACCTTCGCCTTCAGGGGCCTCGGGGGCGGCTTCGTCGCCGGCGTGCGCCGCGGGGGGATCTTCGGCGTGGGGCTTCTTGGTGAGCTGGTAGCCGAGGAAGCCGAGCACCGCGATCAGCAGCAGGCTGTTCACCCCGACCAGGATGGGCAGGACCTTGCTGCTCTTTGGGGCAGCACCTTCGGGTTTGGCGTCCTTCACCTCGCTCATGCGCTGGGCCCAACGCAACGGCTATGCCCTGACGCGTCAGGCCGCTGGCGGGCGCAAGCGCCGAGGAACACTCCACTGCGTCAGCTGGCCGAGCGCGGGTCACCAGCTCACGTCGCGCCGAGGACGGGTGTGCTTCGACCCCTTGGGGCCTCGCGACCCTTAGGCGTTCGCCTCAGCGTGGTTTCGCGGTCTTCAAGCGCTCGAGGGCGGTGAGCACGTCGTCCGAGTGACGGCCGATCAGCAGCTCATGCTGGTGGAACCCGACGATCGTGAAGTCGCCGTCGATGATGAAGGTCACGCGCCTGGCCAGCTTGATGGGTGGAGCTGTGGGCTGAAGAACCACACGTGGGGCCGTGACCGCCTCAGGGCGTCGAGGGCGCGTAGGCGCGGGGGTCTGCAGGCGGGATCTCGAGCACGATCTCGATGCGTCGGTTCATCTCGCGGTGATCGGGCGTGTCGTTGGCCACCAGGGGGAGCTGCGACGCCATGCCGGCGGCCGTGAGCCGCGTCGCGGGGATCCCGTGCGCCTGCTCGAGGTACGAGACCACCGTGGCGGCGCGGGAGGCTGACAGGTCCCAATTGCTGCGGAAGCGGGTGGTCTTGATGGGCTCGTCGTCGGTGTGGCCTTCGACGCGCAGGTTCTGCCTCGAGTCGACCAACTCCTGGGCGATGGCGTCGAGCACCGCGATGGCTTCGGGGCGCAGCGCGGCCGAGGCGGGGTCGAAGAACCGCTGGGCCGCCAGGCGAAGGCGCAGGCGGCCGTTCTCGAGCTCGACCTTCACGGTGGGGCTGGCGGTGCGTTCCATCAGGAAGGGCTTGATGGTCTTCTCGAGCTTGCGCCGCATCTTCTCGAGCACCTTGCGGTCCATGGGGTTGGCCAGGGGCACGCTGCCGGTGTTGGTGACACAGCCGCCCTCGGTCGGAGGCCCCTTGAAGATCGACAGCTTGGTGATGCCGCCTTCGCCCTTGAAGTTGAGCGCCCAGCGCATCGACTCGGTGGTGGCGGCCAGCTTGTTGGTGTCGACCCGGCTCGAGGCGTAGAGCACCACGAAGAGCGCGAAGAGCAGCGTCACCAGGTCGGCGTAGCTGATGACCCACCGCTCGTGGTTCTCGTGCTCTTCATGTTTGTGTTTCTTGGCCATGACGCGCCGCTATTTCTTCTCGGCCGACTTCATGTGTTTGCCGTGGTGCCCGGCGTAGCTCTTCAGCTTCTCTTCGAGAATTCTGGGGTTGAGCCCCTCTTGAATGGACAACACACCCTCGGCGATCAGGGTCTTGCGTTCCTTCTCGAGCGAGATCTTGCGCTTGATCTTGTTGCTGATGGGCAGGGCGATCAGGTTGGCCACGCCGACGCCGTAGACCGTGGCGACGAAGGCGACGGCGATGCCGGGGCCCAGGGCGGTGGGGTCGTCGAGGTTCTCCATGACGTGAATGAGGCCCAGCACCGCGCCGAGCACGCCGACGGTGGGGCAGAGGGCGCCGAAGTCACCCCAGAACTTGGCGGTGACGCCGCCCTCTTCGGCCTCGAGCTCGATCTCGGTCTCGAGCGTGTCGCGGGCCACCGTGGCCTCGACGCCGTCGACCAGGAAGCCCAGCGAGCGCTTGAGGAACGGGTCCTTCACCTCGGCGAGCTTGCTCTCGAGCGCCAGCACGCCGTCGCGGCGGGCCACCGTGGCGAGGTCGACCAGCTGCCCGATGAGGGACACGATGTCTGACGGCTTTTCCTGCAGCGCGACCTTGAGGCCCTTGATGCTGCCGATCACCTCGCCCAGCGGGTACGAGACCAGCACCGCGCCGATGGTGCCGCCGACCACGATCATGAAGGCGGTGAGCTGCAGCAGCGAGCCGGCGTGACCGCCTTCGAGCTTCTGCCCCAGCAGGATCATGCCGATGCTGAAGGCGATCCCCGGAATGGTCGTCTTATCCATGAGAGACGGCTCCGGGAATGACTGGCACGGTGGTGGAACGGCGGAAGGCGGCGATGCGATCGCACAGCTCGGCCAATGGCTCGCGCACCATCAAGCGCTGCCCCGACGACATGGTCAGCACGGTGTCTGGGGTCTGCTCGGCGAACACCAACAGGTCTTCGTTGATGGCCACGCGCTGCCCGTCGAGCCTGGTCAAGATGATCACGATGATGCGCCTCGTCAGCGTCATCGGCACGAGGCGCTGGCAGGTTCAGGGGCGCGAGGTGGGTCCGGCGCGCGCCGTCAGGGCGGCATGAACCGGTGCTGGAACACCGTGTGCTGCTATCGGCGCACCGGCGCGGTCGAGACCGCCCGGGTCTC
>VYLD01000105.1_pt1 | contig 31566 bp, 22 predicted proteins | sample 5114401 | NCBI WGS metagenome assembly VYLD01 (sample SAMN12291783, study PRJNA351875) | freshwater metagenome | isolation source: freshwater lake | place: USA: Michigan, Gull Lake | collected 2013-08-08 | reverse complement strand
TTATTTTCAGACGACCGAGCTCGGCTTCCTCTACGTCGAGCTGTCCGGGCGCACCTTCACAGGCACCTTCTACGGGAAGACTGGCGCGGCGCTCTTCACCCGCAGCTTCACCAAGTAGTCGAAGCGGCCAACAGCCCGAGCGGTGGTTCCCGCCCGCGCGTGCGGCGCGCCATGGTGGTCAGGCGTCGGTCTCTGACCGGGCGGCCCCGCCGTTCGACGAGCGGGGTCAGCCTCACTGAAGCCGGCGCTGCACGAAGCGCACGGCCCGCTGGTCGGTGTTCCAGGACCTTGACGATGCGAAGCCGAAGGTGATCGGCCTTCCCAGCGATCGGAGCGCTGGCTCGACGGTCGCGCGGTCTTCCTGCGGCCTGCGGTCAGAGGCCGACCTGCAGCATCTCTGACACCACCCGGCGAATGAGCTCGCGGCGCACCTGCTTGCGGGCCTGATCGAACGCGCGCGCGTGGGGTGCTCGCCCATCGCGTTTCAGCCTGGCGGCGGTGCGCACCACCAGATCGACGCGTGCGGGCTCGAGCTGAAACGGCCGCCTGGCGTCCGTCTTCAGGAAGTAGTTGAGGCCGCGCGCGTCGAGCAACTTCTCGAGCGTGCGGCGTGAAGCGACGACGAGAGACACATCGATGACGTCCGCCATGTGCTCGCCTTGTCCATCGGAAGCTCTGACGCGTCCACTTCGTGGAGTGAATCTCGTCGAAACTTGCGACCCCACGAGCGGTGTGGATCCGCTCGAAGTCGCGCGCGCAGGTCATCGCGGGCTGCTGGCAACAGGGTAGGGTGGGGCGCGCACGTGGAGTGGCTCGACGATGTCAGCGGGTGGAAGGCAGGCGACGCCGCGGCGACCGAGCGCCTGCGCGAGTACGTCACTCCCTTCGTGCATGGCGCGGTGCTCGCGCAGTGGCCCCACCATCAGACCAACGCCCGCATGGGCCAGGTGCTCGACGAGGTGATGGCCGCGCAGCAGCAGGTGAAGCTCGTCGAGCAGTTCGTGCAGGTGGCCGTGGCCATCGCGCGCAAGGTGAGCAAGGGGGCGCCGGCCGGCGGGCGGCAGGAACGGCCCACGACGGACCCCACGGTGTCCGAGGGCCGGCAGTGGCTCGAGCGGGTGCGCACCTTGCCCGAGGCGCGCCGCGAGCGCGTGCTGTGGCGGCTCACCGAAGGCATCTCCGGGCCCGAGCTGTGCGAGGTGCTGGGGCTTTCGGCCGATGAGGTGCGGGTCGATCTCGAGCGCGGGCTGGGCGCCACCATGGTGCCCGCGCAGTCGCTGGTCGGCGTCGACTACGTCTGGGACCTGTCGTCCGAGCCGACCACGGCGCTGGCGCGGCTCGAGACCTGGGCGACCTCGCTGCGCTTCGACGCGCTGGCGGCGCCCGAGCCTGACGACGCGGCTCAGAACGGCGCGACCTTCGAAGACCTCTCGAGCCTGTTGGAAGCGGCGCGGGTGCAGCCCGAGGCCAACCCCTTCTCGAGCGCCGAGCGTACGGCCATGCCGCGGGTGCTGCTGAGGTCACCGTCGAGCGCCAGCTTCGACGAGAAGACGCACGGTGGGTTCGACCTGCCTGCGGCTGCCCGTGGCCTGGTGCCGAAGGTCGACGCCTCGCCGGCTCCACGCTCTGCAGCCCGCGCGGCGATGGTCATTCCCGGGCCCGAACGACGACGCGAAGACGGCCCAAGGCCCACGCTGCCCAGCCCCCATGATGAGCGGCCACGGCCCTCGCGGCCGCGGGGCGCCGAGGCGAAGCCCGACGAGGAACGCTCGAATCGCGCGCGCAACCCCGAGCTGACCGCCCGCGACGAAGACGACGCGCGCCCCGGCCGCAGTCGAATCGCGGCCGCCCCTCTCAAGGCGCGCGAAGACTCGGGTCGCAAGCGCAACCCTGAGCTCGAGCACCGCCGCCAGGCTGCCCGCACCGCGCTGAGCCATGACGCGCCGCTCATCGAGCCCGTGAGCGCGGCGACCCCGGTGGGGCCCGTCAGCGAGCCGTCCATCGAGCCCACCGACCCCGAGCGGGCGCCGTCAGCTCGAGCGCGCGCGCTGGTGATCGAGCCGGTGCCCCGCCCGGTGCCGGCGTCATCACGGCTGGTCTGGCTGACCGTCGTCGCCCTGCTGCTGCTGGCGGCCGTGGCGTGGCGGGTCGGGGTGCTGTAGCCGCTGACCTCGAGAACTCGCCTCAGGTGTCAAGGCGAGGAGCGCTCGTCTGGCGTCGGACGCTTGCGCCCGATGGGAACTGCTGATGGCCGGGGCCGGTACCGCGAGACGCAGCGAAGGCTTCAGCGCGCGGCCCGTCGTCGTGAGAGCAGCACCAGGCCCGCCAGCATCGGCCACAGTGAGTCAGTGCCCCCGAAGCAGCCACACCCAGAGGACTTCGCCCCGATGGTCCCGCTCCCTGACGTGCTCGAGCCGCCGTCCTGCGAGGCGCGCGCCCCTCCACCAGCACTGCCTGCCGAACCCCCCTGGCCAGCTGACCCGCCCCCAGAAGATGGCGACGCGCCGCCTGCAGAACCCCCGCTGCCCGCCTCACCGCCGCCAGCCGACCCCGCGCCGCCGGCACCACCCGCCGACCCGCCGGCGACGCCAGTCAGGTCAGGCAGACAGAACTTGCCTTCTGGCAAGCCAGTACAGATCGTCCCCGCGGGGGCACACGACTCGAACTCATCAGTGGAGCACGGCTCGGAGCAGGTGCCCCGCACACACGTCGTCCCCGACCCACACGCCGCCTCGTCTCGCCAGATGGTGCAGCCGGTGGGCGCCATCACACACGCCTGCGGAGCCCCATTGGGCATACACTGCCGGGCCCCTTGCTGGCATTGGTTGACACACTGGGGAATGCAATACCCGGTGTCGCAGCGCTCACCGGCGCCCACGTCACACTGGCTGCTCTGTGTCCACACGCTGCACCCGTTGCTCGACAGGCCGCAGGTCTCGACGGCTCCATTCGCGCCGCATCGGCGGGCCCCCTGAGTGCAACTGGTCGCGCACGCCGCGCAGGTACCGTTCGAGCAGAAGGCGTTGGAGGGGCACTGCTGGGCCCCGCCCCACGACGGGCAATTGTTGGGGTCGGTGCCGCAGGTCTCGACCCCGTTGCCGTTGCAGCGCGTCGCGCCCGAGGTGCACGAGGTGCCGCACACGCCGCAGGCGCCACCCGAGCAGAAGGTGGTGCAGGCCTCGGTCTGCGCCCACGACGTGCACCCGCTGGCGTTGGCCACGCAGGTCTCGACGTTGCGTCCCGTGCAGCGCCGGGCGCCCGCGGTGCAGGTGGTGTTGCACGCGCTGCAGCTGCCGCTCGAGCACGAACTGCCCGACGGGCAGGCACGCGCCACCCACTGGTTGCAGACGGACGACGGGCTCAACTGGCACTCTTCCACGCCGGTCGCCGTGCACCGGCTGGCTCCCGCGGCGCAGGTGGTCGTGCACGCCGCGCAGGTGCCGTTCGAGCAGAAGGCGTTGGCCTGGCACTGCTGCGCCCCACCCCACGACGGGCAGTTGTTGGGGTCGGTGCCGCAGGTCTCGACCCCATTGCCGTTGCAGCGCGTCGCGCCCGAGGTGCACGAGGTGCCGCACACGCCGCAGGCGCCGCCAGAGCAGAAGGTGGTGCACGCCTCGGTCTGCGCCCACGACGTGCACCCGCTGGCGTTGGCCACGCAGGTCTCGACGTTGCGTCCGGTGCAGCGCCGGGCGCCCGCGGTGCAGGTGGTGTTGCACGCGCTGCAGCTGCCGCTCGAGCAGGCACTGCCCGACGGGCAGGCACGCGCCACCCACTGGTTGCAGACGGACGACGCGCTCAACTGGCACTCTTCCACGCCGGTCGCCGTGCACCGGCTGGCCCCCGGGGCGCAGGTGGTCGCGCACGCCGCGCAGGTGCCGTTCGAGCAGAAGGCGTTGGCCTGGCACTGCTGAGCCCCACCCCACGACGGGCAGTTGTTGGCGTCGGTGCCGCAGGTCTCGACCCCGTTGCCGTTGCAGCGCGTCGCGCCCGAGGAGCACGAGGTGCCACACACCCCGCACGTGCCGCCCGAGCAGAAGGTGGTGCACGCCTCGGTCTGCGCCCAGGACGTGCACCCGCTGGCGTTGGCCACGCAGGTCTCGACGTTGCGACCCGTGCAGCGCCGGGCGCCCGCGGTGCAGGTGGTGTTGCACGCGTTGCAGCTGCCGCTCGAGCACACACTGCCCGACGGGCAGGCGCGCGCGGCCCACTGGGTGCAGCCGGACAACACGTTCCACTGGCACTCTTCCACGCCGGTCGACGTGCACCGGCTGGCGCCCACCGTACAGGCCTGACAGGAATTGCAGCTTGCGCCGGTACAGACCTCGCCGTAGCCGCAGGTCTCGAACGTCTGCCATTGCGTACAGCCGCCCGGGCCCGCCACGCAGCTGCGCACCGAGTTGCCCTGACATTGCTGCGCGCCAAGCGTGCACTGATTGGTACACGCCACACAGCTGCTGCCGGTGCACACCGACTGGGGAGGACAGTTGGTCGACGTCCAGTTGGTGCATTGGGTCTGCGCGTCGAGCTGACAGCGCTGCAGCTGCCCGTTGGCCGCGCAGCGGGTCGCGCCCTGGGTGCACGCGTTCATGCAGCAGGTCGAGGTGCGCTGGGCGATGGTGTTGAGCGCGGTGGTCAACGCCGCCTGGTTCGACGCGGTGTACGCCGAGGTGGTGCCGCCGGCTGCCGCCACCGCGTTCAGCACCGCCAGGTTGTTGCCCGAGGTGAGCGCCTGGTCGAAGCCCACCACGTAGGTGTTGAAGCCCGACTGCCGCAGCGCCGCGGCTGCAGCGACGGTGCCTTGATCATCCAGACAGTCCTTGGCGCCCAGGCCGCAACACGACGCCCCGACGCAGGTGCTGGTGTTCTGACAGCCGACGGTCGTGGTGGCGCAGGTGGCCGCGTTGAGGCCCAGGTTGCAGTTGGGCAGGCCGTCGGTGATCAGCAGCACGTGCGCTGGGGCGGTCAGGTTCAGGCTCAGCAGGTAGGTGCGCGCGGCAGCCAGGGTCGCGGCCGTGGGCGTGCCTCCGCCGGGTCCAGCCGCAGAATAGGCGAGCCCGACCTGGGCGGCCGTGGCGGGCACCGGCTGCACCACCGAGCCCGTGGTGCACGCGAACATCGTCGAGGCGCCCGGGTAGGCCATCACGCCATACCGAAACCGGTTGCCGAACTGCGCCGCCATGGCGGGCACCACCTGCGAGGCGATGGCCCACTTCGACGGGTTCGACGGAGTTGCCGCGCCGCCCGTCGGAGCCCCCGCCATCGACCCCGATTTGTCCTGGACGATGAGCAGCACCGGCAGCTCGCTGCACGGCTGCGAGAGGGCCGCCGAGGACACGAGGGAAACGACGAGCGTCGCGCGGAGAAACAGGGCCATGCCCTGTTATGCCTCGAAAACCGATTTGAGTTGTGTAAGGCGTTGAAAATACTTCACATCTCTCAAGCTTCGAGAGCCGAACGGCGGTCTGGGTGGATACTGGGCGCGCGTTCCGCAGCTGACTTTACAGAAAGACGTGCTGACGACGGCCTTGACCGAGGTGACGCTCGAGGTGCAGGGCTTGTCACAGGGCGACACCCTTCGAGACCCTCTCGTCCCCTGAGCCTCGTTGTTCAACGGGCTGTCAGCGTCGCTTGCCGTGGCCGACGCGTTCCCGGCGCTTGGTCTCCTGGGTGCCGCGCTTGGGCTTCTCGAGCCAGGCCAGCTCCCGCTGCAGCTGCATCCACGCGTCGTAGCGATCGTCGGCGAGGGCGCCACTGCCCAGCGCTTCCTGAACGGCGCAGCCGGGCTCTTGATCATGTCTGCAGTCGGCGAAGCGACACCCTGTGGCGATGTCTGCGATGTCGTCGAAGGCCTTGAGCAGCCCCTCGCCCGCGTCCCACAGCTGCACCTCGCGCAGGCCGGGGGTGTCGATGATGGCGCCGCCGCCGGGTAGCATCACCAGTTCGCGCGTGCTGGTGGTGTGTTTGCCCTTGCCGTCGTCACGAATCTCACCGGTGCGCTGGGCGTCGGTGCCGACGATGCGGTTGACCAGGGTCGACTTGCCGACGCCCGAGCTGCCCAGCACCGCGATGGTCTTGCCCGGGCCCAGGTACGCGCTCAAGGGGCCCAGGCCGGTGCCCTCGAGGGCGCTCATCACCACGATGGGAGCCTCGCCCGCGATGGCCTTCGCCTCTTCGAGAAAGAACGGCAGGTCGTCACACAGGTCGGCCTTGTTGAGAATGACGACGGGCTTCGCGCGGCTTTCCCAGGCGAGCGCGAGGAAGCGCTCGAGGCGTCGCAGGTTGAAGTCCAGGTCGAGGCCCATCACCACCAGCACCACGTCGACGTTGGACGCGATGACCTGGGCTTGCAGCTGGTTGCCCGCGACCTTGCGCACGAAGGCGGTGCGCCGCGGCAAGACGGCGTGCACCAGGGCCTCGCCCGCGTCTGGAATTCTGGCCGCGACCCAGTCGCCGACCGCCGGGTGATCTTCAGCCGACTCGGCGCGATGCAACAGACTGCCGCCGGTGCGTGCCCAGTGTTCCCCGCGGCGGGAACGCACCTTGAGCTGCTTTCGGTACACCAGCGTCACCCGGGCCGGCTCGAGGCCCTTGGCGGCGAACGGCGCCATGGCTGTCTGAAAATCATCGCCCCAGCCCAGCTGAGCCTGCCAGTCGCCGTCAGTCATGGCGCGCCGACGAGAAGCCGCCTGCGCTCTGACACCTCAGCGGGGGTACCCCACCATCTCGTTCCGCTCGGGGTCCCACAGCTTGAGGTGCAGGGCGGCCACCACGTCCTTCGGCTTCCAGCTGGTCTCGCCCGGGTGGTTCAGCTCGGGGATCGCCTGCATCGCCTCGGGAAGCCGGTAGAAGGGAATGGTGGCGTTGAGGTGGTGCACGTGGTGGTAGCCGATGTTGGCCGTCATCCAGTTCATGAAGGGGCCCATCTTCATGTAGCTGGACGAGTCGATGGCAGCGCCCGAGAAGGTCCAGGTGCTGCGATCGGCCACGTGCATGCCGGGGAAGTTGTGCTGGGCGTAGAAGAGGTACGCGCCAGACGCCGCCGCGACCGCCATCGGAATCACCCAGCCGAAGACGAAGGCGTCGAAGTGGCCGGTGAGGCCGCTCACCGCGCCCAGGGTGCCGATGATCACCAGCGAGAGCAGGCCCGCCCAGTGTTTGGCAGGAGCCCGCAGGAACGGCTTGAGGCACATGCCGATGCCGAACACGGTGACGATGGCGAACACCATGTTCAGCGGGTGCCGCACGGCGCGGTACATCAGCTTCTGAAACGGGGTGAGCGCGGCGTACATGGCCGGGGTCAGCATGGGGTAGCTGCCGATGTGCGAGCCGATGAGCTTCGCGGTGTGCGCGTGGTGGTAGTTGTGGGTCTCTCGCCACACCGACGGCGGGGTGAGAATGAGCTCGCCCAGGACGAAGAAGAGCGCCTGGGCCGGCTTCGACTGCCGCAGCAGCGCGCCGTGCTGAAAGTCGTGAAACAGACAGAACGCGCGCACGGTGGTGAGGCCCGCGAGCGCCGAGACGGGCAGCCGCAGCCACCAGACCGGCAGCAGCACCGCGGCGCTCACCAGCCCCGCGAGGATGAGGACGGTGCTCAGCGTGTAGGCCCATGAGAGGGTGACGTCTTCGGCCGTGAATTCCCGGGAATGCAGCAGCAGGTCTTTTTCGGGCCGGCGCGACGAAGCGGCGGCGTCAACGGCGTCAACAGGGGGCAGCGCAGTCACGGCGTTCATGGAGGTGGTCGGCTACCACAGGGCCGCGCCGAAACAAAAGCAGGCGCGGGCAGGGGCGTTCAGGCGCATCATTCCACGTTGTCCCAACGATAGCCCTCGTGGTCGAGCGCGGAGTCCGCCAGCGAGGTGATGTACTCGTCATCATTGTCGTCGATCTTCGACATGTTGCTGCGCACCCGGCGCTTCACCTGACCGGTGAGCACCTGCAGAATCTCGAGCTCTTTGGTGCTCGCCGCGGCGCCCTTCTCGCCCACCGTCGTCGACACCCGCGACAGGGTGCTGGCCAGCACGAAGAGGTCGATCATGATGTCGGCCAGGCGCCGGCTGGCGAACTGCTTGCCGATGATGTTCTTGCCGTGTTTGCGCAGAATCGCGTCGACCGACGTGGCCAATTCGCGGGTCAGCTCTTCGAAGACCGCCTGGTGCTCGGCCACGGCCGGGTTGAGGCGCGTGAAGTGGGCCTTCTCGCGCTTGACCGAGGTGGTGGCGAGCGAGGCGCGACGGCGGGCGTACTCCGAGAGCACCCCGAAGCCCTTGATGGGGTTGTTGAAGATGCCCTTGAGCGAGTCGCCCAGCTCTTTGAGCTCACTGCCCACCTCGTTCATGGCGGTCAGCGCGATGAACAGCCGCAAGATGTCGTTGGTGCCCTCGTAGATGCGGTTGATGCGCGCGTCGCGCAGCACGCGCTCGTAGGGGAACTCGCGCATGAAGCCGTTGCCGCCGGCGATCTGCAGCGCCTCGTCGGCGGTGCGCCACAGCGCCTCGGTGCCGAACACCTTGGTGATGGCGGCCTCGACGGCGTATTCCTCGCTGCCCGAGTCGATGAGGTGGTTGACCATGTTCACCGCCGACTCGGTGGCGTAGCAGTCGACCACCATGTGCCCGAGCTTCTGCTTGATCAGCCCGTACTCGGCGATGGGCTTGCCGAACTGAACGCGCTCTTTGGCCTGCCTGGTCGCCCGCTCGATGAGGCGCTTCATGCCGCCCACCGTGCCGCCGCCCAGGCCGGTGCGGCCCGAGTTGAGGATCTTCATCGCCACCTTGAAGCCCTTGCCGGCCTCGCCCAGGACGAGGTTGTTGGGCACGCGCACGTTGTCGAAGTGCACCGTGGTGGTCGACGAGGCGCGAATGCCCATCTTGTCTTCGTGCGGCCCGATGGACACCCCGGGCATGTCACGGGTGACGATGAAGGCGGTCATGTTGCTGCGCTCGGCCTGGCCGCCGGTCTTGGCGAAGACCGTGAAGAACTGGGCGATGCCGCCATTGGTGATCCACAGCTTGTTGCCGTTGATGACCCAGTCGTCACCGTCGCGCACGGCGGTGGTCTTGATGCTGGCCGCGTCGCTGCCGGCGCCGGGCTCGGTGAGACAGAACGCGGCCACCAGCTCGCCGGTCGCCAGGCGGGGCATGAAGCGCGCCTTCTGCTCGTCGGTGCCGAACAGCAGCAGGCCGCGCATGCCGATCGACGAGTGCGCGCCGACGGTGACCGCCACGCTGGCGTCGAACTTCCCCAGCTCCTGCAGGGTGCGCGAATACGCGGTCGCCGACATCTGCATGCCGCCGAACACCTCGGGAATGACGAGAGAAAACAGCCCGAACTGCTTGAGCTCTTCGACGAAGTCGGCCGGCAGCTCGCCCTTCTCGTCCCAGAGGCGGAAGTCCTTCTCGCGGTGCTTGAGCAGCTGCTCGATGGACGTGCGCACCGCCTTGAAGGTCTCCTGCTCCGAGGCCTTCATCTTCGGGTACGGCAGAATCAGGTCCTCTTCGATGGTTCCGAAGCAGAGCTGGCTGATGAACGAGGGCGAGGCGTTGGAAGCGGGCATGCGGCGTTCCTTAACGCAGCGCCGGGCGGGTCAACACCTCGCATGAGCGTCGACCAGGAACGCCGGGGAATCGCTCCCGGCGCTGCCGAAAGTCCACGGCTGCCCCCGACTGCGTGCCGGCTCACGCACCGGTGCCGCCGCTGCGGTGCGCCAGGGCTGCGGAGCAGAATGTGGTTCTTATTGCACCCCCGCGCCGGGTGCCGGGTCTGGGTCTCTGCACGACGGCGAAAGGCAATCTCGCCTCCCCCGTCAGCTCAAGGAGTGAAACCATGGGGTTCTTCGACAAGATCAAGCAGTCAGTGGGCATTGGCGGCGCGAAGGTGGACATCTCGATGAACGCCGGGCCTGTCGCGCTGGGCGGCTTCGCGAAGGGTCGGGTGGTGCTCAAGGGAGGCAAGAGCGAGCAGCAGTGCAACGCCATCGAGGCGCGCCTCGAGCGCGTCACCACCATCCGCGTGCAGGTGGAAGGCAAGATGCAGGACAAGGACGACGTCGAGGTCATCCAGACCGAGAAGCTCGCCAACTACAACTTCACCATCTCGGCTGACAGCGAACAGACCTTCGACTTCGCCTTCAAGGTGCCCCGCGAGGGCGGCCCGGGCACGCGTATCCGGTACCGGCTGTACGGCACCGCCGACATCCCCGGCGCGATCGACCCGTCGAAGACCGTCGAGCTGCAGGTCACCGACGCTCCCGTGGTGATGGGCCTGGGAGACGTCCCCAACCTGTTGTCGACCGCGAAGACGCTGCGCGATCAAGGCGGGGACAAGGCCGTCGAGATCGAGGCGCTGCTCAAGCAGGTGCTGCAGCTCGACGCCACCAACACCCAGGCGCTGCGAATGCTGGCCGAGATCGTCGGCTGGCGGAACGAGGCCGAGGCGGTGCCGCACTGGAACAAGTACCTCGCGCTGGTGCCGGCCGACACCGAGGCGTGGGAAGAGCTGGCGCGCAACGCCGAGCGCCGGGGAGCCACCGCCGAGGCGCTGCAGACCTTCGACAAGGCCCTGTCGTTGGCTCCCAACCGCAGCTACCTGCACAGCCAGCGCGCCCGCGTGCTGGAGACGATGGGTCAGCTCGACGAGGCGATCAGCGCCTGGGACCACGCGCTCAAGGGCGACTCGCCGGACCAGGGCTTCGCGGTCTCGCGCGCCCAGGTGCTGGTGAAGCAGGGCAAGAAGGCCGAGGCCGAGGCCGCGCTGGTGAGCATCGGCGAGAGCGGTGACCGCTACCGCCTGGGCGAGGTGCTCGATGCGCTGGTCGACCTGGGCGCGCCGCACCACGAGGACTCGCTCTTCGCCAGGGCCCTCACCATCAACCAGGACGATCCGTTCTCCGTGCACGAGCTGCGCGCGCAGCGGCTGCTCAAGCGGGGCGACTACGAGAAGACCCTCGAGGCCGCCGACGCTGCCATGAAGGGCCCCAACCTGGGTGAGTGGTCGCTCTCGAACCTGATGACCGTGAAAGGCCAGGCGCTCGAGCACCTCAAGCGCACCGCCGACGCCAAGGTCGCCTACAAGAAGGCGCTCGAGATCTACAAAGACAACTCCGACGCGAAGACCCGCCTCAAGGCGCTCTGAGAAGCGCGTCGAGGTCAGCGACGGCACCGCCGCCAATACGCTCCCGCGGCTCTTTCAGGTGGTCGCGTGGCTGGCGACGAGGCCGCTCCCTCTGATTCCGGCTGTCGCCGCCACCCCGCCGCAGGCCGATGCGTCCGTGCCAGAAGTGGCCGACGTGCTGTCGGGAACACCCCGACAGACCGGTTCATGCAGGTGCAGTCGATGGTGCTCTCGGAGCACCGCTCGTGGCACACTTCGGCCAGGACCATGCAGAGCTCGGGAAAGACCATCGCGCTGTGGCTGGGGTTGATGGTTGTCTTTGCGGCGATGTACGCGATGTTCACCGGCGAGGCGTCGGGGCAGCCCAGCGGGTCGGCGTCGCCGGGCGCCTGGGGCTGGTTCGTCGGGTTGCTGCTGGTGATTGGTGGCTTCGTCGCCTACGCCCGATTTCAAGCCAACCGGCCATGGCGAAAACAATACGACGCCGCGATGGAAGCGTTCGCGAAGGGTCGGTTCGCCGAGGCGCTGGACCTGTGGACGCAGTGCTTGGAAAAGACTCCGTGGAAGCCCACCGTGCGGGTCAACCTCGGCTCGGCGCGCCTCAACCTCTGGCAGTTGAAGTTGGCCCGGCAGGACCTGCTCGAGGCCGTGACGTTGGCCACCAGGGCCAGGCAGACGAACCTGCCGCCGATCGCGTGGGTGCAGCTCGCGTTCCTCGACGCGCTCGAGGGCCACGCCGCGGCTTCTCGGGAATCGACCGCGAAGGCCGGTGCCCCGAAGGGCGTCATCTTGAACCTGCCACAGCTGACCCAGGCGGTGCTCGACGTCCGGGAAGGAAAGCTCGACCAGGCCCAGCGATCGCTGCGGTCGTCGGAAATGCACCAGATCACCGGCACGCTGGGCGAGCTGGTGCGGGTGCTCGACGCCTTTTGTGTGTTCCTTGCCTCAGGACAGCTGCGCCACGTCGACAAGGTGGCACTCTTTCAAGAAGCGGCGCCCGACGAGCTGCGCCGTGCCTGGCCCGAGCTCGCCGCGTTCCTCGACCGCGCACCTCAGAGTTGAGCGCCGTCATGGCGTCGGCGCGAACGGCCGCGCCCAGGCCTCGGGTAACGGGGCGTTGGCCGCGAGGGCTCGCTCTCTCAGATCGTTGAAGGCGTTGTGCATCGTCGCCCAGGCGTCGAGCGCAGACTGGGAGGCCTGAATCTTCGACAGGTACGCGGACGTAAAGTTCAGCGAGTCAACTTGCCCGATGGCCCGCTGAGCTGCCAGGACAGCCAGGAGCTTGTTGGCGTTCGCTTCCGCAGTGAGCAACGCGTTGACGACTCCGGCCTGGGCGCGGATCTGCTCGGCGCTGCGCAGCAATTGGGAGCGGGTCTCCTGGTAGACGCGGGCCGTGAGTTCGCCGGCCGACGCCGCCGATTCTTCGGTCGCGTGTACATTGAGCTGACCTCGGCGCTGGGGCACGTTCCACTGGAACGCGAGCCCGGCGGTCACTTGACCCAACGCCTGGCTGGAAAAATCAGGCTTGGCGAAGGTACCGCTGAGAAATGGGCGCACGCCTGGCCGATTCACCAGCCGTGCCGCCGCGACGTCGAGGGTGAGCGATTCTCGAAACGCGTCGAGCGCTCGCACGGCTGGTTGCCCGCGCGCCACCACCTCGACCACCTGGGGCGCGCCCCAGTCGGCAGGCAGCGTCGGCGCCGAGACCGTGCACCGCACCCGCTGCACCGCACCCGCTACCGCACGGCCAGAGTCACCGAAGGCCTCGAGTGCCCGCAGCGCGGTCACGAGCGCGCTTCGCTGGCCAGCCTGCTGGGACCGAAAGTTGGTCTCGAGTGTCGTGAAGTTGAAGAAGTCTTTCTGCGACAGCGTGCGCGTTCTCAGCTCGAGTTCACCCGTCTTCACGGTCTCGACGATGCGCGCTTCAACCTCACTCAACAGCGCAAGACGGCACTGGGCGGCGGCGGCCTGGGTACTCAGCTCGAGCAACGTCAACAGTGACTCCAACACCTCTTGTTGAAGCTGAGTCTCTCGTTGTGACGAGCGGCGGTTCGAGCCCCTGGCAACCAGCCACTCTGCCGAGTCAGCCCCTCCTTGAATCAGGTCGTACGAGACCCGCAGATCAACCGAGAGCGGCAGCGACGAAGCCCCCACCAGTGACGGCTGCTGTTGCAAGCCCCACCCGGCCCGTGCGGTGACGACCCCCTCGAACGTCGACCGGTCGCGGTACGTCAACGTGGCCTCAGTCGTGATGCCCAGCGCCTGTCGAGCAACAGACATTCCATCGATGACCGGCGTCGGCTGGTAACCAGTCACGCCAGCGTTTGCCCCCAGCGTCACCGGCGCCTGCAACAGCGCGGCTTCTTGCTGCGTCTGCTGAACCGCCGTTGAGCGCAAGATCTGGCGATATTGCGGTGTATTAACAAATGCCTCACGCGCGAAGGCCAGGTATTGTTGGTACGTCATCCCCGGGTCTGCGCCCAGGACAATGCAATGAATCAGCGACGCGAGCATGCGGGTTCTCTCCATCGACAAGGGCGCGGGTTTGTCATTCTCGCTTGCGCGAGCCAGCCAGAAACGCTCCAGCGGCTACCCTGACAACTGCCGCCGAAACAAACTGAAGTACAGGCCGCGAGCTTCCATCAGCGCCTTGTGGGGTCCGCATTCGACGAGGCGCCCCTGGTCGAGCACCACGATCTGGTCGGCGTGCATGATGGTGTTGAGCCGATGCGCGATCACGATGGTGGTCCGCTTGCGGCGCTTGATGGCTTGCACGATGCGCTGCTCAGAGATGGCGTCGAGGGCCGAGGTCGCCTCGTCCATCACCAGAATTGGCGGGTCTCGGTAGAGCGCCCGCGCGATGTTCAGCCGTTGCCGTTGGCCCCCAGAGAGTCCTGAGCCGCCCTCGCCCAACCTGGTGGAGTAGCCGTCGGCCAGCTTGGCGATGAACTCGTGCGCGTCAGCGGCGATGGCCGCGTCCATCACGCGATTGAACGATGGGCTGGGGTCGCCCAGGGAGATGTTCTCGAGAATGGTGCCTGAGAACACGCTGTTCTCTTGCACGACGACGCCGACCTGCTGGCGCACCCAGTCGAGGGGCATCGCGGCCGCGTCACGGCCGTCGATCATGACCTTTCCGCTCGTGGGTGCGTACATCAGGTTCACCATGTAGCCGAGCGTCGTCTTCCCCGAGCCGCTGCGCCCGACGAAGGCCACCGTCGTGCCCGGCTTGATCGTCAGCGAGACCTCTTCGAGCACCTGCGGCGAGAGGTCTCCGCCGTACTGAAACCCCACGCTCTTGAACTCGACTGCGCCCACGCCGGCCGCCAGTGGTGCCGGCGCGTCTTCAGGCTTGGCTTCGCGCTCTTCGGACGCAGAAGTGACGACATCGTCGATGCGCTCGAGCGACCGGCCTACCTCTTTCATTGACGACCACTGGTTCACGATGGCGAAGAGCGGCGCCAGGATACTTCCGAGCAGCGCGTTCGACGCCACGACCTGGCCCAACGTCAGCTCTTGCCGCATGTACGACGTCGACGTCACCATCAGGAACACGATGGAGGAGAACGCCTGCAGGAAGCTGCCGAAGGACGAGACCAGGCCCGACCAGTTGAGGTACGAGAGGCGCCGGTTGAGCGCCTCGACCACGGCGTGCTGCCAGCGCCACCTGGCGGTGATGCCGCCGCCCAGTGACTTCACTGTCTCAAGGCTGTTGAAGTGCTCGAATGCGAGGCTGCTTGCTTTGCCCTCGGCCTTGAAGATTGCCGACAGCGTGCTGTTGAGCCGGCGGTTGAGCAGCAGCACCACCACCACCTGGGGTACCAGACACGCCAGCACCACCAGGACCAACTGCCAGCGGTAGGCGGCGAGAATGCCGATATACGCGGTCGCCGAGAGCGCGTTGATGAGCAACCCGGGGAACTTCGAGGTCGCGAAGTCGCGCACTTCGGCCAGCTTGTCGAGCCGCGTGGTGATGTCACCCACCCGACGCACTGCGAAGAAGGCAAGCGGCAGCGACAACACGTGACGCATGAACAGCGTCGAGAACTTGGCATCGAGGCGGCTCGCGAGGTGCGTCGTGAGGTAGCTCCGCGCCAGCGTTGTCAGCCCCGACCCTGCGTTGATCAGCAGCACGCCCAGGGCCAGCGCGTTGAGAAGGCCTTTTTTCTGGTCCACCAGGACCTTGTCAAAGACGAGCTGAAGAAACAGCGGGGTGGCCAGGCCCAGCACGAAGGTCAGCACCGACGACAGAAATATCTCACCCAGGCGCAGCCACGCCCCCTGCAGCAGCGCGGCGTACTTCCACACCTCCTGTCGACTCTCGGGGAACTGCTTCAGCCGAGGCGTCGGTTTGAGCAGCAGGGCGACCTGCGAGTAATCGCGCTTGAAGTCATCGAGCGACTTCTCGACGCGGCCGATCGCCGGGTCGCCGAGCGACACCGTCTTCTCGTCAAAGGCGTACACCACCACGAAGTGGTACTGGCACATCGCGATGAAGGGCGTGCGCAACCCGGCGAGCCCTCTGAGCGAGGACATCACGCCGATGGCGTCGAAGCCCACCAGGTTGGCGGCCTTCTTCAGTGCCAACATGGAAGCGCCGTCTTTGCTGACCTGCACCAGCCCTCGGTACGTGGGCATGCTCACCCGGCGTCCGTGAAACTGCGTCACCATGGCCATGCAGGCCGCGCCGCAGTCCATCTCGTCGTGTTGGTGAATGATGGGTCGCTTGCGCCGCTGCAGCGCCTTCAACTCGGCCTCGCTGCACGCGAAGTGTTCAACCTCGAGCCCGTCGTCGTCGTCATCATCGAGCGCTTTCGCCTCGTCGGCGTTGACCCGTGCCGTCTTCGATTGCTTCAGGGCTCGGGTCGTCTCAGCCGACGTCAGCGGGTCGGCGAAGGCGAGAAACTGACTGGCCTTGGCGGCCTCGACGAAGGTGAGCCACTTGTCCTTCGACACCAGCCACAGCTGCGTCTTCGCCTTGAGGTCCCACGCGACATCGCCATGGCCCCCGATGAGCAAGTAGTCGCCGGAGTCATAGGTGGCGATGACGCAGCTTTCGTCACCGGCGCTCAGCAGGCTCAGCTCGCCCTCATGCACCACCCCCAGAAATGGTCGCTGGGCCCGCACTTCTGGGCGGTTCTCGAAGGGCGTCAACGTCAATGCAACGATGGTGAGTTCGATTTCGACCTCTGAGAACCCGAAGAAGCGCAGGTCGGTGGCCAACTTCTCGAGCTCGGCGTACTCGGTGGTGCGCAGCAGGTACTCGCGCAGCTTTGGGGCCTGGCGCAAGCAAGCGTCGAACGTGGCGCGGGAAAACGAAACAACCTCGGCCGGTGCCTCGGTGTACCAGTCGTATTGCCAGTGGGTCTCGTTGGTGAGCAATGTTCGCTGCTCGATGATCCGACCGGGCCCCACGCGACCACGGGGCACACTGCGGTCGAAGCGGGCGAACAACGTCACCTCGCCGCTGGACACGATGCTGACCTGGGTCGGCTGGGCGGCCCGTTTGAGGGTGTGCCCCGCCGGCAACTGTTCACTGGTGGCTTCCGCGGCCAACTGCTGCCGTTGAGCAGGACTGAGCAGCCCGGCCAACAGCCAGTGGGCTTCGAGGTACGAGAGGGTGACCGTGGCCATGGCTTCAGCTCTCAGGCGCCTCGAGTTGTTTCTCGAAGAGTTCGGCGTAGTGGCCACCGCGCTCGAGCAGCTCGGTGTGCGTGCCGTCTTCGATAATCTGTCCCTCGTGCATCACGAGAATTCTGTCAGCGTTGCGAATGGTCGACAGGCGATGGGCGATGACAATGCTTGTCTTGCCTTTGAGAATCTCGCGCATGCCGTCGACGACCGCCTGTTCGCTCTCTGCATCGAGGGCGCTGGTGGCCTCATCGAGAATCATGATCTGCGGGCTTCGGTACAGGGTGCGCGCGATGGTGAGCCGTTGCTTCTGTCCACCCGAAAGACCCATTCCACCCTCCCCAAGGTAGTGCTTCATCCCCAACGGGAACTCGGCGATGAAGGCCGCTGCGTTGGCATCGCTGGCCGCTGCTGCGATGCGTGCTTCGTCGGGGGCGTCATCAACGAAGGCGATGTTGTCTTCGACAGTGCCTTGAAACAAGTCGTTGCTCTGCATGATGTAACCAATTTGCCGCCGCAGCGAGGGGAGCGAGACAAAGGTGCTGTCGAACTGATCGTAGAGCAGTCGCCCGCTGGTCGGCCGAACGTTGCCCGCGATGAGGTTCGCGAGCGTCGTCTTCCCGCACCCGCTGCGCCCCACGATGGCGACCACCTGCTGCGGAAAAATGGTGAGCGAAATGTCTCGCAGCACCCAATCGGTACTCCCCGAGTACTTGAAGTTGACGTGTTCCAACTTGATCTTGCCTTTGAGCGAAAAGCAGTGCGTGACGCTGGCCCGGTCAGCGCTGAATTCTTCTGGAGCATTCAGTACCTCAGAGACGTTCTTCACCGCCACGCGCACCCGTTGGTACTCGCCAAAGAGCCCAGCGAGGCCCTGCAGCGCCCCCACCACCTGCGCCAGGTAGGTGCTGGTCGCGAAGATGGCCCCGGCACTCAACGAGCCCTGCAGCGCCAGCGTACACGCGAACCACAGGCCGCCCACCCGCGCCACCGCGCCCAGGAACTGAACCGACCCTTCCAACGCGCTCACGCTGATGTTGACTGCGGTTGAGAGCCGCAGCCCATGAATGAAAGCGTCGGTGTAGCGACTCAACATCGCCCGTTCGGCCCGCGAAGCCTTGACCGTTGTGATGGCCGAGACCTGCTCGGTGACGAGGCTCTTGCGCAACGTCTCGGCTGCGTAGGCGTCGGTGAGCCTCGCGCGCACCTTTTCACCCACTGTCAGCTGTACAGCGAAAACCAGGGCGCCCAAACCAAGCGCCACCAACGCCACCTGCCAGCTGTAGCTTGCCAGAATGCCCGTGTACACCAACACCCCGATGCCTTGGGTGAGGGCGTTGAGGGTGCCGCCCGAGATGAAACCCCGAATGTGCTCAAGTTCACCAAGGCGCGTAAGCATATCTCCGGCCTTGCGTGTGGAAAAGAACGAGAGCGGCGTGCCCAGCGCGCGCCGGTACAGAAGCCCAGCCACGTCATAGTCGACCTCCACCAGCGATCGCGACAACACCCGGTTACCGACGAGGTCGATGATGGCCTGCAGCAGCGCGATGGCGAGGAACCCTCCCGCGAGGCTCCACAAGACCGAGGTGTCTCGCAGCGTCAGCACATCGTCGAGAAGGTGCTCCATGAACTTGGGCTGTACGGCGCCCAAACCCAGCTCGACGAGCGACAGAACAGCCACCACCACAATGGCCGTTCGCTTTTCCAGGACCTTCGTTGTCATCGACGCAAACGACTGTGTGCGCCGATCGACGAGCTGGGCTTCAATGAGCCACCCATCGCTCTCGAGCGCCACTTCGGCCCATTCGATATCGACGAAGCCCCGCACCGGGTCGTGCACCAGGAAGGCGTGGCGCTTGGGGTCGTTGTACAAAAGAACCACCAGCCGCTCGCCCAGCCGCAACAGCGAGGGTGGCTTGAGGGCGACGCCATCGTCAGGAGACCAGCGCCGGACGCTGGTTTGCAGGCCGTACGGCTCGATGAGCGCCGCCAGCTTCAGCGACGAGACCCGCTGCAGCCCGTCGAACTCCCCCTGGAGCGCTCCAAGGTTTCCAGCGCGGCCCATCAGCGCCAGGAAGTTGGCCACGCTGGCCGGGTACGTCTCGACGTCTTTCTCGGCCCGCGCCAGAAGCGTCAGGTCGGTGCCGAAGCGCAACGTTGCGACTGAGGCGGCGCTCGCCGGCCGGCCCGGCAGCGGCGCCGCGGGCCGATGGGCCACGACCACGCTCGTGCGCTCGCCTGCGTAGGCTCGAATGCACGGCTCATCGTAGAGCGTCTCGAGCGTGCCAGCGTCAGCCTCGAGTACCCGGGCCAGATACGCGCGCATCGGCTCGATGGGAGCCACGTGCATCTGAAGGTCTTGGAGCGCGACGGCGTGGTAGTCCCAGCGGTAGGGGCTGACCAGCGCTGTCCCGCCGAAGTACGAGCCTTCAGCGAGCTCGACGGCGCGGCGGTCGAAGTTCTCACCCAGCTGAGTGAGCCGCACCGCGCCTCTCGCGATGAACACGAAGTGCTCGCGCCACGCGCTCAGCTCACGCTGCCGCGGCACCACCTCGGTGCCCTGGCCGATCAGCGAGAAGAACTCCACCACCTGCGCCTGGGGCATGCCGGTTTCGACCAGGGTGTTGCGAAACTTTCGCAGGCCGGCCGACGCCGTCACCAACCGCAGATAATGATGCACCTGCGAGTTCCTTTCGAGCAGCCCCATGAACTCGTCTCGCCGGAGGAACAAGACCGAGGTGTTCTGCGGTGCGATCGCGGCGTAGGGCAGCGGCTGACCGAGCAGCAACTCCCGCAGTGCCAATGAGCGCCCAGGCTGCAGAAACCCCGCGGGCTCGCGCTCTTCTTCGCCGCCGCCCTTGAACAGCTCGAGCCCACCCGACAGCGGCAGCACGAGCTGACCCATCGGGGAATGCTGCTCGCCCACCAGCTGGCCCTTACCGATGACGCGAATCGCACCGCGCTCGACGAGCAGCGTGCCCAGCCCAGGGACGACCGAGAGAAGCGACTTGTCCCAGATCTCTTCCAGAATGCGGGAGCGCCGCCCGTCGAAAGCGCCGCTCGTGGTGCCAACGGTCTCAGTTTTCAATGCTCGACCAGCTCATCTGCGATGTTGAACAGTTTGCGCACCCCGATTGACAGCAACGACTCGTGGCGGGTGACGACCAGCCCGCTCAGCGCCATGCCGAGGCGAAACGGGTATTCGACGCCATTGCGTTGAAACGCCTGCTGCTCGAGCCGCACCTGCACGAGGTACGAGATTTGCCCAGAGTCCTTGGCCGCCACGCCGGTCGCGGGCACCGACGTCACCCGGCCCTGCGCGACCCCAAACTGACGCTCGGGCAGCGCGTCGAGTCGCACCACCACCTGCATGCCTTCTCGCACCTCGGCGATGTCTTTGTTGGCGATGTCGAGCTGGGCCACCAGCGGCGAATTGAGAGGCACCAACTGCAACAGGTCGGTCCCTGCGCCTACCAGCTCGCCTTTGCCGCTCACCTTGATCTGGGTCACCACCCCGTCGATGGGGGCCACTGCTTTCTGCTGAGCGCGAAACTGGTCGATGGTGGGCCCCAGAGATTGCAGCTTGACCTCGAGCTGGTCGAGTGCGCGCGCGACGCCGCCCTGCAGCAACTCCTGTCGCTCGGTGATTTGGTTCTGTGCGGCCGAGACCTCGCCCCGAAGCTGCTCGAGCTGGGTCGACAACATCTCTTCGGCGTGGCGTCGACGAATCTCGCCGATCTTCCCGCTCGCGACGGCGATTCGTCGGCGGGCTTCTGCCGTCAAATCCTCGAGCCGACTCGACGCCTGGAGGGACGTCGCCAGCTCCTTGAGGCTCTGCTGAACGGACAGCAGCGTCTCCCGGAGACCGCCCTGGCTTTGGGTCGTGAAGCCACCTTGCAGCAGCCGCTCGATGCGCGCGGCGCAGTCCACGCACTTCTTCTCGCGCGCTCCGGTGGCGATCTCGACGGCTTCCGCGAGGTCTCGACGCAGGAGCCCGTGTTCGCTCTCACTGACCTCATCGTCCGCAACGACCAGAACCTCGCCCTGGTGCACGACCTGACCTTCCTTGACGAGCAGCTCACCCACCCGAATCGCCGCCTTGAGGCGAATGGGCACCAGCCTCTGGGCGCTCACCAGCGCGCCTTTGGCGCTGATGGAGATAGCTACCTTCGCCAGCGCCGAGTAGCCGGTCACCACCACGAGGGTGACGAGCACGACGTACACAAAACTCCGAATGATGAGCCGCGGCGACTCGCGAACAAACTCGTCGGTGGCCCATGGCACCGACGCGGCCTCGTACACCAACGCTTTCTCTCGACGCGGAGCCATTCGTTCGACCTACCCAAGCCCGTGTTTCTTGAGCCGGTGCTGAAGCGTCTGCCGCGGGAGCGTGAGGCGCCGCGCCGTCTCTGAATGGTTGTCGCCAGTTTGCCGCAAGGTCACCTCTGGAAAGGACTCTTCGACGTCATCGGCTGTCTCAACGTCATCGACTGTCTCGTCGAGGCTTCGGTTCGCCTTGAAAATCTCGTCAGTGAAGGCCCGCAGGCCATTCTTGGTGTGCCGAACGAGCACCATCTCCAGCCGATGGTGTCGGTTGCGGCGGGCCACGGCCCGTTCGATGGCGTGCTCGAGTTCCCGCCGGACTTCTTCGCTCAACTTCTTGGGCGTGCCAGTCGGACCCGCGAGGCGTTTGAGGAAGAACTCGGCGAGCGGCACCACGTCGTCTCTGCGTTGGCGCCGGGGGAGCACGTCGATCTGCACCACGCTGAATTGGCAAGCGAGGTGCGCGCGGAAGGGCCCCTCCTCGATGAGCGATTCCAGGTCGCGCTTGCCGACGCAGGTGTCCCCCCGCAGGACGATGCTCGACTCCGTTGTGGCGAGTCGCGCCAAGAGGTTGGTGACGGCTGCAATGGCAGTCGAGCTGAGAAAATCACTTCGCGGGTCTCGCACCACGGCGGAGGATTTAAACACGACTTGTTCGTCAGAATGCAATCTGATTTTGCGAGTTGCCTTGCGATGCTGGGCCGCCGAACCTGTACGCGAGGGTGAAAAATCACCGTTCCCGCAGTTCGTTCTCGTCTGGTGGCTGGGGCGGCGGAGGCTGGTTCTGTTGCACGGCGACTTGTCGATGCGATCAATGTGCAGCATTTTTCCCATTTCGCGGTGAGATCAAGAGTGGGCGCGGTGACCTGGGTGGATCGGGGCTCAGGATCGCCGCGATTCGCATCAGGCAGCAATAGCACTCTCACGTCAACACCGATGGGTGGTGCTCGCGACGTAACGACTTTCTGAATCGCCCCGGGAAATTCTTCCCACGACGGGAGCTATCGCCCGAGTCGACCGCCCAATGGCCAGGGCAGGATTTCCCGTTGTTCTGGAGGACAGGGCGTTCTTCAGAATTCGAGGTCAAGCACATCAGCGGGTTGCGATGAGGTTGACTGTGGAACATCGATTGCATTGTACCAGTCAGCCATTTCGGCAAAACAACTCGGAGTGCTAATGGTCGCGCCAAAAAGTGTTGAACAACAGGTTGCGGAGAAGTTTGTTAAGGCGATTAACGCGATGACGCCGGAGCAACGCCAAGAGTTGAAGGACAGCAATGGGCTTCCGCCAATGAAGTTGAGCCGAAACGAAATGAAAGCCGTTAAGGGAGGTGGACTTTTCGGGGACTTTCTCCGTTCGATGGGTGCCAAAGGCAGGTTCGAGAACTGCTCTTCAGGCGAAGACTGCGCCTTCGGGTATAGATGGGCCAGTAAGTCGTAACCGTGGTCGTGCCTGGCTAGCCCTCGCCGCCAGGTAATGTAGGGGGGCGGCCACTTCGGTGGTCGTCCACTACACTCCGGAGATACCTTCCCGGTCGAGGGGTTGACTGTTGCAATGATCTTTACCGAAGAGGCCGGCTTGGCGGGCGATGCCGCGAAGGCTCGTCATGCCAAATGATTCGCCACCACCGCTCCGCCGAATTCGCCGCCTAGCTCGGTGCGAGTTGGCGCGGGTGCGAGGGGGTGTTTGGCTCGGTAGTGGTTTCTGCAATTGCCTGTACCGCGATGGCGCGTCGCTTCGAAGAGTGCCGTCGAGCCCGAGTCGCAATGGCAGCAGTGTACTGGAAAAGCCCTTCTGTACTGGCGACTCCGAGCAGTTCATTCGTTCGCCAGGCCCAACCGTACCCGTAACTTTCCAAGCCGACTGCGCTCCATGCCCAGCCGGTCGGCCGCCTTGCTGATGGAGCCGTCGCTTGCGTCGAGGGCGTCGGTTATGAGGTTGCGCTGTAGTCGCTCCACCGCAGCATCGAAACCCAGCCCCACCGGAGCGCTCGACGAAGCCCCTGGAGGTCGCGTCGGACCGGCGATGGGCGCAGAGAGCATCTCGCGCCGCACCCGCTCGCCGGACTCGGCCAACACCACCACCCGCTCGATTTCATTGTCGAGCTCTCGCACATTGCCGGGCCACGAATACCCCTCGAGGGCCGCCATGGCGTCGGATGAGAACCCCGGTATGTCTCGGTCATACCGCTCGCAGTGCTGGGCGAGAAAGTGTCTCGCCAGCAGCGCGATGTCGCCCACCCGTTCACGAAGCGGCGGCAGGCGCACCGAGAGCACGACGAGCCGGTAGTACAGGTCTTCTCGAAACCGGCCGGCCTGCACTTCGGCCTTCAGGTCTTTGTGCGTCGCCGAAAGCACTCGCACGTCGACGTTGACTGAACGGCTCGCTCCGACGGGGGTGATTTCACCCTCTTGGAGCACCCGCAACAGGCCCGCCTGCATCGCGCCAGAAAGCTCGGCCACCTCGTCGAGAAACAGGGTGCCGCCGTCGGCCTCCAGGAAAACGCCCGGGTGGTTTCGGTCGGCCCCGGTAAAGGCGCCCTTGCGGTGACCGAAGAGCGTACTCTGAATGAGAGTCTCGGTCATGCCTGCGCAGTTCTGGACAATGTACGGCTTGTGCGCACGCGGGCTCCGGGCATGCAGTGCCCTTGCCACCAGCTCTTTGCCGGTGCCCGTTTCTCCCGTGATGTGGACCGTGGCCTCAGAGCGGCCGATGCGCTCGGTCTGCGAGAGCGTCTCTTGCAGCGCGGGGCTGGTGCCGATGATGGTGTCGAAGCCACGCGCTCCTACGACGCGCTGCCGCAGGGAGCTGTTCTCTCGCTCGAGCAGGCGCTTGGCGCGGTCGAGTTCTGACGCGAGCCGCTCGTTCTCGACCGTCACGGCGTAGCGGTCGACCGCCGCCCTCACGGCCTCCCCGAGTGCGGCAGCGTCGAACGAGGGCTCCAGCGCCCGAAACACATGGCCCCGATTGACGAGTTCTCTGAGCTGCGCCACCGATAACTCACTCGGCGCGATGACGCGTACCGCGTGCGAATTCGGGTAATCGCGGCCAAGCTGCTGAAAGAGTTCGAGCGCTGCCGCGAACGCCACCTCGGGTCCAACCAGGACCACGGCGACCTCGTCGCCGCCGAAGGCGTCGAGTGCCTCGGTGGCCGTGGCCGCGGTGAGCACCCGAAACTCCTCCCCAAGGGCCTGCTCCACCACCTTCACCTTCACCTGCACCCCCACCACCAGCACCGAATACCGAAACTTTGCGACGAAGTCGGCAAGGCGCGCGCTCAGCCCGGGAGCCTCGATTTGCAGCCGCGCGCCCAGCCCCACCGCGGGACGGTCGTCGATGTCGCGGTCATTCAGTTCTCGCCACACCACCTCGGCCGGGCCCTCAACAACGGTTCCCTGGTCGGGCAACTCGAACCGAACCACAACCTGGCCGCCCACCGGCAGCTCGACCGGCGCCCCGGGCCGCAGCGCCACTGAGATGCCCGTCTCGCTCACGTCGCGGATGAACCCCTCGAGCAGCTCTGGCCCGAAGCGCACGCTGCAGAACAGCCGAACGTGGCGCCGCGGCGCCCGGGTCGACGCCGAAGGCGAAACTCGTACCATGCACACCAGAGGGCCGGGCTGCTTGCTGCAGTTGCACGAAATCGCGACGCGACGCAGAAATGCCGTTGGCTGAGGGCTTCAGTTCCCAGAAGAGGTCGGCAGAAGGCTGCGCAGGCTGATGTCGAGACGGCTCTTCACGAAGCCCAGCAGGCTCTCGAGGTCGCGGCCGCCCAGGCCCAGCTGCGTGCCGAGTGAGCGTCGAATGCCGAGCGCCAGCTCTTCTCGCGCCGCCTCGAGCCAGCGAAACGCAGTGGTTCGGTGTGTACGATAAAAGGCGCTGATGTGGTCAATGGTCAGGCCTTGAATCACATGCATGCGCAGCACCGCCCGGGCACGTGGGGTCAGTGCGCGAAAGGCAGCCTCGAAGGCCAACCGAAACTGCTCGCCTTGAAGCCTGCGAATGATCTCCAACTCGAGGTCTCCGACCGAAGCGCCCTCGGCCATCGCCCGGCCTTCGATCAGGGTGCGGCGCTCGTCACGCTGGCGTTGCTTGAGGCCCTCGCGCACAACAACTGCCCGCAGCCAGTGAAGCAGTGGTCCGCGGCCTGAATAGCTCGCCAGACCCTGGTCGACCACCAGGTGTTGCCGCAGCGCTTGAACCACGTCTTCGGCGTGTGGCGCGGCCGCCTCGATGCGCTGGAGCGCTGCGCTTGCCTGCGGGAGCAGGCTCTGCGTCACGTGCTCCACCGCTGCCTGGTCGCCCGCCAAACAGGCCGTCGCGAGGTAGAGGTCATGCCCGTGCAGCTCCGCCAGCCGCTCGCGGACAGGTCGAGCATCTGCGGGCAACCGTTGCGCCACGGCGCGCGAGAACTCGTCGTCGGTCAGCCGGACCGAAGGCCAGGTCGCCCGGCATGCGCCGAGCAACTCGGTCAACGCCGTGTGATCTTCGAGGGCGGAGGGCCAGCCAGGCTCGGCGGTGGTTTCGGGCCTCACGCTGCATGATGCTACCGCGGGCGTCGAAGCGCCGCACGTCGCCGCACGTCGCCGGCCCCGAACGCGCAGACCTTCAGCAACGCGCCGGCGACGCCGAGAATGCGTTCTCAGCCGCCAAAGAACGCCACGGCGCGGCGCAAGGGTTCATCGAAATCATCGACCTGGGGCAGCCACGCCACGCGTGCCTGGCGCCGAACGATGAACGAAGTGCGTGGGTCGACACGGCACCTTGCGAGTTGTCCGCCTCGGTGGGTCGCCGGCTGGTGGTCCGGTCATGCCACGCGCGCCTTGCACTCGTTGCATCAGACTTCATCAGGCCATGATGGAGTGTCGCGGCTGATACCTCAGCCTGTTTCGGCGGTATTTGTCAGGATAGCGCGCGCGGTGGCTTCGCCCGCCTCGTCGGCTGCGGTGGCTTCATCGGTCTCCCTGAACAAGTGGGCGGCCAGGGCCCCCAGCGCCCCGTACTTCAGCGCAGGTGGCCACAGCTTGCCATTGACCAGCACCACTGGTGCTCGGTGCAGCGGTTGGGCCGACACCAGCACTGCCTGCTCCCTGAGCAGGGCCGTGGCCGCCGCGGTGGTTGGGCCCGCGAAGGTGGGGGGCGGCTGTCGTTCACGAAGTGCACTGAACCATGCCGTCGCCCAGCGCGTTCCCTCGGCTGGGTTGTTTTCGACGAGCGTGGTCGCGAGCTTCTGGAAGAAGGGTGTCGAGTTCGGAGCTCGGAGCACATCGACGTAGCGCCAGCGCACCTGGCAGACCGACCCGTACTGCCGCACCAACGGCTCAAGGGCCTCATGAAGGTCAGCGCAGTGCGGGCAGGCCGGGTCGGTGTACGCGGTCACCTGCAGCGGAGCCCCGTCGGTACCCTGTTTGAACTCAAGCTTCACCTCAGGCCCCGCCTCTTCGTCGGCACCGTTGAGCAGCGCCTGAATGACGCCAGCGTTGCGTTCGAGGCGGGCGTAGGCTGCGCGCAGTGCGGGGGCTTGCAGACTCGCTCGAACGCCGGGCTTGGCCAGCACCCAAGCGGCGCCCGGTAACGCGAAGGCCACGGCGAAGGCGACGAGCCCTGCCGAGGGTGGGTGAAGAAGCGCGCTGGGGCCGACGGCGAGCAGCCACGCCGCCTGGGCCAGCAGCACCCCTTGCACCATGAGGCACAGGGGGCACCACTGACGCACGATGAAGCCTTGGTACACGACGGAGAAGACCGTGTACGGCAAGGCAGCCAGGCTCATCAGCAGCAGCGCGGAGGTCAGCCATGGCGAGTCCGCGGCACCGGTCAAGAGCGCCAGCAGGCTGCCCGAGAAGTAGGCCACGCCGACGTCGGCCATGCTCACCGGCCCGAGCTTCGCTGCTCGCGAGGAGAGCACGCTCTGGCAGTTGAGCGTGCTGCCGGCCCGGCAGAGCGCGCTCATGAACGAACCGATGCCCAGCTCTTCGCGGGCCAAGCCGATGGCCAACCCAAACCCGAACAACGCGAGGAGCGCGTACCCGGCGAGGGGCACGGCCGCCGACGAGGGCAGCACGGTACTCCCCACGGCAGCGATGAGCGCGACGAGCGCTGCGACCGCGACTGCGGCACGAAACTGCCGGGCGGGGCCGTCAGGGGCGTTTCGCGGCGTCCTCGGGCGAACGGGCTTGCCTGGCGCCGGCTGCAGCACGACGCCGTCCCACTGCTCGAGGAAGGTAGCCCAGGGCAGCGTGTGTTGGGCGCCGCTGTGGCGAAGTGACACCGTGTGCCCGTGGCGAAGCCGAGGCACGAAGGCCAGGGCCCCGCTGCGGAGCGAGAAGATGATGGGTCCGGTGACGCCAACCAGGTGCTCGGGCGCCATGCGAAGGCCGTCGACCGAGATGCCCCAGGCCTCGAGGGCCGACACCACTGCCAGCAGGCTCGGGTAGTCTGGCGAGCACTCGAAGTCTTCGAAGATGTCGTCTCGGCTGACTGTGACGCCCAGGGCAGCGGCGAACTCGACGAGGGAACTCTCTTCGTGATTTTCAGACATTCAGGGAGAGTAACTCTTCGGCGTGGCTCGAAAAAGCGAGACATGCCAAACCCCGCGCCCCGATTGATGGAGAGCAGCCCGCAGGCTCGCATCGCTGATTGGGCTTGATCGGGTTTCGTGGACACCTTTCGAAGCAAGGAGGGTTGCTTGGAGATGGACGAGAAGCGAAAGCAGGAGCAGCGGTCGAGGCGGAGCTTCACCGACGAGTTCAAGGCGGCACCCGCGTCGCGAAGGACCTCGACCTGACGCAGTCGTCCCGTTCGACAACAACCACGCGAGGCGGTGAGCATCCGTGTATTGTGCGAACCTTCATCGCCAGCCCAATCGCGGCGCGTCATGATTTCGACGAATGTGCCCGGCTCGATGACCTGTCTCGATGACCAACAACTGCGAGACGTGATGTTCAGCGACGCTGAGCCTCAGCCACTCGAGGCGCTTGAGCAGCACCTCGACACTTGCGACCGCTGTCGAAGTCGAGTCGCGGCAGTGCTTCGCGCCAACGTACACGGGCAGACTGCCGAAGACGTCTCGAGCATCGGCGTTTTGAGCGAGCCCGGCGACTCGATTGGCCGCTATGTCGTTGTCGAACTCCTCGGTGCAGGAGCGATGGCGGTCGTCTACGCGGCCTACGACCCGCAGCTGGATCGCAAGGTGGCGCTGAAGGTTCTCCGACCCGATGTGCCAGGGCTCGAAGGTGCGACGGCGGCGGCGCAGGTGGCGGCAGAAGCGCAAGCGATGGCGCGGCTGTCTCACCCCAACGTCATCATTGTGCACGACGTCAGTACCATCGCCGGCCAGCTCTTCATCGCCATGGAATACATCGATGGCGGCAGCCTGCTCACTTGGCTCTCAGCTGCGCAGAGGCCATGGCGCGAGGTTCTGGTGCGCTTCGTCGCTGCGGGCAGAGGCCTCGAGGCCGTTCACCGAGCTGGGCTGCTGCACGGCGATTTCAAGCCAGCCAACGTGTTGCTGGGCGCGAACGGCGCCGTGCGCGTCACCGACTTCGGCCTGTCGAGCCCCCTTGCATTGACTCACCCCAGCCGACGTTCGGTGGGCACCCCGGGGTACATGGCCCCAGAGCAGCTCGACAACGCGCAGGCCGGTGCCTTGGCCGACCAGTTCAGCTTCTGCGTGGCCGTTTGGGAGTCGCTCGCCGGCAGTCGCCCATTTACTGGCGACTCGTTGGTGGCACTGCGCCAGTCCATGACCAGCACGCCGGCGGAGCCTGAGAAGAGCGAGGTCCCGAGGTGGGTGCGGCGGGTGCTCCAGCGCGGGCTTCGCGCCAACCCGGCCGAGCGATTCCCCTCGCTGGACGACCTGCTGAGAGCACTCGATCTCGACATCGTCGCTCAGCGACGCAAGAGGTGGGTGTGGGCCGCCGTGGTAACACTGGCAGCGGCGATGGTCGGGCTTGCGGCGGGCCGCGGCGACCGGCACCGCTGTGAGGGTGAGGCCACCAAGCTCATCGGCGTGTGGGACGACGACGTTCGCGCTCGCGTGTCAGCCACCTTCGGCGCCTCGAAAATGCCGTACGCGTCCACCCAGCTCAGCTCCAGCACTCTGCTGTTAGACGCGGCCGCTGCCGCGTGGCGGGACAGCCACCGCTCGGTGTGCGAGGCGACATGGGTGCGTGGCGAGCAATCTGCGCTCCTGCTCGACCTGCGCATGAACTGCCTCGAGAAGAGGCGCCAGGCGATCGCGGCGCTGACGGCACTCTTCGCAAAGGCCGATGACTCAGTCGTCGAGCACGCGCTGATGGCCGTGCAGAGCCTCGAGTCTCCGGAGTCGTGCACGGTGCTGCCGCCGGGAAAGCCTCCGTCTCCTCCATCGGCAGCACTCACTTCGTTGCATGTCGGCCTTGGCGAGGTTCGCGCCCTTCTCGACACCGGTCAATTCACCCGGGCAGAAACGCAAGGGCCGGCGGTGGTCGCCGAGGCCTCGGCCCTCGGCGATCTCGCGCTGGCGGCCGAAGCCGAGTTTCTCCTCGGACGAGCCAAGGCGAAGACGGGTGACCCCCGCGGTGCGGAAGACCGATTGTACCAATCGATCGCGTACGCAGACCAAGCCGGAGCGACTCGTACCGCAGCCCAGGGCTGGGCCGAGCTGGTCTTCGTTCAAGGCACCCTGCTGGGGCTTGCTGACGCGGCACATCACTCAGAGACTCTTGGCCGAGCGGCCCTTTCGAAAGTCGTCGACGTCGATATCGAAGCCTCGCTCGAGCGGGCAGCGGCGCTTGCACTCGCAGCTGAGGCGAGGTTCGACGAGGCGGAGCGCTCGCTCAAAAAAGTGCTCGCTCTTCGCCAGCAGACCCACGGGGGGGCAGATCTTCAGGTTGGGTTGGCGTGGCTGCACCTGGGCAGCGTCCTTTATGGTCGCGGCGACTTCGACGAGGCAGCGAGCGTTTATCGCACGAGCCTCGAGATTCTCGAACGCGTGCTAGGGCCAGGTCACCCCGATGTGGCGATGGCGCTCGGCAATGCAGCCATCGTCGAGATGAAGCTGTCCCGCGACGCAAACGCCTTGGCGATGTTGCGCAGGGCCCAGGCGATTTCAGCGAGCGCGCTTGGCCCGCAGAGTGCTCGAGTGGGCAGAACTCTTATCAACATCTGCGAGGTATTGATCAGCATCGGCCAGTTCAGCGAGGCGCTGGCCTCGTGCCGGGGCGGCGTCGCGACCCTGGAGAAGGCGCTCGCCGTGAATCACCCGGCCCTCGCATCAGCGCTCAATTCTCTTGGGTCGGCTTTGCTGCGGAAAAGTCAACTCGACGAAGCCGCCTCGAGCTTCGCGCGCGCTCTGGCGCTCCGAGAGGTCAATCTGGGGCCAACCCACCCCGACTGCGCGCATGACCTCGTCGGCCTCGGCCTCGTTGCCCTTCAACGTGGCCACCCCGCTGACGCAATCGCCCCGTTCGAGCGGGCGCTGGTGCTTCGCGAAAAACTGGGCAACCCCGTGTTGCTCGCAGAGGTGCAAGGGCGGCTCGCTCGAGCACTCTGGCTGCTCAAGCGCGACCGGACGCGGGTCGAGCGGCTGGTAGCCACCGCCAAAGAGATGCTGACGTCGGCGGGTGAGGCAGGTCGGCGGCCCCTCGCCGAGCTCGACCAGTGGAACCAGCGACGGGCTGCTGGAGAGACCTTCTCGAAGCCGGCGTCCGGCGGAAGGAACGTCAACGCGCCAGGCGCCGAAGCGCGCTGACGAAGGCCGGCACACACGACCGCTGTGGTCCGGTCGACGTAACCGTTCAAGTGGCCTGGAATCGATCAGCTGTCCTCACAAGGCGCCAATCGCCTCGGCGGCCACGCCATCACCGCGCACGAAGGCCACGCGCAGCCGCTCGAGCGACGCCGACTCGGCGGCTCGCCCCGCAGCCACCAGCGCCTCGTTCCACAAGCGGCGCTCTCGGGTCGTGAAGCGCCCGTCGACGATGCACGCCACCGCCAGCACCTGCAGGCTCAGGCGGCGCTCGGCCCCGTCGAGGCCCTGAAGCCCTTTGAGGAACTCGCCCACGTCGTCGAGCTCGGCGTTGCCGGTGTCCCCCGCGCGCTCGGCCACCTCTCGCAGCAGCGCGGTCAGGTTGGGGTGCAGGTCCTGGGTGCGCACGATGGCCGCGGCGACGGCCCGCACCGCCGAGACGCACCCGGCGTCAGACACGCTCTGTGTCTCGGCGAAGACCTGCGCGACCAGCTCCTTCGCGGCGCTGGGGCCCATGGCGCGAATACGCGCTTCCCGCAGCACCCACCAGGTGACCAGCGCGTTCCAGGCGGCGGTCACCGGCACCCCCACGAAGGGCAGCAGCGTCTGCAGCGTGCCCCGTACCAGCACCCGCGAGAGCACCCGGCGCACCACCAGCTTCACCACGAAGTTGGTGACGCCCACCTTCGCCTTGTAGGCCAGCGAGGCCAGCACCAGCGCCGTCTTCGAGGCCTCCCTGCGGGGGTTGATGCCGCGCGGGCCCAGCACCGGGTTGG